>Ga0307372_10013769_pt1 | contig 10423 bp, 8 predicted proteins | sample OX1MG_FD_202533 | JGI IMG/M metagenome (GOLD analysis project Ga0307372, IMG submission 202533) | Soil microbial communities from Risofladan, Vaasa, Finland - OX-1 | ecosystem: Environmental > Terrestrial > Soil > Coastal area > Acid sulfate soil | place: Finland: Risofladan, Vaasa | collected... | reverse complement strand
AGACGCCAAGATCGAAATCGACCAGAATGCCGAGTTCCGCCATCACGACCTAGTCCGCGAGCTGGGTCCGGATGCGTCGGCCGCCACCAGTGGCGAGGATTCCCTCGAGGTCGAGGCCCGGCGCCGGGGGCTGACCTACGTCCATCTGGGGGGCAGCGTGGGCATCATTGGCAACGGGGCAGGCCTGGTCATGAACACGTTGGACCTGGTCAAGCAGCACGGTGGCACCGCCGCCAACTTCCTCGATATCGGCGGCGGCGCCAAGGCGGAGGTGGTCAAGCAGGCGCTGGAGATGCTCCTGCTCGACCCTGCCGTCAAGGGGGTCTTCGTCAATATCTTCGGGGGGATCACCCGCGGCGACGAGGTCGCCCGGGGCCTGATCAGCGCTCGCGACGAGCTTGGCCTGCACCTACCTCTGGTGGTCCGTATGACCGGCACTCGAGAGGAGGAGGGGCGCCAGCTGCTTGAGGAAGCAGGGATCACCCCGGCGGTTTCGGCTGCCGAGGCGGCGCGCAAGATCGTTGAGCTGATCGGAGCTGGGGGAGGGGGTTGAGATGAGCATCCTTCTCAATCGCAACTCCAAGGTGCTGATCCAGGGAATGACCGGGAGCGAAGGGTCGTTCCACACCCAGCAGATGCTCGACTTCGGCACCCAGGTGGTGGCCGGAGTCTCGCCCGGTAAGGGCGGCAGCAAGCACTTGGGCCTGCCCGTCTTCGACACCGTCCTGGAGGCGGTCCAGGCGACCGGCGCCGACACCGCCGGAGTCTTCGTACCGCCGCCCTTTGCCGCCGACGCCATCATGGAATCGTCGGCTGCGGGAATCTCCTTGGTGGTCGTCATCACCGAGCTGGTCCCGGTCAACGACATGGTGCGGGCCCGGGCCTTCATCAGCCAACGGGGCACCCGCCTGATCGGCCCCAACTGTCCGGGCCTGATGTCCCCCGGCGAGCGGGCCAAGGTGGGCATCATTCCCAACCACATCGCCAACCCGGGCGAGGTGGGAGTGGTCTCGCGCTCGGGAACGTTGACCTACGAGATCATTCAGGCCCTGGCTCGGGCGGGGTACGGCCAAACCACCTCAGTCGGCATTGGCGGCGATCCCGTCCTTGGGCTTAGCTTCTCGGACGTGGTGCAACTCTTCGCCGAGGATGAGGAGACGACACTGGTGGTCCTGGCCGGGGAGATCGGTGGCTCGGATGAGGAGAAGGCGGCCGAGCTGATCGGGCGCGGCTACCCCAAGCCGGTGGTGGGTTTCATCAGCGGTCGCAGCGCCCCCCCGGGAAAGCGCATGGGTCACGCCGGGGCGATCATCAGTGGAAGCACCGGCAGTCCGGCCTCCAAGGTGGCGGCTCTGGCGAAGGCGGGAGTCGAGGTCGCGGAGACAATCGAACAGATCGTCGAGTTGACCCGCGAGCGGCTGGGCGCCGCTCGGAGCTCCTAGAGGCACATGGGACTGAGCTTCGAGCTGAGTCCCGAACAGGCGGCCATTCGCGACACCTGCCGCGACTTCGCCCGCCAGGTAGTCGCCCCCCAGGCGGCCGAGTGGGATCGCCGTCAGGAGTTCCCCTATCCCGTGGTCACGGCGATGGCGGAACTCGGCCTGTTCGGGCTCCCCTATCCCGAGGCGGTGGGAGGCGCCGGCGCCGATTTCGTCAGCTACCTGCTCGCCCTGGAGGAGATCGCTCGCGCCGACGCCTCCTTGGCGATCACCTTGGAAGCGGCGGTCTCCCTGGGCATCGCTCCCATCTTCTACTTCGGCACAGATGAGCAGAAGCAACGCTACCTGCCCCAGCTCTGCGCCGGAACAAAGCTGTGGGCGTTTGGCCTCACCGAGCCTGAGGCATGGTCGGATGCGGGAGGGACCAAGACCAGAGCTCGGCGGGAGGGGGCGGAATGGGTCATCGACGGCTCGAAATGCTTCATCACCAACGCGGGCACCGATATCAGCGCCGGCGTCACCCTGACCGCCGTCACCGCCGAGGAGGACGGGCGCAAGCGGATCAGCGCCATCCTGGTGGAGCGGGGTACCCCCGGCTATGAGGTGGGAGCGGCCTACCACAAGCTGGGCTGGCATGCCAGCGACACCCGTGAGCTCACGTTTGCTGGCTGCCACGTCCCCGAGGCCAACCTGCTGGGCAAGGAAGGGGGGGGTCTGGGCCAGTTCTTCAAGGCCCTGGAGGCGGGCCGGGTGGCCATCGCCGCCCTGGCGGTGGGTCTGGCCCAGGCCTGCCTGGATGCCTCGCTCGGCTACTCCCAGGAGCGTCGCCAGTTCGGCCGACCCATCAGCCAGTTCCAGGCCACCCAGCTCAAGCTGGCCGACATGGAGACCCAGATCGAGTTGAGCCGGCTCATGGTCTGGCGGGCCGGAGTTCTCATCGACCAGGATCGGCCAGCCGGGAAATTCGCCGCCATGGCCAAGCTGCACGCCTCGGAGACCGCCACCTGGTGCGCCAACCAAGCGGTGCAAATCCACGGTGGGGCGGGATTCATGGAAGACCTTCCGGTGGCTCGCTACTACCGTGATGTGAAGATCAACGAGATCGGCGAGGGGACTTCCGAGGTACAGCGCCTGATCATCGCCTCCCACCTGCTGGGACTGGGCGGGTCAGTTTCCAAGCTCCTCGACCAGAGGCCCTGACCGAGCCTTGGGAATGGTCCGGCCAGCGGGTATACGATGAGTTGGTGAGTGATCGTGACCCGATGATCGTGGCGGCGGCCCGGACCCCCTTTGGCAAGTTGGGCGGCTCGCTGAGTTCAGTGTCGGCGGTCGATCTCGGGGCGCACGCGATTCGAGTAGCCCTGGAGCGAGCCGGGGTCGCCCCCGAGGAAGTGGACCAATGCATCATGGGCACCGTCATCACGGCCGGACAGGGGCAGATCCCGGCTCGCCAGGCGGCCATTAAGGCGGGCATTCCGGCCTCGGTCCCCTCGCTGACCGTGAACAAGGTCTGCGCCTCCTCTCTGAAGGCGGTCAATCTCGCCGGGTTGCTGATCCGCGCCGGTGAGGCGGACGTGGTCGTGGCCGGGGGCATGGAGTCGATGTCCCAAGCCCCCATGCTCCTGCCGGGGGTGCGGCGCGGAGTGCCGATGGGCAACATGACCCTCTACGACTCGATGCTCTGGGACGGGCTGACCTGCCCCATAGACGGCGTCCCCATGGGAGACCACGGCACCGAAGTTGCCGCGGAACTGGGGGTGAGCCGTGAGGAGCAGGACCAGTACGCCCTGCTCTCGCAGCAGCGCTATGAGGCAGCGCGGGCCACGGGTGTGATGGCGGAGGAGCTGGCTCCGATCGAGGTAGCCAGTAAGTCCGGGCCCGTGTTGGTGGACCGCGACGAGCAACCAAGGCCGGACACCTCGATCGAGAAACTCTCCGCTCTTCGGCCGGTGTTCGGAGGGCCTGATGGCAGCGTGACTGCTGGCAACGCCCCCGGAATCAACGATGGGGCCGCCGCGATCGTTGTCATGAGCCGAGCTCGAGCCCGGGCCCTGGGAGTCGAGCCGCTGGCCCAATGGCTCGGCTACGGGGAATCTGCAGCCGACCATCCCTACCTGGCGACGGTGCCGGCTCTGGCCCTGAACCGGGCGCTGGAGAGGGCCGGCGGCGGCCTCGGCGCTCCCGACCTCAAGGTGGTCGAGATCAACGAAGCCTTCGCCTCGGTGGTCATCACCAGCTCCCGAATGTTGGAGCTCGATCCCAGCCAGGTGAACCCCAACGGCGGGGCGATCGCGATAGGACACCCGGTGGGCGCTTCCGGAGCTAGGATCCTGGCCGCCTGCGTGATCGAACTGAGGCGTCGGGGCGGAGGAACGGGCGCGGCCACGATCTGCTCCGGAACAGCTCAGGGAGAAGCCACCCTAGTAGAGGTGGCCTGACGGGAGAATCTCCATGGTGACTGAAGTCCGCGAAGACCTCCAGGCCATCCAGTCATCGGTTCGGGAGTTGGCGCAGGCCAAGATCGCGCCTCGGGCGGCCGAGATCGACCGGACGACTGAGTTCCCCTGGGACGTGGTGGAACTCTTCCGCCAGCAGGACATCTTCGCCATTGCCTTCACGCCCGAGTACGGCGGTGTCTCGGGATCCTCGCTGACGCTGGCGGCTGCGGTGGAGGAGATAGCTAAGGTTTGCGCCACCTCCGCCCTGCTGCTCGCAGTCCAGGGCCTAGGCGGCTACCCACTCCTTCTCGGGGGCAGCGAGGAGCAGAAGCGGGCGTTTCTCCCCGAGCTAGCCAGCGGGCAGAAGTTGGCCGCCTACGCGCTCAGCGAGCCGGACGCAGGCAGCGATCCGGGGTCGATGACCACCCGCGCTCGCCGCGATGGCGACGACTACGTCCTCGACGGCACCAAGACCTGGATCAGCCAGGGTACCGTCGCCGACCTGATCGTCGTGTTCGCCGTCACCGCACCGGACTCGGGTACCAGGGGGATCTCGGCGTTCCTGGTGGACGGAGACTCGAAGGGACTGCGTCGGAATTCGATCCATGGCAAGCTCGGGATCCGAGGCAGTGACACCGGTGAACTGGTCTTCTCCGACTGCCGAGTCCCCGCTGACCGTCTTCTCGGCGACGAGGGCGAAGGCTTCAAGATCGCTATGGGAGTCCTCGACCGATCCCGGCCTCAGATCGCGGCCCAGGCCCTGGGCATCGCCGCGGGCGCCTTGGAGTACGCCGTCAAATACTCCCGGGAGCGGCGCCAATTTGGCCGGCCCATCGCGGAGTTCCAAGGCTTGCAGTTCATGCTCGCCGACATGGCCACTCAGGTCGAGGCCGCCCGCTGCTTGACCCACGAGGCGTGCCGGGCGGTTGATGCCCAGGACGCGCAGATGACCAGCCTGGCGGCGATGGCCAAGCTGGCCGCCTCGGATGCGGCGATGCGGGTCACCACTGACGCGGTTCAGATCTTGGGCGGCTATGGTTACATCAACGAATTCCCGGTGGAGCGGATGATGCGCGATGCCAAGATCACACAGATCTACGAGGGGACTAACCAGATCCAGAGGGTGGTGATCGCCAAAGCGCTCTTGAAGGGCGGATTGCCCGTTTCTTAGCGCTTCGGCAAATCACCCCGTACGTCGACGATTGGAAGATCGGGTCTTGTCGAAGCGCAATCATGCAGTTCCAAAGATGGCGTTTTCCTTGCTGTCAACGGCCAAGCAGAAGCTGCTGAATCCGCAGGAGACGGCCAGAGAATTGCCGCTGGAAAACGATGAAAGGGACCTGTCGGTGGGCTTAGGCGCCGACCGCGATTCTCCATCGTAGATGAGCGCATTCCCGACAGCATCCACTCCGCCGCAGAAAGTACTGCCTGTTCAAGATACCGGCACTTGGACGCCTGTTCCTGCTCTCCTGCGATCAAAATTGGGGCATGGCTCCACTGCTTTCGGCCTGATCCCAGTTCAGCCGTTCCAGTTGAACCCAAGACGCCGTGGCGGCTTGGAGCCTGACCGTCAATCCCGGTATCCCCAGCCGGGACCGAAGAACTTCTTGAAGCCCGTCCACCACCGGGGAAATTCCTCTTGACAGTCGTCATCTCCCCCCGGGCAGACGCCCCGGCCCCGACAGTGCCGGCATGGGGCAGGCCAGCGGGCGAACTCTGCCGGCCTGCCTGAGCCGCCGCATTCGCTGCACCGCCGTCCCTTCACGTGATCAAGGTCCTCTCGGGGCGCCCTAGCTCAGGACCTGCTGCCTCGGGCCTTACGCACTGCTGCGACGTCTCAGAGAAAGTCGCGACTGAGTGGGGAGTCCGAACTGGGGGAACAACCACAAGCAGCACTATGGCGCCTTCCTGTCGGATCGGCAATGATCGGTGCCAGTTGCCGCCCGCCGCCGACTCGCTGAGGCCGATGGACTCGGCTCGGGGGATGGGTGCTGTCCAGGGACCTTCTCAGGACCAGGTCTTCTGCCGCTTTCGAACAAGCGTGTGCGTTTACAACCCCGTAACCTTCGGTAGGCAGCCTTGGCCTGATCGTATCCTTGGACGTAGCCTGCGACGCCCTGGTAGGAGCGTCTGAGTCCGCTCACGTGTCCAACCGAAGCTAGTAGGGATCGCCACACCTTGGGTGGTCAGTGGGTCGCGACCTAATACATCTCGGGAGGATGCATTAGGCTATGATGTAACGGGCCATGTATTTGGGAGAGTCTGGCCCGCCTCCAGTTCGGAGAAGACTGTGAAGCAACCTGGAAGACCGAGTTGGAGAGATCCCGGGCTGCTGGTCCTTTCCACCCTCGTTGACGGACCTCGGCATGGCTACGCGATCGTCCAGGAGGTGCGTAAGCAGGCGGGGATCACCTTGGGCCCGGGAACCCTCTACGGGGCACTCTCGCGGCTGGAGGCCTACGGGCTGGTAGCGGGTCTTCCCGCGGACGGCAGACGGCGTCCCTATCAACTCACCGACAAAGGCCGGCAAACACTGGAAGCTCAACTAGATGCCATGGCCCGATTCCTCAGGTTCAACGGGCACCTCGAGGAAGGTGGCCTCTTCACCCCTAGATCCACGTCGGCCGGAAGGGCCTGAGCCGAAACCTCACTGGGGCGGGGCTCGCCGGTCCGATGACCCGCGTGACACGGTGCGGTTGGCCATCCGTTATCCACGTGGGACAAACATAGAAAGCCCGCCCGGGTGGTATCCAGGAGGCTGGTGATGGTGGGAGACTGCCCAGTTTGCGGCGAGAAATTAGCTGATGGGATTCTTGCGCGCAGCGGCCCGCGGCCGGAGCGGAGGGACTTCGCCGAAGCCAGCGTCACGACGCAAGCCAAGGACCTGCCAGGGGACCAGCGGCCAAGCGGTGGGCAATACCGCGATCGCCGCGGATAGGGACCGCTGGCCGACTACGTCGCCGCCTAGCGCTCATACCGTGCTTCGTGTTTCAGGGAAGCTCCGCTAGTCTGGAGACGTGTGCGGCTGGGCCCAATTGAATCGCCCAGATCCAGACCTAAGAACGGGTCGCGACCTGGAGGACGACGTAGATCCCGTTTGAAAATTCCACGATTTACTCCATTTGGCGGTGCCTGCTTGTGAGGGGCGAGAAGGGGTCGTTGGCCGGATGGCGCAGTCCTCCTGAATCCAAATCGGAAGAGGGGCGGAGCGCACCAAATCCCCAAGACGATGGTGAGACTGGGGGCGACTGACCAGGAGCCTGCCATTACCTACCATGGGACGCCTTGAACATTGACTCTCTCCTGGCGGGCGAGACCCGGGCGCTCGCCCAAGCCATCTCGGCTATCGAGACCCGTCAGACCGGTTCCGGCGACCTTATCCAGGAGATCGTGGAGCGGCGCCAGCTCTCCGGAGAGCCCACGACCCAGATTGTCGGGCTGACCGGTCCGCCGGGAAGTGGCAAGAGCACGATCGCAGACGGGTTGACGGGGCTCTGGCGCAGCCAGGGCCGAAGGGTGGCCATTCTGGCTGTCGACCCCAACAGCCGCTTCACCGGCGGCGCCATCCTGGGAGACCGGGTCCGGATGCAGCGCCACGCCACAGATCGCGGCGTATTCATCCGGAGCATGGGGGCCCGCGGCCATCTGGGAGGCGTGTCACTGGCTACCCGGGGCACTGTTCGCCTGCTCAGCGCCCTCGGTTGGGAGATGGTGCTCGTCGAGACCGTCGGCGTCGGCCAGTCCGAGCTGGAGATCTGCGAGATCGCCGACTCGGTGGTGGTGGTGACCACTCCCGCTGCCGGCGACGGAGTTCAGGTGATCAAGGCCGGGATCACCGAGATCGCCGACCTTTTCACCGTCAACAAGGCGGACCTGCCTGGTACGGACCGGGTGGTGCGGGAGCTCCGCGACCTGGTCAGAGCCCATCGCGAGGAGGGTGTCTGGCAGGTACCGGTGATCGCCACGGTCGCAGCCAACGGTGCCGAAGGGGTGGCCGAGTTGGCGGTGGCCCTGGACCAGCACCAAGCTCACCTGGTCGCCAGCGGAGCCCAGGAAGGGAGGGCGGCTCGGCGTCTCCGTGAGGAGGTGGTCGAGATGGTAGCCAGCTACGCGACGGACTTTGCCCGTCGCCTGCTCGATGACCCTGACATCCTGTCTGAGGATGCCGGTAGTGCCAACCCCGAACGAGTTGCTGAGAGCGTCTTGCGCCACATGTCCGCTCAGGGGAGCAAGATGATGGACGCCGACGCGGCACCGCCCGCGGACGTCCGGAGGACCCCTTGATGCTTGATCAGCAGTCGGCGGCGATGGTCGATGACGAGGTCGCGTTGGCGCGCTGGGCCGAGCGCTACCGAGCGTCTCGGGTGAATGGCTCGACGGCGGCGTCCCGACCGATTCCGGAAACCCTCTCCGGCCTGCCCGTCGATGCCCTGTACACCCCCCAGTCCCTGCGCGGCCAGGACTACGCCCGCACGATTGGCTATCCCGGCGAGTTCCCCTACACCAGGGGGGTCTATCCCTCCATGTACCGGGACAAGCTCTTCACCATGCGCCAGTTCGCCGGCTTCGGCAGTGCTGCCGAGACCAATCAGCGCTACCGATTTCTGCTCGCGGAAGGCCAGACCGGACTCTCGGTTGCGTTTGACCTACCCACTCTGATGGGCCGCGACTCCGACGATCCGGAGGGGCAGGGGGAAGTGGGCCGGTGTGGGGTGGCCATCGATTCCCTGGAGGACATGGACCAACTCCTTGAGGGGATCGACCTGGCCCAGGTCACCACCTCGATGACAATCAACTCCCCGGCGGCGGTGATGCTGGCGATGTACGTGGCGGTGGCGGAACGCCGCGGAGTGTCCCTGAAGCAACTGGGCGGGACCCTGCAGAACGACATCCTCAAGGAGTACATCGCCCAGAAGGAGTACATCTTTCCGCCGCAGCCGAGCCTGCGCCTGGTCACCGACGTGATCAGCTTCTGCGCCCGTCACGTCCCCCGCTGGCACCCCGTCTCCATCTCCGGCTATCACATCCGGGAGGCGGGGTCGACCGCGGTCCAGGAACTCGCCTTCACCCTGGCCGATGGCTTCGCGTACGTGGAGGCAGCGATCAAGTCGGGGCTGGAGGTAGACGACTTCGCTCCCCAGCTCAGCTTCTTCTTCAATAGCCACGTTGACTTCTTCGAAGAGGTGGCCAAGTACCGGGCGGCGCGCCGGATCTGGGCCAAGCGGATGAGGGACACCTATGGGGCCCGGGATGAGCGCTCCTGGCTGCTCCGCTTCCACACGCAGACAGCCGGCTGCTCGCTGACCGCCCAACAGGTGGAGAACAACGTCGCCCGAACCGCCCTTGAGGCGTTGGCCGCCGTGCTCGGTGGGACTCAGTCGCTCCACACCAATGCCATGGACGAGGTGCTCGCTCTTCCCACCGCCAAGGCGGCCCAGATCGCCCTCAGGACCCAACAGATCATCGCCTTCGAGACCGGCGTTGCCGCCACCATCGACCCTTTGGGCGGCTCCTTCTTCGTCGAAGACCTCACCAACCGGATGGAACTGGAGGCGGAGGCCTACTTCGCCGAGATCGACGCCCGCGGCGGCGTCCTCGCCTGCATCGAGTCCGGTTTCTTCCAGAGCGAGATCGCCGACGCCGCCTTCCGCTACCAGCAGCAGCTCGACCGTGGCGAGCGGATCGTAGTGGGCGTCAACGCCTTCACCTCAGAAGACGACGAAGCGCCGCCTTTGCTGCACCTCAACCAGGCCGTCGAAGGGGAGCAGATAGCCCGCTTGGCCCAGGTCCGAGCCAGTCGCGACGGCGAGGCGGCCCAGCTCCGGCTGGAGGACTTGCGCCAGACGGCCCGAGGCACCGACAACCTGATGCCTCCGATCATCGCCGCTGTCAAGGCCCTCTGCACCGAAGGGGAGATCACTGCGGCACTGACCGAGGTCTTCGGAGCTTACCGGGAGCCCGCGGTGTTCTAGCTCCCGGCTACTTTGGGGGGCGCTTCTTACTTGAGAAGCGGGCCAACCAGGATTCCGTGTCCCGGCTCGATGGCCGGGGCTTCTCGGGGTCCTTTCCCTCTTCCCCGCCATCCCCGCGGGGCACATCCAGACTCCCTCGGGGATCCATCTTCTGGAGCAGGGCCTGGCCGCCCATGGTGGTCCCTCCCTTCCTGCGGACCAGATCGCGGAGGCCCCGGTCACTGGTGGCCACCATGGTGCTAATCCCGCCATGGACCGCCTGGGCGACCAGTTCCACGATCCTCTCATCGGCGCTCTGTCCGAGGTCCGGATAGAGCACCCTGACCCCAGCTGAGCTGGAGGGGCCGGTAGCAGGAGGTGGCCCGTCGAAGACGAAGGTGAGCTGCTGATAGCTGGTTCGCAAGGCGGATTGAGTTGCTGTGCTGACGAGCAGGCGCTGAGCCGCGCCGTGATCCTTATTGAGGAGCAGGTGGCGCGTCCGGGGCCATGCCCAGAGGACGTTGCTCCCATCCACTAGGAGCTCGCTGTTGGCCATCTCTTCGGCCTCAATCCGGCCCGGCCGAACCGGACGGTG
>Ga0307372_10013768_pt1 | contig 10423 bp, 9 predicted proteins | sample OX1MG_FD_202533 | JGI IMG/M metagenome (GOLD analysis project Ga0307372, IMG submission 202533) | Soil microbial communities from Risofladan, Vaasa, Finland - OX-1 | ecosystem: Environmental > Terrestrial > Soil > Coastal area > Acid sulfate soil | place: Finland: Risofladan, Vaasa | collected... | reverse complement strand
AGTCTCGAAATCGTCCCTGTCTCGTTGCAGCAGTTGATTGTCCATCTGACCGGCGAACAGCCTACGAGAGAGGCGGCGAAAGCTCAATGAACCGCATCGCAAGCGTTATGGTCATGTACGCCAGGGACCGTGTGACCTGGTTTGTGATCCCCTGGAGTGTTTTGGGCGCTGGCTTCGCCATTGTCCTGTTCATTGCCCTGTCCATCGACTTGCTCTCTGGGGACGCTACACCGGTCTATACCGGCGCCCTGGCCACCTTCTACTTTGTAATGTTGGTGACAGGCATCGGCGCCGTCACCCGAACATTTCCGTTTGCGGTTGGTTTTGGCGCCCGCCGCAGGGATTTCGTTCTGGGCGCCCTGGCAATGGGGGTTGCGGCCAGCGCCGCCTGGGCGATCCTGCTGGGGCTGCTTTCGCTCATCGAGGCCAGCGTGATCAAGAACTGGGGCGTGGGTCTCCATTTCTTCCACCTCCCCTTTTTCAGCGATGGCTCGCCCCTGCGGCAGTTTTGCTGGTCATACTACCATGATCTGTCCTGCGCGCATTCAGACCCAATCTATGTGAGGGACGGCGCGCCCCTGGGACAGTTCTGGGTCTACTTCGTCCTCCTGCTGTTCATGTACCTGCTGGGATTGCTGCTCGGCAGCGTCTACCAGCGCTTTGGCCGCCTGGGAATCTACAGCTTCTGTGGCGTCGTCTTTCTGCTCCTCAGCGTCTCTTTGCTGATGAGCGCGTATGGGAACTGGTGGGGCGCCATCTTCGGCTGGTTCGCGCAGCAGACCGCCGCCGCGCTTGGTTTATGGCTGCTGCCGCTGATTGCCGCCTGCGCCCTCGCATCCTATGCGCTGCTGCGCAAAGCGACTGTGTGACGGGCACACCAGAGCAACAACCCCTACATCGAGCGTCGAGCCGCCGTTTGATGGTGGCCGCGCGAAAGGACCGAGCATGAATACGCGCCTGGCTTCCGAGTGGACACTTGCGCAGGGCGGTTGCGTCGTAAGCGGGAGGAGTGGGGTGACGATGGCAACCAGTAAGAGCAGCGCTTCAGCGCTCACCGTCGATCATCTGTCGAAGCGATTCGGCGACCGTGTGGCCTTCGACGATGTCTCCTTTGTGGTGGAACGTGGGGAGGTCTTTGGTTTCCTGGGGCCGAACGGCGCTGGGAAGACGACGACCGTTCGGACGCTCGGCACGCTCATTGCGCCGACCTCGGGCGTAGCAACGGTCGCCGGTCTCCCGCTCACACCTGAGAACGGCGTCGAGATTCGCCAGCGGATCTCGATCATGCCGGAGTCGCCGGGCCTCTACCTCCGCCTGACCGTCGCCGAGAATCTGGAGTGCTTCGTCGGCCTCTATGCGTTGCCCGATGGTCGCCAGCGCATCGAGCGCGTTCTCCGCGCTGTCAACCTCGTCGGACGGGCCAACGATCCCTGCGGCAAGCTGTCCAAGGGGCTGCGCCAGCGGGTCAGCCTGGCCAGGGCGTTGCTCAACGATGCGGACGTGCTCTTCCTCGACGAGCCAACCTCGGGCCTCGACCCGGTCGCCGCTCACGAGGTCCACGAGCTGATCGACGGGCTGCGCCAGCGGGGAGTGACGATCTTTCTCACCACGCACCGCCTCGAGGAGGCGGAACGGCTCTGCGACCGGGTCGCGCTCTTGAACACGACCCTGCGCGCGATCGGCCGCCCCGACGAACTGCGTGATCGGCTGTTTGCCAAGACGCTCTCGGCCAGGACCGTCGTCCCACTCCCCGAACCGGACCGCGTCTTTGGCGGCCTCCCGTCTGTCGCCAGTTGGCGCCATGACGACCCCACCACCTACATCCTCACCGTGTCCGACGCGGCGGTCGCGGCGCCAGCGGTCACACGGGCGCTCGTATCAGCCGGAGCCGATGTGCTCTCCATCGTCGAGTCACATCACTCGCTCGAGGACGTCTATCTCGAACTCATCAACGAAGATGTAGAAGCAGGCACGAAATGAACGCGAACGCTTCCCGTATCCGAGCTATCTTCCGCAAGGAGCTTCGGGAGTATCGGCGCAACGGCTCCATCATTGCCACGATGGCTGCCATCCCGCTGGGCATCGTCATTTTCCCGTTGATCGAGGTCCTCGCCTTGCCCGCGTCGGCAGCGAGCGCGCTCCTCAATGGCGATCCGCTGGTGATCCTCCTGGGGATCCCGGCCATCGTGCCGTCGGTTGTCGCCGCCTACGCGGTAGTCAGCGAGCGCGAGCAGGGCACGCTCGAGCCGGTCCTCACGACGCCGATTCGGCGCGAGGAGCTGCTGCTGGCCAAGTTCCTGGCGGCACTCGTCCCGTCGCTGGCGGTCGCCTATGCGATGTATGCCTTCTTCCTCATTTGTGCCAAGCTCTTCGCCCAGCCAGCCGTGGCGTCGGCGGTCCTCCAAGGCCCGGACGTGTTCGCTCAGGTCCTCTTCACGCCGCTCATCGCTGCCTGGTCCATCTGGATCGGCATCGCGATCTCGACGCGATCGCGCGACACCCGTGTCGCCCAACAACTTGGCGCGCTTGCGGGTCTGCCGGTACTCCTGGTCGCGTACCTGATCGCGTTCGACGTGATCCACGCGACGCTTGGCCTGGCCCTCGGCGTCGCGGCGGCGCTGCTCGTCCTCGACGGACTTGGCTGGCGGCTCGTGTCCGCAGCGTTCAACCGCGAACGGCTCATCGCCGGTACCCGATGATAAGGTGTGCGCGCTTCGGCCCTCATCGGCCATCAGGTTGGCTAGACAGCAGGCCGTTTGCGGACATGAACGGCAGGCGACTCAGCGCAGGTTTTGTCACTGCAACGCAGCGCCCTTGATTCAGCGAGGGAGCTGACGCCATGAAGCGAGAAAGTCGTGATTACATGAACATTTCATCACTGCGCGTTGGCGTCGCCAGCCTCGTCCGCCGCCTCGACCTGGCGCCCGCTGTGCTGATTATCGCCGGCGCCTCGTTCGTGGCGCATGTCGTCTTCGGCGACAATTACGGCTATTTCCGCGATGAACTCTACTTTATGGCCATGAGCCACCATCCCGCCTTCGGCTATGTGGATGTGCCGCCGCTGGTGGCCTGGATTACGCTGATCCCGCGCTTCCTCACCGGTAACGCCCTCTGGGCGATCCATGTGATCTCGGCGCTGGTCTGCGCGGGGACGATTCTCCTGACCGGGTTGATGGCCCGGCTGCTCGGCGGCGCGCGGTGGGTCCAGGGACTCGCCGCGCTGGGATCGGCGACGAACCTCGTCCTGCTGGCAGGCGGCTCAACCTACACCTATGATGTCTTCGATCAATTTTGGTGGGCGCTGGCCGCTACCATCCTCATCAGGCTGCTGCGCGATGACCAGCCGCGACGCTGGCTTGCGTTCGGTGTGGTGGCGGGCCTGGGATTGTTGACGAAGGAGACGATGCTCTTCTGGGGATTCGCGTTGGTCGTCGGCTTGCTGCTGACGCGACAACGGCGTCTGCTGTTCTCCCGCTGGACGCTGTTGGGTGGCGTAATCGCCTTCGCGCTCGTCTCGCCCTTCCTGATCTGGAATGCCGTCAATGGTTGGGCGTCGTTCCAGTATTGGGCTGGCTATTCCCAGAATCATAGCTCCGGTGGGACGCCGCTCGATTTTCTGGCCAATCAGATACTGGTCAATAACCCTTTCTCGGTGTTCTTGTGGGGCGCCGGTCTGTGGTACTTCTTCTCCAAACGTGGCGCCCGCTATCGGGTCTTCGGCTGGGCGTATGTCATCCTCTTCGTCCTCTTCATCGTGATCCAGGGGAAATCCTACTTTCTGGCGCCTGCCTACCCACCATTGTATGCCGGTGGAGCTGTACTGGTTGGGCAGTGGAGGGTAGGCTCACGCAGATGGGTCGCGGCGTATGCAGTGGCGCTGGCCCTCATCGGCGCGCTGCTGGCCCCGGCGGCGATGCCGGTCTTGGCGCCCGCCGTGTATGCCCATATCTACGGCCCAAGTGGCAATTCAGGGTCGCAGCAGAATTCAGGCGATGTCTACGGCTTGCCACAATCGCTGGCGGATCGCTTTGGCTGGGAGCAGCAGGTCGCATTGATCGCACAGGTGTATCATAGCCTGCCGCCCAATGAGCAGCGGGTCGCCTGCATCTACACCGAAAACTATGGCGAGGCTGGCGCGCTCGTGCAATTCGGCCCCAGCTATCATCTACCCCCACCGATCAGCGGACACAACGCCTTCTATCTCTGGGGACCAAACGGATGTACCGGCCAGGTCCTCATCACGATCAATATCGATCCACAAAGCGCCGCGCAAGGGTACGGTTCGGTGACGCTCGCTGCGAGGACCTCTTGCGTTGCGTGTGTGGACTTCGAGAACAACGCGCCGATCCTGATCTTGCGGCGCCCGAAGACGCCATTCGCGGCGCTCTGGCGCCAGGCCAGACATTACGATTGAGGACAGGCAGGCCTGGGATCACGACATCCGCTCACTCGATGACGAAGGGACATGGAGCATGCAGCCGTTTTTTGCTGACCAGCCTGCGGAGCTGGGTGTGCTGGTGGCCAGCCTTCTCATCTGGCGTGTGATGGAAGCGATTGTGGATATCCGGTCGCGCGTACGCCTCCACGCTGGCGCACGGCGACAGGATAATGGATCGTTTGTGGTCATCACTTGCATGGTTGCGCTTGGCGCCATCCTCGGCGTGCTGCTGGCGTCTAGGGTTCCTGCCGCCGCCATCACGAGCGATCGCATATTTCTCTTCTGGCTGGTCATTCTGCTGATCTACGCCGGGATCGCGTTGCGTCTCTACTCGATCCACGTACTCGGCGCCTTCTTCACGACAACGGTGGCTGTCGCCCCCGAACAGACGGTGATTGAAACGGGTCCCTATCGCCTCATACGTCATCCCTCCTATACCGGCTTGCTCATCACGCTGCTTGGACTTGGACTCAGCTTTACGAACTGGCTGAGTCTGCTGCTAATGATGGGATGTGCGCTGATTGGCTTGAGCTATCGTATCCATGTAGAAGAGAAGGTCCTCCAAGAGCAGCTGGGCCAGCGGTATCAGGAGTATATGCGGCGCACGAAACGGCTCATCCCCTCTGTGCTCTGAAACTCTCCCGCTTCAAAGACGTGGGTTCTGCTCGGCTCCCTCGTAGTGTTAGTCCCCATCCAATTGATTCTGGAACGGACGCTTGACGACGAGTGAGGGAACGCCCGCTAGCTCTGTCAACGAGCGAGGGATGGCTGGCGTGTCGGGTGGCGCCTGTAGCGCGCTCGACCACCAGCCGACATCATGCCATGCGCCAAACTTATAGCCGACGTGGCGATACACGCCCACCGGCTGCATGCCGATGGACTCGTGCAGCGCCACACTGGCCGCGTTGGGCAGCGCGATCCCGGCGTAGATGTTGACATACCCAAGCTCGCGCAGGATGGAGCGCAGCGCGGCGTAGAGCGCCTTGCCGACGCCGCGCCCACGCCACTCCGCGTGGATGTACGCTGTGAGGTCCACCGACCATTGGTAGGCGGCGCGTTCGCTATGGGCGCCCGCGTAGGCGTAGCCCACCACGCGCTCCACGCCCGCGTCGTCGCGCTCCACCCAGACGAGCCACGGCAGGTGGGGCATGACCTTCATGATGCGGCGCGCCATCTCGGCCACTGTCGGCTCCGCATACTCAAACGAGATCACTGTTTCGCGCACGACGGGCGCATAGATGGCTTGAATGTCGGCGGCGTCTTCGGGCGTCGCCAGCCGGATGTGGTGGCCGAATTGGCCGCTGCGGTGGTCCATAGTTGTTGGCTCCTCTCTGTACGCTGCTCAACTGGGCGTCGGCAGGTAGTGGACGTACCGCTGGACTCCGATCCGGCGCGTCTCCCTGCGCGATACACGCCGAATCGGAGTCCGGCGGTACGATGGCAGTGTATCGCTAGCATGCCCCCCGCGCCAGTGACGAAGTGACCAGAGTGCGCGCATGCTTCATTGTGCAATTGGCCCAAACCGATCGGTTGTGTGGCAATCGATGTATGGTATGCTATCGGCAGGCGTAGTTGCGCAAAGCGTACATACAGTGGCAGGAGCGCATCCCCTATGAGCAAGCAACGACCCCCACGATTCCGCGATGTCTGGGTGAACCAGACCGAACTGGGCAAACACTTCAACATGAGCGCCATCGCCATCGGGAAGAAGCTCGTCGAGTTGGGGCTGCGCACCGCGACTAAAGCGCCCACTGAGCTGGCGACGGCGGAGGGGTATTGCCGCTTTACGCCGATGAAAGACGGTACCCCGTTCTATCTGTGGAACAAAGACAAGGTTGGCGCGCTCTTGCGGTCAGCGGGCGTGCGGCAGTTGAGCCACGCCGAAGTCGAGGCGCGCGAAACGGCGCAATCGCTCATCCAGGCGCACGCGCAGGCGGAAGCGACGGGCATCGACAAGCTCTGGTATTTCATGGTTGATGACATCGAGCAACGCGACTACCCCCAGATCAACCGCTTTCTCGGCGAGTTAGGTTCTCCCATCCGCTTGGGCGAAGTTGGCGATGCGCCACATGAGCCCCAACAGGCGTAGCATAGATCAGTAGCGCTATAGCGTATGGCGGCGTATACTGTTCCACAACCAGGCCGCAACTGCGCGCTCCGCACACCCCACTCCCACCGACGGGAACGGCCAGCGCGCCCCCACCCGATCGCCGCACGATCCCCCCTTCCCACACTTGTGGGAAGGGGCCGGGGGTTAGGTCTGGTGGAGGCACGCCCATGACGCTCGACGTTGAGTTGTATCGCCGTACCGTGTACGCGCCCGTTCGTTCGGGCGCGGGGATCGATCCGCAGCGCATCCGACGCCTGAGCGCGCTGGACATCGCGCCCGATGGCGCGACCCGCACGCTGGTCTTCATCCACGGCTTCGGCGGACGCGCGATGCAATGGATTTACCAGCTACGCGCGTTTGGCCAGACGATGCGGGTGGTCGCGCCGGACCTGCGCGGGCATGGGCAGAGCGACGATCCCGACGACGGTCCGCACACAATGGCCGGGTTGGTGGACGACCTGGAACTGGTGTTGCGGCGGCTGAACATCGAGCCGCCGTTCGATCTCATCGCCCACTCGTTTGGCGGGGCCGTCGCCACTGAATACGCTCTGCGCCATCCCGACGAGGTCAGCCGCCTCGTGTTGATTGGCACGCCGACGCGCTTTGTGTTGCAGCCGGTGACGCGCCCACTGATGAGTACGCCGGGGCTGATCTTCGAGCCGCTGGCGAAACGGCTGCACATCGCCCTCTACGCCCACCCGTTCACCCTGCGGCGTATACACGATGGCGCGATGGCAAGCTGGCCGGGCGACAAGCGCATGGCGCAGTTGCAGACGCCGACGCTCATCGTGCTGGGCCAGCGCGACACCGTCTTCAACCGCGACTACTATGAGGGCGTGACGCGGACGATTCCGGGCGCGAAGCAGGTGGTGATCCCGGTCTCCGCGCATCTGGTGCAGCTCGAACGCGCCGAGGCCACCAACCGCGCGATCCGCCGCTTCATCGATCCGCGTCCGCCGACCGAGAGTGGCGGGAACATCCCCTCGCCTGTGCAGCGGAATAATCCGGCGCGCTACGCCGCCGCGCCCTGGCTGCTCAGCTACGATGCCGACGTGCCGGAGCAGATACCGCTGCCTCGGACGCTGCTGCATGATCTGCTGAGCAACGCGGCGGGCGACTTCCCCGATCATCCGGCGCTGATCTTCTTCGGTCAGAAGATCAGCTACCGTGAACTGGACGCGCTGAGCAATCGCTTTGCCCATGCGCTGCGTAGCCTGGGCGTCGGCAAGGGCGACCGCGTGGCCGTCGTGCTGCCTAACACGCCGCAGTGTGTGATCGCCTTCTATGGCGCGCTCAAGGCGGGCGCCGTCGTCGTGCTGGGTAGCCCGCTCTCCACCGAGGCCGAGATTGCGGCGCAGATCAAAGACGCCGGGGCGCGCGTGTTGTTGACGTTGGCCTCGTATCAGTCGTTGGCGCGCCATGTTGCGGCGGTGGGGGTCGCGCGCATCATCTTCACCGACGTGCGCGAATATTTGCCGCTGGCGCAGCGGGTCGCCATCGCGCGGCTGATCGCCAGCGCCGTCCCTGCGACGCAGGCCGTGCTGGGCGACGGCGGCGCCAACCCAATGGAGACGCCATCGCCCAGCGCCGCGCCAGGCGCGATCTCCACAGGAACGCCGACCGTGGCGGGCGCCCCCAGCGCCGACGGGACAGTGACGACGCACTCGTTCCAGCAACTGCTGCGCAGCCAGCCCACGACGGCGCTGGATAGTGGGACGACCTCGGACGACCTCGCGCTGTTGCAATACACGTCCGGCACGAGCGACACGCCACGGGGGGTGATGCTGACCCACAGCAATCTGGTGGTCAATGTGACGCAGACACGCCACTGGCTGTCGGACGCGCGGCGTGGCAAAGAGGTGTTGCTCTGCGTGATGCCGCTGGCGCACTCATACGGCGTTACCAGTGGCCTGAACTTGAGCGTCGCGCTGGCCGGGACGCTGGCGCTGCTGCCGACGACGCGCATCGATCAGGTGATGCGCGCGATTAAGCGCTATCGGCCCAGCCTGTTTCCCGGCGTGCCTGCGTTGTATGTCGCCATCGCCAACTATCCACGGGTGCGCAGCTACGGCGTCTCCTCGATTCGCATCTGCGTCAGCGGGTCGGCGCCGCTGCCGGTGGAGGCGCAAGAGGCGTTCGAGAAGCTGACGCGCGGCAGGCTGGTGGAGGGGTATGGACTGACCGAGGCATCGCCGGTGACGCACTCCAACCCCATCCAGGGTGAGCGGCGGGTGGGCAGCATCGGCCTGCCCTACCCCAGCACCGACGCCCGCATCGTGGATACGCAGACCGGCAAACCGCTGGCGCCGGGCGAGGTCGGCGAACTGCTGATACGCGGACCTCAGGTGATGCGCGGCTACTGGAATCGGCCTGCTGATACGGCGCAGGCGCTGGCCGACGGCTGGCTGCACACCGGCGACCTCGCGCGGATGGACGAAGACGGCTTCTTTACCATCGTTGACCGCAAGCGCGATGTGATCCTGGCTGGCCCCTACAACGTCTATCCGCGCGATGTGGAGGAGGTGTTGTACGAGCATCCCAAGGTGCTGGAGGTCGCGGTGGTCGGCGCGCCAGGTGTGGCGAGCAGGGCGGGCGACGCCAACGCGGCAAATAGTGACGGCGGCAAAGGCGGCGAAGCGTCGGCGCTTGCGGCGTCCGATGGCGCGGGGCCGCTGATCAAGGCGGTGGTGGTGCTGAAGCGTGGCGAGCGCGCAACCGCTGAGGAGCTGCTGGCGCTTTGCCGTGAGCGACTGGACGCCTACAAAGTGCCGCGCCAGATCGAGTTTCGCACGGAGTTGCCAAAGAACTTTGTGGGTAAGGTGCTTCGTCGGCTGCTGGTCGAAGGATGAAAACTTTCTTATAGCCGCAGGCTCTGCGGATGGAGAAGGAGGGGTGGCGCTGTGAAGAGCCAGGCGAGTTCAAACGTCATTCAACAGTGGTGGCGCGGCCTGAGTCGCCGCCAGCGGACGCTCATCACGCTCGTGGTCATTGCCGTAGTGCTGCTTGCCTCGTTCCTCGTTGATCGTCAGGCGACGACTGGCGCGCCTGGCAGTGGGGCGTCAACGACGACGACGACCTCGACACCCCACTTTGGGGTGCAGCTTCAGACGACAGGCTGTGTGGTCTCCAAGGGATTGGAGGACAGCCGTTGCACTCCCGGCGCGATCCTATCCGTGACGGCAAAGCAAATTTGCGTGCCGGGGTACGCGAGTTCGACGCGCAACGTGCCGCAAAGCGAGAAGAACCAGGTGTACGCCGAATATGGTATCAAGCATCACACATCGGGTCAGTATGAGGTGGACCATCTAGTGAGCCTTGAACTTGGTGGCTCGAACGACATTGCCAACCTGTGGCCCGAGGCCGCCACACCGACGCCCGGCTTCCATCAGAAAGATCGTGTGGAGTCATACTTGCACACGCAGATCTGCGCAGGCGCGCTCACGCTCCAAACGGCGCAGGACGAGATCGCGACGAACTGGATCGCCGTCTACAACCAGATGCCCGGGAGCGACAGGGGCGGCGCGGCGATAGCATTCGCCGCGCCGTAGTGGCCGCGCCCACCGAGTTGAGCGTTGCGTGGCAGGCTGAGGCCGCAATGTGGTATCTTGGAGAGCAAAACCCGCTCGATAGAGAGGACAGCGAATGGTGACATCCCCATCTAACGGAGCAGGCTCTCCAGCCAAGCTCGTCTGATAGTCGTTGTATACGGCGATCTGCATTGCGTAGACCGCCCGTACTTGTCGGGGCCAACAATTCGTCGTACTATGATAGAGTGCTATACATTATGGGCTTTGTGAGGAGGTGTGACTTTGCGGTTGAAGTTATCCCTCTGTGTGACGCCGTGACGACGCCACGGCGGTATGCTCTATTGGTCT
>Ga0307372_10013767_pt1 | contig 10424 bp, 10 predicted proteins | sample OX1MG_FD_202533 | JGI IMG/M metagenome (GOLD analysis project Ga0307372, IMG submission 202533) | Soil microbial communities from Risofladan, Vaasa, Finland - OX-1 | ecosystem: Environmental > Terrestrial > Soil > Coastal area > Acid sulfate soil | place: Finland: Risofladan, Vaasa | collected... | reverse complement strand
GACTGACGTACCCAAGACAGGCGCTCGCCTGGTGCAGGTTGGCATTCTCTTCCTACAGCAGGGTGAAAACGAGGCGGGTGAGATGTCCGACTCCTTCGGCGTTGTCATCCCCAACGTGCCCCTCGATGCAGTGCTAACAATCCACGAGGTGTCTATCATCAGCCAGCCCGATCAGGCGGGCCTCGGTGGGTCGGCGCACGCATCGTTCTCATTGGTGCAGCCCTTCGACGGGTCGGTGCTCACTGCCGCGCCGCCGAAGCCTGCCTTGTCGCTCGTACCGGACCTGGCCATCGAGGCCCCCCAGTCAGGGGATGGTGACACCCCCGACGAGTGATATGCTGGTTGTCCATTTCGTCATGCGGCCCGTGAGTTGTCCGGGCCGCTCTTCTTTGGAGCGCCCATGGCACCGACCCTCACGTTCGAACAGCTGACCCTGCTCCCCGTCGGCGACCCCCAGTGGGTCCCGTCCTACCAGCCGCCGCCGCCCGCGTTCGACGCGGACACCGACCAGTGGGGCGACTGGAAGCCCGAATGATGCCGCCCTGTCCCATGTGTGGCAAGCCGTTGGTGGCAGTACGCGCCTCACTTCGCTGCACCAACTGTCATGTCAAAGTGGAAACGTGTTGCGAAGGAGCGCCCCAATGTGGTACAGTGTGACCATGACCTTTGAAATCTACCCACCGGAGTTATGAATGACTGGCAAAGTTATTGATGTGCTTGGACCCCGCGGCCATGACCTTTGAAATCTACCCACCCGGCCTCTTACTCGAAAATCCCCCCTGGGACCTCTGAATGGCACGCTACGGAATTGACTGTGCATCCCACTCGCCGTCCCCGGCGACGCTGAAGGCACACAACCTCACCTTCATCGCGCGGTACCTGTCCGGTGTCGGCAACGCCAAGAACCTCACGCGCGAAGAGGCGCTGGCTGCACACGCGGGCCACATTGATATTGTCACGGTGTGGGAAACCTGGGCCAATCGTGCCCTCGATGGCTACGCCGCTGGCGTGGCAGACGCTCGCGCGGCGGTTGCATACCTCAAGGCCCTGGGCGCTCCCGTTGGTGTACCCGTATTCTTCGCCGTCGATTATGACACGGCTGGTAACGCACACCTCACCGATGCCTACTTCGATGGTGTCTTCAGTGTCTTAGGTAAGTCCCGGACAGGTGTGTACGGTGGTTACGAGGTAGTTGCGCGGCAGATGCAGCGTGGCGCGCACTTCGGCTGGCAAACCTACGCCTGGTCGAGCAGGCGCTGGTATCTCAAGGCCCAGCTCAGGCAGTACTCAAACGGTCACTATGTCGGTGGCGTACAGGTGGACCTCAATCAGGCCGTGGTCGCGAACTTCGGCCAGTGGTTCTACGTTTCGCCCCCGGTCAAGAAGCCGGTCATCAACCCAATCATTCACCCCGTCGTCGCGCACCGGAAGCTCGGGCCGTGGCGTGAAGAGCCGCACGAGAACAAGATCCCCAAGGGGTTCCGCGCGGTCGGCCCGATCAACGGCTGGTGGTGGCTTGTTAACACCCCCGGCAAGGACAACTAAGGAGCTTTCATGACTACTGCTGTTAACCCCGCACCACCGGTACGCTTCGGCTGGGGCTCTCTTGCTACAGTCCTCGGCGCGCTTGGCGCGAGTGGCGGTGCTCTTGGAAGTGCCATCACCAGCAACCTGACCTCGACCGGAACGCTCTCGTTCACCGGCATCGCCGCTGTGATCGTGATTGCCTTCCACGGCTTCCGCTCATGGCAGGCCAACGGCCACCTCAAGAACGTTCCGTTCTACCAGCAACTGGTGGACCTTGAGAAGCAGCACGCTGCCCTCATCGCCAAGGTCGAAGCTGCCGCAAAGCAGTACGAAGCCCCGCTGGCCTCCGCAGTCGCGAAGGTTGACCCCGCCCTGGCACCTGAGATCGCTGCCGTGCAGGATGTCGTGACCCAGCTGGAGACCCCCGCGGCGGATGCCCCGCTTCCGCTGGTTGACCCGGTGGTCACCGCCGCTGAGGTTGCGGTTCCCCCGCCCCCCGCTGCCCCCGCACCTGCCGCATCGTTAGCCCCCGATCCGCCGCCTACCGCCTGACATGGTACACTGCCACCAAGGCATAAATCTCGACGAGCGCAGTGAGCGCGAGCTTCTGTACTTCGTCCTCGAAAACCAAAGGATTCAAATGGCACAGTTCGACGACCTCACCGCGGCACTGACCGCTGCCTCAACCGCAATCGCGAAAGCTGATGCACGGGTCACCGCTGACCATGTGGACCTCACGCCCGCCATCACACAGGCCGACGCAATCAAGGTTGCCGCCGAGGCAATCCTGCCCGACCCGGTGCCGGTTCCCGCCCCCGCGCCTCCGGCTGCCTGATCACGCCACCAACGGTGGTCTCAAGCCCTCAGTCCTTCGGGGCTGGGGGCTTTTGCTTTTGGAGGTACTTCTGAGCCGAGTTATACAGGGGGAGGTTCTTTTGCCCTGGGAACTCGCGTGCCCAGCGCCGAGCAATGTCAGGATGCTTCGCCCACATCATGCGGCGCTGCTCTTCTGACCTGAACGGCATTACTGACCAGAGTCTTCGTGGGCCTTCACGATGGTCTCCAGGCTCACGTTGCGAGCTGATCCCTCGTGGTCAGGGTGGTGCGTGTGGCACGCGCGGTACGGTGTGCCAGCCACCGGCTTGCCAAATCGCAGGCAGCCCCTGACGTGGCAATTACCGTGCCGCGCGATGCTGATCACGCCTCCCAGCAGCGCAAGCTCACCAAGGTCGCTGCCGAATCCTGACCAGAACGAGTACACCGGGCCAGCAGCATTGGTCAAGCCTAGCCAGTATCCCAACCAGTGGCCCATTAGAGAAGCCCCAATTCCTTTGCTCGTGCAAGACGGCGCTCTCCTTCTGTGGGTTCGTGCCACATCACAAGACGCCGCCGAGATGAAGCAGTAGTACGCAAGCCCCAACAAGTGAGCTGACGACGCCACTGACCGCCGCCACCTGGATCAGCAGCTTGCGCCGATAATCACGCTCCATAATAATCAGGTTCAGGAACTTCAGATTACGGATGACCAGATCCTCACCACCCAGCTCGGTGAGATTCGCCCGGTCCTTTTCATCTCGCTTGTTCATTTCCTCAACCAGGGCCTGAAGGGTCTCCTGTGCAGCGAGGGTGCCCTGAGCTGCCGTTGTGGCGAGCGCCACGGCCCCAGTCGCGTCGGCGCGCGCCCCCGTTACCTCAGTTAGGAGGTGTGCAAGCATGTCGTCCTGCTTGTTCAGGCGCTTGAGCAGGTGCTGCAGGTTGGCGTTGGCCTCGGTCTTGGTGACCACCGGAGAAGTGCCCCCAATGTGCGGGACCGAAATGCCACTTCCCATTAGTGATTCAATCCAAACTGTGCCAGCACCTTGTTCATGACAACGCCAGAAGGCTGGTGCGTGTGCCCCGCCGTGCTCACGTTGGGGTTGGGGGCGATCCCCATCTCACCTGTATCGTACATGACGTTCTGGCCTGCACCTATGCGCTGCCCGACCTTCACGTTCGGGATGCCCTCGGCGTAGTACATGTAGGGCTGACCGGCGATGGGGTGATCCAGCTTGATCCACACCGCGGCCCCGGACTGGAACGGGCCGGCGGTGTGGTTCCAGCCACTGCCTATCCGTGCCACTGTGCCGGAGGCCATTGCCTGCGTGGGGGTCTTGGCGTTGCCGTACGTGAAGTCCACACCGTAGTCGGTGCCCGCCCAGTTGTGCACGGTCTTTGGCGCGAACGGACTCACCAACCCCTGGGCGTTTGGCGTGGCCGGTGCACCCGCGGCCGGGGCGGCACCTGCTGTCATACCGCTGGCTACCGCAGGTGCAGAAGTTCCGGCCTTCGCGAAGGCCGCGCCAGTCATCAGGTCCATGCCGGTCAGCATATCGCTGCCTGCGTACCCGCCCGGGTTGGCGCGCTCGGCTGCGTTGGTGGGGGCGAAGCCCGCGAGCGCGGCCGTTCCCTGCTCCTGTGGCGAGGGCGTCGGTGTTGCGCTGCCGCTGCCGTTGTTCACCGCGTTCTGGGCCGCGGCCCCGGCGGCTGCCAAGGTACCCGCGTTGGCACCACCCGCGGCCTTCATTAGCTGCAGAGCCTGTGCGTAGTGCGCGGGGTTGAGGTCGTTGGTCGGACTCGTGGGCTTCTCAAACACCTTCACCTGCAGTGCCTGTAGCGCCGGTCCCGACAGCCCCCTACCGCCGGCTGCAACCAGAGCCTGTGCGGCTTGTGTGGCCTCATTGATGGGGTTCTGAGCCCAGGCGGTGTTGTGGCCTGTCAGAGCGCCCCCTGGAGAATCCTGGAACACGCCGACCCCACCGCCGCCCCCCTGCTGCAGGGCGCTGGAGCGCATGTTGGACTCGCCAAATCCCACAGCAATACCACCCGACGGATCGAGTCCGTACTTCTGATACACCTGCTCGATGGCCCGTGCGGTGTTGATCTGGTCTGGGGTGAACTGCTGTGGCATTGTGGCTTTCGTGGGGACAATCAGTAACAGTAGAACAGTGAACTTGAGCAACAGTAACTTCAGGATAGGCTACCTCAAATTAGGGAAGCTGACCGTGCCGGCGGAGCGACTTGGACTGCGACATGGCGGCCCAGTTTTTGTTGTGCAACTGTGCAAGGGCCGCGCGCTGGTCAACAGTGTGCGGACGGATACCGGTGAGTCGGCCCAGCAGCGATGAGGTGCTTTCCCCACCCTGGAAACCGGTGTAGAACCCGGGCTCACCCGGAGGCTGAAAGAGGTCGGCGAGTAGGTTGAACCGTGGGTCGGTCGCCGGCGAGGCCGGGCCGTGCGTGAACCTGGAAGACATCGTCCAGCCAGTGCCCTGCGGCACACCCAGCTCCTGCAGGATCTTACCAAACACCGACGGCTGGTTCAGGCCCGGTGTGTTCTGGAGCGGTATGCCCTTGGCAACGTTGGTGTTGGCGGCGATCTCCGCAGGCACCAGGGCGAGCGGTGTGAGGCGGCTCAGCCACTGCCTGCCCCCGGTCCACGGGTCCAGGTTCAGGTTGTTGGCAGCGTCTGCGACGGGGTTGCCGAACCCGTACTGGCCGAGACCGCCCAGCGGAAGCAGCCCAGAGGTCGCGTAGTAGCCGGGCTCGTTGAGCTGCTTGGGGCGGTCACGCTCCACCGTGTTCACCGCGGCGTACAGCGCGGGCCGGTGGGCGATGCCCCACACGTGCAGCTCGGTGTTCTTCTTGTACCACGAGTAGAACAGCACGAGGTGGCGGATCATGTTCTTCTCGACGTCCGTCATGGCACCGTAGTCGAAGTTCACCCGGATGGTCTTGGCCGCGGCCTCAAGCGGCGTGTCGCCCGCCTTCCAGTGGTTGAGGAAGGTCCGCATCCGCTGTGCGTTGTCGCGGTTGATGTTGGCGCGCTTCATGGCACGGGCGTACATAGTCAGGGGGTTCGAAGTGTCCTCGGTGATACCCTTCATGCCGAAGCCCAGCTCCTGCCCGACGTGGCCGATTTCCTCACCCACGTAGCCGTGCATGAACCCGAGACCGATCAGGTGGCTGACGTACTGGGCTTCCAGCTGTGTCACCATGCGACCGTTCCCCAGGTCAATCATCTTGCCCAGCTCTTCGGGGGACGCGAACTTGTCCAGCTTGTCCAAACCTGCAACTTTGGTCCACGGCATCACCGGGCCGGACGCGATGTGTCTCCAGTTGCCGGTGACCCACGTATTCATCCAGTCCTGGGTGGCGACCTTGATGTAGTGGCTCGGGTTCACAGTGGTCATCATCCACTTGATGTACATGGTGGCCTTCTGCAGCTTCGCGAAAGCTGAGTGGCTGGACAGTGTACCCGGCTTGCCGCCGACGTACGACTCGGACCCGAGTCGGGCCTTCAGCTCGGCCTTCGCCGTCCCGGTCAGCGCCAGTTCGGGGTTCGCCGCCACCGCCTTGTCCACGATGACGCTGATCTCATGGTCCAGCGCGATGCGCACCTCGGCTTGCGCGCGGCCCTTGAACATGGCGATGGCGTCGATTGCCGGCCGGAACTCAATGCCTGCGATCTGCTTGCCGTCAGCCCCCACCAGCTGCACCGCCGTGTCACGGAAGACGTTGCGTCCCGCGTCCTCGGCGATCTTGCGCGTCATTTCTTGAATGTGTGCGTCGGTCATCTGCACACCCTCGCTCGGCGCGCGGCCGGCGGCGGCCGTCTTGGCATCCGTCGCGAACTGCTCCTTGGTCATCCACCCCAGCGCCGATGCTTCCTTCCTGGACATCCGCGGGTCGGCGTTGACCAGCTTCAGCGCGTCAATCCTGGACTGGCCGGAGAACCCCTGTTTCTTGTACAGCTCCTTCAGGGCCTTGAGCACGTCGTCGTGCATGAGGGTCGGGGCGTACGGGCCGAGGCTCGCCAGGTTCTCTTTCGCCGCGATCAGCTTGGCGAGTTCCGGGTGGGCCGCGCCGTCGTACATCGCAGGCAGACCATCCGCACCGACATTCAACGCCTCGGGATGGAGGTCGGTGTAGCCCTTGATCTGCTGGTCCAGGTGAGCCAAGACTTCATCGACGGTGTGCCACCCCGCGGACTTGCTGAACTCGTTGAACAGTTTTTGCATCCCCTCGTCCAACTGTGTCATTTTGTCGGTCCACAGCCCCTGGTGCTCCATCCACAGCTTGAGGTCGTTACCGAAATCGAGGGTGATGCGGCCCGCGTGCATCTTGGTCGCGAGTAGCATCGACTCCTGCGGGGTGATGTCGAATACCTTGGCGTTATTCAGGTAGTCGGCCATGTGCGCGATCTGTTCCTCGAAGTTCTTGGCCTTCATTCTGGCGCTGGTCGCGAGCATCTGTGATGCGTGCACACGGAACATGGAGTCGAGCGCGCCGAGCCCCTTCTTGCCAAACTTCATGGACTTGACGAACATCGCGGGCTTCGCCCAATTACCCTTCACGATGGGAGCGAACCGCTCAGCATCACCGATCTTCGCTGCCCACCGCGGCCCGAACCGAACCCCGAAGTTCGGCATCTCCTTGGCCGCGGCCTCAGCCGCCATCGCTTCGTGCAGGAGCTGACCGACGTTCCCGTGGATACCGGCATCGCCACCCATAACCGCATCGACGATGTTCGCCGCACGACCTGGGTCGATACGAACGGTATCCCCGATTGCGTTCCACGCCGACGGGCTTGCGCCGTCGAACACCCCACGCGATACCGCGGGGTTGTCCAGTGCGTTGCGCACCAGGCTTCGGTTGATCTCGGGACTCGCCGCTAAACGCTCACCGATGGACGCGGCGCGCTGGGCGGGCTCGGCTGCAGGGGCAGCTTCCTCGCCGACCTTAAACGCACGTGCCATTGCGCGAGGCCCAGTGAGATCCCGGCCGGCGCGCGCTGCCTTGCCTAGAATCCCTGGGACAATTCGCGAGAGGTTCTGCGAGCTTCCGCTGAACGCACGGCCGATCTTCGCGATGTTGGTTGCGCGGTCAAGTGTGATGCCGGCGGACGGTGCCTCGGTGATCCCCTTTGCCAGTGCGAGCTTACCCATCTTGGCAAGGTTCGCTCCCTTATCTGCAACCCGCGCACCCTTGGTGAATGTGCTGGTGTAGTCAGATACCTTGGCTGCGGCGCGTGCTGCCGGCTCGAACTTGGTGAACGGGTTGCCGGCCACCTTCTCGGCCGTGCGCGCGGTCTTACCGATGTCACCCAGGCCCTTGAACCCAGTCTCCGCAGCCCGTCCGGCGAAGCCCGACTCCCCGACGACCCTGGCCGCGTCACCCGCGCGGCCACCAATCGCCGCAATGTGACCAGCGGCGTCCGCGGCCTTGGCCGGAAGCCCGACCAGCCCAAGCGGGTCCAGGAATGACGTACCGACAGCCGTGCCCACGTCGAGCGCGAGTCCACCATACGTGCGCAGTGCCCCCGGGCCAACGCCCAGCCGGCCCAGGAAATCTGAGCCGGGGGATGACCCGTGGAAGCTGGCGTAGAAGTCGTGCGTGGGGAGGTAGCTGGACTGCTTGTTGCCACCGATGGCCGCCCCCACGTTATGGACAGCTATTGCGGCGTCACCGAGGCCCGTTTCGATGGCGTCGAACGGCGTGTTGACTACCTTCATGGCAGTCCAGAACGGTGCCTTGAGGTCACCCCAGAAGCTACCGCCGCCACCGCTCTTGGGGTGAGCGCCGTACTTCGCCGAGAGTGCGTTTAGCCCTGCAAGCGGCGAGCCCCCCGCAGACGAGGACGTGGATGTGGTGCTCGGGGCAAAGGACATGAGCGCGCCGATGCCCGGGTTCGCGCCGCCACCAGCAGACGCCCTACCAGCTGCGTAGGGCGCTCCAAAGTTTGCTGGGATGGCTGGCAGGCCCACGCCAGGCATCAGGCACCCGCGGCATTATAGGTGTTCTGGTACTGGGCCTGGTTGTTCGGGTCGCTGAAGACCGCCTGGGCTGACGTACCCAAGATGTGGCCGTAGAGTGCCGACGCTGCGACCTTGAACGGCACACCCTGGATCTTCGCGATGGCAAAGGCACCCGCGAGCATCTGCTGCTGGCTCTGCGAGTCGCTAGAGGCGAAGGTCGGCCAGTCAGTGCCGGTGCCATTCGGGCCGTTGGCAATGGACTTGACGAACGCCTGCTGACCAGCACCGCCGCTGCGGATTGTCGCCGCAGACACACTCGCATTCGCCCTGATCCAGGAGTTCGTGGTGGACGTAGCGTCCTTCTGTCCTGCGACGTAACGTGCCGTCTCAGAGCGGACATCCGTCGCGTAGTTGGACGACGCGGCCCTGGTGTTGGCGACGTTTTGCTGACCGGCCACCTTGATGTTGGCGATCTGGCCTGCCATGGCGATCTTACCCGCCTCAATAGCGCGCTGCTCTTCAGTCGTCCACAGACCCGAGACCGCAGCCGGTATCGCCTGCTGAATCTCCAACATCTTGGGCAGGAAGGTGTTGACTTCCAGGTTGGACTGCTGGTTCTGTGCTGCGATGCGCTCGTTGGCGGCCATGTCCATGGCGTACTTTTGACCGGCGATGGCCCCGGCGCTCTGGGCCTGGGCTGTGGTTGCCGCGCCTTGCGCAGAGGTCTGCGCGGCACCAAGGGTGTTCCCAGATGCCTGGACTGCGCCGGCGAGACCGGACTGGTCTGCAAGCTGTGAGTTCGCCGCCACAATGTTCTGGGCGTCGGTGAGGGCACCACCAACGTTCGTTGATGCCTGGTTTGTCAGGCCTGTGTATCCAGTGTTGGTCTTCGCCATCAGGTCTTGGGCCTGCTGAGCCTGCTTGGTCACGAAGTCCTGGTACGACGCGATGTCCGCGGACCGCAGCGAGGCGGCGTGCACCGCGGCGTTCTGCATGTCCTGCAGCGACTTCAGCGCCGGAGCGTACAGCTGCTGGATTCGCTGAGATGTCTGAGTCCAGTCCGGCACCTGCGAGACCAATGAGGAAATGATCGGCGAGCTTGTCACAGTGGGACTGGGCGCTGCGGCCGTGGTGGGCGGTGGTGCAGCCGCGCCGCTACCCGCGCCGCTACCCGCGCCGCTACCCGCGCCGCTACCCGCGCCGGCACCTGACGCCGCGCGAGCCGCCAGCTCTTTCTTGTGCAGAGCCTCCCACGCGGGGTTGCCTGGGCCGTGTGTGGGCACCGCTGGCGCGTGCGGGGCGGTCGTGGCCGGGGCAGTGGCAGTGGCGGGTGTCCCAATGGTACCGGGCTGTCCGGGGTGGAACCCGACCTGTGTCATGCGCCAGTGGTTGTACGAGTCAGTGAGTTGCTTCCCGCTTCCACCGTTGGGGTGGAGTATGTTCCACTGTTGCTGAGTTGCATTGCCCTTGGCGACTGCTTGCTGAGCGGCCAGGCGCGCCTGGGCCACGGCAAGAATGCCCGTCGGTGAAGCCGGGCCGTATCCCGGCAATGGCGTTCCCTGGCTGTTGGGGTTGATTGCCATTACTTGAGTCGCCTTTGGGCCGCGGAGAGATGAGAGTAGCTGGCCTTGTTCTGCTTGGCAGTCTCACCCTTGTGCAAGGCGTTCCACTGGGCGAGCGTGTAGGACTTCGGTGCCGTGGCTGCGGCGGCGGTGGCCGCTTGGGCCTGCCGCGCTGCGCTGTTGGCCTGTGCGTCAGTCGTCGCGCCAGTTGACGTGGTCGTCCCAGTGAGGTACTGGGTGGCATTCGCGTTGCGTGCGTCCATGGCCGCCGTGATGGCCGCGTCGCTCAGCTGGCCTTCCTGCTGGTTGTACGAATCCTGTGCGTTCATGGCACCAGTTGCGTAATCGTTGGTGGCCGCAAGGGACTGGCCCGCCAGCCCGGCGTGCGTCGTTGTGTAGTTCGCGATGTTCTGCTGACCGGACAGTGCATCCATCCCGGAGAACAGCCGTCCGCCACTGGCATCAGCGTTTGCCAGATTCCGCTGTGAAATCCCCTCGTTCGTCTTGGCTTGGATCTCCTGGGCCTGCAGCGCCTGCTGCG
>Ga0307372_10013765_pt1 | contig 10425 bp, 7 predicted proteins | sample OX1MG_FD_202533 | JGI IMG/M metagenome (GOLD analysis project Ga0307372, IMG submission 202533) | Soil microbial communities from Risofladan, Vaasa, Finland - OX-1 | ecosystem: Environmental > Terrestrial > Soil > Coastal area > Acid sulfate soil | place: Finland: Risofladan, Vaasa | collected... | reverse complement strand
AGGCGAATGCGCAGCTTGCCGCCGCCATCCGGAAGGCGGTTGGGGCAATCGGCGTGCCGAACGTTGAAGTTGAAATCGCCACTCCGTCCGCCGCCCCGCCCCACACGCAGTCCAACCTGATTCCTCTGGTGAAGGCCACCATCGCCGTGGCCAGCGGCAAAGGCGGAGTTGGAAAGTCCACCGTGGCGGCCAATCTTGCCGTGGCGCTCTATCGCCAGGGAGCAAAAGTCGGCCTGATGGATACGGACGTTTACGGCCCCAGCATTCCTGCCCTGATGGGCGCGAAGCAGGAGCCGCGCGTGGTGGAGGGCAAGATGGAGCCGCCGGTCGAGTGGGGCGTCAAGATCATTTCCATGGGCTATTTCCTTCCGCAGGGTGAAGCCGTCATCTGGCGCGGCCCCATGCTGCACAAGGCAATCCAGCAATTTCTGGGCGACGTCAACTGGGGAGAACTCGACTACCTGGTAATGGATTTGCCGCCGGGGACCGGCGATATCCAGTTGAGCCTTTCGCAGACCATTCCCCTGACCGGGGCCGTCATTGTCTCCACGCCGCAGGACCTTGCGCTCGACGTTGCCTGGAAGGCGATTGCCATGTTCAAGAAACTGAACATCCCGATCCTGGGGATCGTCGAGAATATGAGTTCCTACGTCTGCCCGCACTGCGGCGTCCGCGAAGACATTTTCGGGCATGGCGGAGCCAGGGAAGCGGCGGACAAATTGGACATTCCGTTTCTGGGCGAAATTCCGCTCGATCCCAAGATTCGAATCCAGAGCGATGCGGGCCGGCCCGTGGCGCTCGATCTGAATTCACCGCTGGCTGACGCTTATCAGGCTGTGGCCAAAGCCGTGGTGGAACAGGTCAGCCGGGCCAGCGAACAGGTCCCGCAGATCATTACCGAGTAGAAGCGTGATCTTGACTCCCAGGACGATCCGGCTTCGTGGCGAGGGCAACGATCTGCTCATTGAATGGGCGGATGGCCATCGCAGCGCCTATCCCTACCAGCACCTTCGAGACCGGTGCCCGTGCGCAACATGCCTGGATACCGAACCGGCGCCGCCCTGGGAGGCCGGTCCGCTGCCCATGTTCGGCTCCGGGCCTTTGAAACCGCAGAAGGCGGAACTGGTGGGCCGCTATGCCTTGCAGATTTATTGGAGTGACGGGCATTCTTCCGGCATCTATAGTTTTGACTACCTGCGGGGCCTTTGCCCGTGCGCCGAGTGCGAGACCGCGCGCGACAAAGTTCTGTAGCGGGGCATCGCTGGTCGCTGCAAGCATGGATTGTCGTACGTTAAATCGCAGTTTGATCTGACCATGCTTTCTTCTTCGTGCATGGATAGTCAAACCGCGCGTCAGGGCAGGGCTTCAGCCATGCCGTTAGGGGCTTGGTAAGCTAATCGGCTTTAGCCGCTGAGGACCCTCAGGGACTGAAGTCCCAGATATTGCTCGGGCAGTTCATGCAGCAGGGCTGGAGCCATGCCCTGCCGCCCCAGCGGCAAATAGATATGAGCGCGCCGTAAGTAAACCCGGAAAACGATGAGAGGGAGAAAGTCATGATAATCACCCAGGCTTCTTCGATACTCCTGGTAATGGCTTTGGGTTTTCCATTGCTCGCTTTCGCGGCCTCCGGCAGCTCGCCTTCGCACTCATCTGCGCGCGCGCTGCTGGTGGTGGACAACAAGGGCAACCACACTTTAGGCATCGTGGACCCTGAGGCAGACTGGGAAATCGCCACGGTCCCCGAAACCGGGGTTACCGGGCACGAAGTCGCTGTATCGCCGGACGGCCGGACGGCTTACGTCCCGATTTACGGAAATTCCGGGGTGGGCCGGCCCGGAAGCAATGGGCGCACCATCGATGTGATTGATCTTGCCAGCCGCAAGGTGGTTTCAACCATCACCCTGGACCGCGCCCTGCGTCCGCATTGCGCCCATTTCTCTCCCACCGACGGCCTCCTCTATGTTTCCACGGAACTGGCCGACGCCATTACCATCATCGATCCCAAGACCAATAAAGTTGTAGGGTCAATCCCGACCGGACAACCCGAATCGCACATGCTGGCCTTTTCCCATGACGGCCGCCGCATTTACACCGCAAACGTCGGCCCGGGGACCGTCTCAGTGCTCGACGTTGCCGCGCGCAAGACCCTCGCCGTTATCCCCATCTGCAAAGAGATCCAGCGGATTTCCGTTTCCATGAACGACCGCTACGCTTTCACCTCTGACCAGACACACCCTCGCCTGGCCGTCATCGACACGGCCGCCAACAAGGTGGAGCGCTGGGTGGAACTGCCCGGCATCGGCTACGGAACAGCGCCCACGCTCGATGGCCGCTACCTTCTGGTTGCCGTCATCAATAAGAACAAGGTCGCCGTGGTTGATCTGAAGTCCTGGAAAGTGGTCCGCGCCATCGACGTTCCGGCTGCGCCGCAGGAAGTCCTGGTTCGACCCGACGATCTCGTGGCTTACATCTCCTGCGACCGCAGCAAGCAGGTCGCCGTCATCAACCTTCGCACCTGGAAAGTGGAGAAGCTGATCAACACCGGCCCGGACAGCGACGGCCTGGCCTGGGCCTCCGCACGATAGGCGACACAGGAGAGACAAATATCTCCGTGATCCGATTGAGGGAAGTTCGATCTATCAGCTAAACCCGTGCGCGATTTTTGGTGTTACTTTAGCGTCTATTCGTCGGGTTCGTCGATTTCGAAGGCACTTTGGTAGCAAAGTGATTGACTAATAAGTAGCTTATCAAATAGTACTTGACTGCCTACAAGTCTAGCTATAGAATTGATCAGTCAGGGGTTATGCCCTTTGCATTGCCTAAAGGTTTTGTTACAGCTAGCCGAAAGTGAGAGATGAGAAAAAATCATCTCCGAAGGTTTATTTTTGTGTTAGGCTACTGACCGTGTTCAGTAACGAATTTTGGAATGAGTGGCTGTAAGGAATCTTTTAGTGCACGTCGGGCATCTGACTGAGTAGATCGGGATCGATGCGAGGGAGGAAGCTATGACGGAGAAATGGGGTTAGCGCTCCACCGTTTCACGGTGGTTTCAAGTTCTGAGTAGAGATGAGGGCGGTTCGATTCCGCCCTCTTTGCTTTTATGAAAACCTCGAAAGCGAGATAATATGACGACACTATACTCATGAAGCACCTGCGTAGGGTTTCGTCATTGGCAACTCCCTGATTTGATGCCAGACAAAACCCCTCAAGGAAATTCAATACGTCCAAGACTGCGGCCTCTTTTTTCTCGTCCCCTTTTATCTCCTCCTTGATCTTGTTTTGATCGGTGTTATTTGTCCGCATAGCCTCAAAGAAACCGCGAACTGTCTGTCTGGTAGTTGACAGGGATGGCTCGTCCCAAGCATCCACGTAGACGAAGGCCCTCGCAATCTTCTCATTCCTGAGCGCCTCTTCGCGCTGTTGGACGGTGATTTTCAGACCATGGCCAACGTACTTGGCGCTCAGAACAGCGGCAGCCATGGCAAAACCGACACCAAGGAAATTCATGGTGGGACGCCAAACCTGATGGTCAGCATAAACCCAGGCACCAATCACAACAACGATAGCCAGAATACCGGACCAACCGATAGAAAAGCGAACATCTGCAAGTCTTCTTGGATCCTCTGATGACTTCATGTAACCCCCTTCGAAGGGCAATTAAGAATTCTAGGAGTGTGTCGGAAATAACAGTTTCTCAACGCAGAATCAATAACTTACAAACCGTAGAATCTCGCTAAGCTGTTGGTTCTGCGTGCAACAAAATCTATCTTCGGCAGACTCCTACGCTATATAAAACTCACCAAGTGCAGGTTCACGACCTGTCTGCCCCCTTGACTTACTGACAATATTTGCCATTGCGAGACAATTTCGCCGACGGAGCATTTGACACGACCCAGAATGCAAGGGCCCGCACGGTATCCCTCAAAGAAATGCGCCTAGATAGGGCAAGAGGATATTGCGGCCTTCGTCCAAAGTCAAACAGTTTCGGAAGTTTGGAAGTTAGAAACAAGAGGACAGAATCGAGTCGAGGATCAATGTCACAACGCCATGGCTCATTGATTCTTCACTTCTCGCATAACTTAGGCGGTGCCCCCGCCGACATTCCCTTGACGGCAATTTCAGGCGTGTGCTATAAGACATAGGATTAAATGACTTACCGTAAGGCTGGTTCGTGTAATTTTTCAGAAAACTGAGTGCTTTCAATTTTGAGACCGTCCGGGTTTCTGCTGCCAAGGTGGGCAGCAGCTCGGGTTCGAGGGAACAAAAATGACCCTTCTTCCTGTTCTTCTGCTATTAAGCATACCGGTGCTGGTTGCCGCCGGGCTGTGGGTTCGTCCAACGCTCCTGACGGGCGTGGCCAAGCGTCTTTCACGGTCGAGTTGGAGCGCTGCCGGCGGTTGCGCTGCGCCGGCGGCAAACGGCCGTTCGTGGTCCGCCGGGCGCCTTTTTGCCAAAGCGTCCCTGGCCGGCGCCGCTTTGACGCTGCTCAGCGCGACGGCCGCTTTCGCCCAGCCAGCCGAGCAAGCTGCCGGCGAAGCCAACCTGCAACTTCCCGATTTCACCCAGGTCAAGTTTCTGGGTGGGACAATGACCGGCCATCACCTGCTGCTTTACGGCATCCTGTTCTGCATCTTCGGCCTGCTCTTTGGACTCGTGATGTACACCCGGCTTAGGAACCTTCCCGTCCACCGGTCCATGGCAGAGATCTCCCAGTTGATCTGGGAAACGTGCAAGACGTACCTCGTCCAGCAAGGGAAGTTTCTTTTCCTGCTCTGGATCTTTATCGCCGCCATCATTGTTTTGTACTTCGGAGTGCTCCTCCATTACGAAGCTTTCCGCGTGGCCATCATCCTGGCCTTCAGCGTGCTCGGCATTTGCGGCAGCTATGGAGTGGCGTGGTACGGCATCCGCGTGAACACTTTTGCCAATTCCCGCACCGCCTTTGCCAGCCTGGAGGGCAAGCCGTATCCCGTCTATAAGATCCCTGTGAGCGCCGGCATGAGCGTGGGCATGATGCTCATCAGCGTTGAGCTGCTGATGATGCTGGTCATTCTGCTCTTCGTTCCGGGTTCCTATGCCGGGCCATGCTTCATCGGCTTTGCCATCGGCGAGTCACTGGGCGCCGCGGCGCTGCGCATAGCCGGCGGCATCTTCACCAAAATCGCCGACATCGGCGCCGACCTGATGAAAATCGTCTTCAAAATCAAGGAAGATGATGCGCGGAATCCGGGCGTCATCGCCGACTGCACGGGCGACAACGCGGGCGACTCGGTGGGGCCGAGCGCCGACGGTTTTGAGACTTACGGCGTGACCGGCGTGGCGCTGATCGCCTTCATTTTGCTGGGGGTTAAAAATCCAGTCATCCAGGTCCAGTTGCTGGTGTGGATTTTTGTGATCCGCGTGGTGATGCTGGTGGCCGCCGCGGCCGCATACTACCTCAACGCGGCGATCTCCAAGGCCCGGTACCAGCACGCTGAAAAGATGAACTTCGAGGCCCCGCTCACCTCGCTGGTGTGGCTCACCTCATTTGCTTCCATCGGCCTGACGTACCTGAGTTCGGCCTTCATCATCCCCGACATTGCCGGAGACCCCACGCTGTGGTGGAAACTCTCGACCATCGTCTCCTGCGGAACTCTGGCCGGCGCCATCATCCCCGAACTCGTCAAGGTCTTTACTTCCACCGAAGCCCGGCACGTAAAAGAAGTGGTCATTTCAGCCCGTGAAGGCGGAGCATCGCTCGATATCCTGTCCGGCTTTGTCGCCGGCAATTTCTCGGCCTACTATCTGGGCCTGACCATGATGGTGCTGATGGCCATCGGTTCCTGGGTCAGCCTGCACGGGTTGGAAAGCATCATGCTGGCCGCGCCGGTGTTCGCCTTCGGCCTGGTGGCTTTCGGCTTTCTGGGCATGGGACCAGTGACGATTGCGGTTGATTCCTACGGACCCGTCGCCGATAACGCCCAATCGGTTTACGAACTCTCGCTGATCGAACACATTCCCAACATCGAGCAGGAAATCAAGCGCGACTTCAACATGGACGTGAACTTTGAGCAGGCCAAGGAGATGCTGGAAGCCAACGACGGCGCGGGCAACACCTTCAAGGCCACGGCCAAGCCCGTGCTGATCGGCACGGCGGTGGTGGGGGCCACAACGATGATCTTCGCCACCATCATGGCCCTCACCAACGGTCTGACGGCCAACGTGGGCAAGCTGTCAGTGCTTCACGCGCCCTTCGTCCTGGGCCTGGTATCCGGCGGCGCCATCATCTACTGGTTCACCGGGGCTTCAACCCAGGCCGTCACCACCGGCGCCTATCGCGCCGTCGAGTTCATCAAGGCCAACATCCGGCTGGAGGGAGTGGAAAAAGCTTCGGCCAGCGACAGCAAAAAGGTGGTCGCCATCTGCACCCAGTATGCGCAGAAGGGCATGTTGAACATCTTCATCGCGGTGTTCTTCGCCACCCTGGCCTTTGCCTTCCTCGACCCGTTTTTTTTCATCGGTTACCTGATTTCGATTGCCATCTTCGGCCTCTATCAGGCCATCTTCATGGCCAACGCGGGCGCTGCGTGGGATAACGCCAAGAAGATCGTCGAAGTCGAACTGAAAGAAAAGGGCACAGCCCTGCATGACGCCACGGTGGTTGGCGACACGGTGGGCGACCCCTTCAAGGACACCTCTTCGGTGGCCCTGAATCCGATCATCAAATTCACAACCCTTTTCGGTTTGCTGGCGGTGGAGCTTGCGGTCAGGCTGACGGCCAACAGCGGCGCCGGTTTGACGCACACGCTGGCGGCCATCTTTTTTGCCGTTTCGTATTGCTTTGTTTACCGTTCGTTTTACGGGATGCGGATCGGGAAAAGCGCGAAGGCCCAGGCGGTGTCCGCTGCCGATACAAGGCGCGCCACCGCGGATTAAATCCGGGGCGTCATCCGCCGCGCGAGCCGTGGGGCAATTGCCTCAGCCGATCTCGTGAGGCCGCAGCCGGCTAATATCCCTTGGCCTCGTTCCTGATTTTTCTGGCCAGCTTCTCGATCTGTTCGGCCTTCTTGACGATTTCGAGTGAAAGCACGTTTTCGTTGGATTTCGCGATTTCCGCCTGGAGCGACTTTGCAAGCTCTGCAAGATCTTCGGAATGCTTCTTCATCTTTTTGAAGTTGTCATCAAGAAGGGCCTGTTTCTGCTTCCGGCTGGGCTTGGGAAAACGATCGGGCGTTATCTGCGGGAAGGGATTTTGCTGAGGATTCTGGGTCAGCGCACCCTGGTCCTGATCCAATCCCTGCCCGGCTGCACCAGGAGAAACTCCCATCAGTGCCAGGAAAACAAGGGTCACCGCCACAGCGATGGCCTTTTTTGTCTTTCTTGAGCGGGAACCGGAACCCCCAAAGACTCGCGCGCTGCCTGCCATAACCTTCCACCCCTTCCCGGCCCCGCCTTGCAAGGTCGGCATCCCATAGGCCAGTGAACCTTTAATTTATTTTAAACACCGCTCCGCAAACATACAATTTGTAAAGAGGGGATTTTCTCCCGGAACTTTACAGAGTGGAAATCGCAGGTCTGCCGGCGGCGCCCAAGGCCGTCTCTCGCCGGATTTTCAGTTTGGGAACCAGGGTTGGGGTTAGCGATCGTGTTCTGTAAATTGCACGCCGTAGACTTTGCGCGGATTCCCTTGCGTCTCCCGGCAACTGACCACGCGGGCGCGGACCTCAATGTTGTGGCCGGTGCTGTTGTAAGGGCAGGTCACCATGATCCCCTCGCCGATCGGATAGGGCTTCTCACTGATAAAACAAAACCCTCCTTTGGAAATGTTCTCGCTCCGCGTGACCTCGACGACGCCGTTGTAGTCGCAAATCCTTACCGGCAACTGGAGAGCGACACGCCGGTATCGCCTGCGGTTCCTGCCCCGCGCACCCGGCGCTGGGGCCGGCTCCTGCGCCGGGCCGGCCGGCTCCGCAGGCGCAGACCCTGCGCCCTGCTGCTCGGCGTATGACCACGGGGATGCTGCGGCGCAGCGCTCGCAATGTTTTCTGAGGATTCCGGATGTTTGCAGGACTTCCACTTCCACCAGGGACAATGCGGCCAATTTCACCTGACCACAATTCCGGCACTCAATCAGCGCATTCGATTCCGCGGTTTCTCCGTCCCGAAGCGGAGGAAACTGAATACCCCAGATATTCTCGCTGGGGTTCAAGTGTTCCACGCCATACTCCCCGCCCTTTTCGGAAAAAGGCGAGACAGGCCCCACCACGCAAAAATCGGAGGAGTGCCGGCCCACCTGGTTGACAATGCGCACAATTTCTCCGGCGCGGAGCCTGCGGTTGACGCGGATCCGCCCGCCATGCCGATTGAGGACGGAAGTCTGGGCCTCCACTTGAAACGGCTGCCCTTTCTCATCCGTTCCCTGGACCGACAGCGGAAGGGTCAACAGGATGCGGTCCGATCGCCGCTTTTCATTCACCATCATCAGCCCACTCGACCGTCAACTGGCAGAATTGCTAGTTTAGGTGCAATCCCATTTCCTACGCAAGCAGTTCTCAAGGATCGCTCCATCCTGCCGATAAATATCACGATGAGAAATTCGACTGGATTTCAAGGAACTCGGAATCCCAACGGTCACGGACGCCTGTACACGAAATGAACGCTGATTCACATCGGACCGGCCCCGAAAGAGCATAACAGGCATGACGGAGTCCAGGCGAAAAAACCACCCGCGGGTAATTGGGGAGGCTTGGCTTGTGGGGTAAAAAGGAAGTCGTCATTGAGCAGAAGGCACGGCAAAGCGAGCGCGTCACGCTATCGATACCGATCCAGGTGACCGGAAGCAATCTTTTTGGCGACGTTTTCCTGTGCGACGGCTGGACCGAAGTGGTCAGCCAGAACGGCGCCAGAATCGTGCTGCCGCAAACCCTCGCGCCTGACCAGGAGATCACCATCCGCTGCGCTGAAACTGGCAAGGAGGCCGTGGCGCGGGTGGTCGGGCGCGTCATTCGGAAATCAAAAGAAAATGCTTATGGAGTCATGCTGCTGGATCCGGAGGCACAGCCGTGGGGCTTCAACTTTCCCCCCAGAGTGGGTTCAGCCGGCGCAGTGGGCCGCATCGTCCTGGAATGCCTCGCCTGCCATGCGCGCGAAGTGGCCTACCTGGACGGGTTCGAACTGGAGGTCCTGGAGTCCAACGAATCCTTGTCCCGCTATTGCAAGCGGTGCATCGACTCCTCCTTGTGGAAGAAATCGTTTGAGCCTCTCCCTCCCTCACAGGCTGGCCCGGCATCGGATTCCAACAACGGCCATGAAAAGCGCCGCGAAGCGCGACGCGACGTCCGAATTATCGCCTGTATTCAAAGCCGCGAGTTCGGCAAGGAACTGGTCAAGGTCCGCAACGTCTCCCGGAGCGGGCTCTGTTTTGAGGGCCACCACACCTACGAAAAGGACTGGACGATTGAGGTCGCCATCCCCTATTCTTCCGGCGGCGGCAACATTTTTCTCCCGGCCCGGATCGCCCGGGTCCAGCCAGTGTCCACCGGCGCGCTCACTCTTTACGGCGTCGAATATATGCGCAGGTAGCCGCACGGGCCATGTGAATTTCCCAGGAGTCTCCGGTTCCGCATCCCTAAACTCTACGCCGCGTGACAGCGCAACTTTGTCATCGAGCGCCGCCGCTTCCGGCGCGCCGGGCCCAACCAACCCGGTCATCGGCGCCGGGTGAAACGGGCGATCGGCCAAATGGACCGAACAAGGCGTCGCGGTGCCGGTCGCGCCCGGCGCTCCAACCGGCATCAACTACAGGTGATAGGCCCGGTGGCGGCTTGGAGCGATGCGATCACACTGTTGGCGGCATCGATCAGCGCCGTCGCTTGCGACAGGGTCAGCGTTCCAGAGCCTTCCAGGTCTTCCACCTCGCTGATGAAGCTTTCGAGGTTTCCAATCGCGCCGTTGATGTTCCCTCCGCACGCCAGCTCGATCGCGTGTTGAAGTTGCTTTACCAGCGAGTTGTCCTGCCCTCCATTGATCATCCCATCCGAATAAAGGGTGTTCACGACCTGGATGATGTTCTGGATCGCTTGCTGTGCTGTCAGGCCAGTCCCGGAAAGAGCAACGCTCTGAGGACTGTCGCTGGCGTTATCGGTGAAGACGAGCGAGCCGGTCTCGCTGCCAGCGGCGTTGGGCGAGAAGGCCACGCTCACCGAGCAAGGGTTGTTCGGCGTGACCGTTTGCCCGCTGCAAGAGTCGGCGGTGATCGTGAAGTCCGAAGGGTCGGCTCCCTCGAGCGTCACCGCGCCGGCGGCGAAGATCAGATTGGCGGCGCCCGTGTTGGTGACCGTCACCGGCTGGGCGGCGCTTTCTGTGTTAACGGGGACCTGCCCAAAGTCCAGGCTGGTGGGGGAAAGCGTGACGGCCGGCGCCGACGTGGCCGGGCTGACCTCGAAC
>Ga0307372_10013762_pt1 | contig 10427 bp, 7 predicted proteins | sample OX1MG_FD_202533 | JGI IMG/M metagenome (GOLD analysis project Ga0307372, IMG submission 202533) | Soil microbial communities from Risofladan, Vaasa, Finland - OX-1 | ecosystem: Environmental > Terrestrial > Soil > Coastal area > Acid sulfate soil | place: Finland: Risofladan, Vaasa | collected... | reverse complement strand
AGGCATCGCCGCCGAAAGTAGCTATGCCCGCGTTCAAGGGCGGCATGCAGGCAGCATTGGCAAACTGTGAAGCGGCGTTACGACTGTTGACCGAGGTAACACTCAAGGTTGTCTCGTAACGGGCGGGTGCGCGCGGGGCGCGCGGTTTCTGCTTCTGTTTCCTGGCAGGTAACGAGTCATTGCCAGCCGCCGCCACTATCAACACACCCTGGGCATGCAGGCTTTCAAAGAGCAGGCGCAGTCCCTCTTCAATGTGCGCCAGCACGCGTACCGCGCTCGATAACTGCGTGCTGGGCCACTGTCGATTATCAAACCAGATGTAGGGCAGGCGGCGAATATCGGGCATCACACACAGGCTGAGATTCACAACGAGACGCCTGATCGAGCCAGAGATGACTTCTTGTTCCAGGTCGGTCAGTGCGGCGAAAAGGTTATAAATATCGCCACCGCCAAAGTCGTTGAGGATACGTATCAGGCGTATGCGCGCGCGTGACGCAATATCACGAATCAAACCAGCCACGAATACGCCGTGATCGGGCATAAAATAATAGCGCGGCTCTCCATAGAAATCCTGCCCCGTACAGGCATCACCGATGATTGGATAGCGATCGTATTCAATTTCAAATAATCCATTTTCATTGCGTAGATCGGCAACTAGCTGCTGTAACAACCAGTTGCGCTTCAATTCGGGTCGCGTAACGGCGGCTCGTATACGTTCGGGATGCAGGGCGGTATCGAGTACGGCCACTACCACATCCTCCGCGCCATTTGGGTGCAGCGGCAAACCCGGATCGGTGAAGCTAACGCGCCAACCAGTCAATCCACTACTGGCGGCAGGCACATCAACTTCGGGAGCAGGCACCGGCGGCATAGAAGGACCTCCGCTGCTATAGAGTACAGGCGCGGCGGATACCAACCAGTTCGGCATGGCTGAGACGATATGCAACCCCGCCTGCGCCAGTTGTTCCAGGTTACTCTGGATATAGGACAGCGCCATCGGCATAGCGTCCTGCTCCGAAGCATTCAACTGGAGCGCGTGAAAAAAAATCGCAATCAGTGGCTGTTGACGGTGCCTGCCAAAGATGAACGAGCGGCGCATAGGCGTTACCAGTAACACGTCTTGCCAGCGACCGGCACTTCCATAGGGTTCTAATGTTATACCGTAACCTGCCAGCAACGCGTTCAGTTGGCCGCGTATCTGTTCAATCAGCATTTCTTGCGCATCCGCCGCCGGATGCCGGTGTAGTCGCGCCACTACTACCATTTCGCCGGGTATCCAGTAATATAATCCGTCGGGCGTTCCCATCAACTCAATGGAATTACGAGCCATGCACGTATTTCCCCCTGTCCGCAGTGTGATCCGCATGTATTGCGAGGCATCGCGCGCGCAAGCCATCGCAGGCGCGCACCGGGCTGGAGCGTCTATATTCGTTATCATGAATTATACAGGAAGCGACAGCAAGTGGCAATCATAAAAACCTGCGATATAATTGGAGAGAACGATAATGAGCAAGAAGAGAGGATATCCCATGCCGCTCGATCAAATCACACACTCGCTTATAGAGCTTGTCGGCATTCACAGTACATCGGGCCACGAGGAACACGTGCGCGCTTACCTGGCAGGGCGACTCGCCAGCCTCGGACTTTCTGCGCAGGTGGACACTGCTGGCAACCTGATCGCCGTACTGCCTGGAGAAGGCAAGCCATTGATGCTCAACGCGCATATGGATCGCGTGCCACCCGGTCGCGGACACCAGCCACTTATACGCGACGGGATAATGTACAGCGATGGAAGCACCAACCTCGGCGCTGACGACGCGGCAGGGATTGCCCTTGTGCTGGACATCCTCACGCAAGTCGTGACGAGCGAACTGCCGCACCCGCCAATTATTGCAGTGTTCACCGTGCAGGAAGAAATCGGGCTACATGGAGCGAGCGCGTTCGATCCATCTCCCTGGCAGGTAAGCGATGGCATCGTATTTGATAACGCATTCGAGGCGGGAGCGGTTGTTTCTAAAGGCGCAACGTACATGGCATTTGATGTGCAGATCAACGGCAAAACCGGACACCCCGGCAAAAACTTGTCCGAGACGGTTAACGTGATAGATATCTTCCAGGACGCGCCTTATCCGCATGGTTCACTTGCGCACGACCAGACACGCATCCTCGTTAGCCGCATCGACGCGGGCAACGCGCGCAACGCCATCCCTGCCAGCGCGCACATCGAGGGCGAACTGCGCAGTTATGAAAACCCGGAGGCACGCCAACGCCACCAGCAGGCCATTCAAAGCGCCTTCGAGCAGTCCGCGCAACAGCATGGCGGCAGCGCCATAGTCACCTTCGACCCGCACTGTACCAGCTACGAGCTAGACGAACACGAACCTCTGCTTACCCTCTACCGTGATGTACTGGCGCGGCGCGGCGAAAAACTGCGTATGCACCCCACCTTCATCGGTAGCGATACCAGCGCGTTCCGCCCGCGTATCAAAACATTTACGCTTTCAACCGGCGTCATGAACGAACATTCGACAGAAGAATATGTCGCGCTGGCCCCTCTAGAACAGATCGCGCAAGATAGTTTGCAAGTGATACGGAAATGGCGATAGCTCATATCATTTAGCGAAGCGTATATAATAATAACTACACTCTCAAATTGAACTGTGGTATATGGCTATAAGAAGTTCCCTGCTCTACAAGGGAGACGAGGCGCATTGATGAAAGCTAACGACCCACGCTCGCCTGTAATACCACAGGCATCGCCACGCGGAAGCGCGCCGCCCATTCCCACTAAGCAGTCGAATCTATTGTACGTTGGGCCGCGTCAATTGATCGCTGCTATCCTGGGCGTCCTTTTGTATGGCGCTCTGAGCCATGCCAACCTGATACTAATTATTCCCGGCGGGACGCCCGACGTATTCTTACCCGCTCTCCTGATTCCCTTGCTGTTAGGAGTGATTTATGGACCATGGGTCGGCCTGGTTGTTGGTGGCTTCGGATTCCTGCTTGGTGATTACGCAGCAAACTTCTTCCTGCACGATTTAAGCGGCAATAGCGGCTACCTCTATTACGCCCTCACGCTGGTTAATCGCGACGTCATCGGCTGGGACGGCATCCCCGGCTACCTCGCGAGCGCCTTGATCGGCCTCGTTGCCGGACTGACGCGCATGTATACCCGGCGCTATAACACGTTCAACGCGCTGGCAATCGTTGGCATCATGTGTGCCGTCGCTATCATCATCGCTACAGCTATCGTTGTCTACAGCGCGGTATGGATTTACAATACCCCTTACTATACGCTTGCGGAGGCGACCGCAGCCTTTTTCGATACCACGATGCCGAATATGCTGTTCGCGCTGTTAGTTTTGCCATTCTTGCTCCGGGTATATGATCTGGTCGCATCGCGTAGTAAAAATGTATAGTGTTACAATAAATAAGGATTAAATCCAGGCTGCTCGCGCAGAAGGAAAGTATCGGGCATAAAATCACCCCACCCGGTGTTATCATGAACAGAACCTATCTGTTTGATGGAGAAGTGAGGAACAATTTTATCATGGCAAAAACCTATGACATTATTATAATTGGCTCAGGGCCTTCCGGCTATACGGCAGCCATCTACGCGGGACGCGCGAACCTGTCAGTACTCATGTTGCAGGGATACCAGACGGGCGGTCAGTTAATGCTGACCAGCGACGTGGAGAATTATCCAGGCTTTGAAGAGGGCATTCTTGGCCCCGAAATGATGGAGAAATTCGAGGCGCAGGCGCGGCGTTTCGGCACGGAGATGCTGACCGAAGACGTGACAGCCGTTGATTTCAGCAAACGCCCCTTTACGATCACTACCGATTCGGGCGATTATCAGGCTCGCGCAGTGATCATCTCGACGGGTGCCAGTGCGCAGTGGCTGGGTCTGCCGAGCGAGCAAAGGTTGCAGGGCCGCGGCGTAACCGCGTGCGCTACCTGTGACGGCTTTTTCTTCAAGAATAAGGATGTAGCGGTAGTGGGTGGTGGTGATACCGCCATGGAAGAAGCCAATTTTCTGACGAAATACGCCAGCCATGTAACAGTGATCCATCGCCGCGATTCACTGCGCGCCAGCAAGATCATGCAGGACCGCTGTTTCAAGCATCCAAAAATAAGCTTCATCTGGGATACAGAGGTAGCAGAAGTGCTGGGTGAGGATGCTGTGACAGGTCTGAGCCTACGCAATCTGAAAACAGGCGAAATGAGCGAGCTGCCTGTACAGGGCTTCTTCCTGGCCATCGGCCACAAGCCCAACACCGACCTGTTCAAAGGACTCCTCGACATGGACAAAACTGGCTACATCGTTCCGGTTGAGTATACCATGACCAACATTCCCGGCGTCTTCGCGGCTGGAGATGTAACCGATCATCGCTACCGCCAGGCAGTCACGGCAGCAGGCGACGGTTGTAGAGCCGCCATCGATGCCGAACGCTGGCTGGAAAGCCTGGGCGAAGTTGAACCGCAGCCCGTATCCGATATCGTGGAAGTCAAGTAAAGACAACAATTTGCAAAAAAGGCGACCGTCATGGTCGCCTTTTTTGTAGGGACGCGATTGATCGCGTCCACAAACTCGCGTAATCCCTACTTTGGTGGACGCGATCAATCGCGTCCCTACAAACAAATGTAATCCCTCAATACATAACCGTGCCAGCAGACACGTTCAAATCTTCGCCTGTAATAGATGCAGCGAGATCGGAAGCCAGAAAAAGCACGGCCTCGGCAACATTTTCAGGTGGCACCATGCGGCCAAGCGGCGAATTACCGGTAAAGTTTCGCCGCGCTTCTTCCAGGCTGATGCCTTCTACCCTCGATTGTTCGCGAATGACACGCTCTACGCGCTCGCCCTCTACCGCGCCAGGCGAGACCACGTTCACGCGAATGCCATAAGGTCCTGTTTCCCAGGCCAGCGATCTCGCCAGCCCGACCAGGGCCAGCTTTCCGGCGGCATACGTCGAACGCCCCACCAGCGGGCGCTTGCCCGTCATCGAACTTATGAAGATGATGCAACCCGCGCTCCGTTCGATCATAGAGGGCAAAAATGCGCGGCAGCACAGATAGGGGCCGGTGACGTTGACGGCAAAGGTTTCTTCCCACTCGGCAGGCGTCACCTCCCACAGCATAGCGGTCGGGCCGGTAATACCAGCATTATTCACCAGGATATCGACATGACCATAGTAGCCGAGCGCCTGTTCCGCCAGGAAACGCACGCTCTCCTCGCGTCGAACATCCGCCATCACTACCAGCGCCCTGCGTCCCAGAGCCTCCACTTCGGCCCTTGTGGACTCCAACGCCTCCAGTGAACGCCCGGCAAGCACAAGGTCAGCGCCTGCTCTGGCAAAGACCAGCGCAATCACGCGCCCGATACCCTGACCGCCTCCCGTGATTACAGCAACTTTATCTTTGAGCATAGTTGTCTCTTTCGTATTCGCGTGCTAACGTCTGTCAATGCCGTCATTATACTACGCAGCCTCACCCGGCAGTAGCCGATTTGCCAGGGCGACCGCAAGGGTCGCCCTTATGTGGCTTGTCCCCACCCTGGCAACTAAATGGGTCAAATGTCATCTTGTATAAACAATTCCTCATCAGTATAATTAGTGCAAGCCTCGCGACAGGCGGGAAGGGCTTTGCACTTTTATCTATTTCCAGCATTGCAATGTATGCAAGAGAGGGGCGATCTGATGGAAGTTTCCGATAACCCTGGGTTTGCGGTCAGCACTCCCGACGCCACAACGCAGCGGCGCGTATCCGTTTTCGAGCAAATCAATATCAACGTTTTCTGGATTGCTAACAACTTCCACTGGCAGGCGCTACTTGCCATCGTCATCCCCAGTATGGTCGTCAAGTTTCTTGGCAACCCCAACAAGGATATCAACCTGGCCATAGTCGTCATCTGGGGAACTCTGGTGGCCTTCGCTGTCAACCCCGTAGTAGGATCGATCTCCGATTACGCCACCTTTCGCATGGGACGCCGCCGCCCCTTCATGATCGTTGGCACTATCTTCAACGTCGTTGCCCTGCTCTTATTTGCCTTTTCTCCGGGCTGGTTTTCTTCTACCACCTTATTGATTATGTTCGCGGTCTTCTTCGTGCTGATCCAGTTCACCAACAATATCGCCAATTCACCCTGGAGCGCCATTATTGCCGATAAAGTACCGCAAAACCAGCGCGGTATTACGGCTGGCTACAACGGACTGTTTACCTTGCTTGGCACGATTCTCGGCTCGGTGGTCGCTGGTATCATCGTTAACAAAAATGACCATCTGCCAATGTATAAAAATGAAATCATGCAGATATTCCTGCTCATCGCTGCCATACAAATTGTCTTTGTTATCTACACCATATTCACCGTCAAGGAAACGCCTCTACACGAACACGCCAGATTTGAACTGGCCGCCGTCACGAAAAAGTTCTTCTTCAAGCCAGCGCAGTACCCTGATCTTTCCTGGGTGCTGCTGGCGCGCCTGCTGGTCATGATGGGCATCTGGGGCGTCTTCTACTTCCTGCAATACTACTTCGATGACGTGCTGGGCGGCCCTGGCGTAAAAACCATCCTTTTCGGATCGAACTTCTCGGGCGAAGCATTTTCGGGAACGCTTTTCCTGCCGGTGCTCTTGATATTCGCCCTGCCTACCTCGCTGCTTGCCGGTTGGCTCTCCGACCGTCATGGCCGCAAAATCATGGTCTACATTTCAGGAGCGGTCATGACCGTCGTCTGCCTGCTCTTCATCATCTTCCAGACCCAGTATGGAGCATTGATTGCCGGGGCGTTCTTTGGTATTGGCTACGGCGCGTATACCAGCGTTGACTGGGCGCTCACCACCGACGCGCTGCCACCCACCGGCGAAGCCGGTAAGTTCATGGGCATCTGGTCAGCTATGGGCATTCTGCCGCAGGTGATCGGTATCGCCATCGGCGCGGTAATCCTGCAAGTGCTGCGCGACATGCCCAACCACTTCGGCTATACCGTGCTTTTTCTTGTCACCATCGTCTACTTCGGCCTCGGCACGCTGGTAATCCGGCAGGTCAAGGGTGTAAGGTAACATGTTACTGAATCGAGCCTTCGTAGATACCCATCACGGTATCGAGGAACTTGAGGGCCTCAGGCTTCTTGCGCTGGAACGAGTTGCGGCCAATGATGGAGCCGAACCCACCACCAGCGCGAATCGCGCGCACTTCATCAAAGACCGTCTCATCGGCTGCTGCTGCTCCACCGGAGAAGATGACAATACGGCGTCCATCGAAGGCGCTCTGGATCACATGGCTGACACGCTGAGGCAGGGTCGCGATGGGAATTTCATATTTCTGGTAGACTTTTTGTGCTTCAGGCTGCTCCACTTTCGCGCTGGGCAACTTGACTTTTATAATGTCCGCGCCCAACTGCGCGGCAATCTGGGCAGCGTAGGCCACCACATCAATAGATGTTTCGCCATCTTTGCTCAGGCTACTACCGCGTGGATAGGACCAGACGACTACCGCCAGGCCAACAGATTTAGCTTCCAGAGCAAGGTCGCGCAACTGCTGGTACATTTCGGTGCGCTCGGCTGAACCAGGATAGATGGTGAAGCCGACCGCGACACAGCCCAGGCGCAGCGCGTCCTCAACACCCGACGTGAGAGCTGAAATGGGGTCGCGCTCATCGTTCAGTAAATCGTGGTCGTTCGTCTTCAAAATCAGAGGGACTTCCCCGGCATATTCCGAAACGCCCGCCTCCAGAAAGCCGAGCGGGGCAGCATAAGCGTTACAGCCCGCCTCGATGGCCAGTTGGAAATGGTAGCGGGGATCATACCCGGCAGGATTCGGCGCAAAGCTGCGCGCGGGGCCATGTTCAAAACCCTGGTCAACCGGTAAAATAACCATTCTACCCGTGCCGCCCAGACGACCATGATTGAGCATGCGCGCCAGGTTCGTGCGCACGCCGGGATTCTCGCTGGTATACCAGCTCAAAATTTCACGTATGCGTTCATTCATTGCTCTATTCCTTTTCACTCCTCGTCAAGGCTACGCTAACTCACAACAGCGTGACGCATTCTATTGTATCACCTCTCGCAGAAACGTTGACAACGGGTGACATCACCAGCGTTTCAGCAGGTGCGCCACCTTGCCACCGGGCACCAGTTCGTAACGAATGCGATCGGGGTTGACATCTTTAACTTCCTGTGCGTCTTCAGCCGCAACGACAGTATCACGCGGATGCACCACCTGCCAGATGCTCGCGACTGTTCCCGGTTCTTCTTGCCGGTACACAAAACTACGCGTTAACTTAGACTTGTTTGCCAGATTTTCAGCCTTGCTAAAATATTCTTTAGCCTGCTGATCTTCTAGATAAGGATCAACCACCTCGAACATGCGGGGAACACGACCAGTTTTGCGCTCCGCTACATATAAGAACACAATAGGCTTGCCCTCCGCGCTATTAATCGCGGAACGGATCACCATATCGTTGTGTCCATTTCTTGCTGTTAGAACCGCCAGGACAGAACCGGGTATACGACCGGTAATGCCAGTTGTAACAACCGGCATATGCCCCTTCTGCCTTTGCAGGCGATAATTCACCAGGGCAATGACCATGCCCATGCCAGCCACGGTGCCCCCAAATATAGTTGCCAGTGGTTTGGTAACGAGATTGGTCGACCATGCCGTGAAAACTAACACGGTGGTCAGCACGCCCAGCCAGAAATCGACACGATTCCAGAGGTCACGCACCTTACCACGCCAGCTTGTAGGCTGGGTAGCCAGAGCCAGGATGACATCGAGTTCCAATCCACCCGGGTGAGGCGCCCCATTCAAATTGCTCTTATCAGCAGATATGTGCAGCACCTCGTTCACATCCCCGGCCATATTCTTTTCTACCTCGCGACTGCCCGTGCCATTTTGCATCTGCTTCGATAAAATGCGCACGACTTTCCTTTCGCGACTGCGCACAATATCCAACCCCAGACAGGTCAAGGTGAACGCGCCCAGCAGACCAAAAGCGTACATATCACCCAGGATGTTAATATCTCCATGTACGATGATGAGTACGATGATTGGGATACCGGTTGCCAGGGCAATCGAATAGTGCGGCGTACCTCGCAACTTATTGCGTTTGAGCACAAAGACCGGGAAAAACTCCATCCGCGAGAGGGCGATAAAGACATGGTATGACCCGATAATGGCCGTATTGCTGGCGAAGACCAGCAGCGCGCTCGCGCTAATCGCCACTTCAGTTTGCAAAATAATGCCACCCCACTTGCCGCCGAGCAGCGAGATCACTTGCGTCGAGAGATACGAACTTTCTAAAACACTACGCGGCAACAAGAGTGTCGAGAGCATCGTCAACAGAGGACTGGTGAGACCAATGGTCAAGACGACCAGCAAGAGGGCAATACCCGCTACCCTCTTGCGCGGTACCTTCATGACTGGAGAAAGCTGAGAGATGCTTTCCAGACCGGAGAAGGCCAGGAACGAACCAGCAAAGCCTATCAGAATGGTAGTCGGCCCGATTACGTGATTCTCGAACATTTTAGGAAACAACGAGAGAAAATAGGAGAATGAGATGTGCGTAAACACCGTAATGAGAATAGCAACATCACTGGCAAAGGCGATTAACGCTCCAACCAGACTCACTTTTGCGCTCTCGCTGATGCCCACCCAGTTGAGGATACCCAGCAGTACCAGTACCACAATAGTAATTTCTAGCACGATTGGGGCAATAGCAGGCGCGACAATACTGAGGTAGAGCATGCCTGACAAACAACTGATCGCAGCCGTCAGGAAGTAATCAACCAGAATAAACATGCCACCAAGCGCGCCTACCCAGCGGTTGATGGCCTGGGCGGCGACCGTCACGACACCGCCGCCCTGTGGAAAGCGGTGAGTCACTTCCGCGTATTTTAAAGTCAGCAGCACAAAAACAGACATCGTCAGAAAAACAAAGAAACCCGCCAGGCTACCGACACCCCTGGTATTATACAGAATACCAGGGACATAATAGACCGATGTGCCTATATCCGCGAAGACCACTGCCCAACAAAGAAGCGGACCAAGCATGTTTTTCCCGTGATTTTGTTCATCGCCCCCATCTTGTGACGATTCTGAAGTTCTCTGTTCCACAGAATCTTGCGCCATACTCAAATCCTATCTTTAAACAAAAGGAGATGGGGCTTTCGTGCTCTTACAACACGGCCTGGTCGCCCACCGGTTCTCTTGCGTGAGTTATACCTTTAGCATAGTTTACCATAGGATTCCTATACCTAACAAGCAACTATTGCTCAGCTGATGAGCGTCAAGTACGTTGACCAGGGTGGGGCTTGTCCCCGCCCTGGTCGCTCGCGCAAATACGCACTATACGAGCAGTTGTGTAACTCATCCATTGTTACTTCAGACAATTTGATACGTTTCTATACAAAGATTGGGCGAAACTACGT
>Ga0307372_10013761_pt1 | contig 10428 bp, 11 predicted proteins | sample OX1MG_FD_202533 | JGI IMG/M metagenome (GOLD analysis project Ga0307372, IMG submission 202533) | Soil microbial communities from Risofladan, Vaasa, Finland - OX-1 | ecosystem: Environmental > Terrestrial > Soil > Coastal area > Acid sulfate soil | place: Finland: Risofladan, Vaasa | collected... | reverse complement strand
AGCTCGGTCTGGTAGAGGCCGTTGAAGGACTCGGCCAGGGCGCTGTCATACGAGTCGCCGCGCGAGCCCATCGAGGTCACCGCCTCGGCCAGCGCCAGCCGCTCCGTGTCGCGAATCGCACGGTACGGGACGCCCCGATCCGCGTGAGGGATCAGCGCGCGAAGGTCATCGCCGCGGCGGGCCCAGATCGCCATCTCGAGGGCATCCAGCGTGAGAGTGGGGCGCAGCGAACGGGAGGCCTGCCACCCCACCACCCGTCGTGAGTCGACGTCGATCACGGACGCCACGACGACCCAGCCGGAATGCGTCTTCACGGAGGTGAGGTCGGCCACCCAGAGACGGTTGGGTGCCGCCGCATGGAACTCGCGGTTCCCCAGGTCATGCGGCCGCTCCGCCGCCTCGTCAGCCACAGTGGTGCGCACCGTCTTGCCCCGGACGACCTCGTGGAGGCCCCCCTCGCGCATCAGCCGTCCCACGGTGCCGGGGGCCACCGCGTGCCCCTCGCGGCGGAGCTAGGCCCAGACCTTGTCCGCCCCGTAGACGCCGCGGTTGGCCCGCCAGATCCGATCGATCGCGATCTTCAGCGCGTCGTCTCGAAGCCGACGCCGTGACGGCGGGCGGCGGCCGGCCTCGTAGGAGGTCGAGGGGGCACCCTCCAGCACGCGGCAGATCGGCTCGACCCCAAACTCGCCCCGGTGGGCCTCGAGGTAGCGGGTCATTTCGTGTGTCGGCCGTTGAGCTCGGCCCCGCAGAAAGTCGCCGCCGACTTGAGTGTCGCGTTCGCCCGCCCCAGCTCGGCGTTCTCCCGCCGCAGCAGGCCCAGCTGAGCCCGCTCCGCGGTGGACAGCCCCGGCCGCTCGCCGGCGTCCACCTGGCTACGCCGCAGCCAGACCCGCGGCGTCTCAGGATGCACCCCCACCTTGGGCGCGATCGACGCGATCGCCGACCACTCCGACGCGTAGTGCTCTCGATGGCCCATGACCATCCGGACGGCCCGCTCCCGGACCTGCTGGGGATACCGTGATGTCCTTGCCATGGCTCCATCCTCTCAAGGTTTGGAGCCTCCACCTTTCCCGGGGCGGTTCACGGCGTTGACTCCGCTGGCGATGGCGGTCGCCACGTTGACGACCCTGCCCCCTCCCGGCAGCGCTGCGTGAGGGCATCGATCCAGACGTAGCGGGAGGGACCCCGGTCCAGGGGCCGGTCGCGGAAGGCCCTCACCAGCTGATCCAGACTCTGGGCCATCGCCGAGACCTGGGACTTCGAGATCGCGGTGATCCCCATCGTCTGCACCAGCCCTTCCACCCGCCGGGTCGACACCCCCAGCAGATTAACCTCCGCCACCACCGCCATCCGCGCCCGCTCCGCCCGGCGCCGCGGCTGCAGCAGCCAGTCGGGAAAGTAGCTGCCCTCCCGCAGCTTCGGGATCGGCAGGTTGATGCTCCGGGCCCCGGTGTCCCAGGGCCGGGGGCGGGAACCGTTGCGGGAGTTGACCCGCTCCGGGCTGACCTCCCCATAGCCGGCGCCGCAGATCCCGTCCACCTCCGCCGACATCAGCGCCGGCACCATGGTGGCGATCAACTCCCGGAGCAGGTCCGGGTCGGTCTCCGCCAGCCGCTTGCGCAGGCCGGCCGCAATGTCCATCCTGGTCGGGGCCATCGCTGTTCCTCTCGAGGTTGGTGGAGCTTGCTCAGGATGGCGCGATGGGCCTCTTCGTGGCCAGCGTCGCGGCCAGCGCCGCCACTATCGGGGTTTCCCCAGGTGAGCCGGGTTATCCAACCCCTCGCCCGGACCCTCACCCCATAACGACGACCACGACTCCCTCCATGCACCACGATCGTGGACGCTAACAGCTGAGACGCCACCCAGGGCTGCCCCGCCCTGGCTGCACGGTCCGAACTGCCACTGGACGGACTCGGTCGCCGGCCGGACCGACACCCGTCGACTCACCCAGCCGGAGCCCTACCGAGAGTCGATCGCCACCAACCCCGAGCTGCTGCCGTGGTGGCGCAGACGCGAGCCGAGGCCGGGGAGGGCCCATCCGCCGAAGTGCAGCCCCACCTTGGGCATTGCAGTTCCGGTCCGCGCGCCCGAGGATCGTGCCTCGGGTCACGGGCTGTCGCGATCCCGCCACGGCGCCGCAACACTTGGGAGATGGGTGGGGGACGGTCGAGCGGCCTCGACTACGATCGATCGCGCCATGAGAGCAACGATCGCGTTCGTCAAGGAGGGGCCGGATGCGTGTCGGGACCGCGACATCGGGCCTGACGCGCGTGGCCGGATCGAGGCTGACACCCCACCCCGTGCTGAACCTGGGGGAGCCCGGCAGGGGCCGATCACTGGGGCAGCCGGCACGGCCCACCAGACGGTCGACGATGTTGGCATCGACGTCCTCGTGGTGGAGGACAACCCGCTGATCGGGGCGCTCTACGCCAAGGTTCTCCGACGCGAATCCGACGTCCGAATCACCGACTTCGCAACCAGCGTGACAGACGCGCACGCCAAGCTGGCCGAAGTCCACGTCGATGTCGTCCTCATGGACTACAAGCTGGCTGACGGAGACGGAATCACCGCGGCGGCGCGCATTCGAGGAGAGCATCCCCGAACCAGGGTCTTGATCGTAACTGGGGTCAAGGACGATCAGCTTGTGGCGGACGCGCTCGCAGCCGGGTGCGCGGGCTGCATTCAGAAGACCGATGCGATCGAGCACCTCCCGGCCGCGATCCGCGCTGCACACGCCGGCTCCACTGCGCTGCTGGGCTGACCTTGATGGCCGCTCTCTCCATTGTCCTGGCTTGGCTGAGCGCGGCCGGCCTCATCTCGCTCGGCATCATCACCATCGTGCAGTGGGCTCACCATCGGCCAGATCGGCAGCGTGGCTACCTGGCGCTCGCCGTGGGCCTCCTCGGCGGAGTCTCCATCATCGGCCGCGTGGGGGCCCTGTGGGGAGTTGGGGGGCCACCGTACCAGTTCGTCACGGTCGCGATGTTCATGTTCTGCGGCTACGCGCTGTTCCTCTTCCGGGGCACACTGGTGCCGCTCTCCCGCCGCGCGCGCACGACCGTTCTCGGCCTGGTGGTGACCACGGTCGTCCTCACCCTGGTGACCCCGCTGCCCACGGGGGCGAAGGGGGTCACGGCTCGAGCGACACCTCTGCAGACAGCGGTCACCCTCCTGCTCATCGTGGTGTGGTGCGGCTGCGTTGGCGAGCCGGTCGTCCGCCTCTGGCTGGTGTCCCGTCGTCTCAGCGCGGTGCAGAGGGGGCGGTTGCGCGCCCTGGTCGCTGGCTACGGATCCATCGTCGTCGTGCTGGTCTTCGCCGTCCTGGCAGGGACCACCGCCAAGACGACGTGGGTGCAGCTGGGCATGTCGCTCGCGGTCACCGTGGTGATGATTCCGCTCCTCTACGTCAGCTTTCTGCCGCCCCGATGGCTTCGCCGCGCCTGGCGAGCCCGAGAGGAGGACGCGCTGGTCGGCAGCATGCGGGACATGATCGCGCTATCGCCGGACCGGGGAGCACTGGCTGAGCGATCGCTGGACTGGGCCCTTCGCCTCCTGGGCGCGGAAAGTGGCGCCATCGCTGATGCGGACGGGTCGCCGCTCGCACTGCGCGGCATCGCTGAGGAGACACTGAGACGTGTGGTCCCCACCGTCAGCCGGGCCCGATCGAGCATGACGAAAGACCTGGGACTGGTGTGCCCACTTGCGCTCCAGGACGGGACCGGACTCGTCGCTGTGCGCCCCGGGCCCTTCACCCCCGCATACGGGCCCGAAGAGGTCCGGCGACTTGAGCAGTACTCCTTGACCCTGACTATGGCGCTGGACCACGCCCGTCTGCTGGAGCGCAGTCACGCCGGAGAGCGCCAGGCGCGAGTTGCCAACGAGATGAAGTCCGCCTTTCTGGCAAGCATGAGCCACGAATTGCGCACGCCACTGGGTGCAATCATCGGGTTTGCAGAAATTCTTGCCGACGGTGTCGACGGAGATCTCAACCCGGCGCAACTCGAGGATGCCGAACAGATCCGCCGCAGCGGTCGACATCTCCTCACTCTTCTCGACGAGGTGCTCGATCACTCCAAGATCGAAGCTGGCCACATGAGCCTGAACGCTGAAGCGATTGAGCTCGCCCTCTTGGTGCCGGCTGTCCTGGACACGCTCCAGCCGCTAGCCGACAAGAAGGGGGTGAAGCTCAGCGCGGTGGGCCTGCAGGGTCTGGAAGTGCAGGGTGACCCCCAGAGGGTGCGTCAGATTCTCACCAATCTCGTCGGCAATGCACTGAAGTTCACGGAAACAGGAGGCGTTGCCGTCTCCGCCCGCGTCGACGACGACATGGTGCGCATCGCTGTCACGGACACCGGCATCGGCATCTCCGACGAGGCGGTGCGGTACGTGTTCGAGGAATTTCGGCAGGCGGATGACACGCGAACCCGAAAGTACGGGGGCACGGGCCTCGGACTGGCGATAAGCCGCAGGCTCGTTGAGCTGCACGGGGGTCGGATCGGCGTGCAGTCACAGCTCGGGGAGGGCAGCACATTCTGGTTCACTCTGCCAGCCGGAGCGCACCCTCACGCGACCGCGACTGCGACGGCTGCGCTGCCAGAGCAAGCGCAGGGTGGCGCCATCCCGTGGGCGGGGAAGGCTGAAGCGACAATCCTGGTGGTAGACGACGAGCTGCCGGCACGGACGCTGATATGCAAGCGGCTCGAGGAGGCAGGGTTTGCCACGGCGGGGGCCGGCGGTGGTGAGGAGGCGCTCGGGATGATCGAGTCCGTGGCCCCGGCCGCCATCACCCTCGATTTGAAGATGCCGGACATGGATGGCTGGAGTGTCCTCGAACTGCTGTCCAGGGACGCCCGCTCCCGGCACATCCCGGTGGTGGTGGTCACGATCCTCGACAAGGATTGCGTCGCCATCCTGGCCGGAAGGATCCAGCACGTGCAGAAGCCCTTCACCAAGGGCGAGCTATTGACTGCGCTCGAGGCAGCGCTGCCTCCGCTTCATGGCATGGACATCATGGTGGTCGACGACGATCCCGCCATAGTTCAGCTGGTGGCCAAGTCGCTGGCCGTTGCGACCGTCACGGTCCGCGGTGCAGGCTCTGGGTCGGAGGCGATTCAGGCGGTCGAGGACAAGGTGCCAGACCTGCTGTTCGTCGATCTGGTCATGCCCGGGATGAGTGGCTTTGAGCTCATCGCTCGGTTGCGTGCGAGAGCAGCGACGGAGAAGGTTCCGATCATAGTCCTGAGCGCAAAGCAGCTGACCCAGGAGGACATCGCCCTCCTCAACAAGAACATCGACCGCTTTCTGGACAAGTCCGAACTGGGTGGGGATCTGACAGCGACGGTGAGGCAGGTGCTCGGCCGCCGGCTCACGGGCGCGGCGGCGTGACTCAGAGCATCCTCCTCGTGGAGGACGACGGCGCGCTGCAGGCGCTCGCAGCGAAGATCCTGCGCCATCGTGGGTATGATGTCACACTCGCGGCGACCGGCCCCGCAGCCGTGAAGGGGGCGCTGGAGGGTGAATCCCCGGCGCTCGTCCTGATGGACCTAGCCATGCCTGAGATGGACGGCTGGGAGGCCACTCGCGAGATCAAGGCGGTACGACCGGACCTCCCGGTGGTGGCGGTGTCGGCCAACGCCATGGCCACTGACCGGGAGGCCAGCCTCGCCGCCGGCTGCGACGACTTTCTCGCGAAGCCGTACTCCAGGGAGAGGCTCCTGGAGATGGTCGGACGCTACGTGGCGGGACCGCTTTGAATCAAGATTTGGGACGTGCCAATGGCGGGGTGGATGCCCACGGCTCAAGTGGTCTGGATGAAGGTGGGCCCGACGGGACGCTCAAGCCCGACGCTACGGCAGAGCCGGGAGGTGGCTTCGTCCATGATCTGAACAACCTCCTCGCGGTGATCAAGAACTATGCTGCCTTTCTATCTCAGGACGTTAGAGCAGCGTTTACAGCTGATGGGGAAACAAGCGCGCGGCTCATGGAAGATGTCGAGCAAATCGTGGTCGCGGCTGACCGTGCCATCCGCTTGACGGAGCGGGTCCCGGCGTCGGTAGCTGTGATGGACGAGGCTGTATTGCTGGCGGCCGCGGGGCTGGCTCGGGAGAGTGGCGGTCTTCAACCGGGTCCGCTCGGGTTGAGAGTGTCCGGTGGCGGAGCTTCCTCGATGAGCCGTGAGCTATCGGCTGCGGTGCTGATTGTCGACGACGACGAGGGGACCAGACGGACCCTCGTTCGTATACTTGAAAGCCGATCGGTGAATGGTCGCAGGTGCCGGTGTACGGCAGTGTCGAGCGCGGTGGAAGCTCGTCGGGCCCTGCGGGTGTCGGAGTGGGATCTGATGCTGTGTGACGTGGTGATGCCGGGGCAGACCGGCCTGAGTCTTCTGCGACACATAAAGTCGAGCGCATCGTCGGTGCCAGTGGTGATGGTGTCGGGCGTCGACAGCCCTGCCATAGCGCAAACGGCGTCGGAGTCGGGAGCTTGCGGGTACATCGTCAAGCCCTTTTCTGACAGCCAGGTAAGGATCGCGGTCGCCAGTGCACTCCGCCGGGCGGACCTTGAGCGCGAGAATCAGTCTAGCCGCGATCGGCTGCAGGTTATGCAGGCTGAGCGTGCTGGAAAGGTAGCCGGTGCGGGAGCGGCCGGACGATGAGGGAGCTCTTCTGGAAGTCGCGACGCACCGTCGCTGAGCACCACGGTGGGAAGCTGGGTGCCGCGACGGGATAGGCTTCCTTGGATGACGTGGAACCGCCGGGTGGATTTGAGTGAACTGCGGGCAGAGATGAGGCGCTGCAGGTGATGGCGGGAAAGGTGCGCAGCGTAGCCCGGGGTCCTGCGAGCGCGGAGTCATCGCCCGGATCGCGGGTTGCGGGTGATCCAGCTGCGGCCACCGTGATAAGGGTGCTCGTGGTGGACGACCATGAGATGTTCTCGGACACGTTGGTCAGGCTTCTGGCGGATGATCCCGGGATTCAGGTCGTGGGCGCGGCGATGACTGCACTCGAGGGAGTTGCACGCGCTCGGGCTGAGCATCCGGACATCGTGTTGTGTGACTTCGATCTGCCGGACATGGACGGCGCTGCGGCGACGCGGCTCCTCAGGGACGCATGCCCCGGCGTCAAGGTCATCACTCTGACAGGGGCCAATCTAGGGGGCGCTTATTTCGCCGCCATGGACGCGGGCGCGGCAGGGTGGATACGCAAGACTCGTGCGTTCCAGGATCTGCGAAAGGCCGTACACGACGTTCATCGCGGCGAATTGGTGGGGAGCGAAGAACTGGCGGGACTGCCAACGCTGGATCAACTGGTCGTTCACTACCAACCTATCGTTGGGCTCGCTCGTGATGATGTCGTAGGGATGGAGGCGCTGGTGCGGTGGCAGCATCCCGAGACGGGCCTGATCTCACCGGCGGAGTTCCTTCCTCGTGCGGAAGCCACCGGATTCATGCACCAACTGACGAAGAACGTTGCCAGACAGGCCTGTCGGCAGCTGTTCGAGTGGCGTCGACACCTGAGCGCCGACCGAGGACTGTGGGTTAGCGTGAATGTGTCGGCCAGCAGCATCAAGCGTGCCAGTCTGGTCGCGGATATCGCCGAAGCCATCGAGACTAGTGGCGTCAGCCCCAAGGATCTTGTACTGGAGATCACGGAGAGCGTCCTGATGGACGATGGCGAGGCGACCCTGCTTCAACTGAACCGGCTCAAGGGACTCGGAGTGCGCCTCGCCCTGGACGATTTTGGCACCGGCTACTCGTCCCTGTCTTACTTGCGCCGGTTTCCCTTCGATCACGTGAAGATCGACACGTCATTCACGGCCGAGCTGCCAGAGTCCGCGCGCGGTATGCGGTTGGCTGAGAGCATACATCAGCTGGCGGCGGCGCTTGGAATGGACGGGATCGCCGAAGGCGTGGAACGTGAGGAACAGGCGCGGGCCCTGAGGGAGATCGGGTGGGAGTTCGCACAGGGGTATCTCTACTCGAGGCCCGTCGATGAATCGCGAGCCACGGAGTTCCTCCGCCGGAGCACGTGGCTCGCGCCGCGAGGGGTGTGACGGTCTCGAGTGCCGCCAGCAGGACGCCGCGAAGGTGTGGTCGGTGGTGGCCTCGATCGTCGGCACGGGCATCCCCTTGAGGGTTGGAGCAGCTGGGGTCGGTCCGGGCAGCGGATGGAAGTCGAGGGCTAGGTGTAGTGCCCACGGAGGTTGTTGACAGAGAGGAAGCGAGGCTCCGAGCGTAGGTGGAGCACTCCCAGCCGCCACGCGGGAGACTCTCCTGCCCCACCCTAGCGCACGGTTGACCGCGGCGGGCCGGCGCTGGCTCTGCGAGCGGATCGCCACCGACACCCGCCCGATCGCCCACGTCGCGGCGGAGATGGGGAGCTCCCGGACCACGGCGGTCCGGTGGTGGGCCCGGTACCAGGCGGAGGGGGTCGAGGGCCTGCTCGACCGGCCCTCGGTGCCCTGGCACAGCCCGCGCCGGCTGGCCCGGCGCCTCGAGCACCGGATCGCCCAGCTGCGGCGGACCCGCAAGCGGGGCCCGGCCCGGATCGGCGCGGTCCTCGGGCTGGCAGCCTCCCCCGTGCACCGCGTGCTGGTCCGCCTCGGGCTCAACCGGCTGCGCTGGCTGGACCGGCCCACCGGGCGGGTGATCCGCCGCTACGAGCACGCCGCCCCCGGGGAGCTCCTCCACGTCGACGTCAAGAAGCTGGGCCGGATCCCGCAGGGTGGGGGCCAGCGGGCGCTGGGGCGGGGCCTGGGGGGCCGCCACCGCCGCGCGGATCGGCGCGCCGGGGCTATGAGTTCCTGCACTCGGCGCTGGACGATCACTCCCGGGTGGCCGACACCGAGATCCTGACCGATGAGCGGGCGACCACCTGCGTGGCCTTCTGGGGCCGGGCGGCGGCCTTTCTGGGCACCCATGGCATCCCCGCCCACCGTGTCCTCACCGACAACGGCTCCGGCTATCGCAGCCGCGACGTCGCCCAGGCCCTGGCCGCGACCACCACCACCCACCGGCGCACCCGCCCTCCCACCCCCAGACCAACGGCAAGGTCGAGCGCTCCCACCGGACCTTCTTGGATGAGTGGGCCTCCGTCCGCCTCTACCGCTCCAGCACCGACCGCCGACAACCCGCGAGCGGGGCCTAGGAGAGGTGAACCGTCGACAGGCACGCGCCGAGCCGCCGGCAGGAGGTGGCGGCCGACCGCCCGTTGCGGTCCGGCCGGCGGAGCAGTTCGTGCGGGACCGGATGGCTAACTCGCGGGCCTATCCCCGATGCCAGCGGATCGGGAGCCGTGCCAGCCTTCGATGATCCTGGCCCGCCCGTCGCCGGTCAGATCAGGTCGGAGGACAGCCATGCGCCATCCAGGGCCGGTCGGGCTCATGCCCGGCGACAGCACCGAAGTGCCCAACCGGGGTGATCACCGTGTGGGTCACCGACGGAGGCCAGGCTCGACCGTCCGACACATCCGGGTGAGCGCGGCCGGCATCCTGGTCGCTGGGATGGCCGGCCTGGCCCTCGTGCCTGCCGTGGCTGTGGCCGCCGGCTCGCGGGGGACATCCCGGTCGGCCGCCGTCGCGGCGTCCTTCTGCTCGCGCATCAGCCTTGCCAGCATCTCGTCGATTGTCGGGCACCGCGTGTCGTTGCTCTCCGAGGTGTCGCGGCATGGGAGCATCTGCATCTACCGCGGTGGGACGGGGGCGACCGCGTTCGAGCAGGAAGTGACCATCAGCATGGCCACCCATATCAGCACCAAGATCACCAGCCAGGAGGCGGCGATTGCCAAGCAATACGCCAAGCAGCGCGCGCACTGCAGCTTCTCTCGGTTGCCGTCTCTCGGCACGGACGGGTTCGGGTTCAGGTGCTCCTATGCCATCTTCACCCTGAGCGGTGTCGGCGCGACCAGGGGCACCACCGGGTACTCGCTCTTCACACTGGGTCGGCTCTCGGTCGCGAAGGAGGAGCAACTGCTGCGCCTGGGGATCCACGCCGGCTGAACGACTTCCCCCAACGGTCGCAGACGGCGCGGGGCGTCGCGCGCGGATCCCGGAGCGGTCGTCGTGCGATCCGCCCCCGCCGCCTGGGGACCGCGCGTCCATGCCGGCCCCTCCCGCGCCTGGCGCGGCCGGCCGGGGCCCTGACCGGGCCACCGGGGCGGTGGCGACGCATCCCGACACCCGGCGTGGAGCTCCGTGGGCGACGGCCCGGTCAACCCTTGCCGTCGATGCCTTCGGGTCGATTCACCGGATGCTCGTCCGGGATCGCCTGCGCTGCTTCGCTGACTCGTCCCATCGCAGCTGCCCGGGTGACCGCCTCGGCGGCCACATCGAGGTGCCCAGCGTGGGTCGCGGCGATGAGAGGGGCATCCCCCACCGCGACGACCGCGCGAGCCTGGTCCCGGACGGATTCGATCGCGGCCCGCCGCG
>Ga0307372_10013759_pt1 | contig 10431 bp, 8 predicted proteins | sample OX1MG_FD_202533 | JGI IMG/M metagenome (GOLD analysis project Ga0307372, IMG submission 202533) | Soil microbial communities from Risofladan, Vaasa, Finland - OX-1 | ecosystem: Environmental > Terrestrial > Soil > Coastal area > Acid sulfate soil | place: Finland: Risofladan, Vaasa | collected... | reverse complement strand
AATGAGATGAAAAGCAGCGGAGTTCAATAAGCAACTCTGCGCTGCATAGATTCTCACCTTGAGCGGTGAATTGTTTCCCGGCCGCTTTAAGATCTTGGACGCCGCCTTCGTGGAAACACTTCCTTGGTGAGATGCGCCTGGAAATTCGGTGACTACCGGGGCCGTACTTTAGCATTTTTGGGTGGCGAAGTATATGGAGATGTCGGGGATGTTGGGGAGGAGACAGACGCAGGAAAGAAGTAACCCCTCAGTTGCTCCGGGTTCCGCGCTTTCCGGCATGGTTTGATTCCACAGTTTTGATAATGATGACCATAAATATTACCTCCGCTTTTGCGTTTGAATTACTTGCTATAGTGCATGCATGTCGTCAATTGCTGCGCGGCTGGGAGAGCCCGGTCTTTTTGAAAATTACGATCTCGGGACGTTTTACGATGAGATGTTTAGTGCGCCGGATGTGCCGCGGCCTCACTATGCCAACGAAGCCGAACGGCTCACCGGAAAGGTGCTGGAAAGCCTGCGATACGACAAGATCGAAGACATCTTTGGCCGGGGGCTGCATTCCCAGATGAGAGCTTGTTGAAGATGTGCCGCGCGATCGACGAGGATATTGCGCGAACTTATTTCTATTACGCGGTGGTGGCATGAATCGTTATCACTTGATGCATGTTACGGAATTTCACTATGACGCGCCTGTCTCCGAAAGCTACAACGCGGTCTGCATGAGGCCGATGCACGACGACAATCAGAGTTGCCTTTCGTTCCGGCTTACCACTTCGCCTGCCTCGCGCAACACCGCTTACCGGGACGCCTTTGGGAACTGGGTGCATCAGTTCAATATCCTTTCCGAGCACCGGCACTTGACCGTGCGCTCGGAATGCGTGGTGCTTGCGCATAAAGTCCCATTTTCGGCGGACGCTTCGATCAGCCTTGAGGAGCTGAACGCGCAGCGGGATGAGTTGCGTGAAGAGTACTTCGACTTTGTTGCTGCCACAGAATATGTTCCTCACTTTCTTCCCGGGGTGGGTGAGTTGGTGGAACTTGCTGAGCAGACCGGCGGTGCAACCGTGGCGTCTTTTGCGCTGTCGGCCTCGGACTTGATTCACAAACGGTTTAACTACGTCAAGGGCGCAACGCACGTGCGCTCGTCCATCGAAGATGTTCTTAAAACCGGCGCCGGCGTCTGTCAGGATTTTGCCCACCTGCTGCTGAGCGTTCTGCGCCGACGGGGGCTGCCGGCACGGTACGCTTCCAGCTACATCGTGCCCAAGAAGACGGCTGAAGGCGTTGGAAACCTGGAAGAGGTGATTGGCGGACAGGCGTCGCACGCTTGGGTGGAAGCCTGGGTGCCGGGCTCGGGCTGGTTAGGGCTTGATCCGACGCTCGGTGCGCCGGTTGGTTTGAGGCACGTGCGGATCGGCTATGGCCGGGATTACGGTGACGTTGCGCCGGTTCGGGGAGTTTACAAAGGCGCTGCAGGCCAACGGCTATCCGTAGACGTCCGAGTGCGCCCAGCCTTGGACGACGATGGGCACGAACAGTTGCAGGAAATCGTGTCGAAACCGGCTGAACTGCCTCAATTAGAGCGGCTGCAACAGCCGGGGCAGCAGCAACAGTAAAGGCCGGAGTCCTTAACGACTACTCAATTTCTGTTTTTGAGAAAATCTCTTCCAGGCTTTCCGCAAGCCTGCCAAACAAAATTCCTCGAAGCCCGCTGCGTTTTTAAGTTCGATCGATTGGGAATCCCCTTCAGATGGTCCGTCATTTCAGAAGGATTGCGCAACGTATTGCGAGAAGGCGTTCGCCAGCCGCGTGGTGACAGGGCCGCGGACTTGGGGTATTTGCCTCGCGTCGATTTGGGAAACGGGTTGAACCTCCCGGGTTGTTGAGGTGATGAAGACTTCGTCGGCGGTGAAGAGGTCTTGAAGTTTTATGGGAGTTTCGCTGATGCGCATCCCCTGTGCGCCCGCGATTTCGAGCAATACGTTTCGCGTGACCCCCGGAAGGCAACCGGAGGAGATGGGTGGTGTTTTAACTTCGTTGCCGTCGACGGAAAAAATATTGGCAGCCGTGCACTCTGCAACCTCACCCCGCTCGTTGAGTAGAATCACCTCGTCAAAACCGCGGTGGGAGATTTGGTCAAGGGCCCAGACGTTTCCCAGCCACGATGTCACTTTTACCCCCGCGAGCGGACTTTGGGCGTGGCGGCCGTGCTCCATAACCGTCAGGCGAGCAGGGCCTTTGCGGTCTGGCAGGTCAGCAGTACAAATGAGCAAATCCACATTGGGCATGGGTTCGTCGCTGGCCCAGTAGCCTGCTTGGTTGTAAATAAAATAGATCCGCGCGCACCCTTGCTTGACTTGGTTGGTCTCGATCAGGCGGGCGAGGTGTTCGCGAGTGGCCGCAGCCTCATATTCAAACGGCAGCTTGATCCGGCCTGCGTCGGTCGCAAGCCGCTTCCAATGACGGTCGAAGGCGAAAGGCCTGCCGTCATAGAGGCGCATGGTGGTGAACAGGCCCCAGCCGTTCAAGAGCCCCGCCTGGCCCGGAGAAAAGCGCGCCTTTTCCACCGGAGTGATGCAACCGTTATGCCAAATGTATTTGTGCAACATGGAGTTCCCATCGCGATGCCGTTGGTTTCTGCAAGAACGCATCATATTGAATTTAACTCATAAAACTGTCAAGGTGGCCCCAAGAGTTTCATCCCGGCCATTAATCGGGACGAGGACTCCGACTCCCTTGATCGATCACGTACCCTCAAGGCTGCATGCTGTTCTCCTGCCTGAGCGGGGTGCAGGATGGGCGAACCTCCTGAAGTCTGTTGCCGTTGACTTGCTGGTTTCCCGAAATTCATGCGCCATTTGTTTATGCCGATTTATGATTTCATGTGCCATGCAAGTTTATACTGTTTTCAAGTTTTGGCAGAGAGGGAATGACGGATCTAGCGTTCGCAGCGACTTTCAGAGTTCAACCGTCGGGGGCAGGGAATGAAGATTGGAGTGATTTCAGACACGCATGGATATGTTGATCCGCAACTGGCCGACGTCTTGGCAGGAGTGGATGCCATCTTGCACGCGGGAGACGTAGGCTCTGAAACCGTTTTGGACGATCTTGGGCGCCTTGCCAAAGTCTATGCAGTCCGCGGGAATGTAGACATGGCGGAGATGAATTTACCACCCTCCCTGACCGTGCGGTTTGGGAACCTCGGCATTGAAGTCCAGCACCAGTTGTTGGTTCCGCAACACGAACTTGAAAAATGGGCGGACGGCGCCTTGCTTCAGAGGCTGATCCCGGAACGGAGCGCCCAATTCCTCAAGAGTTTTGATCCGGCCACCCGCGTGGTGGTGTTTGGCCACAGCCATCGCCCCTGCCTTCTTGCCGTGGGGCATTGCTTGTTCTTTAACCCGGGCAGCTCAGGGGCCAGAAGATTTTCCTTGCCCCGTTGCTGCGGCATACTTGAGCTCTTCCCTCGCGGCGTCCGAGGGTCGATAATAGGCCTAGAGGGGGAGAAAGCAAGTTTGCCCGAAAGTATCTGGCTGCCCCTTGGGGAGTAAGGCGATGTCTAAGCTGAAGAAAATCAAACGGGTCCTCGAGATCACGGCGACGGTGATTGTGGTTGCTCTTGTGGTGATTGAGAAACTGGAGAAAGTCTAACGCCGGGCGAAGCCTTTGATGGAAAAAGAGAACTGACTCTACAGATTGCCCTGAGTAGAACTGTGGATGTTGTCGGCAGCCCGGCAAAGTCGTTCAACCGTCTGCTTCTGTCCCAAAACGGCCATAACTTCAAATAACCCCGGAGCAACCGCCTGCCCCGTAAGAGCAACCCGAGCCGCATTAATCAGCAGTCCTGCCTTGATGCCTCTTTCTTCCGCGAGACCCCTTAGACATTCCTCGGTCTGTGCCACGTCAAACACTTCAATCTTTCCGAGTCTTTCCGCAAGTTGCCTTAGAAGATCGCCAACAGCCGGGTCTTTCCAGAATTTCTTCCGGGCTTCCGGAGCATATTCAAAGTCGTCGGTGAAGAACGCCCGGCTACCCTGCGAGAAATCCTTTAAAGTCCGGGCGCGCGTTTGGAGCAAGGCCAGCGTTTCGCGGAAGCGCTCCTCTGATGAAAGTGTTCGCGCCTTAATGCCGGCCGCGTTTAGTTCGGATTCGACTAGAGGCTGCAGGCGCTCCAAGCTCAACACACGCAAGTATTGGCTGTTCATCCAGGCCAGCTTTTCAGGATCGAAGACGGCGTTGGATCTTGATACCGCCGGGAGATCGAATTCGCGGACCATGGCTTCGATGGGAAGGATCTCTTCACCGCCTGGAGGCGTCCACCCCAGCAGGGCAAGAAAGTTGATGAGGGCTTCCGGCAGGATGCCTTGATCGCGGTAGGCCCCAACCGAAGTTGCGCCGTGCCGTTTGGAAAGGCGCTGGCGGTCCGGTCCCAGAATCAAGGGTAAATGTGCAAAGGCGGGCGTGTCCGAGCCGAGAGCCCGATAGAGGAGAATCTGTTTTGGAGTGTTGGAGATGTGATCGGCGCCCCGGATGACGTGGGTGATCCGCATATCCAAATCGTCCGCCACAACGCTCAGATGATAAGTGGGCTGTCCATCTGAGCGTAACAAAACAAAGTCTTCGATTTCCTGATTCTCCACTGTGATGCCGCCAAAAACCTGGTCTTCGAAGCCGGTTGTTCCTGTTTCGGGAACACGGAAGCGGAGCACGTGAGGCAGTTTTCCATCCAGCTGTTTTTGCCGTTCCGGCTCGGAGAGATTTCGGCATGTCCTGTCATATTTCCAGGGACGCCGGGAGTCGGCGTTCGAGCGTTTTGACTGAAGTTCTTCGGCCGTGCAGAAGCAGGGATAGGCGTGGCCCAGGCGTTCAAGCTCGGAAGCCAGCGTGCGGTAGCGATCCAGCCGGTCGGATTGATGGAACGGTCCTTCATCCCAATCGAGACCCAGCCATTGGAGGCTTTCAAGAATAGCAGTGACGAGCTCGGGCTTTGAGCGGTCGGCGTCGGTATCTTCAATCCGCAGGATCAGAACACCCTTTTGACGCCGTGCAAATAACCAGTTGTAGAGCGCCGTTCGGGCTCCGCCGACATGGAGATAGCCGGTGGGGGAAGGCGCAAACCGAACACGAATCTCAGCCATAGTTCAAATGCCCGCGAGGATGATCCCTCTACCCTGGCCGCCATCACAGGGTCAAACCATCCATCCTAAGCGATTTCTGGCGAGAATGCGAACCGAACGTTCATGGCCCCGAGGATTCAACCCCCGAGCCCATCCGATGTTGAAATCTGAGGTCGGCGTCCTATTCAGCCTTGAAGCGCAGGGGAGAGTAGGCTTCAAGCGGGAAAGAGGCAGAACCGGTCAGAAGGAGTTCGGAAATTAATTTGGCGGTGACGGGCGCCAGCAGAATTCCGTTACGAAAATGGCCGGTGGCAAAGACCAGGTTTTTCGCCTCGCCATAGCCCAGAATAGGGTAATGATCTTTCGTGTCGGGTCTAAGCCCGGACCAGGCGCGGCGAAAGGTGGCTTTCTTGATCAAAGGAGCAATCCTCGAAACTCCCTGAATGATCGATTCGAGCCCTTCTGCCGTGACCGCCTTTTCATATCCGACATATTCCGCGGTTGTCCCCGCAATCACTGTTTTCCCGCCGCGGGGAACTATGTAATGAATGCCCGCGCGGACGACGCACGGCAGTTCGTCGCGGGTCTCGAATTCGATGATTTGACCGTGGCAGGGTTCCATTTGCAGGGAGAGTCCTAAAGTTGACGCCAAGGACTTGGACCAGCATCCGGCGGCCAAGACAAAGCTATTCGCGGAAAAGGTCAAGGCGGTTCGTCCCTGGTCAGCGGTGGCATGGACACTTTCCACCCGGCCGCTTTGAAGCTCAAAGTCCGTCGCTGTGGTTTTCCAATAGAACTCTGCACCCAGCTTTTCTGCGGCTTTAACCAGAGCGCGAGCCAGGCGCTTGTTATCAAGCCAGTGGTCTTCGGGAACCAGGAGAGCGAGTTTGATTTGGGGAGAAAGCCCCGCGATGCGTTTCGCCGCCATCTCGCCCGTCAGTCGCTCGAGGGGCAGACCCAGGCGAACTTGATTCGTGTAGATGTGATCGAGTTCTTCGCATTCATGCTCGTCAATGGCGACAAGGAGCGTGCCGTCGCGCCGGTAGTTGATCTTCTCTTCACTGAGGTCCTCGACTTCCGTGGCGAAGCCCGGGTAGAGATCCCGGCTGGCCTTCGAAAGCTCGAAGAAAAGGTCGGGCTCCAGCATCTCGCCTTGGGGGGCAATCATGCCGGCCGCGGCTCCGCTTGCTTCAGCGCCGGGCTCGGCGCGGTCAATCACGGCAACCCTTACGCCAGATTGCGCCAGGCGAAACGCGATGGCGCTACCGATTATTCCGCCGCCTATAATCACAACGTCAGCTGTCCTCGTTGAATTCAAAGGGTCTGTCATTCGTTCTTTTCAGCCTCCAATCCACTGTTCGCCGTCGCGTTGAAAATCGCACGGCATGGTATTAAGCCCTTGATGAGTTTAACTCTTATGAGAGTTTAATTGCGGTAGTGTTGTAAACTCTATCACTGGAATGCGCACAAGAGCGATGGCTGGTCAGTTTAGTAAATGCCAAGATTCGAAAAACATTTATTTCGATGTCTTCGGACGCTCCGTAACCGAGGGGTGACCGACCGATGCGGGGCCTTCCATCTCAATTCATCTCGCGAGGCAACAATATGGATTTGAGCACCAAGTATGCCAAGAGTATCAGCCTGCTAGGATTTCTGATATTTACCTGGATGATTGCTATTCCGGGAGTCGCTCAGGAGCCGCAGCATCCGTGGATGAATAAGTCTCTTTCACCCGATGTGAGGGCCGATCTGTTAATCAAAGCGATGACGCTCGACCAGAAGATTCAGCTCCTTCATGAGAGCACTGCGGTGTACAAGCGGGGCGGGTGGGAATACGTTCCGGGAGCTTTGGGGGGCGATGGTTATGTCCCGGGAATTGCGCCTTTGGGCATTCCAGATCTTCAGCTGGTCGGCGCGGGGCTGGGGGTTACGAACTCGGGCCGGGGCCTTAAGGGGCGATCGACGGCGCTGCCTTCGTCGCTGGCGGAGACGGCGACCTGGGATCCGAAGGTTGCTGCCGAGTTTGGAACCGTGATTGGCAAAGAGACTCGCGACGAAGGGTTCAATGTTTCGCTGGGGGGCGGCATCGATCTTGCTCGCGACCCTCGAGGCGGGCGCAATTTTGAATACCATGGCGAGGACCCCATCCTGGCCGGGACGATCATCGCTCCGGAACTGAAAGCCATCCAGGATCAGGGTGTCATCGCGACCATCAAGCACTATGCGCTCAATGATCAGGATGCCGGCCGTTCCCACTGGACGAGTCCCATCCTCCACGTCGTTGAAGCTTCAGGCCGCTTCCTGGTAAGCGCGAACCTCGACGTCCGGTCCATGCGAGAAACCGACCTGCTGGCGTTCGAGATCGGGATCAAGGATTCTGGTGTGGGGGCTGTCATGTGTTCCTACAACCGGGTCAACGGCGTCTACGCTTGCCAGAACAGCTATCTGCTGAATGATGTGTTGAAAAAGGATTGGGGCTTCCAAGGCTGGGTTATGTCGGACTGGGGCGCCACGCACAGCACTGTCAAGGCTGCCTTGTCCGGACTTGACCAGGAGTTTTATGCATCCCGATACTTCGCCGGGGCGCTCAAGCGAGCCGTGAATTCAGACCTGGTACGGATATCCCGGATTAACAACATGGACCACCGCATCTTGCGGACGATGTTCTCGGTTGGAGTTATTGACAATCCTCCGGTCGTCAAGCCGATTGACGCGCAAGCGGATGCCCTGGTGGCGCAGCATGTCGAAGAGCAGGGAATTGTTCTGCTGAAGAATAGTGGAAACCAATTGCCGTTGAAACCTTCGGACCTTCGTTCGATTGCCGTCATTGGATCGCACGCAGACGTAGGTGTTATCTCGGGCGGTGGATCCTCGCAAGTCGATCCAGTCGGAGGAAACGCTGTTCCCGCTAAGGTTGTTCCCGGCGAGCAAGTGCTTTCTCCTGCGGTCTGGGATCCTTCATCACCGCTCAAAGCAATTCAAGCCCAGGCTTCGAATGTGACGGTAAAGTACAACGCTGGCACCGACCTCGCATCGGCTGCCAAGCTGGCCGCGGCGTCTGGCGTGGCAGTTGTATTTGTCCACCAATGGTCGGCTGAAGGAACAGATCTCCCGAACCTCATTCTTCCTGACAACCAGGATCAACTGATCGAGCGGGTCGCTGCCGCCAATCCGCACACAATTGTTGTGCTGGAAACGGGAGACCCTGTCCTCATGCCATGGATCAGCCGCGTGACCGCGGTGGTGGAAGCCTGGTACCCCGGCCAGCGAGGCGGGGAAGCCATTGCCAACATTCTGTTCGGCGCGGTGAATCCCTCGGGCAAACTGCCGATTACCTTTCCGCGCAGCGAGGCACAACTGCCTCGGCCTCGCCTCCCGATGCCGCCGCCCGGAGGCGGGTACTTCGATATCAACTACACGGAGGGCCTAAAAGTTGGCTATAAATGGTATGAAGCGAATCATATCCAGCCGCTGTTCCCGTTCGGGTATGGGCTTTCCTACACAGACTTTTCCTTTTCTGGCCTGCATGTATCTCCCACTTTGACGAACGGAAATTCGACCATCCAGGTAAGCTTTAACCTCCGGAATACCGGTTCGCGGAAAGGCGCGGAAGTCGCGCAGGTGTATCTGGGTTTTCCCGCAAGCGTCGGCGAACCCCCCAAGCGCTTGGTTGGCTGGACCAAGGTGAACCTTGCGCCGGGCGAGACACAGCGGGTGACGGTAAACCTTGATCCGCACGCAGTGTCGCATCCTTTGTCCTTCTGGAACGTTGATGTGGACCATTGGGATATCGCCAACGGCGTTTACACGGTTTACGTGGGAGGCTCGTCAGCGGACACCCCCCTGGTTGGCACATTGCATATCCGCCATTAAGGAAGGATGAAGCTTTCCATCCGCGCTTATCGCCGTTTAGGCTATCTCGAAATACCCTGACTCGCGCCAACCGCCGGTCAGAGTCATTCGAGATAGCTTTGATGATTGCGGTTGATTTAACTCCCCGGTTTCTCCTGTTGCGAGTGCCCGCAGCTATCGGATCAAGGTCGCCTGGAACTCGCTTACGCAACAACCCTTTGGGCGGCTGATAACGTTGCCTCGATATCTTTATCAGAATGTGCAAAAGAGACGTACCAGCGCCCGTCGGGAAGCACCAGGATGCCTTCATCCAGCAATGCCAATGCAAAATCACTGTACAAAGATTTGTCGGCGTCCATGGTTTCCCGGTAATGGCGGGCAGGCTTTTCCATAAACGAAAGCTGAAAAACCGCTCCGTAACCAGAACTGACGACCTTATGTCCTTTACCGCGAAGCAGGGTGACGAGGCCCGAGCGCAGCCGCTCGCTGCGGTTTTTTAACTCTTCATAGCGCGCGCCGTTGTTGTTTGCCAATGTTTGGAGGGTTGCATTGACGGCCGCCAGGGCAAGGGGGCTCCCGTTCAGAGTCCCGGCATGAACGACTGTGCCGGTTGCGATCAGGTTCATGAATTCGGCCCTGCCCGCGAGCGCGCTGACGGCGACCCCTGATCCGACCGCTTTTGCATAGGTTGCGAGGTCTGGCGTGACGCCGTATAACCCCTGGGCGCCCGCCAAGTGCAGTCGGAATCCTGTGATCACCTCGTCGAAAATCAATAGGGATTGGTGTTCGCGGGTGATCTGGCGCAAGAACTCAAGGAAACCAGGCTCCGGCGGGATGCAACCGGAATTGCAAAGCATCGGTTCGCAAATGACGGCCGAGATTTCATTTCCCCGGGATGCAAAAAGTTTTTGGACGCTCGCGGGATTATTCCACTCGGCGACAAGGACGTCATCGTGAGCGCGCTGTCCATTTCCAACCGGGATTGGTGCCCCCTGGGAAGACTCGATCTCCTCCCTTGTGGGGTGGATGCTGACAAGAACACTGTCGTCCCAACCGTGGTAATGTCCTTCAAATTTTAAGTATTTCTGGCGGCCGGTCGCGGCCCGCGCCAGGCGCAAGGCGACTTGAACAATTTCCGTTCCGCTGTTCGCGAAGCAGACCTGGTCCGCGCACGGAATGATCCGGGTGATTAACTCACTGACCTCGATTTCAAGATCGTGTTGTGCGCCAAAAGTCAGCCCTTTTTCGGCTTGTGACTTGATTGCCTCAATCACCGGGACGGGTGAATGTCCCAGCATGAGGGGTCCCCATGCCAGTCCGTAATCCAGGTAATGGTTTCCGTCGACATCGGTTACCTGGGAGCCTTTCCCGGAGCGGAAATATAGCGGGTAGGGGCGCGCGCCCCGGCGCAGCCCGCTGGAGACTCCGCCTGCCAGGAACCTTTGGGCCCTCGCATAGCGCT
>Ga0307372_10013758_pt1 | contig 10431 bp, 8 predicted proteins | sample OX1MG_FD_202533 | JGI IMG/M metagenome (GOLD analysis project Ga0307372, IMG submission 202533) | Soil microbial communities from Risofladan, Vaasa, Finland - OX-1 | ecosystem: Environmental > Terrestrial > Soil > Coastal area > Acid sulfate soil | place: Finland: Risofladan, Vaasa | collected... | reverse complement strand
GGAGAAGTGCTGGATTTTCTCTTTTTGCCCGGCTTCTCCACGTCGCAACGGGTGACGGAGATCTCCGGACGAGGAGTGGGCCTTGACGTTGTGCAGTCGATGACGAGGCAGGTGGGAGGAAACGTTCGCATCGAGTCAAAACCGGGGCAGGGCACGCGGATTGCACTCCAATTGCCGCTCACGCTTTCGGTTTTGCGCACGCTGATGTTCGAGGTCAGAGGGCAGCCATACGCCCTGCCCCTAACGCGTGTCGACCGGGTGTTGAGCATAGCTCCGAGTGACATCCAGACGGTTGAAGATCGCCAATATTGCCGGTTCGACGAACAGAATATTGGTCTGGTTGATGCCAACCAGGTGCTGGACCTCGCGGGATCAGAGCGGCCCCCTGGTGATCTCCGAGTGTTAGTGCTCAGTGATCGCCTGAACCGCTATGGCCTGGTGATCGATCGCTTGATTGGTCAGCACGACCTGGTAGTACTCGCGCTTCCCACCCGGTTGGGCAAAGTGCCGAATGTCAGTGCTGGCGCCATCCTGGAGGACGGGTCGCCCGTGGCAATCCTGGACAGCGAGGACCTTGTGCGGTCTATCGACAACCTGCTGACGCGTGGAAGCCTGATGAAGCTTGGCGCGCGGGTAAAGGCCGAAAAGGTAAGCCGCAAACGCGTACTGGTAGTAGACGACTCACTGACCGTGCGCGAGGTCGAGCGACGGCTGCTGGAGAACCGGGGCTACGATGTGACGGTCGCGGTGGACGGCATGGATGGTTGGAACGCTATACAAAGCGCCGACTTCGATCTTGTCGTTACAGACGTCGACATGCCCCGGATGGACGGGATCGAACTGGTGAAGCGGATCAAGAGTTCCGCGCCCACTACTTCTATCCCCGTGATGATTGTTTCATATAAGGACCAGGACGAATACCGCGTCCGAGGACTTGAGGCTGGCGCCAGCTATTACCTGACCAAGAGCAGCTTTCACGATGAGACGCTGGTGAGTGCGGTCCGGGACCTGATCGGAGAGACGGAAAAGTGATGCGCATCGCGATCGTCAATGACCTCATTTTGGCAGTCGAGATTCTCCGGCGGTTGGTGCGGAGCGTCCCAGAGTACGAAGTGGCCTGGACAGCCGCAAACGGCGTTGAGGCGGTAGAGAAGTGTGCCCGCGATTGCCCGGATCTGATTCTGATGGACCTCATTATGCCCTTGATGGACGGAGCGCAGGCCACTCGCATCATCATGAAGCAATCCCCCTGTGCCATCCTGGTCGTCACTGCCACCGTATCCGGCCACGCAGACAAAGTCTTCGAGGCCCTGAGCGCAGGAGCATTGGACGCTGTGGCTACGCCCGTTTTCGGTGCGGGCGGGGGAATAGACGGCGGAGAGGAACTCCTGCGGAAGATTGCCGTGATGGGGAGGCTCATCACCCATGCCGCACGCGAGCCGCGCGCAGCCCCGTCCTTGACGCCCAAGATCAGCTCTGTGCACCCGTCCCGACTGGTGGCGCTGGGCGCCTCGACAGGAGGGCCAGACGCGGTGGCTACCATTCTGCGTGGATTTCCCCTGAACCTGGGTGCCGCGGTGGTGGTCGTGCAACACCTTGATGTTCAGTTCGCCCCTGCACTTGTCGACTGGCTGGGTGACCAGACTCCGCTCCCCGTCTCACTCATCCGGGAAAACGTCAAACCGGAGGCGGACAAGGTGTATGTGGCAGGAACGAACGATCACGTCGTGGTCGGCGCGGATCTCACTTTTCACTACACGGCTGAGCCTGTCGATTATCCCTACCGGCCCTCCGTGGATGAATTCTTTCTCAGCCTGGGCCGCCACTGGCCACATCCCGGTGTGGCCTGCCTGCTGACGGGGATGGGGCGGGACGGCGCGCAGGGCCTACTGGCGCTTCGTCGAGCGGGCTGGCGCACGATGGCCCAGGACGAGAAAACCTGCATCGTTTACGGCATGCCTCGCACAGCCGTGGAAATCGGCGCGGCGGCGGAGTTGCTCCCCGTGGAGAGTATCTCAGCCGCCATCCTGAATGAAGTGAGAAAGGGGAAAGTAGCATAATGTCTTCGAACCCCAGCCAACCTTTTTCACCGTCATTGACGGAATACCCAATCCGGGTGCTGTTGGTCGACGACCAGCCTATAGTAGGAGAGACCGTGCGGCGGATGCTGGAGCCCGAGTCTGATATCACGCTTCAGTTCTGTCAGGATCCGACTTGTGCAGTTCCCACCGCGGTTGAATGGTCACCCACCGTGATTCTTCAGGACCTCGTCATGCCGGATGTCGATGGGCTCGACCTGGTGCGATTCTTCCGCGCACATCCCCAACTGAAAGACATTCCCTTAATTGTTCTCTCCAGCAGGGAAGAGGCCATGACCAAGGCCGAGGCGTTTGCCCTTGGCGCGAATGATTATCTGGTCAAGTTACCTGACCGCATCGAATTGGTTGCGCGTATCCGTTACCACTCGAAAGGGTATATCAATCTCTTGCAGCGTAATGAGGCCTATCAGGCCTTACTCGCGAGCCAGCAGAAGCTCGCGAATGAGATCGGCCGAGCGGCCGAATACGTCATTTCACTGCTCCCGGCGCCCATGTGCGGCGGCGACGTCAGGACGGTGTGGCGGTATTTTCCCTCGGCCACGCTCGGCGGCGACTCCTTCGGTTACCACTGGGTTGATGAGAATCATTTTGCTTTCTATCTCCTCGACGTTTGCGGGCACGGCGTAGGCCCCGCCCTCTTGTCGGTTTCGGCGCTGAACGTCCTGCGGGCCCAATCGCTGCCCAACGTCGACTTTCATGATCCCGTCGCCGTGCTCAGCGGGATGAACGCGAGTTTCCAGATGGAGAAACAGAACGAACTGTACTTCACATTGTGGTACGGCGTCTACAATCGGAAAACGAGACGCTTGCGCCATGCAAGCGCCGGGCATCCTCCGGCGTTGCTTTTCGTAGGCTTCTGCACACCTGGCGAGCAGTTGCTCTGCCAGAACATGTTCATCGGGGCTTTCCCCAAAGTGGATTTCGAGGGAGCTGAGGTCCACGTGCCGGCAAACTCGCGGCTGTACCTTTTCTCTGACGGCGTGTATGAAGTCGACAGGCCCGACGGATCCATGTGGTCGTTTGAGGAACTACAGGATTACCTGAGCCGCCCACCGACGGAATCCGGCACGGAGATCGAAGAGCTGTACAAGGCTCTCCAGAAAATGCACTCCAGTGATGTGCTGGATGACGATTTCTCACTTCTGCGTCTGGATTTTCCCTAGTCGGGCTTGTTGCTGCCTGTTAGCCGTTGAGCGCTTTGAGTGCTTTTCCCTTTGAAGGGTAGACCGCGATATGAGATGTTAAACCGGACACGTGAAGGACCTTGTGGATGAATTCATTTACATCCGTCAGAACCATTTTCCCGCTGAGGTCGTTTAAGTTCTTGGCTGCCGCCAGGAGCGCCCGTAGGCCGGAACTGTTAATGCATTCCACGCCAGACAAATCGAGCAGCAGATGACGTTCGCCTTGGTCGATGAGAGTATTCAGTTTCTTGAGCAACTCCTCTGAGGCCTCGGCGTGAATCTTCCCGCTGATTTCGAGGGTGATGACGCCGTTAATTTTCTCCTCGCTCAGGGTCATCGGGTCACCTCCCTTCGACATTAAAAGTCCGGAATCTGGGTGATTCTATATGCTGCTGGTTTTCTTTTTCATGACCACCAAGTTTTTCCCGTCGAGTCGCTGATAGGACAGGCCATCCATGACTTGCCGGACCAGGTAAATCCCCAATCCACCGACCTGCCGCTCATCCAGGGGCCTGTCGAGGTCGGGCGCCGGAACCTCCAGGGGGTTAAAAGCTGCGGCATCATCTTCAACTTCAACTCTTATTTCGTTTGCCAAGTGGGATAAGCGAACGTGGAGATAATGTTCGCCGCCGTCTTTCCACCCGTAGCGGATGATGTTGCTGACGATTTCGTCCAGCGCAAGATTGACGTGAAACTCCGCCGCGGCGGAGATGCTATTCCCCTTGCACCAAGCCGACACGGCCTCCGACATCCTCTTCAGTTCGCTGAGATGATTCCTCAGCACCAGCAGTAGCCCGCCTTCCATCACCGCTCCAAAGTCAATTCGAGCGCCTCAAACAGACTGCAGCGCAAGGAGTGGAGGCAGCAAAGCGGCGTCATCGCTGGTCAGACGTAAGCTCGCTCCAGCATCTCGGCAGCAGTCACATCCAACTGATCCGCGCGCCGCACCTCTTCGAAGCGGGCCAGCAGATCATCCACCCGCGTGCGCCGCTTTTCCGCGCCCTTGAATTCCTGGATGATCCTGCCACGATGCATCATGATCAGCTGGCCACCCAGGTTGGCGGCCTGGTGCATCGAATGAGTTACCATGAGGGTCGTCAAGCGGTCTCGAGTGACAATGACATCCGTCAAGCTAATCACCTGCTCGGCGCTCTTCGGATCCAAAGCGGCGGTATGTTCATCCAACAGCAGCAGTCGCGGTTTCAGCCACGTCGCCATCAAAAGAGTAAGGGCCTGGCGCTGCCCGCCAGAGAGACTCCCGATTGCGTTGTCAAGCCGGTCCTCGAGGCCCAAACTCAATTGCCGGACCCGGGTGCGCAGTTCATCTTTAGTCTTCCTGTCCAGTGCCCAGCCCAGCCCGCGCGGCAGCCCGCGCCTTGCGGCAAGCACCAGGTTCTCGGCGATGGTCAGGTTTGGCGAGGTGCCGGTGAAAGGATTCTGGAACACCCGGCCCATCAGGCCCGCGCGGCGATGCTCGGGCCAGCGGGTGATGTCGATGCCATCCATGGAAATGGTGCCGGTATCAACCAGGAAAGTGCCAGCCACGGCATTGAGCAGAGTGGATTTTCCCGAACCGTTGGTCCCGATAATGACCACGAACGCCCCTTCTTCGAGCGTGAGATCGACGCCTTCGATCGCACGCACTTCATTTGGAGTGCTGGGGTTGAAAACTTTTGTGACTTTATGCAGTTCAAGCATAAGCTGCGCCAGCCTTCCTCGACCTGAACTTATGTACTAGGTTCGGCAGAACCAGTGCCACGAAGACGAATACCGCTGTAATCAGTTTGAGGTCGTTTGGATTAAGTCCCAGGCGCAGGGCGATAGCCACCAGCAGGCGGAAGAGCACCGAGCCCATCACCGCTCCACATATGGTCAGGCCCAGTTGGCGTGTCCCCACAAGCGCCTCTCCGATGATGACACTCGCAAGTCCCCAGACCACCATGCCGATGCCCATCTGCACATCGGCGAAGCCCTCGTATTGCGCCAGTAAGGCTCCGGCCAGAGCGATCAACCCGTTTGAAACTGCGAGGCCCAAGATGATCATGTTTTCATCGCTTACTCCCAGAGCACGAATCATTTGGGCATTATCTCCGGTGGCGCGCATCGCCGTTCCCAAATTGGTCTGGAAGAACCAGTAAAGCCCCGCCCCCACCAGGGCGATGGCGAGGAATACAAGCAGCAAGGTGGAGGCGTCGATCACCGTGACGTCCCATCCCAAGATGTTCAGGGGCTTCGGCCCACCAAGAATCGTCGTCCCCACGCTCTGTGCGTAGGTCGAGAGCGTCGTCGAGGAGAGGAGTGGAACATTGCTGCGCCCCATGATGTGGAGATTAACCGAGTACAAACCGGTCATCACCAGGATGCCGGCCAGGAGGCCGTTAATCTTGCATTTTGCGGCCAGCACGCCGGTCACTGAGCCAGCAACGAACCCTGCAACGAAGCCTGCGGCGGTCGCGGCGAGCGGGTTGACTCCTTTTACGATAAGGGCTGCCGCCATCGCCGCACCGAGCGTGCTCGATCCGTCGGCAGTGATGTCCGGGAAGCTGAAGATGCGAAAACTGATGAACACACCCAGAGCCAGCAGCGAAAGAATGAACCCGATCGTCAATGCACCAATTAGGAGACTCATCTAAGTCCCTCCTTCGACGGGTTCGGCAAGGGGGCCCATCCAGCATGCGCCGCGAACAAATTGGCTCTGGCCTGCTCCCGCAATGGCTCGGTCGTCGCTTAGCAAGTGGAGAAGCCCCTGGAGCGTCTGAGTTTCAAAAAGCGACTTGACCGTCTTGTTCAGTTCGATATCGCCTTTTTGCAGCGGGCGATAAGAAAACGCCGCGGCGTGAAAATGCCCCCTGAGTTGTGCGGCAGAACTCAGCGGACGCAGCATCGGGGCGAGCGCTCCCGCGTCTCCGCGCGTGGCTACGCCTACCACCAGCGCCAGGCTGCGCGTGTACGCGGGTTCGGCTGTAAAGCTCAGCCACTCGCGGACTTGGGGAAATTCGAAGGGCGTGTCCTTCGCCGCTTCCACCGTAGGGGGGCGGCGCAGGGCAGCTCCTATCAGTCCCGCCGACTCCGCCACCATGACCAAGCCAATCTGCTGAGCCTCTGCAATTTCCAGGGCCGCCTCCACCAATTGAGTCAGCGTCACCGCGCCGACTTCATTCTTTGCCTCAAACCGGGCCATCCTGGCGAACGGGTCCCGGCAAGCAAGACCGTAACAGACCTGGACGTCTGGCAAGGAAGTTCCGGCAGCTACCAGGTAGTCGGGGACGTTCGTGCCGTCCGTGGGAAAGTAGGCGACGGTTCCTCCGACCGCGAGAAATTCGCCGAAACGGCCGCGGCACTCCTCGAAGCTTTCTCCCAGTGCGCCCAGCCCGAGGCCAAAAGTTGATTCGGAAAACTGCAGCGTGCGGCACTGCTCATGGCGAAAGCGGCAACCCCGCAAGAGGCCCGGGTCGCCCAGCAGTCGATATTTCAGCTTGGCCCCCAGGACGCGGGAAAATACATCGACGGCTGCGCCATGCATTTCCATGTGGAGGCTCGGTGAAGGAACTTCCGGCGCCGTGGGGGCAGCAACTGCGGCCGCTGTACTCTTGATGGCAAGCAGAATGCCGGTGAGCCTGGAAATCTCCAAGACCTTCTTCACCTGCTCGGAGGCCTCGGAAACCAGCAAGGACCCTTTAATTTCCTTCAATTGTTTGTAATAACTCACCAGAATCCTGATACCCGCTGAGCTCAGGAAGACCACCTCCGAAAGATCTAACAGTAGCTGGTGTGATCCCCGGTGGATCTCTTCCTCCAGTGCCTTCGCCAGATGGTCCGCCCAGTAGCCGTCCAGCCGACCTTGCACTTTGAGCTTTGTTGTCTCTCCTGATGTTTCTATTCTGATTTCCATGATTGGAGCCTCGCGTGCAGCCTGCGTTCTTCCAACTATTTGTCGATCACCCTGTTGGCCTTTTTGAGTACTGGTTCCGGAATCACGAGCCCTATCGCACTTGCGGCCCTCGGGTTCAGAATTATTTTGTTCTTTCGCAGCAGCTGAAACGGTATCGACGCCGCGCTCTCGCCGCGCATGACGCGCACAGCCAGTTGTGCTGCTTCAATGCCACCGTCATAGTAATCACGCGCGACCACCACAACCGCTCCCTGCTCGGCCATAGAGCTCATAAATCCAAATGCCGGCAGCTTGGCGGCATTTGCCGCATGGGCGATGCTGGTGAAGCCTGTTACCGTAAGATTGCCTGCAACTTGACACACAGCGTCAATTTTCATGTTGCACAAGGCTAGGGCGGCGTCCGGCAATTCCGAACTCGTACTGGCCGGCACGGAAACGACCTCAATTCCCAGATTCCGTGCCTCCAACACCAATTGATCCCTGTTATAAACTGTGTTTACTTCCGACGGTACAACGATCGTCCCAATGCGACGGGCGTTGGGAAGGCACTCGCGAAGGAGCGCAAGTACTTCCTCGGTAGCACTGCCCGTAGCCACCCCGGTCACATTCGACAGGTGGTCTGTGTAGCTGCGACCGGCTCCAGCGGAAATAGGGTCAGCCAGATAAGTGAAAACAATGGGCAGTTGCGGCGGGGCCTTGCGTATAGTCGTCTGGAGCGTCGGCGTGGAAAGTGTCATGATCAAATCGGCTCTGGCCGTCAGCGCAGCATCGACCAGGCCGTTCAGCGTGGACATATCGCCCTGCGCGTTGCGGACTGTCATTTCATAATCGCCACCTTCCACCAAACCAGATTGCCGTAACCCATCTATAATCCCTTTCTCTGACTCTTCAGAGTCTCCAACGTTCACATACTCCAGAAGATTCACCACCCACTTCTTTCTCATCCCGGAAAGGCCGGTATTGCTCTCGCGGCGTCCCCAGTCAGAAATCAGCAAAACCGCTGCGGCAAGTAGAATGAGCGCCAATCCCAGGGACAACCGCTTGGTAATAAGCCACATACCTGATTCTCTTCGGGGATCGCATTCGCCGCAACGCTTCCCGTCTGCACAACCCGAATCGCGGGTGTGCGTCCCCGTTTCATCCCTTCCTAAGGCCGTTCGGTCCGGTACATCCTGTCATGTCCGCCAAGCATCCTTCAGGTCTTCCGGGGCCGGCTTCGGCCTCCTGGCTGGATCAATGGGCCACTGCCGTCCGCTGCACTCGGGTTTTCTCAGCCGACAGCAAACTCGGCCTGACTCCTGCAAGTACTTTGGCGGCAAGGCTGCCGGTTTGCTTTCCCCACTCGAAATAATCGTCACCGATAGCGCCGGCCGCTCCAAGCTTTACAAACTCAGGTTCCGTCGCGTAGACCGGAATACCGTTCTTCTTTGCTGCGCCAAGTATTGCCGGGAAGCCAGTGGTGGTGAGATTGTCAGCCGAGATAACGATGATCCTGGCGTGGCGCTGGCACAACGACTCGGTAGCCTGTGGCAGGTCCGACACGACGGCGGCAGTGGCCTCAACCAGCGTCAACTTTCTTTCCCGGCAGGCCTTACGAAGCTTCTTTACAGAGATCTCCGAGTTCGGTTGTGACGGGTCCCACACGGTTCCCACGGTGTCAAAGGGTAGTTCCCGTTTCAGCGCCAGATCCAGGACACGATCCAACGGAGGATCGTCGTAAACGCCGGTGATGTTCGGCCGCTGCTGGTTGCCTTGGAAAATGCCGAGAACCTTCGGGTTACTCGCCACCGTAAACACGATCGGGATTTCGCGAATCGCGTGGGCCGCAGCCAGCAACACCGGCGTTCCTGAGGTGATGACAAGATCGGCGCCTTCTGATTTAATGGCGGACATCATCATCGGCAGTTGTGTGACATCGCCCTGGGCATTGAACCGGCGCACAACGAAATCACTGCCCTGCTTCAAATGGGCTTCTTCCAGGCCCTTGATGACTCCGGCACAGCTTTCATCAATCACCGGGTTGTCCACAATCTGTACCATTGCCACCCTGGCCGGGCGGCCCAGTTTGGCGTGGAGGTTGTAGAAGCTCACGCTCTCTCTCAAAAGGTCTTCAGGGACAGTCAGGCCCAACTCCTTGAGCGATGCAAAGTTGACCTCGACGCGTTTCTGCGCAATGTTCACCATCGGCATAGTGGCGGGTTTTTCTCCCAACAGGATGCGAGAGGCCATGATGCCGGCGGCGTAGCCCGGCTGGTAGAAGCCAATCTGAACGGCCAAGGTCGCGCCTTTGTCCACGGCCTCGATGTCATTCGTCAACACCGGAAGCTTCGCCTTGGAAGCCACGTTCACGATGGCGTCGAAAGCGATGGTGGCCGTGTTATCTCCCGCAATCCAGAACGCGTCAATATTCTTCTGCGCGGCAACCTGGGCCGCCAGGTAGACTTCGCTTGTGCTGGTGACAGGAACTTCCTCCAGACGAATCTTTTGCTTTCTGCAAAGCTCCCTGGCCACTTCGACCACCTTGCGCGAATTTGCCTCCGAGCTGTTGTAGATGATGCCAAGAGCCTTCAGATGGGGCAGGAATCTTCTGTAGATGGCCAGCGATTCCTCCAGCGGCGGGAAGGACCCAACCCCCGTCACATGCGGCAAGTGGTCCGTCAGGCTCTTTCCTGCTCCCGCCGCGATCGGGTCGTAAACATAAGCGAAAACCACGGGCTTGTTTTTCACCGTCGAACATGCTGCGGTAAGGCAAGGTGTGGTTAGCGTCACGATCACATCTGCGTCGGAATTGTCGTAGTTTTGGAGCAGTTGAGTAATGTTCGAGATATCCGCCTGCGCATGCGCCTGGCGAAAATCCAGGTTCTTTCCCTGAATGAAGCCGCGATCGCGTAACGCGTCGATCACTGCCTTAATGACAAGGTCAGCGCCAGGTTCAGGTGCGAAATAGACGATCCCGACCTTATAGGTCCGGTCAGGCTCTGGGGCCTTGGGATGTGGCTCAGTTGCCTCCGTGCTCTTCCTTGGGGTGCTGGCCTTGGCCTTGAGTGCCGGCGGGATCTTCCAGGGGTCTTTCAAACGCTGGAGCGCCTGGGCATTGATGACCAGCCTTTCAGGCACGATATTTTCGATACCGATGGTGGCAGGGTTCAGGCCTTTCAAGATGCGCGAGGCGAGATCTGCGGACAGCGAGCCGACTTCGAAATAGTCGGCTCCCAGGGCAAACAGCTCGCCTTTTTTCACCGATGAGGGGGTATTG
>Ga0307372_10013757_pt1 | contig 10431 bp, 8 predicted proteins | sample OX1MG_FD_202533 | JGI IMG/M metagenome (GOLD analysis project Ga0307372, IMG submission 202533) | Soil microbial communities from Risofladan, Vaasa, Finland - OX-1 | ecosystem: Environmental > Terrestrial > Soil > Coastal area > Acid sulfate soil | place: Finland: Risofladan, Vaasa | collected... | reverse complement strand
TTGGGCTGCGGCTCGGGCGAGCGCTATCAGGAGGACAAGCTGCGCTACGAGCGCGTCATCATCATGACCGACGCCGATGTCGACGGCGCGCATATCGCCTCGCTGCTGATGACATTCTTCTTCCGCGAGATGCCGAATCTCGTCGCCGGCGGCAAGCTGTTCCTCGCCGCGCCGCCGCTCTACCGCCTGCAACAGGGCGATCTCTCGCTCTATGCCCACGACGACGCGCACAAGGACGCGTTGCTCGCCACGGCGTTCTCCAAGAACAAGGGCAAGGTCGAGGTGAGCCGCTTCAAGGGCCTGGGCGAGATGCCGCCGCGCTCGCTGCGCGACACGACGATGAGCCCGGCGACGCGCACGCTGCTGCGCGTCACGCTCCCCGAGAAGGGCCAGAGCGAGTACGCGCACACCGTCGAGCTGGTCGAAAGCCTGATGGGCCGCAAGCCCGAGCTGCGCTACCAGTTCATCCAGGACAAGGCGCAGTTCGCGAAGGATCTGGACGTTTGACGCGCTCGACCGCGCCTACATTGATTCGTGTGCGCCGGCCCTCTGGCGTTCGGCGTGGCGCGGGATGGCAAGACGCTCGGCGATCTCGATCAGCAGGAAGAACGCGACGCCCAGCACGGTGAGGCCGAAAATCGCGGCGAAGAGCAGCGGCGTGTCCATGCTGCCGTTCGCCACCATCAGCAGATAACCGAGCCCGGCATCGCCGCCCACGAACTCGCCCACGACCGCCCCAACGACCGCGAGCGTGATCGAGATCTTGAGGCCACCGAAGATGAGCGGCAGCGCGTTCGCCAGGCGCACCTTGAAGAACGTCGCCGCCGCCCCGAATCCCATGGATTGCGCGAGCAGGATCTTCTCGGGCTCGATCGTGGCGAGCCCGACCGCCGTATTGATGACGACGGGGAAGAATGCGATCAGGAAGGCGATCAGCACCTTCGGCAGCAGGCTGAACCCGAACCAGACGATGAAGAGCGGCGCCACCGCTACCTTGGGAATGGCCTGCGAGGAGATGAGGAGCGGATAGACCGCGCGCGCGAACGCCGGCGAGAGAAAGATCGCCAGCGCCAGCGGGACACCGATCGCGATGCTGAGGCCGAAGCCCAGCAAAATCTCCGACGTCGTCACCCAGCCCTGATAGAGGATGAGGCCGAAATGCGCCGCGAGCGAGGCCGCAATGAGGCTCGGCGCCGGCAAGATGAACGCGGGAATGGCGAACACCCGCGCCGCCGCTTCCCACAGCACGAGAACGCCGACAACCGCCAGGATCGGATAGACGATGCCGGCGGTGCGGGCGCGGGCTTCACGTTGGGCGCGCAGGCGTTGGACATTCGCTTCCACCTCCTCGATCGTGGGCAAACGCGCTTCCACGGTCTCGGCATGCGGGTCGGCGGGCGTCGTCATGGCGGCGGCCCTAGTGCTCGCGCAACACGCCGCGGGCCAGTAGCAGGCCGAGAATCTCGCGGCTGTAGTCGGCGAATTCCGGCGTCTCGCGCATCGCGAGCGTCCGCGGCCGCGGCAGATCGACGTCGATGACGCGGTCGATCTTGCCCGGCCGCGGCGTCATCACCACGACGCGATCGGAGAGAAAGATCGCCTCCTGGACGCTGTGCGTGACGAAGAGAACCGTCATCCGCCGTTCGTTCCAGATCTGCTGTAGATCGAGCACGAGCTGATCGCGCGTCAGCGCATCGAGCGCGCCGAACGGCTCGTCCATCAGCAGTTGCGGCGGATTGTGAATGAGCGCCCGGCACAGCGAGACGCGCTGGCGCATGCCGCCCGAAAGCTCCTCCGGATATTTGTGCGCGAACCCGCCGAGCCCCACGGAGTCGAGCAGCGCGCGCGCCCGCGCCTCGGCGGCCGCGCGCTCGAGCCGCCGCGCCTCGGCCTGGAGCATGATGTTGCCGAGCGCCGTTCGCCATTCCAGCAACACCGGACTTTGGAAGACGATGCCGATATCGGTGCGCGGCCGGTCGACGGTGCGGCCGTCGACCGTGACCGTCCCGCTCGAGGCGGGCAAAAGCCCCGCGGCGATCATCAGAAGCGTGCTCTTGCCGCACCCGCTCGGCCCGAGGATGGAAAGAAATTCGCTGCGACGCTCGCTCAGGGAAACCTGATCGAGCGCGCGCACCGGACCGTCGCGGGTGGGATAGACCTTGGAGAGAGCCTGGATGCCGAGATAAGGCTGCTCGCGATCCGTGGTGGTACGACCCGCCGCCGATAGGTCCATGGGCGATCCGTAACGTCCGATCAATCCGCCGCGCGCGATGCAACCACCTGCGCCGCTTCGGCACGCTCCCAGGCTGCGATGATCTCGGCAGAGGTGACGACGGACCCGTAGTCGCGGGCGAACCGCTCCAGCGCGGAGACGTGGTCGCGCGCGTTGAACGCGGCGCAGCAATCCGCCACCATCGTCACGTAGTAGTCGATGAAATAGGCGTCGCGTGCGGTGGACTCGACACAGGTGTCGGTAGCGACCCCTGTCATCAGCAAGCTCTTGATGCCGTGCCGTTTCAGCACGGAATCGAGCTCGGTATTGATGACGCCGCTATAGCGGTGCTTGATCACCACGGGCTCGGCCGGAAGCGGTCGGACGGCGCAGAAATCGGCGCCCCAAGAGCCGGTCCGGCAGCGCGGCATTTCGACGGCGCGACGGCGATCCCGCTCGCGCATCGGCGCCGAATAATATTCGGGATCGTAGATCGCTTGGACGAAAACGACGAGCACGCCGGCGCGCCGTGCATCATCGATCAGCCGCTGGAGCGGCGGTATCGCAAGCTGAATGGTCTTCATGTCCGCGCCGATGGTGGCGAAGAACCCGCCGTCGGCAACGAAATCGTTCTGGACGTCAACGACCACCAGCGCGGCGTTGGCCGGCGCCGCCTTCTGATCGAGTGTCGTCAGCAGCAGATCGGCGTCGGTGGTCACGTCATTCTCCCATCGCAGATCAATGCACTGCTTATGCTTGCTGCGGCGGCACGAACTGCGCCCCGGTCGGGACGAATTCGTTGGTATAGAGTTGGCTTGCCTCGAGCGGCGTCTTGACGCCGCCATATTGCTTGAGCGCACTGACGGTGGCGCTCCAATCCTTCGCCGACATCCAGCCGAGCGGCTTTTCCTTGGTGTTGGGTGTAACCCAGGTATGCCACGACAGCCCCATCTCGCGCAGCGAGATCGCGATCTCCGTCGCCGGCGCGTATTTCTTGATGATGGCAGCCGCCTCGTCGGGATGCTTGCGGCCATAGAGGAAGCCCTGGACGCTGGCGCGGACGAACGTGCGGATGAGCTCCGGGTCCTCCTTCACCAGGTCGTTATGAACGATGATGCCGTTGCTGACGGCGGTGACACCGCAATCGGCGTACCAGAAGATGCGCGCCTTTTTGTGGCCGCGGATCTCGACGCTCGGCACGAAGCCCTGCGCATAGCCGGCGATGGCATCGACCTTGCCGGCGATGAGCGCCGGCGGCGTCCCGGCGGGATCGGTGTTGACGACGTGGATCTTGCTGTCGTCGATGCCGCAGCCCTTGACGAAGGCCGGCCACTGCTGAAACCCGGTGCCACCGGTCGGCATGCCGACGGTCTTGCCGGCGAGTTCCTTCGCAGTCTTGATACCGGAATCGGCCAGCACCACGACCGCCGAGGGATTGCCGCGATAGATGGCGCCGACCATCCGGATGTTCATGCCCTTCGACACGCTGAGACCGACAACATAACCGTCGGAGAATCCGAACTGCGCGGCTTTGGTGGCGATGAGCTGCGCGGTGCTGCCGGAGCCCTTGCCGATACCGACATCGACATCGAGCCCGGCCGTCTTGTAGAAGCCCTTGTCGCGGGCGATGATGAAGCCGTCGTTCGGGCCTTGATAGATCCAATCGAGCCGCATCGAAACTTGGCGCAGCTTGCCGGCCGCGCGCGCGCGAACGAGCGGGGTCGCGGCAACGCCGGCGGCGATGCCGGCATTGCGCAAGAACCGGCGTCGGGAGGTCGTGCTTGTCTCGGACATGATTGGAAATCCACGCCGTTATCGATTCCTGAACCCTGATATTAACCTATAGGCGTCAGCCGAGGCGCGCAACGGCGGAATGCCCTCTGCGGCCGGCGCGGGTCGATGCTGACGCCAACCGCGTCCACAACTGCACGTTGATCGCCGCGCACATGATCGGGCGCGTGATCGCCCCGCGGACAGCCCCCGATGGCGGTCGCTGCCGCTTGTTAATGTATTGTTACAACTAATTATTTTACACTTCAGGGGTGAAAGGGTTTGACTTTCAGGCGGCGGCGACCAAATAAAGGGCGTGCAAAAGTCTCGAACAACGAACAGAACGAAGCCACCCACTCAATGAGTTTTTCCGATCTCGGCCTCTCTCCAGAGGTATTGCGGGCCGTCGAGGCCGCCGGTTACACCACCCCCACTCCCATTCAGGCGCAGGCCATTCCCCACGTGCTGTCGGGACGCGACGTTCTCGGCTGTGCCCAGACCGGCACCGGCAAGACCGCCTCCTTCACCCTTCCCATGATCGACATTCTCGCCGCCGGCCGGGCCCGGGCGCGCATGCCGCGCTCGCTCATCCTGGAGCCGACGCGCGAACTCGCGGCCCAGGTCGCCGACGCCTTCGAGACCTATGGCAAGTACCACAAGCTCGACATGGCGCTCCTCATCGGCGGCGAGAGCTTCACCGATCAGGAGCGCAAGCTCGATCGTGGCGTCGACGTGGTCGTCGCCACGCCCGGGCGCCTCATCGATCTGTTCGAGCGCGGCAAGATCCTGCTCACGGACGTCAAAATCCTGGTCATCGACGAGGCCGACCGGATGCTCGACATGGGCTTCATTCCGGATGTCGAGCGCATCGTCGGGCTGCTGCCGCGCATCCGGCAGACGCTGTTCTTCTCGGCAACGATGCCGCCCGAGATCCGCCGCCTCGCCGACGCGTTCCTGATGAACCCCAAGGAGATTACGGTGACGCCCCCGGCCTCGCCCGCGGCGACCGTGATCCAGGCGCTGACGGTGGTGGCGGCGTTCGACAAGCGCGAGGCGCTGCGCCGCCTCATCCACAGCGAAGACGTGAAGAACGCCATCATCTTCTGCAACCGCAAGCGCGACGTCGACATCCTCAACCGCTCACTGGTCAAGCATCGCCTCAACGCCGCGGCGCTGCACGGCGACATGCCCCAGGCCAAGCGCACCGAGACGCTCGAGCGCTTCCGCAACGGCGACGTCAAGCTCCTGGTCGCGAGCGACGTGGCGGCGCGCGGACTCGATGTCGAGGGCATGTCGCACGTGTTCAATTTCGACGTGCCGATCCACGCCGAGGACTATGTGCACCGCATCGGCCGCACCGGCCGCGCCGGCCGCGAGGGGCGCGCCTTCACCATCGCCACGCCCGCCGACGGCAAGTTCGTCGCGGCGATCGAACATATGCTCGGCAAGCCCATCCCCCGCGTGACCGTCCCCGACCTCGCGACCGCCGGGCTGAGCGAGGGCGAGAGTGAAGGCGACAGCGATACGCGCCGCGGCACCAGGCGGCGCGGACAGCGTCCGCCGCGCGCCGCACAAGGGCCGCGGCGCCCGACCGCGCCGGCTGCCGCGCCGGCGCCGGCTGCCGCACCCGCGCCCACGGCACGCCCGCGCGGCGAGCGACGGCCGCAGCTGGCGCATGATGCCGGCTTCAAGCCCGTGACCATGGGCGAGGCCGGCGCCGACCTGCCGTCCGCCGCCAATGTCACACCGCTACCGCAACGGCGTGACCGTCGCCGGGCGGCGGAAGACGAACGAAATGTCATTGGCTTCGGCGAGCACACGCCGGCATTCCTGGCCCGCCCGGGAGGCGCCGCGCGCGGCTAGGGAGGGCGCCGCATGAAGACCATCTTCATTATGATGAAATGCGAGCTCGGCACCGCCTACAAGGTTGCCGAGGAAGCGGTCGAGACGGTGGAGCAGGTGTCCGAGGTCTATTCCGTCTCCGGCCAGTACGACCTCCTGATGAAATGCTATCTTCCCGACGACATGGATATCGGCCATTTCGTCGTCGAGAAGCTGCAGACCCTGCCCGACGTGAAGGACACCTTCACGATCATGGCCTACAAGGCGTTCTCCGAAGACAAGTCGTATTGACGTGAGCGCGCCGCATATCGTCATCGTCGGCGCCGGGCACGCCGGCGGCCGCGCCGCGGAAGCGTTGCGCGCGGCGGGGCACCGGGGCGTGATCACCCTCCTGGGCACCGAGCGCCATCCGCCCTACGAGCGCCCGCCGTTGTCGAAGGAGCTCCTCGCCGGCGTCGTCGCGGTCGAGAAGACCTATCTGCGGCCGCTCGCGTGGTATGACGCGGCCGGGATCGCACTGCGCCTCGGCGCGGCGGTGACCGAGATCGACGCGCGGGCGCAGCGCGTCCGCCTCGCCGACGGGACGACGCTACCCTATGACGCGCTCCTTCTCGCCACCGGCGCGCGGGCGCGGCGCCTGCCCATTCCCGGCGGCGACGGGGCGCGCGTGTTCTATCTCCGCGACATCGAGGACAGCCTGGCGCTGCGCGAGCGTCTCGTGCCCGGGACGCGTCTCGCCGTCATCGGCGCCGGCTTCATTGGCCTCGAGGTCGCGGCCACCGCGTGCAAGCGCGGTGCCGCGGTCACGGTGCTGGAGCTGGCGCCGCAGGCGCTGGCGCGCGTCGCACCCGAGGAGATCGCCGCCCATGTCGTCGAACTGCACCGCCGCCACGGCGTCGACATCCGCCTTGGGGTCGCGGTGACGGCGATCGAGGATAGCGGCAGCGAGGTGATCCTTCACACCGCTTCGGGCGAACGCATCGCCACCGATCTCGTCGCGGTCGGGATCGGCGCCATACCCAATACGGAACTCGCCGCCGCCGCCGGACTTGCCGTCGACGACGGTATCACGGTCGACGAATTCGGCCGCAGCAGCGACGCCGCGATCTTCGCCGCCGGCGACGTGACGCGCCATTTCAACCCATTGGTCGGGCGCGCCATCCGCCTCGAGGCATGGCAGAACGCGCAGAACCAGGCCATCGCCGTGGCGAAGGTCATGGCCGGCGGAAGCGAGCCTTTCGCCGAAGTGCCGTGGCTTTGGACCGACCAGTTCGACATGAACCTGCAAATGGCGGGAGCGCCGGGAAGTTGGGACCGTCTGGTGTGGCGCGGCGAGCCGACCGAGCGCGCCTTTACCGTGTTCCATCTGCGCGACGGCAAGCCGGTCATCGTCACCACGGTCAATAACGTGCGCGACATGCGCTTTGCCCGCATGATCATCGCCGCGGGCAAGCCGATCGATCCCGACCGTCTCGCCGACAAATCGGTGAAGCTTCAGGACCTCGCGCGCTGAGCCTGCTCAGGGCGCGCCGAAGAGCGGCCGGCCGATGCTGTTCGCGAACAGATAATCGAGCGCGAAGTGAAGCTGCGCCGTCACGCCGATTCCCGTGCCGCTCGCCCGCGTCGCCGGAAATAGCGCCTCGAGTCCGAATTCCCAGCCACGGCCCGCGTAGTTGACGCCCGGCGCGACGAACGCCGTCGTGGTCGCGCCGTGGGTGTTGCCGGCCGGGGTGGAAAACACCAGCTCGACCATCGGTGTCATCGCACGAACGACTGCGGGAAGCGCCAGCGCGCGCACCTTCGATTCGAGATAGGGCATCGAATATTCGAGCGCGAGACCGGTGGTGACGAGATCGGGCCGCGGGCTCGCATCGGCGATCTGGTAGCCGAGCGTGCCGACGATGGCGACGGGGCGGAGAAAATCGACGCCGAGATCGCCCATTCCCTTGCCGAAAAAGAACGCCGGCGTCGTCGCGCCGCGGCGGCTGGCGCCGATTCCCTTGGCGCCGGTGTCGCCCCATTCGCGATCGATGCCCGCGCTCATCAGGAACTCGTGCGCGTCGTTCTCGACCATGAGATACTTCACGGTGGTGTCAATGTTCTGCCAGCCGCTGCGCGTACCGGCGCCCGCGGGGTCGAGCCGACTCCAGCCGCCTTCGATGCCGATACTCAGGTTCTCGGTCAGGGTTTTGTTGTAGACGGCGCTGAAATCGGTCAGGCGATCGTCCGACGACGGCAGCGCCTTACTATGGTCGAGCAGCGTCGAGGTGGTGAAATAAGCGTCGTCGGACGGCGCGATCTGCGGCAGGAGGATGGTCGCGGGAAACAGCCGGTCACCGGCGGCGGTGTAGGCATGGGCGGATGCGGCGAGAAGCGACGCCGCAGCACCGAGGGCGGCGGCCCGGCGCCTTACCGCGCGCGGACGCATTCGCTTCGTGTCGCGGATCACCTGCCCCCCTTGATCCAATGTTCGATCCGGCCGATTGCCGCGTCATTCCATACAGGCCGCGCGACGCTGTCAATCGGTTGGCCTATTTCGACGCCGCGACGAACACGCCGTCCCAGTCATGCTCTGGCGGATATGCCGTGAAATGGTCGATGCGCTCGGTAAAGAGGACGTAAAGCGGCGCGAGTTCCGGCGCCAGCGCCCGGCACGGCTCGAGCGCCGCCCGCGCGCCTGCCCAATCCTGCGCGCGATAGGCGGCCAGCATTGCGTCGTGGCGTTCGACGAGCGCCACGAAGTCCGGCGAACGCGCGCGATCGGCATCGCCCAGCAGCGCATAGACGCGCACCGCCTCGCTCTTTCCCTTGACCGCGATGCGATCGAGCTCGAGCGCAGCCCAGGCCGGCGCCGCCCGGCGCGTCGCTTCGCCGATGACGATGGCGACGCCATAGGTCTTCGACTGCCCTTCGAGGCGCGACGCCAGATTGACGGCATCGCCAAGCACGGAATAGTCGAAGCGCTGGTCCGAGCCCATGTTGCCGACGACGCAGTCACCGGTGTTGAGGCCGATGCCGATGTGAAGCGGCGCGAACGTCCTCCCCTCGGCTTCGGCCTCGGCCGCGAGCTCGGCGTTGAGGCGGTCGAGCGCGCCCATCATGGCAAGCGCGCTCACGCAGGCGTGATCGGCGTGGTCCGCGTCCTCGAGCGGCGCGTTCCAGAACGCCATGATGCAGTCGCCCATGTATTTGTCGATGGTGCCGCGCCGCGCCATGATGATGTCGGTCATCGGCGTGAGGAACCGGTTGATCAGGTGGGTCAGCCCCTGCGGGTTCGCCTTGAACCCCTCCGCGATCGCGGTGAAGCCGCGCACGTCGCAAAACATTACGGTCAGGACCCTCGTCTCGCCGCCGAGCCTGAGGCGCTCAGGATGCGCCGCCAGCGTGTTGACAAGATCGGGCGCGAGGTAATGCCGGAACGCCGACTTGACGGTGCGGCCCTCGCGATCGACGACCCAATAGCGGAACAACAGTACGGCGGCGACCGCCGTCACGAGCGCCGCTTCCGGCCCGACCAGCGGCAGCCACAGCCCGTGCACGAACGCGGCCTGCGCCAGCACGAACCATAATCCGAGCGGGACGATGCCGGCGAGCGCGGCGGCGCGGGTCGGCAGCACGGCCGTCGCGGTCCCGGTCGCCACGGCCAGCAACAGCACCGCGACGAAGACGATCTCCGGCCAGGGCGGCGGGTCCTCGGCGATGGTGTCGCGTTGCAGGATGGTATCGATGATGGTGGCGAGGCGCTCGGTTCCCGGCATCTGCGTGCTGCCGAAGGGCGAGGCATTGGCGTCGCTGTTGCCGATGAAGGACGCGCCGACCAGGACGATCCGGCCCTTGATCGCCTCGGCCGGGACGCGGCCCGCGATGAGATCGACGAAGGAGAAGGTCGGAAACGTGCCGCGCGGCCCGCGATAGTTGACGATGAAACGCATCGCCGCATCGGTGGGGATCATCGTGCGCCCGAGTTCGATCCCCGATCCCGGCGCGAGGCCGACCGAGGGCCAGGGGATGCCGCGGTAAAAGGCGGCCGCACGCACCGCCAGCGACGGGAAGAAATCGCCGGCGAACGGCAGCGCGAGGTAATCGTACCGTGGCGCGCCGTCGCGATCGAAGGCGATGTTGACGTGACCCAGCCCCTGCGCCGCCTGTGCCAGCCGGGCGATGGGCAGGAGCGCCGCGACCGGCCGCAGCGGCATCGCCGGCGCCACCGGGCTCTTGGCGAAGCGCTGGTAGGCCGAGGCGGCGAGCAGGTCCGACTCCTCGCCCGCCGGCCCCGAGAACGCAAACGCGGCCGGCAGCAGAACCCGGCCCGAGGCGGCGATCGCGGCGGCGAATTCCCCGTCGGGATCGTCGGCGGCGAGACGCTCCAGGTCCGCGCGCAGCTTTGCGTCGCGCTCCGGCGACAGCGACTGCGCAGCGCTGCGGGCGGCGTCGCGCAAAGCCGGCCGAACCGGCTCCTCTGGCTCGGCGAAGAGCAGATCGAACACGATCACCTTCGCGCCGTCGCGGTCGAGAATGCCGAGCGCCTGGGCGAAGAGGCGGCGGCTGAACGGCCAGCGGCCGAGCGCGGCGAGGCTGCGGTCATCGACCATGACCAGCGCCACCGC
>Ga0307372_10013756_pt1 | contig 10432 bp, 9 predicted proteins | sample OX1MG_FD_202533 | JGI IMG/M metagenome (GOLD analysis project Ga0307372, IMG submission 202533) | Soil microbial communities from Risofladan, Vaasa, Finland - OX-1 | ecosystem: Environmental > Terrestrial > Soil > Coastal area > Acid sulfate soil | place: Finland: Risofladan, Vaasa | collected... | reverse complement strand
TTCTTGGCAGAGTGAACTTTAAGAAAGGTCTTGACCTGTTGGCGCGCGCCTTCGGCGAAGTGTGCCGCCAGCGAGATGACGTCCACCTCTTCATCGCAGGGCCGGATGACGAAGGCTACGGCACCCAAGTGCGGCGCTGGCTTGAGGATGAGGCCGTACTCGGACGGACGACTTTCAGCGGAATGGTCCTCGGTAGAGAAAAGGCTGCTGCGCTGGCGGCCGCAGACGTGTTTGTGCTGCCCTCGTACTCGGAGAATTTTGGCATAGCGGTGGCGGAGGCGCTTGCTGCCGGGCTCCCGGTCGTCATTTCGAACCGGGTAAACATTTGGCGGGAAGTCGCGCTGGCTGGCGCAGGGATCGTGGTCAACTGCGATGTTGCCGAGTTGAAACGGGCGCTGCTCGAGGTGCTTGACAATCGAGCACTGCGTCAAGAGATGGGTGAGGCTGGGCGGCGGCTCGCGAGCGAAAGCTTCAGCTGGCCCTCGGCCGTGGACAAGTTGATGGCAGTTTATCGCGACATCGTAACTTGTCAGGTCACTGGCAGGTCTGTTTCCGGCTCTAAAAGCTTCGTGGCGCGTCAGCCTGAAGAAACGTGACCGACGGCCGACGCGCTTTGTAATGCACTCCCGCGAACTGATGCAGCATCCGGGCCCGACGGTACACGACTACGTCACTCGAGCCGGTCTCCACCTGGCAAAGATGGGTCGGCGCAAGTATGGCGGCGATCACTCAACCTTCTACGAAAGCTTTTTCACCGAAAAGCATCTTCACCAGGCGATGTACGATCTGCGCCACCGCCTTCGGCGCGAAGCTGTCTTGACGGCCTTGGCGGACATTTTTGAGAAACCCGGCAATCCGGTTGTGTTGGATGTTGGGTGCGGGGTCGGCGATATCATCCGAGCATTACCGTGGCGGTGCTACAGGCTTGGCATGACGTACTCTGAGGCTGATCTTCGACTTGCACAGTTGGGCGAAAAGGGCGATATACATTTCGTCCGGGCAGCCGCCGAGGCCTTGCCATTCGTTACTGATTCGGTTGACGCGATCGTTTGCCTTGAAGTAATCGAGCATCTTCCCGATGATCGCTCGGCGATCCGGGAGTTAACGCGTGTTCTGAAACCGGGAGGGCGGCTGATAATAAGCGTACCGTCACACTATTATTTTGCAGACTATTTCGACCTTATCGGCCACTATAGGCATTATTCGAGAGGGCAGCTTGTGCAATTGCTCATAGAAGCTGATCTCCGCGTGGTGAAATATATTGATCCCCAATCACGGATAAATTCGTTGCACTACTATCCTTACGTAATACTCGAGGGCTTGCATCAGATACTCAACCGGTGCGGTGTACGCGAGGACAGCATGTACGTGCGATCTCTAGTAGGTTCCTTGTATTCACAGTGCGCAACGCTTTTGGAGAGAATGAAAACTGACCGGCCTCAGATGGTACTGGCCTCCGACGAACGCAGCACTTTTCTGGCCGCGGAGAAGTGGACCTGACCTTAGAGGCATCTGATGGCGAGGCTATGTCGTCCGGCCGTTTTCTTTAGACACCCTTTATGGCGAGCGAGACTAGAGTCAGCCTGGTAACAGGCGGTACGGGCTTTATCGGCCGCTGCTTGGTGGAAGCACTGGTCGCGCGCGGAGACATGGTACGTGTGCTTGGCCGCAGACCTGTGGTCTGCTGGCGCACTGCGCCCCGGGTCGACCATATGCGCGCGGACATCGCGGAACCCGGCGTGGTGGAAGCAGCGCTCGAGGGCGTCGATCGCGTGTTTCACCTCGCCGCCGCTACCTCGGGCACGCCGGACTACTATCAGAGCGTCACAGTCGAAGGTTCGGAGCGTCTGCTAACGGTCGTCGCCGCCAACGGCGGAGGCCGAGTCATTTTCGTCAGCTCGGCGAGCGTTTACGATGCAGGCTCGATGACGAAGGGCCGAATGATAGACGAAGATTTCCCGCTCGAACGAAATCCGACCGCGCGCGGTCTTTACGCCCGAACCAAAACTGAATCCGAATTGCGCGCGCATCTGTTTCTTAATCATCCGACGGTTAAACTGACGATCGTGAGGCCAGGACTGGTGTACGGACCGCGTAGCAAGAACGTGCTCAACGGCGCCGCGCTCTCGCTACGCAACAGGCTGCTGATCACCACCGGAACGCCCGAGAAACCGCTACCGCTCATCTATATAAATGACCTGGTCGACATCCTGATTCGAATCGCGTCGAGTGAGACCGCGATCGGACGAATTTACAACATCGCTCATCCTGGGATGCCGACAACCGAACAGTTCCTGAAAATCTATCGCGAGCTGAGCGGCGAACGCAGGCCGACAATCGATATACCTTTGCCAAAACTGCTTCCAATATTCTCGGTGCTCGACAAACTATTTAGCTTGCTAGGGCGGAAGTCGAATTATTCCTATACGGCGGCGCGTCTCGCGAGCAGTCCGATCTTCTCAGTCGAAAAGATCCGTCGCGAGCTGGGTTTCGAGCCCCAAGTAGGTGTTCGGGAAGGGCTCGAGACGATCTTCAGCAACTAAGATGGCAATGATCCAAACACCAAACGAGCTCCGCTTCGGCATAGTGGGATGTGGCCGCGTAGTTCAGGAGCTCCACCTCCCGGCCTGGAGTATGATTCCGGACGCCAAACTGGTGGCGATTTGCGATTCCTCGCAATCCTCGCTTGATGCGGTGTCCAACCAGTTTCCCGATGCGCGGTGCTATATCAGCTTCGATGAATTCATGGCTCATAGCGCGGGTTTGTCCTTCGTGGTTCTCGCCACGCCGGGAGTTACGCATCTTGAGTTGGGAGAGAAACTTCTTGCCAAGGGGATCAACCTGCTATGCGAGAAGCCGCTTGCGCTGACTCTGCCCGAGGCTCTTAGACTGTGTGGGCTTTCCGAAGAGAGCGGTGTGACGCTGACCTGCATCCACAACTACCGTTTCAAAGAGAACACGCAGCAGGCTTTGCGCGCGCTGCGCAGAAGGCAACTCGGAGATATAGTGGCCGTCAATCTGAAATTCCGCAGCGGTTCGCTGTTCAACGACGAGATTCCGTGGCGGCGACATGAGCGTGAGAACCGGACCCTTCTGTTCGATTTCGCGATCCATTTGGTCGACATCGCGATGCTCTTTTTGGGACCGGTGAGGTCGCTTCGATTTGTCGATGCTGACGTTGACTCAGCCGGCATCCAGCGCGTGGTTTTCGGAACTCTTCACCAGAACGGCGCGCGTGGGGTTTTCGATTTGATGGTCGATGCGGCGTCAACAAGCACCGAGATTGAGGTGCTCGGCGAATCGGCCGGGCTGTCCCTTCAATTCTTTCCGCAGGGGTTCCGGATGTTGCCTTCGCGCGATAATCCGCTCCATCGTTCGCTCGCCGAAGGCCGCCGCCTACTGGACTTTGCGCGCGTCACGATGACCGAGAAACTCCTACGTCCAAAGTGTTCGCATAGGGCGCGATCGCATGCTTATCTGTTCAAGGCATTTGTCGGCGCCCTTCGCGGCCAGCAGCCGAACCCGGTGTCAGGTATGGAGATATCGCAAACCATTCAACTGCTCGACGAAGTTGCGCGTCGCTCGTACGGGCCACGAGACGCCGATGCGCCCAAGAACGGCTGGGCGATCGAAACTACCGCACCGGCAAAATGACACGCACCGAGCGCTCGGATTCTCAAACACGCCGCGCGGCACCCGGCGCACGGGTACCCGTGAGCGTGATAATTCCCACGCGCAACGAGGAGCGCAATCTGCGGCAGACTCTCTCCTCGGTTATTCACTGGGCGGATCAGGTTATTGTGTTTGACTCCTTCAGCGACGATCGCACGGTCGAGATCGCCAGGGAACTGCAGGCGCACGTGGTACAGCGAAGGTTCAACAACTTCGCCGAGCACAAGAACTGGGCGCTGGACAACCTTCCGCTCGGCAACGAATGGGTGCTCTTTCTCGACGCCGACGAGCGAGTGACGGGCGAATTGAGTGAAGAGATCGGTGGGCTGCTGCACCGCGAGGATTGCTGCGACGGTTACTATGTCGCGCGAAAGAACTACTTCATGGGCAGGTGGATCCGGCATGCTGGGATGTATCCTGATTGGCAGCTTCGTTTGTTTCGCCGCCATCTGGGCCGTTACGAGGAACGCTTGGTGCATGAACACGTCCTGCTCAACGGGCGCGTCGGTTACTTAAAGAATCCGGTCGAGCATATTGACTTCAAAGGGCTGGAGCGCTGGTTCGACCGACACAATCTGTACACCAGTTTTGAGGCGATCGAGATATTTCGCTTAAGGCAGAATTTGGGTGGGGCGCGCATCCGTTCTCGGTTCTTCTTGCGGGGACCTGAGCGGACCCGCCTGATCAAGGAGCTTGCCTATCGATACGCCCCGTGTCGGTCCCCTCTCGTGTTCTTCTGGATGTATGTGGTGCGCGGTGGATTTCTCGACGGCCGAATGGGCTTTCGATACTGCCTTCTCAAAGCCTTTGTTGATTATCAGACCATCCTGAAGGTTCTTGAAATTGAATCCGATCCGTCGTCGCCGATATTGGAACGCCATCGTGCCATGCAGTCTGCTGCGTTCAGCAAACGGGCGGATTCTTGCTCGCAAGATTGAGGTCGAGAGAATCCGCGAGGATTTGAAGTCCAACGGTCAGTCTGTTTCGCAGCAATCCGGGATTGCAACTCGTTAGTGCAGCGCAGACTGCAGAGATTAATCTGTTCCGTTCGATTATTAGGGCGGCGCGGTCCTTGTATAGTCCAATTTGAAGGCGGCCTTCAATTTGAATCCATCAGCAACTCAGCTTTTGATGGAAGTCTGGACGTTAGGGAGTTGTGTTGAGCTCATGTCGTTGACTGTGTTCCCGGTGCAACCAGACGAGGGCCTTAAGCGACGGGTCAAGGAACATTGGGAGAAGGACCCCTGTGCGATTCGCTACGCTGACTGTGCTGATCGTGACATCGTCCACGCTTTTGCTGATGTCGATCAGCGGCTCTACGAACAGGACAACATGCGCGCCGAGTTCGCCGCCTTTGCCAAGGCGCGTGACAAAAAGGTGTTAGAGGTTGGTTTGGGCGTCGGATCGGATCTGTTGAGCTGGGCACGAGCCGGGGCCGATGTCTGCGGCGTCGATCTCACGGAAGCGTCGGTCAATCTCATTCGCAGACGTCTAATGGCTGAAGGTCTCAGCGCACAAGTGATGGTCGGCGATGCAGAAAATTTGCCGTTTCCCGACTCGCACTTCGACATTTTCTATTCCTGGGGTGTGCTCCATCATACTCCCGACACTGAAAAGGCGATGAGACAGGCGTGGCGTGTGCTTAAACCGGGCGGCACACTGAAGCTGATGCTCTATCACTATCCAAGCGTGTTCGCCTATCTGATCTGGATGCTATATGGTCCGCTCAAGGGCAAGTTCGTGAATCCGCGAAAGATAGTGTTTGATCATCTCGAGAGTCCGGGAACCAAGGCGTTCACCGAGGACGAAGTTCAGGAAATGCTCGCGCGAACCTTAGTTCATGGCACGCCCCAAACTGTAAAGATTCAACCATATTTGGCCTCCGCTGATCTGCTGACATTTGAGCTCTCGGATAAATATCGCGGAAGGAAATGGCAAATCATCCGACAGATTTACCCGCGGAAACTCGTCAAGCTGCTGGTCGGAGACAAGTTCGGCTTTTTTATGACCGTCGAAGCAGTCAAACCGCAGTTTCAATGACGTCCGTTTCGGATCGCGCGGAAGAATAGTTTCATGTGTGGAATTGCCGGCACCATTAATTGGGGTGACGCGCGCGTCGTTGCGCGAATGACCGACGTCCAGAGTCATCGTGGCCCCGATGATCGCGGCGTGATGTTCTTCCCCGAAGAGCGCGTCGGATTAGGCCATCGCCGACTGAGCATCATTGATCTTTCGTCCGCCGGCCACCAGCCGATGAGCAGCGAGGACGAACAGCTCTGGATCACGTTCAACGGAGAGATTTACAACTTCAAGGAGCTTCGTAGCGAACTTGAGGACCGCGGTCATCGATTCCGTTCCGCCACCGACACTGAAGTCATCCTGCATTTGTATCAGGAATATGGCCCGGACTTCGTAACGCGTCTCAATGGGATGTTCGCGTTTGCGATCTTCGACAGATCGGCACGCAAGATACTGTTCGCGCGGGATCACATTGGCATCAAGCCACTCTACTACTATCACGACAAAGCACGGCTACTGTTCGGCTCGGAAATCAAGGCCATACTGAAATCCGGCGGATACACTCCCGACGTGAATTGGCAGGGCATCCGCGACTACTTCACCTTTTCATGTGTGCCGTGCCCAGAGACTGCATTCAAAGGAATCAGGCAGCTTCCGCCCGCCCATACGATGACGTTCGATCTCGGGAGCAATGAACTCAAATTCGAGCGCTACTGGGACATTGGGCAGGCAATTGAGGAAGCCTCTTCGCTGGGAGACGCGAGGGCGCGATTGAAAGAACTCCTGGCGGACAGTGTGCGACGTCAAATGATATCGGACGTGCCGCTGGGAGCGTTTCTGAGCGGAGGAGTCGATTCTCCAATCCTTGTTGGCTTGGCCGCGCAAGCATCTTCTCGTCCGGTGAAAACTTTCACGATTGCATTCGAGGGAAAGAACCTTGAATTCTTCGATGAGAGGGATGCGGCGCGGGAGGTCGCTCAGAAATTCGGGACCGAGCATCATGAGATAGCGGTTTCGATTAATGACCCCCTCGGCATGCTCCATCTCGTTTCGTCTTTCGATCAACCCTTCGGAAATCCGACCGCCTACCTGATGTACCTGATATCCAAGCACACGCGGCCAGAGGCGGCGGTCGCGCTATGTGGCGCCGGCGGTGACGAATTGTTCGCCGGATATCCACGATATCGGGCGATCAGGCTCGCGCGGCTATTCCGTTACGTGCCGACACCCGCGATCAGTGCGGCAAAAATGCTCCTCGGTCTTTTCTCCGACGACAATCAAACCGCCACGTTAAGACGTGCGCGGGAATTTCTGAACGCCTTGGCCCCGGACTTCACGCGGCAATTTGTGAATTGGACCTACTATCTTGATGAGGATGAAAAAAGTCAGCTGCTTCGAGGTCTGGCTACCGAAGAGCCATTCAAACCTTCTTCAAGATTGCTCGAGGGGTATTTCGAAGCGTCCGATATCGAAGATCTCGGAAATCGGGTGCTCGCTGCCGACGTCCAGACTTTCCTGCTCGACAACCTGCTCGAATATACTGATAAGATGAGCATGGCGGTCGGACTAGAAGTGCGGGTCCCTTTTCTGGATCCGCGAGTGGTGGCGCACGCGCTGGCGATTCCATTTTCAGAAAAGCTGGGTTACCGACGCGGCAAACTGGTGCTGCGAGAGCTGTTTGCCGACTTTCTGCCCCCCGCAATTCGCTCAGCACCCAAGAAGGGTTTCGTGCCGCCATTAGGTGTCTGGATGCGAGAATGTCTCGACGGATACTTCGACCAGCAAATGACCAGAGAAGACACAGAAGGCAACGGGATTTTCAATTGGGGGTACATTCAGGAACTGCGTCATCGCCACTCAAGTGGCGCTGCTGACTATTCTTACGAGCTCTTCAGCATAATGATGTTCGACACCTGGCACAGACAGTACATTATCGGGAATCAATCGCTTGACGAGGTTACGAGTCCGATCTGAGCCTGTCCGTCTGAGTACGAACGCTCAATCGATGATGTAGCTGGAAGTCGGTCTATTTTCTCGAGCGGGATTAGGCACGGACGCGAAATCCGAAAGGATGAGCATGAGCAGACTGAAAGTAGCGGTAATAGGCGCGGGATTCATCTCATCGAATCGACACATCCCCGCGTGGAAATCGATCGGCAGCAAGGCCGAAGTCGTCGGACTCAGCGATCTGAATCGCGACATGGCAGCTAAAACCGCCGCCCAATTCGATATCAAGGGCATCTATAACGATGCGGCCGAGATGATAGCCAGGGAGCAGCCCGACGTCGTAGACATCTGCACCCCGCCGGCGACTCACGCCAAAATAGCGGCGATGGCGATGGATCACGGCTGTCACATGCTGATCGAAAAACCGATGGCGCTCACGATCGGCGATTGCGATGCGATCGCGCAAGGAGCTAGGCAGCGAGGAGTGCAAGTCTGCGTTGCGCACACCGGCCTTTTCTACGAGCCGTTCATACGGGGCCGGGAGCTGGTCGAGCACGGAGCAATCGGAAAATTCATGGGAATGCGGATTGTCATATCGACTCCGACAGATTACCTGACATCGAGCGAAGAACATTGGGCGCATAAGCTGCCAGGTGGAGCGATAGGCGAAACGGGTCCACACGCTGTATACATGTCACTCGCATTCATTGGGCGCGTTGAGAGGGTGACAGTCGACGGGGCAAAGCTGTTGTTGCAGTATCCATGGTCTCGGTTCGAGGACTACAGGATTAATCTCGTTGGCGATACGGGTATCAGCTCGATTAGCGTCAATTACGCGACCAGTCAGTGGATGGTATGGGTCGAGATCGCGGGAACCGATGGAACGCTGCTTCTGGATCTTCATGGACGTAGCGTAGTGAGACGGCGGCGAGCTCGCCTGAAGCCCATGGCGGTCGGCCTCTCAGTACTGGGTGAGGGGGCGCAGCTTTTTAAGGAAGCGCTGCTGACAGGCTTCAGGTTGGCCACGCTTCGGACGGCGAGTACGCACGATCGTCTTATTCGGGCATTTGCAGAGAGTCTGCTCAATAGGACCTCGGTGCCGGTGACCGCTGAGGAGGGCCGTGAAGCTGTGAGGATCATGAGTATGATTGTCGATCAGTTGCACGAACAAACCGGGCGCACGGTGACCAGTGCCACCGCCTAATATCTACCCCGTTCGCATCTCCGTGCGAAATGGAGGCACCGCCGGCGTGGTGATGCGTCGCTACCTACACACTGTCCACGACCGCTTCCATCCACTCAAGCGTCTGCGCCGCCACGCGCTAAGCTGCTCGATGCTAAGAATAATCGACATTCCCGTCTGGAAGAAGCTTCCGGGGTCGAGTGGAAAGTCCGCGTACGTCTCGTTCGTCACGCCAGCGTTTTCATTCTCGCGGGGGGCGTTGAGCCGGGAATCTACGCATTATTTCGCGCGCTCGCAGGACAGATGAATTTAAAGGAGTTTTGAGACGTAGGCGCCAATATCGGATACTACGGTTGGCTCCTAAAAAGTACCGTGGCTGAGATCGCAGTGCGCATGTTCGAGCCGGAACCAGAGAATGTCGAGCTACTCAGAGTGACGATGCGCCGCGCAGGGCTTTTAGGCGTTACGCTTCGGGAGGTGGCGGTCAGCGATTGCAGCGGACTTAAAACATTTATACGAGACGCGGTACCGGGATCAACCGGCGGAGTCGAGGAGCCTGGGACGACCTATTCAGAACGCGAGTGGGGCCTGAGCGCCAACAAGCTCGCCGTCACCAGCGTAACCTTAGACGCAGAGCGGAATATCGCGAGTCCACCTGACCTGATCAAGATCGATGTCGAAGGACATGAGGAAGCTGTAATTCGCGGTGCATGCGACCGGATTCGCGGCTGCGAGCCAATAATCATCGTAGAGTGCTTTCATGGCGGGGGTGAAATCTGTGGATTCCTGTCAGGGTTGGGATATTGGATGGGAGACGCGGACCGGCTCGTGGACAATCTCATCGACGCCACGAACTTCCTCGCCGTTCCTCGGCGGTACTACGATGCCCTGCCATCGCTTAAGACTTCCTGGTCGCGCGAGATGAACAAGCTCGGACTATGATCCATCCTACCACGGCACAGGTTGATGCGGACGACATCTCGGAGCGGTCGGGGCGACAGCGGCACTTCTATGACGAGGAGTGCGATCCTGAGTTCGAGATCGCACGGCCGCACGATTGCGGTCGTGTCTATGAGTATCTGATCGAATCGAAGTTCCGGACCGCAGTCGGCCTGCTTGGGTTTCCGCTCGCTGGTCGTACGTTACTCGAGATATGCGCTGGCTCCGGCATGATGGCGGAGAAATTCGCCCGCGCGGGCGCGAGCGTGACCGGGACCGATTTTTCTCCCGCGGCCGTTGCCCGCGCGCGGGAGCGGGCACAGCGTTATCACTTTGACGCGACGTTTCTGGTGGCCGATGCGGAGCATCTTGCGCTTGCCGACCACAGCTTCGATATCGTCGCGGTCCACGACGGGCTCCATCACCTCGAGCATCCTGACCGGGCGATCCGCGAAATGGCCCGCGTCGCACGCCAGGCGGTGATGATTATGGATCCGGCCCGCGCGGCGCTGACCCGGCTCGCGGTGCGGCTGAAAATCGCCGAAGATGTCGAAGAAGCCGGGAACGAGGTCAAACGGCTCGCGCCGCGTCAGGTCGCGAGTGTACTTAAGGAGTGCGGCTTCGGTGAAGTCGCGTGGCGGCGCACGCTGATGTACTACCCGCATCGCCCGT
>Ga0307372_10013755_pt1 | contig 10433 bp, 6 predicted proteins | sample OX1MG_FD_202533 | JGI IMG/M metagenome (GOLD analysis project Ga0307372, IMG submission 202533) | Soil microbial communities from Risofladan, Vaasa, Finland - OX-1 | ecosystem: Environmental > Terrestrial > Soil > Coastal area > Acid sulfate soil | place: Finland: Risofladan, Vaasa | collected... | reverse complement strand
TCCTCGCGGAACGGCGCGCCGCCGAGCAGCAGGGCGCGCCCCCCGGGCGGAGCGTCGAGCGCGACCGCGTCCGCACCGGCGTCGAGGACCGCGAGCTGGCCGGGGCCGATCTCGACGCCGTCGAGTGAGACGGACTCGCCGAGCACGACGACCGCGTGCTCGTAGGACGGGTCGAGGGGCACGGGCGTGCGGGATCCGCCGGCCGTGCGGGATCCGCCGGCCGTGCGCGGCCAGACGAGCTCGGCCGCGACGCACGGCGTGAGCCCCGCGGCGGGCGAGGCCACTCCGGCGAACGAGCCCAGGAGCACGCGGCAGTCGAGCCCGCCGACCGCAGCCGACGGCAGCGCCCGTGCGTGCCGGTAGGCGGGCGTCGCGTGGCGCAGCTCGTCCGGGAGCGCGATCCAGAGCTGGACGCCGTGGAGCACCGGTCCGTGGCCGGGCGGGGAGTGCTCGCTGTGCGCGATCCCGGCACCGGCGGTCATGAGCGAGAGCTCGCCCGGGCGCACGACGGCGTCGTTCCCGAGGCCGTCGCGGTGGTTCACCTCGCCCTCGACGAGGTACGTCACGGTCTCGAGCCCGACATGGGGGTGTGGCGCGACGTGCATGCCCGGGAGGTCCCCGATGCCGGTCGCCCGGAAGACGTCGGCGAAGCACCACGGTCCGACGGTCCGTCGGAGCGACGACGGCAGCAGGCGCGTGACCAGCGTGCCGTCGCCGAGGTCGGCCTGCCGGCCCCGCACGACCGGCACCGGAACCCTCAGCCGAGCTGAGCGTCGTCGAGCACGGTGTGCACGACGACCGTCCGCCCGCCTCGCTCGACGGCGAGCGGCAGGCGGTCGCCGGGCGGGGCGAAGTAGAGCCGGCCCTGGAGCTGGGCCATCGAGGTCACGCGGTGGCCCGCGACCGACACGATGACGTCCCCCGGGCGCACGCCCGCGAGTGCCGCCGCGCTCGCGGCGGTGACGACCGTGACCCGCACCCCGCGCACGGGCGTGTTCGTCGTCGTGCCCTCGATGCCGAGCCAGCCGTGGTCCACGGTCCCGTTCGCGATGAGCTGGTTGACGACGCCGCTCGCGATCCAGGCCGGAGTCGCGAGAGCCTCGCCGCCGACCTGTGCGGTCACGATGCCGAGCACGTCGCCGTGCGCGCCGACGAGCACGCTTCCCGCCGGCGCGGCGCCCGCCGAGAGGTCGGTCGGCATCGCGTCCACGAGGATCGTGCTCGGGGTCGTCGTGGTCTGACCGGAGGTGTCGACCGAGCCGACCGAGAAGCGCGAGCCCCCCGGAGCGCTCAGCGCGACCGCGAGCTCGCGCTGGCCCGAGCGTTGCGCGGACTCGAACGGCGCGACCGCGAGGTCGGAGACCCCGTTGATGTGCACGAGCGCGAGGCCGCTCGACGCGGCGCGCTGCGAGAGGTCGCTCGCGACGACCGTGCCGACGTAGTCCATCCCGTCCGGCAGCGTGACGACGACGCTCGTGGCCCCGACGACCTCGGCGGCCGGGGCGAGCAGCATCCCGTCCGCTCGCACGCCGACGGCGAGCACCTGGTTCGAGCTCGTCCCGCGCGTCACCTCGAGCGCGACGACCGAGCGGCCGATCGTCGCGATCTGCGCGGCGAGCATCGCGCCGACGCTCTCGGCGGCGGGGAGCTGGGGGAGCGTGGTCTTCGACGCGAGCGCGGAGCCGGAGCCGACGTCGGTGCCGGCGGCGGGCGGGTGGGCGGTGATCGCGGACGCGAGGTGGGTGCCCAGCGCGACGAGCCCGGTCGCGAGGATCGCACCGACGAGGCCTGCGGTCCACGCGCTCGCCTTCGTCGGCTGGCTGGCGAGCCAGCGGCGACGTACGGTGATCGGGTCGAGCGGCAGCGAGGCGCCGAGCGCGCCGAGCTCGGACGGGTGCCGCCAGAGGCGGTCCTCGGCCGGGAGGGGCTGGGAGGCGGAGTCGTCCTCGGGAAGGTCGTCGAAGTCGCCGGCGAACGCAGCCACGGCGCACGACGCTACCGCTGCGGACGCCGTGGTGCCGGTCGGCCCGCGCCGGGCGGCGCGTACGATGGCTTCGTGACCGGTCGCGGGAAGTGAGCAACGACCTCGCGCTCGATCTCGGCTCCGCGACGACCCGCGTCGCTGACGCCCGTGGCGCGCTGCTCCTCGAGGAGCCGACGGTCGTCGCCGTCGACGCGGACAGCCGCCGGCTCCTCGCCTTCGGGCGGGCCGCGCCCGCGCTCGCGTCGGCGACCGCGGGGCGCGTGCGCCTCGAGCGACCCGTGCGCCACGGCCAGCTCGTCGACATCGCGCTCGCCGAGGAGCTGCTCCTGGAGGTTCTGCGTGCGGCCGGTGTCTCGCGACTCGCGCACCCGCGTGTCCTCGCGTGCGTGCAGGCGTCCGCGACCCACGTGCAGCGCCGGGCGCTCGACCGGGCGTTGCGGCGCGCCGGGGCGCGCCAGGTCCGCTTCGTCGAGCAGCCGGTCGCGTGCGCGCTCGGCGCGGGCCTCGCGATCGAGGAGCCGACGGGCTCGATGGTCGTCGACGTCGGCGCGGGCACGACGGAGATCGGGGTGCTCGCGCTCGGCGGGCTCGTGACCTCGGCGTCGCTCTCGGTCGGAGCCGACGACGTCGACGACGCGGTCCGCCTCATGCTCTCCCGCCGCTACGACCTCGTGGTCGACCCGGGGGTCGCGACCGAGGTCGTGCGACGAATCGGCGCGGACGGCGCGCCGCCGGCGACCGATTGGACGGACGCGCCGCACCTCGAGGTCACCGGGCGCCGGGGCGCGGACGGCGCGCCGTGCGCAGTGGTCGTCTCGCCCGCGGACATCCGGCCGTCGATCGACGGGCTCGTCGCCCCGGTCGTCGCGGCCGCCGTCGGCTGCATCTCGAGCGCCCCGCCCGACCTCGCGAACGACCTCCTCGGCGCGGGGCTCCACCTCTCTGGGGGAGGGTCGCTGCTCGCGGGCGTCGCGCAGAGGATCGCGAGCGCGACCGGTCTGCCCGTCCACGCGGCGCGAGAGCCGTCGCGCACAGCGGTCCTCGGAGCCGCGCGCTGCCTCGCGACCTTCGACGTGCTCGGAGCGTCGGTCACCGCGGCTCCTCGCCGCTGATCCCGAGCACGTCCTCGGCGGCCTGACGCACCTGCCAGTCGCGATCCGCGAGGCGCTCGCGGAGCGACGCGTCCACCTCGTCGCCCGAGAAGGCCGCGAGCGCGACGACCGCGCGCCGCCGGATCGCCGGTGCGTCGTGCGTCGCCTCGAGCACCGCGGGAAGGCCGCGCACGTCGCCGATCGCGCCGAGGGCCGCGACGGCAGACTCGCGGCACAGGCGCTCACCGTGTGCGCGCGCGATCCTCGCCAGCGCGGGGACCGCGTCGGCGATCCCGAGCTCTCCCGCGGCGAACGCGGCGGCCTCGACGACCCGGGCGTCAGCGTCGTCGAGCAGCGGCACGACGGGGGCGCCCGCGACGGCGGGAGCGAGCTCGCACGCGTCGCGCCTTACGGTCGGGTCGGCGTCGCGCAGGAGCGTCGCGACGTCGGCTGTCGTCGCACGGCTCATCCGGACGAGCGCGGCGAGCGCGGCGACCCGCACGCGGCCGTGCGCGTCCGCGAGCGCTGCGCGGACCAGCGCCTCGTCGCCCGCGCGCCCGGCGATCGCGATCTCGCCGCGCCGGCGCGTCGTGTCGGGGTCCGCGGCCGCCGGGCCTCCTGCCGAATCGACCGCGCGCCCGCGACGGGCGCCGGTCCCGCCGGCGTCGTGTCGTGTCGAACCGGGCATCGACGACCTCCCCCGCGTCGGGCTCGCGTCTCGCCCCGTGCGGTCCTCGTGGCAGGCTACGGGACGTGAGCACTGCTGCACGCCGGTCGTGGCACCTCGGCCGGCGCGCGCCGCAGGTCGCGGACGACGCCGCGACGGCCGCGGACGACGCCGCGACGGCCGCGGGCGGCGGCCCCGATGTCGCGGCGCCCAGCCGTCCGCGGGTCCGCTGGCGCGTGGTCGGCGTCGGCGCGGGCGTCGCCGCGCTCCTCGTCCTCGCGGCGGGGATCGCCTCGGTCGTGAGCGTCCCCTACTACGCGATCACCCCGGGATCCGGCGTGCCAGTGTCCTCGCTCGTCACGGTCCCGAAGGGCCTCGCGCGCACGCACCTCGGTGCGGTCATGCTCACTGACGTCGAGCTCGTGCCACTGCGCGCGCTCTCGTACCTCTACTACGAGCTCGACTCGAGCGCGCAGGTCGTGCCGAGCTCGGAGCTCGTCGGGACCGCGAGCAGTGCCCAGTACCAAGCGCAGGGTGTCGTCGACATGGCGGACGCACGCCAGGCGGCGACGGTCGTCGCGCTCCGCACGCTCGGTTACCCGACGCGCGCCGTGCCGTCGGGCGTCACCGTCTACCAGCCCGAACCCAATTCGGCCGCGTCCCGCGGGCTCGCGGTCGGCGACGTCATCACCGCGGTCGACGGCGCGACGGTCCGGACGCTCGCCGGCCTCGTCGCCGCGCTGGGCGCGCACGCGCCCGGCGCGACCGTCGACGTCGCCGTGCGGACGCTCGCGGGCGGGGCGTCGCACCACGTGCGGTTGCGGCTCGGGGAGATCCGCGTGGCGTCCTCGGGATCGAGCACGCCGGAGGTGTGCGCCCCGGTCGGGACGGACACCGCGCTCCCGCCGCTCGAGGTCCACGGTGCCCCGGCCCCGTGCCTCGGCATCGTCGGCGCGCTCCAGGCCTACACGACGGTCGGACTGCCGTTCCCGGTCTCGATCTCGGCCGACGGCATTCAGGGACCGTCTGCTGGCCTCGCCTTCACGCTCGGCCTCATCCAGAAGCTCGACCGCAACGACCTCACCGCGGGGTTGAAGATCGCGGCGACCGGGACGATCTCGGTGACCGGGCAGGTGGGTGACGTCGGCGGCGTCGCGCAGAAGACGATCGCGGTCCGCGAGGCCGGCGCCGCGCTGTTCTTCGTCCCGCCGGGCGAGTACCAGACTGCCGTGGCGCACGCGGGGCCGACACTGAAGGTGCTCGCGGTCTCGTCGATCGGCCAGGCCATCTCGGATCTCGAGCAGCTCGGTGGCCGGCTCGTGCCGCCGTCGGCCCGCCACTGAGGACCTAGGCTCACCCGACGTGTCCGACCAGCCGCTCACGAGGATCGCCGCGTCGCTCGGGCCCGACGAGGTCGCCGGGCGCTCGTTCCCCGTGACGCGCCGCGGCTTCGACCAGGACGCGGTCCGACGCTTCCTCGAGGAGGCCGCAGGCGCGATCCGCGACCTGCGGGCGCGAGAGGCGGACATCGGCGCCAGGCTCGTCGAGGCGGAGCGCCGCGCCGCGTCCCCCGTGCTCGACGAGGAGACGCTCACCGCCGCCGTCGGCGCGGAGACCGCGAAGGTGCTTCGGACAGCGCACGAGGCGGCGCGTGACGTGATCGCACGCGCCGAGGCGCGCGCCGCCGAGCTCGTCACCGAGGCTGGCGGAGTGCTCGCCGAGCGGACACGGGAGGCCGAGGCCGAGGCCCGCGCGCTGTCGGCCCGCGCGCGCGCCGAGGCGGCTGCGCTCCTCGAGTCGACGACGGCGGAGTGCAGGGCGATGGTCGACGAGGCGCGTGAGGCGCGCCGGCGCATCCTCGCCGACCTCGCCGAGCGCCGGCGCGGCCTGCACCTCCAGCTCGAGCAGCTCCGGGCAGGCAAGGACGCGCTCGTCGAGGTCGTCGACGCGACCGCGCGCTCGGTCGACGACGTGCGCGCTCGCCTGGCAGACGCCGAGGCGTACGCGCGCGTGGCCGCGGACCGCGTCGGCGACGGCGCGTACGGGCACGACGACGTGACGCTCGACGGCCTGCTCGAGGAGGCACGGTCGCTCCCGACGGTCGAGAACGGCGAGTCAGCGGAGATCGACGTCGAGGTTGCCGACGCCGTCCCCGCCGGCGCCCCGCCCGCCGGCGCCCCGCCCGCCGGCGCTGCGCTCGCCGACGCCGTCCCCGCCGGCGCTGCGCTCGCCGACGCCGTCCCCGCCGGCGCTGCGCTCGCCGACGCCGTCCCCGCCGACGCCCCGTTCGCCGACGCCGTCCCCGCCGACGCCCCGTTCGCCGACGCCGTCCCTGCCGGCGCTGCGCTCGCCGACGCCGTCCCTGCCGACGCCCCGTTCGCCGACGCCGTCCCTACCGACGCCCCGTTCGCCGACGCCGCGACGCACCGGTCCCATTCTGCGGCACCGGCGAACGCGGTGGACGACCTGTTCGCGAAGCTGCGTGCCGCCCGCACGCCCACGGCGGCCGAGAGGGCCGTGGCGGCCGAGGCGGCTGGCGCGACCGCGCCCGCGTCCATGGCCGGCGCGGCGGACGAGGCAGCCGCGGGGGCCCCGCCCGTTCCCGGCGAGGACCGCGCCGGCCCGGACGGCGTCAGCGCCGACGAAGCTCGAGCGGCGCCGGTTTCCGACGCTGACGCTGACGCGCTCGCGCGCCGGGACGAGGTTGTAGCGCCTGTGCACGCAGAGCTCTCGCGCGTCGTGAAGCGCGAGCTGCGCTCAGGCCAGAACGAGCTGCTCGACGCGCTCCGCAACCTTGCGCGCGGTGCGGCGACCGACGACCTGATCCCCGGCGACGACGCGGCCGGGCGTCTCGCCGCCTCTGCGACGCCGGCGCTTCTCGCCGCCTGGAGCGCGGGCGAACAGGCCGGCGGGGGCTCGCAGTCTCCCGAGGCCGGCGAGGTGGGCGGAGACGCTGCGGCGATCGCAGCGCGCGAGCTCGCGGAGGCGGTGGTGTCGTCGATCCGGACGAGGCTCGACGGCGCGCTCGCCCGCGCCGAGGACATCGCCGCGTCGACCGAGGTCGTGGGGGCCGCGTACCGCGAGTGGCGCGGCGAGCGCGTCGAGGACCTCGTCTCGGACTACCTCGCACGCGCGTATGCAGAGGGCGTGCTCGCCGGAGCCGGCGAGGACGCGCACGTCCGCTGGGTCGTGGACGACGGCGCGGACCACTGTCCCGACTGCGACGACAACGCGCTCGCTGGACCGCTGCGCCCGGGCGAGGCGTTCCCGACTGGCCAGGAGCACCCGCCCGTGCACGCCGGGTGCCGTTGCCTGCTTGTCGTCAGCCGGGACTGAGCCCGGCCGTGCGAATGCCCGACGACATCCCGAGGCGCGTGCGAGGACGGCGCCGAGGCATCTGGCTGCTCATCGCGTTCGCGTTCCTCGTCGTGCTTCTCGTCGTCGTGCAGGGACTCGCCGGCTTCTACACCAACTTCCTCTGGTTCCACTGGACCGGCCTCGGGACGGTGTGGCGCACGGTGATCGCGACGAAGGTCGTGCTCGCCGCGGTGTTCATCGCTGCGGCGTTCGCTCTCGCGTCGACGAGCTTCTGGCTCGTGGACAAGATCGCGCCACGCGCGATGTTCCTCGCGCCGGAGCCCTCGCCGGACCTCGTACGCCGCTACCAGGCGGTCGTCGGGCCGCGCGTGCGGCTCGTCCGCAACGCGGTTGCCTTCCTCGTCGCGCTCGCGCTCGGGTCGGGCGCGTCCGCCCAGTGGCAGCACTGGATACTGTTCGAGCACGCGGTGCCTTTCGGCAGGCTGGACCCGCTCTTCCACCGCGACGCGAGCTTCTTCGTCTTCCGCCTGCCGTTCCTCTCGTTCCTCGTCGACTGGGTGCTCGTCGCGCTGCTCGTGACGCTCCTGCTCAGCGCCGTCGGGCACTTCCTGAACGGCGCGATCAGGCTCCAGGGGTCGCCGCGTATCGAGCCGCGAGCGCTCGCGCACCTCTCGCTGCTCCTCGGCCTCATGGCGCTCGTGCGCGCATGGGCGTACTACTACGTCGACCGGTTCGCCCTCGACCTGTCGAGCAACGGTGTCGTGAACGGTGCGAGCTACACCGACGTCCACGTCCGCCTCCCGGCGATCACGCTGCTCTCGGTCGTAGCGCTCGTCGCCTTCATCCTGCTCACGATCAACGTCTACCAGCGCACGTGGGTGCTCCCGCTCGTCGCGTTCGGGCTGTGGGCATTCCTCGCGCTCATCGTCGGGGTGCTCTACCCGGCTCTGGTCCAGGCACTGCGGGTCACGCCCTCGCAGAGCACGCTGGAGCTTCCGTACATCCAGCGGAACATCGCGGCGACGCAGTACGCGATGGGCATCTCGCACGCGGCCGTGCGGCAACGGTCGTTCCCCGCGAACCAGGACCTCACCGCGACGGTCCTGAAGGGCTATAAGCAGACTCTCGACGACACGAACCTCTGGGACCCGAACCTCGTGTCGCCGACGTTCAACAAGTACCAGGACGTCCACTCCTACTACCAGCTCACGGCACCGCTCGCGCTGGACCGGTACCGGATCGGCGGGCAGATCGAACCCGTCGTCCTCGGCGCGCGGGCGCTGAACATCTCGTCGCTCCCGACCCAGTCGTGGGTCAACACGCACCTGCAGTTCACCCACGGCTTCGGCGTCGTTGCCGCGCAGGCCAACACGGCGACCGCGAACGGCACGCCGGCGTTCGTCGCGGGGGACCTGCCGCCGACCGCGAAGTCGAGCGTGCTGCGTCTGTCCCAGGCGGGCGTGTACTACGCGCCGGGGCAGAACCAGTACGTCGTCGTGAACACCCGCCAGTCCGAGGTCGACTACCAGGCTTCGTCCGGCAACCAGTCGAGCAACGGGTCCGGGTCCGGCGGCGTCCCCGTCGGGTCGCTCGCGGCGCGCGTCGCGTACGCGATCCATCTTCGGGACTTCAACCTGCTCGTGTCGAGCGACATCACCTCGAAATCCCGGATCATCCCGATCGCCAACGTGCGAACCGCGGTCCAGAAGGCACTCCCGTTCCTGCGGATCGACGCCAATCCGTACGCGGTCGTCGCGAACGGCAAGCTCTACTGGATGCTCGACGGCTACACGACGACGAGCTACTACCCCTATGCCGAGCCGGCGTCGACGGGCGCACTCCCGCCGGGCAGCGGCCTGAAGGGGAGCTACGACTACGTACGCGACGCAGTCAAGATCGTCATGAACGCGTACTCGGGCAAGATCCAGGCGTACGCGATCGACCCGGGCGCAGACCCCCTCATCGAGTCGTACTCACGGGCGTTTCCCGGGCTCGTCCGGCCGATCTCGCAGATGAACAAGACGCTGCGGGCACATCTGCGCTACCCGCAGGACCTGCTCATGGTCCAGGCCGCGATGTACGGCAAGTACCACGTGGGAGCGAACCAGGCGTCGCTCTTCTACAGCGCGAGCGCCGCGTGGGACCTCTCCGAGACCTCCACGTCGATCGACGGCCAGCCGCGAAACCCGCTCCAGACGAATCCGGACGGGTCGACCGCGAGCTTCCGCCCGATCTACGAGCTCCTCCAGCTCCCCGGCGAGCAGGGCGAGACCTTCAACGCGCTCGAGCCACTCGTGCCGTACTCGCAATCGACCAACAAGGTCCAGACGCTCAAGGCCCTGCTCGTGGCGGACTCGAGCTACTCGAGCTACGGTCGGCTCGAGTCCTTCGTCACCCCGGCGAGCGTCTCGATTCCGGGGCCGAGCTACGCCAACAGCGAGATCAACTCCAATACGACGGTGTCGAAGCAGATCACGCTGCTCGGTCAAGGCGGGTCGGTCGTGTCGCTCGGCGCGGTGCAGATCCTGCCCATCGCGGACTCGCTGCTCTATGTCCGGCCGCTCTATCTGTCCTCGAGCCAGGTCGACCTGCCGACCCTCGCGGACGTGGTCATCCAGTACGGCGACCAGGTCGCCATGGCCCCGACCCTCGACCAGGCGCTCGCGAAGGTGTTCGGCGCGCAGGCGGGGAGCGGGTCCGGGTCGAGTACCGGCTCGGGCGGTGGGAGTAGCTCGGGCTCCGGCCAGAGCAGCTCCGCGACGATCCCGGCGCAGGTGCGCAAGTACGTGTCGTCCGCGACGAGCGCGTACGCGGCGGCGCAGGCCGCGCTCGCGAAGGGTGACCTCGGCACGTACCAGAACGAGGTCGAGACTGCCGGCCGCGACCTCGCGGCGGCGCAGAAGCTCCTCGATGCGACTCCCGCGAAGACCTCGAGCTCGGTGAAGTCGCCCAAGGTCACGATCTCGACGACCGGACGGGTGACGGGTCGCGCGCCGTCCTCGAGCCGGCTCGCGACGCAGTCGCCGCAGGTCCCGCTTCCGGCCCGGTCCGGCACGGCCGCCAGCCAGACCAACGCCTGAGCGGCTCGAACGCCGGCGCCGAGCGACAGTGGAAGCGGGGGCACCAGCCGGGGTCGCCGCGGCGGGGGTCGGGCGGGAGCTGGCTGCCGAGCCGCCGTTCCGCCGGTTCCCGGGGCGCGCGCGGGATGGTAGATTGGTGATCAATCCGCCGCGGGGTGGAGCAGTCTGGTAGCTCGTCGGGCTCATAACCCGAAGGTCGTAGGTTCAAATCCTACCCCCGCCACTAGTTCGTCTGGTTCTTCGCGCGCTTTTGCGTATGCACAACGCTGTGACCAGCGGTTGCGCGTTCAAGT
>Ga0307372_10013754_pt1 | contig 10433 bp, 8 predicted proteins | sample OX1MG_FD_202533 | JGI IMG/M metagenome (GOLD analysis project Ga0307372, IMG submission 202533) | Soil microbial communities from Risofladan, Vaasa, Finland - OX-1 | ecosystem: Environmental > Terrestrial > Soil > Coastal area > Acid sulfate soil | place: Finland: Risofladan, Vaasa | collected... | reverse complement strand
CAGTTCCTCCTGGAGATCGCGGCGGGCGGTGGCACGACGGCGGCACGCGACGACGGTCTGGAGCACGTCTTCTTCATGGTGAGCGGGGCGTTGGAGTTCACCCTCGATGCATCGACGCATCTGCTCACGAGCGGCGGCTATGTCTACGTGCCGGTCGGGCATACCTACGGGCTGTGCAATGCCTCCGCCGCGGAATGTCGCGTCATCTGGATCAAGCGGCCTTACGAGGCGATCGATCTGCCGGTGCCTGGGCCGATCGTCGGCAATCGTGCCGGCTTGAACCGGAACGCGCCGCATACGCCGGGTCGCTACTGGCAATATCTGCTGCCAACCGACGACCTCGCCTTCGATATGAACGTGAACATCCTCGGCTTCGCCCCCGGCACCTACTTCCCCTACGTCGAGACGCACATCATGGAGCACGGGCTCTATATGCTCGAAGGCCAGGGTGTCTACCTACTGGCCGGAGATTGGCATGAAGTCGAGCCGACCGATTTTATTTGGATGGCGCCATTCTGCCCGCAGGACTTCTTCTGCACCGGCTGGGGCGAAGCGGCTTACCTCCTGTATAAGGACGTCAACCGCGACGTGCACTTTCGCTGAGGTAGGGCGACGAAATCCCGTGCGAACGGGCGGCGACTACAGCGGCATTCACAAAGACTTGACCGGTTAAGACGACGGGCGCGGGGCGACCACGGGGGATCGCCCCTACGACGTTTGATCAATCATTCTGATAACCGCTGTAATCAAGGTTCCGCTTGATGGGCCAACGACCGGCGGATGTTTCCGGTGATCGTTGGAGAAAACAGCGTCCGCAGATCGCCCGGAGGGCCGACCCCCTGGCGCTGCGGATGCGGCGTGACCGCTATCGATCGCCCCGTTAATCCGCTTCGAGCACCGGGTACGCGAGCAGCGTCAGAAACTCGATGAAGTCGTCGTTGAGCACCAACGTGTCGAGGATGTCTTCGGCCTCCGCGTAGCGCGCCGTGTCGCGACCACCGAGCTTGGCGATTTCTTCGTCTCGAATTTGCGCGTACAGTTCGGCGGTCACAGGTGCGCCACTATCCATGCTGACCTGCAGTTGGATCCATTGCCAGAGTTGGGCGCGCGAGATCTCGGCGGTCGCTGCGTCTTCCATCAAGTTGTAGATCGCGGCGGCGCCAGTCCCTTCGAGCCACGAGTTGAGGTACTGCAGCGCCACGCTGACATTGTTGCGCACCCCGTCTTCGGTGATGCTGCCGTCCGGTATGACGGCGTCGGTCAGTTCGCCGGCAAAGATGCTTACATCGTCGCGTTGGCGCTCCTTCTGATTGGGGCGCGAACCGAGTACCTGGTCGAACGCCTCCATCGCGATCGGGACGAGCCCCGGATGAGCCACCCAGGTACCATCGAAGCCGTCGCGCGCCTCGCGCTCTTTGTCCTCACGGACCTTGCTGAGTGCCAGATCGTTCGCCTGCGGATCGCGCCGGGTGGGGATGAAAGCGGCCATGCCGCCCATAGCGTGCGCGCCGCGCGCATGGCAGGTCTTGACCAACAGTTCGGTGTAGGCGCGCATGAATGGCACGGTCATCGAGACCTGCGAGCGGTCGGGGAGCGCGACTTCGGCCTGATCCCGCAGCGTTTTGATAAAGCTGAAGATGTAGTCCCAGCGACCGGCGTTGAGTCCCGCCGCATGCTCGCGCAGCTCGTAGAGAATCTCTTCCATCTCGAACGCGGCCGGCAGCGTTTCGATTAGCACCGTGGCGCGGATCGTTCCGCGCGGGATGCCGAGCGCGTCCTGCGCCGCATTGAAGATATCGTTCCAGAGGCGCGCTTCGAGGTGGCTCTGAGTCTTCGGTAGATAAAAATAAGGCCCACTGCCGCGCGCCAGGAGTTCCTGCGCGTTATGGAAGAAGTAGAGGCCGAAGTCGAAGATGCCGCCGGAAACCGGCGCGCCATCGACGAGCACGTGACGCTCCCAGAGATGCCAGCCGCGCGGACGAACCACCAGCGTTGCGGTCACGTCGTTGAGGCGGTACTGGCGCCCATCTGGATTTTCGAAACTGATCGTGCGTCGCACCGCGTCGCGCAGATTGAGTTGGCCGCGCACCAGGTTGTCCCAGGTCGGCGAGAGCGCGTCCTCGAAGTCGGCCATAAAGACTTTGGCGCCGGAGTTGAGCGCGTTGATGATCATCTTGCGCTCGGCCGGGCCTGTAATCTCGACGCGCCGATCGTTCAGGTCGCTCGGCGCCGGTGCGACGATCCAGTCAGCCTCGCGGATCGGGGTGGTGTGATCGAGAAAGCCGAGTGCTCCACCGGCATTGATCTCCGCCTGGCGCTCAGCGCGCGCCTGCAGGATTTCCTGCCGTCGTGGCTCGAACGTGCGCTGCAGCCGCTCGATGAAAGCGATCGCTTCCGGTGTGAGGATCTCGTCATACTCGGGCTCATGATGAGCGTTGATTTGAACTGCCTGTTCCACGGTGGTTTGTCCCTTCATGCGAGGCGGTGATCGTCCATCGGCTCTCGTTTGACCCATCCTGCGCTGAGCGTTGATGTCGTCGCACCGCATCCGGTCCGTTATCGCGACCATGCGGTCGGCGCATCAGGCCAAGTGACTGATTTACCAGCCGCTGTTTTCTGCTACGGAAACGTTCAGTACAACAACGTAAGGGTGTATGGCGTTTACGACGGCTTGTCAAGCGTCAATCCGCCGCGTGGTAGGGCTTATGCGTTCTCACGGTCGGCAGCTTCATTCTTGTCATTCCGAACGGAGTGAGGAATCTCTCTGGCTTGCATGCGCATGAATCGCCCGGCGTCGGAGAGATTCTTCGTCGTGCGACTCCTCAGAATGACCTCCGTGCGTCCACGGCGTGTCGCTGAAACCAAACTCATGATGAGAACGCATAAGCCCTACGCCGCGTGGAGCGTCGGGCCGGGGTTTAATGCGCTTGCAGAACCGTTGGTCGAGCGCTGGAGCGCGGTCGCCCTGTCAAGTTGCGGCTTCGACCAATGGTGGTCAAGCTTTCGACAATTCGCTCCAGGTCGGCGGCTGTGGTCGTCGTAGTTCGATGCGGAAGTGTCGCGCCTTGCGGCCTCTCGTACCTGGCACATCGTCGAAGGCGACTTCAACCAAACCGGCCTGTTGAAAGCGCTGCAGTTCGGCGCGAGTGAGCGGATGCGGCGGCCCGTCGTCGACCTCACCCGGTTCGCCCCCCCGGCAGATGACGAGCGCCGTCGCACCGGGAGCGACCAGATCGGCAATCTGCGCCATCGCCTCGGGCCGAATCTCGGCCGGCAGCGCCTGCAGCGTACACGATTCGAGCACCAGGTCAAACGATTGGCACCAGGACTTCGGCGTGTTGAACAGATCCTGTACGCGGTAGCTGACTGCCGAATCGGGGAAGCGTTGCCCACACCAGTTGACCGCCTCCGACGAGATGTCGATCGCCGTGACGACGAAACCGGCGCTCGCCAGCGCCTCCGCGTCATCTCCGAGACCGCAGCCGATTACGATCGCCGATTTGCCCAGCCCCACGGCAGGTCGATGCTGCAGCCAATCGGTCAATAACGGATGTGGGACCTGTCTGGCCCACGGAACCGCGCGGGGATCACCGCTCGCGCGTCCGTAAATTGCGTCGAACTGATCACGGAGTTTGGCTCGCTCTGAAGTCACGCGCAGGTCCAATCGTTCGGTAACGGGATTAGAGTTCCGGCCGGTGGAAGACGATCTGAACGTCTTCGGTCGTCATCAATCCCTTGTCAATTATCGCATCGAGCTTCGGGATCACTGCTTCGATCTTCTCACGTGTATCGATCGCGGTGATGATGACGGGAAGATCGTTCGACATGCGCAAGATCTTGACGGTGTGCATCTGCTTGTCGGCACCGTAGCCAGCCGAGCCGTGGATGACTGTCGAACCGGAAATACCTTCATGGTGGAGGACTTCGACGATCGCCTCGTACAGCGGCTTGTGCTCGTAGTGGACCGCGTCACTCACGTAGATCGTGAGCTTGATGGCGTTGCTGGCAGTCACGAAATGCCTCCCATTGCTCGGGTCAAGACGACCCCGAGATACGCCGCGAACAGGCCGAGAACAAGTTGCGCGGTGATGTTGATCAGAAACCGGCCAGTCTCACCCGCCTGGAGTAGGCCGAGGTTGTCGTAGCTGAAGCTTGAGAAGGTCGTATAACCGCCCATCAGCCCTACGGCAAGCAAGAGCCGTGCCTGGCCCGAGAGCGCCCCGCGCTCGACCAGGCCAAGAATGACGCCGATGATCAGCGAGCCGGTTACGTTCACGAAGAAGGTTCCCAGCGGGAACCCTGTTCCTGCGAGCGATTGAACCCATCCGCCGATCAGATAACGACCCACGGCTCCGATCGCTCCACCAATTGCTACGAGCAAGGTGTTCATCCGCTGTCTCTCAACCACCTCTCCAGGTCGCCCCAACCTCCGTCGTCTCGCGACCCTTCTGGTCGTACGCAGCCAGCCGGGTTGGCGTCACGATAACGCAGCACGCCGGAAGATGCCAGCGTGCGTGCCACTGGCTCAATCTGTCCCAATTGAGTGACAATGGCCGCGTGGCGCACTTCCGCAGGATCGTGATTTTGGCGATGATAGGGCGAGCAGTTCTCTGCGTTGACCGGCGGGGTGTCACTCGGCGCATGCGAGGATCGATCGTTCGCAAACCAAGGGGGTTAGGATGAACAACGAGACAACCCATCGTATCTCACGTGATCTGGCGGTCTCGAAGAATGGCATGGTGGCGGCCAAGCATCCCCTGGCGGTGCGTGCCGCGCTGGAGGTGCTGCGGCAGGGCGGGAACGCGGTGGATGCCGCGGTGACGGCCGCTTTCTCGATCGGCGTGCTTGAACCGTGGATGAGCGGCATCGGCGGCGTCGGATTCATGACGATCCAGATGGCCGACGGTCGCCGCAAGGTGGTCGACTACTTTGGCTGTGCGCCGCAAGCGAGCAGTGCAGATATGTACGAACTGACCGACGGATTTAAGGCCGACGTGGTCGGCTTCCAGGGCGTCAAGGATCAGGCGAATGCCTACGGACCGCTCTCCGTCGCCGTTCCCGGAATGGTCGCCGGAATGGCGACGGCGCTTGAACACTTTGGGACGATCAGCCTTGGCCGCGCAGTCCAGCCCGCGATCGGTTTCGCCGAACAGGGCTTGCCGATCAACTGGTACAACGGCATGCTCCTGGGCAGTCAACTCGCAACGATCCAGCGTGATGCCGAGACGTCGCGCATCTTCTTGCGCGGAGGAACGACGCCCGCGCCGCTCTTCGGTGACGTGATTCCATCGCTGCCACAGCCCGATCTCGCGAAAACCTTGCGCCGCATCGCCGATGAGGGCGCGGACGGTTTCTATCGCGGCGAGGTTGCCGAGCGGATCGCCGCTCACATGCACGCAACCGGAGGCATGATCACGACTGAGGATCTGGCGAACTATCGCACCAAAATCGTCGATCCATTGGTCATCCCCTATCGCGATATCGAGTTTGTCTTGCTCCCGAATCAGGCAGGCGGGATCACGATCGCCGAGACGCTCAATATCGTCGAAGGCTTCGACCTGCGCTCAAGCGGATTCAATAGCGCGACGAGCTTGCATCATATCGCCGAGGCGAGCCGCCGCTCCTACGCCGATCGCTTTGCCTATGTCGGTGACCCCGCGTTTGTCGATATCGACTGGTCGGTCCTCTCCTCGAAGGAGTACGCCGCCGGACGACGCGCCGAGATCGACTCGAACCAGGTCGTACCAGCACGCCCGGGCAGCGGTGTGGCGCGCGGCGTGACGCCGGACGCGGTTGCCCCGACCGGCGATGGCGGCTGCACCACCCACCTGTCGGTCGTCGATGCCGAGGGGAACATGGTCTCCCTGACGCAGACGTTAACCCTGATCTTTGGCTCGACAGTTACCGTGCCGGGAACCGGCATCCTGCTCAACGACTCGATGAACCTGTTCGATCCATTGCCGGGACAAAATAATTCGGTGGCTCCCGGCAAGCGACCAGCATCGAGCATGTCCCATGTCGTTGCGGTGCGCGAGGGGACGCCGATCCTGGCGGTCGGCGCGCCGGGCGGGCGCCGTATCATGGACACCTGCATGCAGATGGCGCTGGATGTCGTCGAGTTTAGCCTGGATATTCAATCAGCCTGTGCCGCGCCGTTGATCGACTGTGCCGGTCCCGAACTGCTGGTCGACGACCGCATTCCGGAATCGACGCGCGAGACCTTGAAGGCGAAAGGGCATGATGTCGTGGCGGTCGAGGTCTCGTTCTCGCCGCGCGGCTTCGCCAGCCCGACCGGCGTCACGGTCGATCCGCAGAGCGGGCTGCGGTACGGCGGCGCCGATCCATTCGGGATCGGGATCGCTGCCGGGCATTAACCGCAAACGGATTTACGCCTGTCCGGTCGATTCCGGGCAGGCATCGGCAAAAGCCTAGGAGGTCTCCGTGGCGGCACGAAACGCGAGTGGATTGAGTCAGAGCCCGGATGTCGCGATTATCGGTGGCGGGATCATCGGCTGTTCACTCGCCTACGAGCTGGCGCGAAACGGCCTGCACGTTGCTGTCGTCGAACGCGGTGCGATCGGTCGCGAGGCGTCCGGCGCCTCGGCCGGGATCATCTCGCCGCCCTCGTCGATCGATACGCCGCGCTCGAAGGCGGAACTGACCGCCGACAGCATCCTGGCCTACCCCAGGTTCATCGAGCGGATCGAGGACGGCACCGGCAACCGGACCGGCTTCCTGCTGCGTGGTGAGTTGACGGTGGCGCTGACCGAGGACGAGGCTGCCGACCTAAAGACGCTGGCGGACTGGCAAGAGGGGCTCGGCTTTCACGTCGAATGGCTCGACGGACAGGGCTCGCGCAGCCTGGAGCCGATCTTGCCGGAGAGCGTGCTCGGTGGCGTGCTGATCCGCGAGGCCGCCAGCGTCTTCTCGTACGATCTGACGCGGGTGACCGCCCTTGCCGCGCGGCGGCTTGGCGTCCAAATCGTCGAACATACGCCGGCGATCGGCATTGCAATGGAAAACGGTCGCGCGGTCGGTGTACGGCTGCTCGATGGTCTGCTGCCTGCCGGGCAAGTCGTGCTCGCGGCCGGTGCCTGGAGTGCACAACTCGCGGTCGATCTCGGTTCGCCGATCCCAACCGTGCCGTCGAAGGGACAACTGATCGCTATCGCCGGAGCACCGCAGATGCCGCGACGAATCCTCGGCCGCTACGGCGGCGGTCATATCGTCCCGCGCACCGACGGAACCGTCGCGGTCGGCGCGACCAAGGAGCGGGTCGGCTTCGACAAGCGCGTGGTCGCCCGCAACTCACGCTGGTGCCTCGACCTGGCGGCGGAGCTTGCGCCGTCGCTGCTCGACGGCGAGGTGACGTCGATGTGGACCGGGCTCCGCCCCGGCACGCCCGACGATCAGCCGATCATGGGTCGCGTACCCGGCTACGACGGTCTCTGGGTCGCGACCGGCCACTACCACACCGGCATCCAGATGGCAGTGATCACCGCCGACCTGATGGCGAGCTCGATCATCATGGGTTCTCCCGACCCACGACTCCAGTCCTTCAGCCCGGCGAGATTTGGCGGGTAGTGCTTCGAGCGTAGAGACCAATCTTTACCCAGACGAGGCGATCGCATTCGTCGCCCCGACGTGTTGACCACGGTGCCTGAGGTGCCTCCAATTTGCTCGGCCCGGAATCCGCAGTCAGGTTCCCGAGTAGCGTTGGAACTCGTTGGCGATTTCGCTGCGGGGGTTGACCGAGAACGTCATAGTATTGATCAACCTCACCCCTCTTCGAGGAAGTCGATCACCGCGCGGTGGAAGTCGTCGGATCGTTCGAGTTGGGGAAAGTGGCCGACGCCCGGGAAGACACACAGCCTCGCATTGGGAATGGCGTTAGCCAGAACGCGGCCGTTCTCCAATGGAATCGATGGGTCGCTGTCGCCGTGGATGACCAGCGTCGGGGCGAGAATCGCGGTGAGACGATCTCGGACATCGTGGCTCGCGTACGTGGCGTTTGTCCGTCGCGTCAGCCCCTCGAAGTTGAGCCGGTTACCGCGCATCAGCGCGCACACCGCCTCCAATTGTTCGGGATGCGCGTCGAAGTAGCCGGGAGCGGCGGCTGAGCGAAGTTGGCGGCGCGTCCGTTCGACCGGATCGGCGATCCAACCAGCCGGATCGAGGCGTGGCGCGGGACGGCCAAGTGCTGCCCCAGTGGCGGCGGTGGTCGAGACGAGAATCAGCCGATCGATCCGTTCGGGATGGTTTACCGCCAGGTTCAGCGCGAGGAAGCCGCCCATCGAATGACCCAGCACGTGCGCGCGCTCGATCGAGAGGATGTCGAGCAGTTCCGCACCGTCGCTGGCCATGTCGGCGGCCGTGTACGGTGCAGTTTCCGGATCGCTCTCGCCTGACTCCCGGTTATCAATCATGATGAGATGAAAGTGTGCGCCCAGTGTTGGAATATGCGGTGTCCAGATTTGTCGAACGCCGACCATGCCACAGATGAGCAGCAACGGAGGACCGTCCCCGGCCTCGTCAAAATAGATCTTGCGTCCGCTGGGTGTCTGAACCACGGCCATGGTCGTGTTTCCTCTTTCTCGTCGTTAATCCGTTCACGATTGCTGATGATTACATCAATCCGATCGCGCTGTCGAGCTACCTTCCGACCTGCCGTGGGTCTGGGAATCGTCGTTGACAGTCACGCCGCACCTCCCTATAATGCCTAGCAACAATCGAATAGAACCTGTTCTCATCAAGAGTGGTGGAGGGAGACGGCCCTTAGAAGCCCGGCAACCAGTGCGAGAGCACCAGGTGCCAATTCCGGCGGATGCGAATCCGCAAGATGAGTACAGTCGATCGGCCTCCACTCTGTGGAGGTTTTTTGTTGTATCGACGTTTGGTGCGGTTTTCGAAACGCGCGGTGAAGCATGGGGAGCAGAGCGTGACTACGACCCGCTACGGTGCACCGGTGATTCTCAACGCGACGCTATTGCGCGAGATCGCGCGGCATGGTGAGACGACGTATCCGGAGGAGTGCTGCGGCATCGTGCTCGGCCGAGAGACGGACGGTGTGCGCTCCATCGAGCGCCTGATGCCGATCGACAACCAGTGGGATTCGGTCGATCGCGGCGAACGTTTCTTGATCGATTCGCGGGATGTGCTGCGGGCGGAACGCGAAGGGCGACAAGCTGGATTGGACGTACTCGGTTTCTACCACTCACATCCCGATTCACCGGCGCGACCTTCGGAGTTCGATCGCGAGCACGCCTGGCCCTGGTATACGTACCTGATTATTTCGATCGAGGCGGGCAGGGCAGGGCCGCTCAACGGCTGGCAGTTGCGCGACGATCGGAACGGCTACGAACCGGCGTCGATCCAATCCGCCCTTCGTCCGTAGGGGCGACAATCATGGCGCCCAGGTTGAGCGCCGACCAATTCCGAGGATAGCCACCATGCTCAGGACGAGGCGATCGCTGAAATCCAAGACCGGGGGGCGTCAAGTGGGCGCGATGAATCGTACCCTTACGCGCGCACGCGAGTTCCAACGTGGACCGGGCACCAGTCAATTGTTCATGACATGTCATCATTTTGCTCAGCAACGAAACGGGGGAATGACCAATGACGACGACTGTATCAACGGCGACAATCTTGATCCCGACGGCGTTTCGCGCTTTCGCGGGCGGTACCGCCAGGTACGACGTGGCGGCGGGCACGGTCGGTGAGGCGCTCGGTCGTCTGGCCGAGGATCATGCCGGGTTGCGCGCCCATCTCTTCGGCGATGACGGCCAGTTGCGCCAGTTCGTGAATATCTATCTCGGAGAAGAGGACATCCGCTATCTCCAGGGACCGGCGACCCCGCTGACCGATGGCGACGAGTTGACCATCGTGCCGTCGATCGCCGGTGGGGCGGCCGAGTCGTCCGCGGCGGAGACGACACTCTCGGGCGACGAGATTCTGCGCTACAGCCGCCATCTGATCATCCCGGAGGTCGCGCTCGGCGGCCAGTTGAAGTTGAAGCAGGCGAAGGTACTGCTGGTCGGCGCCGGTGGCCTGGGTGCGCCGTTGGGCCTCTATCTCGCCGCGGCCGGGGTCGGTACGCTCGGCCTGGTCGATTCCGATGTGGTCGACCATACCAATCTGCAGCGGCAAGTGCTTTTCGGCACCGGCGATGTCGGCGTGCCGAAGCTCGAAGCCGCCGAGCGGCGCCTGAAGGACCTCAACCCGTACGTCAAGGTCATCAAGCACGAGGTCTTCCTTAGCTCCGAGAACGCGTTCGACATTATCAAGGACTACGACCTCGTCGTCGACGGCACCGACAACTTCCCGACACGCTATCTGGTCAACGACGCCTGTGTCATGCTGGGTAAGCCGAATGTCTATGGCTCGATCTTCCGCTTCGAGGGCCAGGTCTCGGTCTTCCACGCTCAGCAAGGCCC
>Ga0307372_10013752_pt1 | contig 10433 bp, 10 predicted proteins | sample OX1MG_FD_202533 | JGI IMG/M metagenome (GOLD analysis project Ga0307372, IMG submission 202533) | Soil microbial communities from Risofladan, Vaasa, Finland - OX-1 | ecosystem: Environmental > Terrestrial > Soil > Coastal area > Acid sulfate soil | place: Finland: Risofladan, Vaasa | collected... | reverse complement strand
CATTCGTGGCGCAAGTGAGCATCTCGACCTTCGACACCAGCACCGGCACCGTGTCGACCGCCATCGTGCGAGACGTCTCCGAAGAGAAGGAAGTTGAAAGCGCGCTTCGTGCAGCTCAGGAGGCACTTGATCGAGCCGTCGACACCAGCGATATCGGGTTGCTCCTCCTTGATCAGGATCTCCGAATGTTTCGGGTTAATCAGACAGCGTTGGCCATGCTCGGTCATGTCTCCTTAGACCTCGTCGGGCGATCGATCATGGACATCATCCAACCCAACGAGGTCGACGAAGTCCGCCGCTACATGTCCGGGCTGCTCGGGCATGGCGGCAACCCGAAGAGTGAGATCAGAATCGTCGGTTCGGACCAGTCGGTCCGGGTTTTTGCCACACGAGGCATGACCATCTTTGACCAGAGTGACCATCCGATGTACTTGATCCTGCAGTTGGCGGATGCCACGGAGCGAAAGCACGAAGAAGAGCGCCAGCACTTCGAAGCCACCCATGATGCGCTCACCGGACAACTGAACCGCACTGGGTTCCTGGAGTCCATTGGGGCGGAACTTGCCGATGGAGTTGCCGTGTTGTCCATCGATCTCGATCGCTTCCAACGTGTCAACGACGCCATCGGCCGTACGACCGGAGACGCATTCCTCGTCGCCATCGGAGACCGCATCGCTCGACTGTTGCGTCCGAGAGACTCGGTGGCTCGGATCGGAGGAGATGAGTTCGGGGTTCTATTCGCCGACGTCCGCGACGAGGAGACTGCCAACCGGCTGAGCCGCCGAATCATGCAATCGCTGGTGGAGCCGGTTCGGGTTGACGACGTCGAAGGATACGTGTCCGCCAGTATCGGGGTCGCTCTGGGAAAGGGTCACCTATGCCGCCCAGCCGAGCTACTGCGGATGGCTGACGTGGCGCTGTTCCGTGCCAAGGAGCGGGGACGAGGACGCAGCGAGACCTACGACCCTGAGTATCTCGCTTCGCCGATCCATCCATTTGAGACCGTCAACGCCCTTCATCGGGCACTTGAGCGGAATGAACTGCTGACGTATTTTCAGCCAATCGTCGATCTCAGCACCGGCCACCTGATCGGCCATGAGGCCTTGTTGCGGTGGGCACACCCGGGACGGGGATTGATCCCGCCCGATGAGTTCATCGGACTGGCCGAGGAGTCTGGACTGATCGTTTCAATTGGCGACTGGGTTCTCGAGTCGGCATGCCGACAGACGGCGCTATGGAACGCCTCGAGTGGTGCCAACGTGGGAACGGCTCCACTTTCCATCCACGTAAACGTGTCTCCAGTCCAACTCGACGATCCCACCTTGGCCATGCGGCTGTTGCGAATCATCGACAAGACAAACCTGCCGCCTTCGTCGGTGTGTTTGGAGATCACCGAGGGAAGCCTCATGCGGGATCCCGTGCAATCGGCGGCCACGCTGGCGGCGCTTCGAAAGGGCGGGGTACACATCAGTATTGACGATTTCGGAACCGGGCACTCTTCGTTGAGCTACATCAGGGACTTCCCGATCGATTCGCTGAAGATCGATCGAAGCTTCGTCAGCCATCTCGGAGTGGTTCCCGCTGACACTGCGATCGTGCAGGCGACCATAAATCTCGCCCATGCGCTGGACATCGTCGCCATTGCCGAAGGATTGGAGACCACTGGCCAGCTTCAGGCCCTTCGAAACCTTGGCTGCGACCTGGCGCAGGGCTATCTGCTCGCCCATCCGCTTCCCGCCAGTGTCGCCGAGACGGATCGCTCACTTGACTTGACTCAGTCGGAGCACCAATTGCGATAGAACGTCGTAGCGATCGAGGGCGATTGTCACGCCGCCGAACATGACCCAGTCGGCACGGGTGACGGCCATGAGCACATCAGCCGCGATCGGCGTTTCGACAGGGTGCCCGATTTGGGTTGGTCCCGTGATACCTGAGATGGTGCAGCCGATTCCATCCGGCTGATAGCCCGTCGAAAAGGCGGGGCTTCTACGGACAGCCGGGTATCCCGCAAGTGCCGTTCCGGGCGCAGGAAACTCTCGCGAGCAGCAAGGATTTCGGATGGACTTCCCCGGCGCACATAACGTTCGCCGGAGACCGCAGGGACTGGGAGTGGCGAGGGATGTCAGCGCACCCCGAATCGGCGATCTGTCCGTGCGCCGTAACCCCGGGGTGTCCCGGTCGCAGATCGTTCACCGGGCGAAATCATGGCCCAACGGCCTTACATAGGCCATCGTGCCTTCCCAGTTTTCACGCTGAGCTACTTCAATAGCAGCCCTGGCAAGCTCACCGTTTTCCGGAGTCATGGAAACCGCCCCAGTACATATGTCGATCATCGTTGTGGCTGCCGCCTCATAGGCTGTCCAACCCTGCTTCATGGCCACATTTACGGCCGCGTTGGGCCGGGGATTTTCTGCGAACCAAGCGAGCACCTCGGCTCGCTAGCTAGAGCGGTCAGGTGGCATTAAGTAGCCTCTGACCTGGATCTTTTCAGCGCGCTTGGAGGGACTCGAACCCCCAACCTTCTGATCCGTAGTCAGATGCTCTATCCAATTGAGCTACAAGCGCTGGGTGATGCCGTCTCCTCCCGATGACCAGTGGGGTTCACGGCGGAGCCGGCGTCAGCCGCCGATCCTATCCGCCCGCCGCGGTGGCCTCTCCTCGACCGGCTGGCGGCCGCTCATGTCTCCGGGGACAGACCGATCGGGTTGATCGTCGGGATCAGACCCAGTTCAGCGATCCGGGACGCCATCGGCTTCAACAGCGACCGCAGTCGCTCCGTTTCCGCGTCACCGAGCCGGTCCCAGGGTTCCATGGCCATGCGGTCTGTCGCGTCCTCGATCCGCCGCCGGCCGGCCGCCCCGGCCGGCGTCAATTTCCCGGGGTCGGCCGCGTCCAACCAACCCCGTGCCACCATGGCGCTCTCGGCATCGTCCCACTCGTCATCGGTCCAACCCCGAGCGGGCTGCAGTACGGAGCGGGTGACGGCGCCCGTGGCCACGAACGAGATGTGGGCCTCGCAGCCGTCGAGACCGGCGTCGACGAGAGCGGCCACGTGCCCGTCACCGCGATGTTCCCGGAGGATCGTCGTCGCCTGCCACAGCACGAGCAGGGGATCACTCGGCCAGGCCAGCGCCGCGTTCGCGGCCGCCAGGGGACGCCCGACGACGGTGACGGCCTCGGCCGCTCTCCGGGCGATCCCGGCGGCGTCAGCGACATCCGACGAGGACGTCTCTGCTCCAAAGATCCGACCGAGAGCCCGGTCGACACCGGCCAGGCGCGCCTCGAGGACGGTGGCCGGTGAGGCGAATCCCCAGGCGTCGGGGAGGGCCCGGGCGGCCATTTTGGGGGCGAAGTTGTAGAACGTCGCCGTCGCCACCGCCGGTTGCACGGCCCCCATGGGGGCGCTCCGACCGGCGAAGTACCCCATCCAGAATCCCTTCAGCCCGCAGGCACGGAACTCCTCGTCGCACTCGGGTGCGAAATACGTCACCGCGTGCAGCGGATCGAACACCCGCCACATCCGTCTGGCCGTCGCCGGGCTGCTCATCCACCCCATGTTCGCATCAGACGAGCATCTGCACATTGGAAACGGTGACCGCCCGGCCCCCGAGAACGACCCGGTCGCCCGCCAACCGCATTCTGATGATGCCCCCACGAGCCGACGCCTGTTCACCCACCAACTCGGCCCGGCCCAGACGATCGGCCCAGAACGGCGACAGCGTGCAGTGCGCCGATCCGGTCACCGGGTCCTCGGCGATCCCGACGGACGGGGCGAAGACACGGCTCACACAGTCGATCCCCGGTCGATCGCCCCCGGCGGTGACGATCACACACCGCATGCCCAGGTCGGCCATGGCCCCCAGTTGCCTGGCCGTGGGTTCGAAGCTCCGCACGGCGGCGGCATCACCCAGCTCGACCAGCAGGTCGGTCCGGGCTCGACCACTCCACCGGACACCCGGTATGTCGAGCGTGGCCGGTTGATCCGTGGCCACCGGAGGATCAGCCGGGAAGTCCATCTCGATCCAGCCGTCACTTCCGGCCGTGCAGCTGAGGACGCCGCTGCGAGTATGGAAGCGCGCCGTCCCACCGAGCACATGAGCCGTGGCCAGCGTGGCGTGTCCGCACAGGTCGACCTCGACCGACGGGGTGAACCACCTCAGGTCGTAGGTTCCGTCGGCCCGGCCGACGGCAAAGGCCGTCTCCGAGAGGTTCATCTCCCGGGCGATCGACTGCATCTCCGCGTCGTCCGGGAAATTCTCCACCACGGCCACCGCCGCCGGATTCCCGGCGAAGGGACGGTCGGTGAAGGAGTCCACCACTGTCAGTTCGTACGCCACACCTCGACTTTACGATCCGCTCCGTCGGGTCTTGAACGGCCCACCGTCGGCCGCCCGATCCGCCCCTGGGACCGGATCTGACGGAGCGTTAGACTTGCCCGATGGCCCCCACCAAGAGTGCGATCCCCGCCGTCGACGGCTGGTTCACCACGCAGGGTTCGCCCACCCTCCTGGGCAGCCGCTGCCGGACCTGCGGGACCTACGCCTTTCCCCGCGAGACCTACTACTGCCGGAACCCCGAATGTGACGGCATGGAATTCGACGAGGTCCCCTTGAGCCGGCGCGGTCGGATCTGGTCCTACACCGACGCCCGCTACCAACCGCCGCCTCCCTACCGGCCGGCGGACCCCTACGTCCCCTTCTGCATCGCCGCCGTCGAACTCAGCGCCGAGAAGATGGTGGTCATGGGTCAGGTCATCCCCGGGGTGGGCGTCGACGATCTCTCCATCGGCACCGAAGTCGAGCTCGTCATCGACGTCCTCTACGAAGACGACGACCATCAGTACCTGGTCTGGAAATGGCGCCCCCTGGCGTCCGCCGATCACCCCGGAGACGCTCATGGCTGACGACAAGAAGGTGGCCGTCCTCGGTGTCGGCATGCACCCCTGGGGGAAGTGGGGTCGCAACTTCGTCGAATACGGCCTCACCGCCGCCCGCGCCGCGCTGGCCGACGCCGGACTCGCCTGGACCGACGTCCAGTTCGTCTCGGGGGCCGACACCATCCGCAACGGCTATCCCGGCTACGTGGCCGGGGCCACCTTCGCCGGGGCCCTGGGCTGGACCGGCGCCCGGGTGGCCAGCTCCTATGCCGCCTGCGCCTCGGGAGCCACCGCCGTCGCCGCCGCCCGGGCCCAGATCCTGGCCGGCTTGTGCGACGTCGCCCTCGTGGTGGGGGCCGACACCACGCCCAAAGGTTTCTTCGCCCCCGTGGGCGGGGACCGCAAGGACGATCCCGACTGGCTCCGCTTCCACCTCATGGGAGCGACGAACCCCACCTACTTCGCCCTCTACGCCCGTCGACGCATGGAGCTCTTCGGTGCCACCGAGCACGACTTCGCCCAGGTGAAGGTCAAGAACGCCCGCCACGGTCTGGCCAACCCCAACGCCCGCTACCGGGGCGAAGTCACCACCGACGAGGTCCTCGCCTCACCGATGGTGGCAGACCCGCTGCGCCTCCTGGAGATCTGTGCCACCTCCGACGGGGGTGCCGCCCTGGTTCTCACCAGCACCGAATTCGCCCGTCGTCACGCCGGGCCCGCCGGCCTCGTCACCATCCCGGCCGTCTCCACCGTCACCCCCCGCTTCCCCCAGACCGTCATCGAGATGCCGAACTTCTCCACCGACTCGGCCATCGCCGTCGAAACGGGACCGGGTACGGGCTTTCGCCGCTCCATCGCCCACGCCGCCTACGAGGAGGCCGGCATCTCGCCCGAGGACGTCGACCTGGCCGAGGTCTACGATCTCTCCTGCGCCCTCGAGCTCGACTGGTACGAGGACATCGGCCTCTGCAAGGAAGGCGAGGCGGAGCGACTTCTCCGCGACGGCGACACCGCCGTGGGCGGTCGGATCCCCGTCAACCCGAGCGGCGGTCTCTCCTGCTTCGGCGAGGCCATCCCGGCCCAGGCCATCGCCCAGGTCTGCGAGCTCGTCTGGCAGCTCCGCGGTCAGGCCGAGGGTCGCCAGGTCGAGGGGGCGCGCGTCGGAGTCACCGCCAACCAGGGACTCTTCGGTCACGGTTCCAGCGTCATCGTCACCAAGTAGCCGAACTCGCCGAGCACCTTCCATGTCCGACGTCGTTCTCCTCGAGGTTTTCGACCGGGTCGCCACCGTCACCCTCAACCGCCCCGAGGCCCGCAATGCCATGTCGGCCGAGCTCGTCGACCGCCTCCGGCAACTCGTCGGTGAAGCCGACACCCGTGACGACGTCGACGTCCTCATTCTCACCGGTGCCGATCCCGCCTTCTGCGCCGGCCTCGACTTGAAGGAGCTGGGGGAAGACGGCGGCATCTTGAAGCGCCGGCCCGGTGAGCCGGAATCGAGGGCGGTCTCGCGCCGGGGACGCGGCACCACCCTGCCCACCACCAAGCCCATCATCGGAGCCGTCAACGGTGTGGCCGTCACCGGTGGCCTCGAGCTGGCCCTCAACTGCGACCTCCTGGTGGCGTCGGAACGGGCCCGCTTCGCCGACACCCACGCCCGTGTGGGCGTCCATCCCCTCTGGGGTCTCACCGTCCTTCTCCCCCAGGCCGTCGGCATCCGACGCGCCCGGGAGATGTCGGCCACCGGCAACTTCGTCGACGCCCGCCTGGCCCTCGACTGGGGCCTGGTCAACCACGTCGTTCCCCATGACGACCTGCTCCCCCTGGCCCGCCGCCTGGCCGCCGACATCGTCTCCTCCGACCAACGCGCCGTCCGCGCCATCCTGGCCACCTACGAAGAAGCCAGTCGCGTCTCCGGTGCAGAGGCCTGGGATGTCGAGGCCAGCGCCGCCGCGGTCTTCCAGCGCGGTGGTGTCGACCCCGCCGACATCGAACGTCGTCGGCGCGGTGTCGTCGACCGGGGCCGCGCCCAGGTCTGACGGCCATGACCTCCTGACCCCGGACAGCCAGAGACGACACCGACGACTGGATCGCCCGCGATGCGGCCGTCGTCTGGCACGGCTTCACCCAGATGTCCACCTACCCGGACAACACCCCCGTCGTCGTCGACCACGCCGAAGGCCGTGAGCTCGTCGACACCGCCGGTCGTCTCTACCTCGACGCCATCTCGTCTCTCTGGGTCACCACCCTCGGCCACCGGGTACCGGAACTGAACGAGGCCCTGCGCCGTCCTCCAACCGGACCTCGCTCCCGACCTTCTCGACCTGGACATCCTCCGGGTGGGCACCCTGTCGAAGACCCTGGGCGCCCTGGGCGGCTTCGTGGCCGGCCCCCGCCCCTTCATCGAACTGCTCGAGAACCAGGCCCGCTCCTATATCTTCACCACCGCCCTCACCCCGCCGGACCCGGCGGCCGCCCTGGCCGCCCTCCGGCTCCTCACCACCGCCGAAGGCGCCGCCCTAAAGGCCCGCCTGGCCCCCGGCCACCCCAGTCCCATCATCCCCATCGTCCTCGGATCCGACGAACGGGCCCTGGCGGCGTCGGCCGCCCTGCGCGCCCGCGGCGTCTGGGTCCCGGCCATCCGGCCTCCCACCGTGCCACCGGGCACGGCTCGCCTCCGCGTCACCCTTTCGGCCGCCCACACCGAGGACCATGTCTCGTTGCTCCTCGACGCGCTGGCCGACATCGGGCCGTGAGGGCCGACCGCCCGCCGGTCGTCGTCCTCGTGTCCGGCACGGCCACCGATGTGGGCAAGACCTGGCTGGCCGCCCGGTTGCTCGAGGCCTGGCGGGCCGCCGGCCTCTCGGTGGCGGCCCGGAAACCGGCCCAGTCCTTCGCCCCCGGATCCGCACCCACCGATGCCGAGGTCCTGGGGGCGGCCAGCGGCGAGGACCCGGCTACCGTCTGCCTGCCGGCGCGTTCGTATCCGATCCCTCTCGCCCCGCCCATGGCCGCCGCCGCCCTCGGCCTTCCGGGCCCGACCATCGCACAGTTCATGACCGAGCTCACCTGGCCCGATCCGGCGGTCGACGTCGGTCTGCCCGAGACCGCCGGTGGTGTCCGCTCCCCCCAAGCCGACGACGGCGACGTCCTCGACATCATCTCGGCCCTCGTCCCCGACGCCGTCGTCCTGGTGGCCGACGCCGGCCTCGGCACCCTCAACGCCGTCCGCCTGAGCCTCGCTGCCCTCACCGACGAGTGGTGCACCGGCCGGCCCACCCTCGTCCCCGTCGTCGTCCTGAACCGCTACGACGGTTTCTCCGTGGTCACTTCGACAGAACGCGAACTCGCCGCCCTGGCCGAACGCCTGGTGGCGACGGTCCCCGGGCTCACCCGCTAGCCGACCGCCCGCATCGGGCCCGCTACGACGGAGGCCCCGGAGCCACGAGAACGATCTTCCCGAGCTTCCCCCCGGTGGCGAAGTGCGCATACGCCTCGTCGGCCCGATCCATCGGGAACGTCGCCTCCACCGGAACACGGATCCGACCCGAGGCGAGATGGGGCAGCACGTGCGCGTCCACGGCACCGGCCACCGACGCCTTCTCGAGCACCGACCGGGCCCGCAGGGTGGAGGCGCTGATCCGCGCCCGTCGGTGCATCAGGACCATCAGATCGAGCTCGGCCCGTCCTCCTCCGCCACCCACACCGATCACCACGATCCGCCCGCCGACCGCCATGGCGTTCAGCACACCGGGCAGACTCGACCCCCCCACCAGCTCCAGCGCCACATCGAACGGCCCCATCGCCAGCGCCTCCTCGGGCGCCACGGCCGCCGCCGCCCCCAGAGCCACGACCGCCGCCCGCCGCTCGGCCGACCGCACCGACGCCACCACCGTGGCCCCGGCCGTGGCCGCCAACTGCACCCCCGCCGTCCCCACCCCGCCGGCGGCGGCCGTCACCAGCACCCGCTCGCCCATGGCCAACCCGCACTGGCTGAACAGCGCGTCGTACGCCGTCGAGAACACCTCGGGGAAGCCTCCCGCCTCCTCCCAGGGCAGGCCATCGGGCACGGCCAGGGCGCACCGCTCGTCGACGGCCGCCATCTCGGCCTGCCCGCCTCCTCCCACCACGGCCATCACCCGGTCCCCGATGCCGAATCGCGACGTCCTGGCCCCGACCGCCACCACCTCTCCGGCCAACTCGAGTCCGGGGATGTCGGCCGGCACCCCGGCCGGCGCCGGGTAGAGACCGAGCTGCTGTAGCCGATCGGCGGCGTTCAGCCCGGCGGCCCGCACGGCCACCACGATCTCGTGGTCGCCGGCGACGGGATCAGCCTGTTGTTTCCACTGAAGCCCCCCGTCGACAATCGTCACCGCCCACATGGAGCCGCAGGGTAGCGGTCCCCACGTTCGACGTCAGTCCGAAGCCACCCGCCGACGCCGGCGCCGGCGCCGACCGCGCCCCGAGAGCAGAAGCCCGAAGCCGCCACCTATCACCAGGCTCACGGCGATCACCCAGATCAGCCGGACATGACCGGTGATGAACCAGAATCGCAGGCTCACCCGCTGCGAGTTCTGCACCACGAGGACCACCACGGCGCCCACCAGCACCAGGGCGGCCACGACCCGGGCACCGCCCGGACCCCGACGTCGAACCGGACCACCGTCGGGCCCTGTCGCGCCGTCCGGCGTGTCCACCATGGATGCCAGCGTAGTGACCGAGACCGCGGCAGACGCAGACCGGCGCGTCATCGACCCGGGCCGATCACGACAGTCGCCTTACAGAGACAGCTGTCGACCCCCCCACAACCTGATCCCACCCAGGATCCCGGCGGTGTTGTCGACGGTCGACACGTCGTCGGCCAGGTCTCCGTTCAGGTGCTTGGCGTTCCCGCCGCCGATGTAACAGTGGTCGAAGAAGCTCAGCGCCCGCAATGTATCGATGGCCCGCCGGACCCTCTTGTTCCACCGGGTGTTCCCGATCTCCTTCCGGGTGCCGTCACCGAGCTGCTCGTTGTAGGTCTCCCCTTTCCGGAAGGGGTGGTGGGCAAATTCGAGATGCGGCAGCAGCCGCCCGTCGTAGAAGAACGCGCTTCCCACTCCGGTCCCCAGCGTGATCACCATCTCGAGACCCTTGCCGCTCACCACGGCGGCGCCCTGCAGGTCGGCGTCGTTCGCCACCTTGGTCGGCTTCCCCAGCCGCTTGCGCAGCACCCCGGCCAGATCGAACTGGTCCCACTGCTCCACCAGATCGTCGTCCACCTTCGTCCCCGGACCGGCGATGGTCACGAAGTGCGGCGCCGACAGCACCCGCCCCTTGCGCACCATCCCGGGAAAGCCCGCCGACACCCGGGCGGCGCCCGGTAGCGGCGCCACCAGAGCGACCAGGTCGTCGACCAGCTTCGACGGTGGACACGGATACGTCGTCTTCACGATCACCCGGTCGGCCACCATCGCCCCGTCGGCATCGAGCACCGACGCCTTCAATCCCGTGCCCCCGATATCGATGGCCAGCGTCAGTGGTCCCGTGGGCGCCGTCGGGCTCGTCGCCGCCGGCG
>Ga0307372_10013751_pt1 | contig 10433 bp, 9 predicted proteins | sample OX1MG_FD_202533 | JGI IMG/M metagenome (GOLD analysis project Ga0307372, IMG submission 202533) | Soil microbial communities from Risofladan, Vaasa, Finland - OX-1 | ecosystem: Environmental > Terrestrial > Soil > Coastal area > Acid sulfate soil | place: Finland: Risofladan, Vaasa | collected... | reverse complement strand
GACATCTCCCAGTCCACGACCGCCGCTATGCGCGGCTCCTCGCCCGCGACGATCAGCATGTTGTCGAGCCGGTAGTCGCCGTGGACGAGCCCGCCGGCCGGGCCGGGTGCGGCCGGGCCGGATGCGGTTGGGCTGGTGGCGGCCGCCAGCCCGGCTTCCAGCCGCCGGGTCAGCTCGTCGTAGCCGGGCATCTCCCGGGTCGCGGACAGTTCCCACTGCCGCTGCCAGCGGGCCAGCTGCCGGGCCAGGTAACCCTCCGGCTTGCCGAACCCGGACAGCCCGACCGCCGCCACGTCCAGCCCATGGATGGCTGCGAGCATCTCCACGAACCGGTGGGACACCAGGCCGGCCTGGTGTGGCGTGAGCACCGCCGCGTCGTCGTGGTCGCGCAGCACCACTCCGTCCACGTGCTCCATCACGTAGAACGGGGCGCCGATGACGTCAGTGTCCTGGCACAGTGCGAGCGGGCGGGGCACCGGGACCTCGGTGCCGGTCAGAGCGGTCAGCACCCGGTACTCGCGGGCCATGTCGTGTGCGGTGGGCAGCACGTGGCCGAGCGGCGGGCGGCGCAGCACCAGCCTCCCCGGCCCGGCCTGCCCGTCCGCCGGCCCGACGTCGAGCTGGTAGGTCAGGTTGGACCGGCCGCCGCCGATCAGCCGCACCGCCGGCGTCCCGCCGCCGATGCCGTTCTCCGCCAGCCACCTGCCGAGCCGGGCGACGTCCTCGACGCCTGGCACGCCGCCTTCCGCCATGCGCTCGCTCCTGTCCACGTCCAGATGGCCGCCGCACCGGCCTGTCCGGCGGCCTGCCCTGCATGATCCCCGAACCCGCCCGCCCCCGCCAGCCACCTCGGTCTGGCCCGACCGCCGGCCTCCCCCGGCCCTCGGTCGGCGCCTCCCCCGGCCGGCGCCCCTGCTCCGCCCGTTTCCATGATCGTGGTGGGTTTCATGCGTGTGGCGCCCGCCCGTCCCGGCGGATCGAGCCAGCGCGCTGGAGCTAATGGAGCAAGAGGGACTTTTGCTGACATCTTGCCTTCGCCGCCCGGCCGCGGCGCACGATGCCCGATGATGAGCCGAATGGACCGCTCAGTGGACACTGCCATGCCCGCAGCGACCAGGGCCGCGGATGCGGTCAGACCGTCTCCCCGTGCCCCGGTGGTCTCCGGCCGGCCGGGAGTTCCTGACCTGTCGGCCGCCCTGGAGCAGGCCCAGCGCGGCGATCCAGAGGCGTTCCGCGAGCTGTACCGGGACATCCAGCCGCGGCTGCTGCGCTACTTATCAGCGCTGGTCGGCGCCGACGCCGAGGACGTGGCGTCCGAGACGTGGCTGAACGTGGCCCGCGACCTGGCCGGGTTCAGCGGCGACTATGACGGCTTCCGGGGCTGGGTCACGACGATCGGGCGGCACCGGGCAACGGACCACCTGCGCCGCCAGGGGCGGCGCCCGCCAGCCGTCCCCGTGCCGGTGGAGGCGCTGAGCCACGTAGCCGCCGGTGACGACACCGCAGGCGCGGCCATGGACACGCTGTCCACCGATGCGGCGATCGCGCTCATCGCGTCGCTGCCCCCCGATCAGGCCGAGGCGGTCCTGCTGCGCGTTGTCGTCGGGCTGGACGCGGAGACCGCGGGCCGGGTTCTCGGGAAGCGGGCGGGGGCGGTGCGGACCGCTGCTTACCGAGGGCTGCGCGCGCTGGCGAGCCATCTGGAGCAGGCCGGCGGGGTCCTGCCAGCCCACCCGCCCGGCGGCGCCCTGCCTGCCGACGCCCCGCCCCGGGCGGACGGCGGTGCGCCGCGGTCCGGCGGGGTGCCGCGCTCAGACGGACGGCGGCGGGCACCGCCGCCGGGACGGCAGCGGGAGTGACGCGACTGGAGGGAGTGACACGGACGAGGACTGCTGCGCTGAAGGACGTGAGATGAACACAGGCCATCCCCGGAGGATCAGCCGGAAAGCCGTCGAGCAGCTGCTCGACGGTGATTATCCCGGCCCGGGCCCCGACCGGGACCCGCTGACCCGCCTGCTCAGCGCCGCCGCGGCACCAGGGCGCGAGAGCGAGCGGGCCGGCGAACAGATGGCCGTGGCCGCGTTCGAGGCGCACCATCTCGTCCCCGTCACGACCACCCGGAGTGAACCGATGATCAAGTCCCCGCTCGCAAGACTCCTGACCGCCAAGGTCCTAGCTGCGGCGATAGCAGTTTGTGCGACCGGCGGCGTCGCCCTTGCCGCCACGACCGGCACCCTGACCTCGTCCAGAACGGGCGGGCGGCAGGCTGGCCCGCAGGCTTCTGCCAGCGCGTCCGCCCAGCAGCACAGCAAGCTGGGCGGATCGGTAGCGGTGCAGCGCCGCCGTCATAGGCCGGTCGGCGTGGCCGCGCTGTGCCAGATGCTCGCTGCCCGGGTGGTCGCGGCCCAGTCGGATGCGTCCGGCGCCGCCCGGCAGGTGCTGAGCCAGAGCACGCTCAAGCAGGCCTTCGCCAACCCGGCTGTCAGCCAGGTGCTGAACAACCCGCAGTTCGCGTCCCTGATCGCCACCGCACAAAGCAGCGCCAACGTGGCCAACTATTGCTCGCTTGCGCTGCAGCTGCCCGCACTCCCAGATCCCGGCACCGTCGCGCAGCTGCCGGCCCCGCTGCTGTCGCAGCTGCTGGCAGCCCTCCCGGCCAGCCCGCTGTCCCAGATCCTGACCACGATGAACGCGACCCCCCTGGGCCAGGTCCTGACCACTCTCAACTCCGCCTCGCTGGGCCAGGTCCTCACGACCCTCAACGCGACCGCCCTGGGCCAGGTGCTCACCACCCTGAACGCGACCTCGCTCGGCCAGGTCCTGACCACCCTGCACAACTCGGCCCTCGCCCAGGTCCTGAACGCCCTGCCGGCCGGTGAAGCCTCGCAGATCCTGAACCGGCTCCCCGCCTCGGTGCTCTCGCAGCTGCCCTCTTCAGTGCTCTCGCAGCTGCCCGCCGCCGTCCTGTCCCAGCTGCCACTGGGCTGACGGCCCGCGGGCGGGGCGGTCACCTACCCGGTGTCCCGCCCCGCCCGCCCGGGGCGCGGAGCTGCCGCCAGCTCGGCCAGCAGGCGGCAAGCGTGCAGGATCTCACCGGGCACCGCGCCGCCGTACCCGAGTACCAGCCCGTTCACGGTGACCGGCCCGGCGAAGTAGCGGGCCAGGGTGACGACGGCCACTCCCCGTCCCCATGCCTGCGCGGCGATCTCCTCCGCGTCCCGGCTGGTCCGCGCGACCATGTGCATGCCCGCCTCCTCACCGAGCAGATGCCAGGCGGCGGCATTCCCGAGGATGCCGGTCATCGCCTCCCGGCGGCGGGCGTACTCGTGCCGCATCCGGCGGATGTGCCGCTCCAGGTCGCCGCCGCTGATCAGGGTGAGGACGGCGTGCTGGGCAGGGCCGCCTGCCCATTCCCCCATTCCCGCGGCCACCTCGGCGAGCCGGGACACCAGGTCCGGCCGGGCCACCAGCCAGCCGACCCGGAGCTCCGGGGTGAGGATCTTGGTGGTGGTGCCCAGGTAGACCACGGCACCCGGATCCAGCCCGAACAGGGCGGGCAGCGGACCGACGTCATAGCGGAACTCCCCGTCGTAGTCGTCCTCCACAATGAGGGCGCCGGTGGCATTCGCCCAGGCGATCAGTGCCCGCCTGCGCGGCACCGGAAGCCGGCCCCCGAGCGGGTACTGGTGCGCGGGTGTGACGTAGACCAGGCGCAGCCCGGCCGGAAGCGCGTCCACGACGAGCCCGTCGGCATCCACCGGGCAGGGGACCAGCTGGGCACCGTGGGCAGCGAACACCGCCCGGGCGGCCGGGTAGCCAGGCTCCTCGATCCCCACCTTGTCGCCTGGCCGCAGGAGGGCGGCCGCGATGAGCCCGAGGCTGCCGGCCACCCCGCGGGTCACCATGATCTGGGTGGGCTCGCAGCGCACCCCACGGCTGCGCCGCAGGTAGCCGGTGAGTGCTGCCCGCAAGGCGGCGCTGCCCAGCGGCCCGGTCACGGCGGCCGGGGCCTGGGTGCCGGCGCTGCGCCACGCCCGGCGCCAGGCGGCGCGGTCGATCCCGGCCGTCCAGGGAATGCCGGGCCGCAGCTCGATCACCGGCAAGCCTGCGCCGCTCGGCGTCCCGGCCTGCTGGCCCGTGCCGTCGTGGCCGGCCGCGGCCGGCTGCCCGCCCGGGCCGGGCCGCACCATGGCCCGGCCCGCGCCATCGGCCACATAGGTGCCCGAGCCGTGCCGTCCCTCGATCCACCCCTCCGCGAACAGCTGGGCATAGGCGCTATTCACGACGGTCCTGCTGACGCTGAGAGTGCCCGCCAGCAGACGGGACGACGGCAGCCGCTCGCCGGCCGCCAGCCGGCCGTCCGACATCGCCGCCCGCAGCTGGCTCACGATCTGGGCGGTGAGCGGCAGCGGGCCGGACCGGTCGGCAGCCAACGGAAGCTCGGTACTCCCGCGGCGCAAAGTGGTCCCCCATTTTCCCGGTAAAGTGGCTACTGCTATCAGACCACTTTCTCGGTAGCCTGGCCAGCATGAGCGACGCATCTCCCCAGCTGGCTACCGATCCCCTGTCGGCAACCGAGCTGTCGGCAACCGAGCGGACCCGGCTGCGCCGCCACTCCGAGCGCGCCAGGACCGACCGGGACGAGCTGTACGCCGTACTCGACGCCGGGATGATCTGCCACCTCGGCGTGGTGGCCGGCGGCTCGCCCGTGGTACTGCCCACCGCATATGGCCGCATTGGCGACACCCTGTATCTGCACGGCTCCTCGGCCAACCGCAGCATCCTGGCCGCTGACGGGCAGCAGGTCTGCGTCACCGTCACCCATGTCGATGGCCTGGTCTGCGCCCGGGCGGTGTTCAGCCATTCGGTCAACTACCGCAGTGCGGTGGTGTTCGGCGTCGCCAGGCGGGTCACCGGTGACGCCGAACGCCTGGCGGGCCTGAGAGCCGTCACCGAGCAGCTGATCCCCGGCCGGTGGGAGGCCGTCCGTGAGCCCACGCGCAAGGAACTCGCTGCCACCGCCGTGCTCGCCGTCCCGCTGGCGGAAGCCTCGGTCAAGGTCCGTACCGGCCCGCCCGCCGACGAGCCGGAGGACCTGTCCGCCGGTGTCTGGGCCGGGGTGGTGCCCGCCGCCCTGAGGTTCGGCGCGCCGGACCCGGACCCGGCGCTGCCGCCCGGTGTCCCGGTTCCCGGCCACATCTCCGCGCTGCGCGGGCGGTAACCGCGCGACGCGGCCAGGGCATGTCCTGGCCGCTGATGGCAGAGCGATCGGGGCCGAGGTCCTAGGCTGGGGGAATGACTGACCGGCTCGTGTGGATCGACTGCGAGATGACCGGGCTCGATCTCGGGCGGGATGCCTTGATCGAAATCGCGTGCCTGGTCACCGATGGCGACCTGACCGTCCTCGACGAGGGAGTGGACCTGGTCATCAAGCCGCCCGCCGAGGCGCTTGACCAGATGGTGGACGTGGTCAGGGAGATGCACACCACCTCCGGGCTGCTGGACGAGCTGGCGGCCGGCGTGACGCTCGCCGAAGCTCAGGACAAGGTCCTCGCCTACGTGCGCGGCCACGTCGCCGAGCCGAGGAAGGTCCCGCTGTGCGGCAACTCCATCGCCACTGACCGGTCCTTCCTCGCCCGCGACATGCCCGACCTGGACGTCTACCTGCACTACCGGATGGTGGACGTGTCCAGCATCAAGGAGCTGGCCCGGCGCTGGTACCCACGGGCGTACTTCGCCAGCCCGCCCAAGCACGGCGGGCACCGGGCGCTGGCCGACATCACCGAGAGCATCCAGGAGCTGCGCTACTACCGGGAAGCGGTGTTCGTCGCGCCGCCCGGCCCCGACTCGCCCACGGCGCGGAAGATCGCTGCCCGCCACGGCGCGGGGACCGGGATGGAGGAAGGCCGCCAGCCGGGCGCCTCATCCGCGGCCGGGGCTGCGCGGCCCAAGGACGCGCAGACGCCGGACGCGGCGGCACAAACGGGTTCGGCCCACTGACCGGGTGCCGCTATGCTTCATCCAGCCGATGGCGTGGTGGGCGTAGCTCAGTTGGTTAGAGCACCAGGTTGTGGTCCTGGGGGCCGGGGGTTCAAGTCCCCTCGCCCACCCCGATATGACGTGAGGCCGGTGGCGAGCGCGCCGTTGGCCTCGCGTCTTCGGGACCGTTCCGCCCACCGTTCGTGACCCTGCGGAGCATCCGATCGTGGTCCCCCTGACCGAGCAGCTGAGCCGGTGGCGTGACGATCTTGCCGCCTGGGCCATCCCCGATCACATCACCGCTGCCGTGGCCGATTCCCCCTGGGTGCTGCCACGGCAGGTGTTCGCCCGCCGCGCCGACCGGCTGCGGCACACGCCGGGCGGGCCCTCGTTCGAGCGGGCCTGGCAGGCCCTGGCGCCACCGGGCAGCGTGCTCGACATCGGCTCGGGCGCGGGAGCGGCCTGCCTGCCACTGGCTCCCCGGACCACCACGCTCACCGCAGTCGATGTCGACACCGGGATGCTCGGGCTGCTCACCGACGGCGCCGGCGCGGCCGGCCTGGCGGTCAGCGCGGTCCCCGGCCGGTGGCCCGACATCGCCGGGCAGGTCCCCGCCGCCGACGTCGTGACCTGCAACCATGTCCTGTTCAACGTGCCCGACCTGGAGCCGTTCCTGGTGGCCCTGACCGGTCACGCGCGCCGGCGGGTGGTCGTCGAGACCACCGCCGCCCACCCGCTGGTTTCGCTCAACCCACTGTGGCTGCGCTTCCACGGCCTCAAACGCCCCGAGCGGCCCACGGCCCGCGATGCGCTGGACATCATGGGCGCGATGGGTCTGAACCCAAGGCACACTGAATGGAGCCGCCCGGCCGAAGCCGACTACCAGTCGATGGCGGAACTGGTCGACGTCACCAGGCGCCGGCTGTGCCTGCCACCAGAGCGGGCCAGCGAGGTAGAGGCCGCGCTGCTGGAAGCGGGCAGTGAGCCCGGGTGTCCCGGCGACCTGGGATCGTCCGGGCGGGATGTGGTCACGATCTGGTGGGAGGGCACCGCGTGAACGAGTGGCCTGCGGGCTGGTTCCGGGACGACAATCCCCCAGCGGCCGGAGCCGGCGGCGTGCCCGCCGGGACGGCCGGACCGGGCGGGTTCGGTGACGCACCGGGCGTGGGGAGTGAGCCCACGGTGCGCCTGCCTGCGGGCGGGGCAGGCGCCGCGGCCGGCCAGCCGGCCGGTGCCTACCAGGGAGCGGCGGGCCAGCGAGGCCAGGCCAGCAGCTGGCCCGAGCAGCCGCCGGTGTACGGGTCGCCGCGCGGCCCAGGCGCTCCCGGCGGCCCAGGCGCTCCCCGCGGTGGCCGCACACGGTACCGGTCCCCGGGCCGGGGCGGGACCGGGCGGCGGCGCGGGCGGCGCATCCTGTTCATCTCCTTGAGCGTCGTGCTGGTCCTGCTGGTCCTGGTCGGGGTGACGTACTTCTACCTCGACTCCCAGCTCAGCCGGCGCAACATCCTGGTCGACTACGCGGGCCGCCCGGCCGCCGGCGCCGGGCAGAACTGGCTCATCACCGGCTCGGACAGCCGCCAGGGCCTGACCCGTAAGCAGGAGCGTCAGCTGGCGACCGGTTTCGACGTCAGCGGGCACCGCTCTGACACGATCCTGGTCCTGCACATTCCCTCGAACGGTGGCCGGGCAGTGCTGATCAGCCTGCCCCGGGACTCCTATGTCCCGATTCCCGGGTTCGGCTCGAACAAGATCAACGCCGCTTATTCGTTCGGCGGCCCGAAATTGCTCGCGGAAACCGTGCAGAACGCTACCGGCCTGCGGATCGAGCATTACATGGGAATCGGTTTCGGCGGCCTGGTGAATGTCGTCGACGCGATCGGCGGCGTGCGGATGTGCCTGCCCCACGCGATCCGGGACCCCGCGGCCGGCCTGCACCTGAAGGCCGGCTGCCAGACGCTCGACGGGGCGCAGGCCCTGGGTTACGTGCGGACCCGGCACAGCTTCGCCAACCAGGACCTGCAGCGGGTGCAGAACCAGCGGCTGTTCCTGCGTGCGCTGCTGCGCAAGATGACCAGCCCCGGCACGCTGATCAACCCGTTCGCCGCCGTCCCCGCCGCGTTCGGCGCCGCCGGGGCACTCAAGGTGGACAGCGGCACGCATCTGTACCAGCTGCTCCAGGTCGCTTTCGCGCTGCGCAACCCGGAGACGACGACCGTCCCGATCGGGAACGCGAACTACTTCGTGCCCGGGGTCGGCGACGCCCTCCAATGGGACCGCACCCAGGCACTGGAGCTGTTCAACGACCTGAATGCCGACCGGCCGGTGCCAAAACGGCTGCTGACCGGCTCCAGCCTGGCCGGGTAACCCGCCGCGGGCTGAAATTGGCCCTTGCGCGAGCAGGGGTCCGTTTCGGTACCATGCCTCGCATCTGATGTGCTGGTATCGGTGCCGGAGGTTAGATGAGGACCGCCAGCGTGTCCCGCAATGTGCACCCGCTGGGGCTTTCGTCGCGCGAGGCAGAGGTCATGTCCCTTATCGCCGAGGGGCACTCGAACGGTGAGATCGCCACCCAGCTTGTGCTCGCCGAGAAGACGGTGAAAAACCACGTGAACCGGATCTACGCCAAACTCGGCGCCGGTTCCCGGGCGGCGGCCATCGTCCGCTGGAACGACGTCAGCGGCCGGCCCGTCTGAGCTGGGCGGCGCGGCCGGCGCCCCGGCCGCCCGGGACAGGTCGTCACCCGCTGTGACCTTGGATTACGATCATCAGATCAGATTCAGCATGCGCTCAGGAAACTCTCAGGTTGGCCTTTCAGGATCGATGCCATGACCATCCCGTCAGGTGACGGGCGGAGCAAGTACGACGCCCGTCTGCTCGTCGTGGAAGACGAGCCGAACATCCTCGAGCTGCTGGCCGCCAGCCTGCGCTATGCCGGCTTCGAGGTGATCACCGCCGCCGCGGGTGGCGAGGCGGTGCAGGCGGCCGGCCGCCACCGGCCCGACCTCATCGTGCTCGACGTCATGCTGCCCGACATGGACGGGTTCGACGTGATCCGGCGGCTGCGGGGCGGCGGCGCCCGTATCCCCGTCGTCTTCCTGACCGCCCGGGACGCGATGGAGGACAAGATCCGGGGCCTGACCCTGGGCGGCGACGACTACGTGACCAAGCCGTTCAGCCTGGAGGAGGTGATCGCCCGGATCCGGGCGGTGCTCCGGCGAACCCGGGGCGACGGCATCGAGCCGACACCGCGGCTGAAGTTCGCCGACCTCGAACTCGACGAGGACAGCCACGAGGTGTGGCGGGCCGGGCAGGCCATCCAGCTGTCCCCCACCGAGTTCAAGCTGCTGCGCTACTTCATGGGCAACGCCAACCGGGTGCTGTCGAAGATGCAGATCCTTGACCACGTGTGGGACTACGACTTCCGTGGCGACACCGGGATCGTCGAGTCCTACGTGTCCGTGCTGCGCCGCAAGGTGGACAGCAGCGGGCCGCGGCTGATCCACACTCTGCGGGGGGTCGGGTACGTGCTCCGGCTTCCGTCCCCGTAGCTCACTCATGTCTGTCCAGTCCGGGCTCAGCAGCCGCTGGCAGGAGATCCGGCGGGTACCCGGACGGGTCCCGCTGCGGATCAGGCTGATCACCGCCGTGCTCGCGCTGGTCGCCGTGGCCCTGTCGATCATCAGCATCGCGGGCATCTCCGTGCTGCGCGGATACCTGCTGAGCGGCTACGACGCGGGGCTGAAGAACCCGGGTGGCCTCCACGATTTCGTGCAGCACTACCTGTTCACCCAGAGCACGACGGTGAGTTTCGGCGGCCAGCAGTGGCTGGCCTATCTGCCAGCAGGCGGCCACAGATGGCAGCCGGTGCTGGAACCCGTGACCGGCCGGCCCGGCACCCAGCCGACCCGGCTCCCCCAGCCGGCCGCCCCGGTCACCCCGGCCTGGCTCGCGGCACACGACGGGCAGCCGGTCACCGTGTCCGCGCAGTCCGGCGGGCGCCAGTGGCGGGTCGTCACCTACCGGCAGACGTTCTTGATCCCGTCCGGCGGGACCACCACCGGGACGCTGATCGCGGCGGCGGACGTGACCAGCGTGTACCGGACCGTCGACGCGCTGGCACGCATCGACACGATCGTCAGCGCGATCGTGATCGTCGCCCTGGCAGTCGTCGGGGCCGCGATCGTCCGCAGCAGCCTGCGCCCGCTGACCGACATCGAGCACACCGCGGAGGCGATCGCGGCCGGCGACCTTTCCCGGCGGGTGCCCGACCGCGACCCCCGCACCGAGGTCGGGCGGCTCGGCCGCTCGCTCAACACGATGCTCGCCCAGATCGAGACGGCGTTCCACGCCCGGGAGGACTCCGAGACGGCCGCCCGGCGATCCGAGGAGCGGATGCGCCAGTTCGTCGCCGATGCCAGCCATGAGCTGCGCACCCCGCTGACCGCGATCCGCGG
>Ga0307372_10013747_pt1 | contig 10436 bp, 10 predicted proteins | sample OX1MG_FD_202533 | JGI IMG/M metagenome (GOLD analysis project Ga0307372, IMG submission 202533) | Soil microbial communities from Risofladan, Vaasa, Finland - OX-1 | ecosystem: Environmental > Terrestrial > Soil > Coastal area > Acid sulfate soil | place: Finland: Risofladan, Vaasa | collected... | reverse complement strand
CTACATTGCATTGAAAAAAACCTCCATAGTTGACGTGTCTTGTTACTGCGTCTGTAAGACGTGCCTTACAAAGAAGAATGAATGTTAAGTCGTCACGGTGAAATCGACATGCTGTGCAAGCACCTGGCTCGCGCACGTTTTGTCACTGGCCCAGTACAATTCGACATAAGCAGGACCGGGAGTGCCGTAAATGGCCTGACCGTAACTGGATGTGTTGTGCGCGCCAACTGCGAAGGCGAAGTTGAAGATTGATTTGCCATTGAGATACCAGATCAGGCAAATGGCTCCGCTTTGACCACCTGTATTGATGTTGAAGGTAACATATACCTGTTGATTCACCTTAAACGTGGTAGTCGGCTGGGCAGGTTGGGATGCCGATGGAAGAACGCTGCTCATCTGGGCATTGGTGATGTATTGCTGACCGGGAAGGGTCGTAGTGGTGGGCGATGGTGTGCTGGCAGTTGTTGGAGTAGTGGTTGATGCTGTCGACGTATGGGTACTGACGGGCGTGTTGGCGCTACCTGTTGTGTTGTTACCTGTCTGTCCGACAGCCAGAACGTAGACCAGGACGAGCAAAATCCCCCCGGCGCACACACATATTCCCGCGATGATAAAACCGATGCGTGCATTGCTTGAAGGATGCCGGGGTGGTTGGCCAGGCCTGAAAGGCGCGTTCGGCGTAAACGTTGGCCGGGCGTTTTGTCCGGGCAACCACATCTGACCGGGTTGTGGCATGGGCGTTTGCGCGATTGGCGGTTGGAAAGCGAGAGGAGGTGCGGCCTGTCCCGATTGCCAGTTCTGTGGAGTAGAGCCGACACTGATGGGCGCAGCGGGGCTGCCACCCAGGGAGGCTGGTTCATAGTCATAGTGGCCTGTTCCGGCATGCGATTTTGGACCGGAGGCAACCGGCGTACCACATCGCGGGCAGTTTACAGTATGGCGGGATGGCGAAAGTGGCAAACCGCAGGCTGTGCATTTCATTGTAATATCCTCTCAAGCGTAGACAATCCCATCTTCCTCACTAATGAAACGAATTAATAGCCATGGAGTAAGTAATATATAGCTGAATGGGCTATTAACTTGTGCGGAATGGGAAAAGGGAAGGGCTTTCTTGACAGAAGGACGCGACACAACTACAATTAAGCAAGGAGAATTGATGAACCAAAGGGAAGCAATGTGCTAAAGAGTAGCGAAGTGGAGCGGGTTGAGCAAATCCTCTCACAGAATGTAGCCCGGCTGCAGGCATCTTTGCAACACGCCTCTAAAACTCATTCAGGACCGGAAGAGGGGAGCGATGCGTGGCTGCTCCTCAATGCGCTCATTGATAATGATCGCACTGCTCTTGATGCGCGTTTTGAACAATCCGGTCGTGCCCTGGCGCAATATGGCGGCAAATTGGAGGCACGCATCCAGGGCTTGCAAACCTATAGCGATGCACTGGCGCAGGAATGTATCTCTCTCTTCAGTGAAAATGAGGCAGACCTGCCCCTGCTCGTGGAAGCAACTGCCCGTTTAAACAAGTTGCAATCGCTCTGTATTATGGCTCTCACGCGCGGCTACCAGTCGGTCGTAGACCAGATGTTTCTTGAACGACAAAAGATGGAGGGGCTGCTGCAAGAGCGCCTGCAAATATTGCAGAAGATCAATAGCGTGAGCAATTCTACCGCTGACCTGGACCAGGCGCTGGGAACGATTGCCAGGTACGTGGCGGATGAGATACACGCTGACCTGTGTTCCATCTTCTTCTATGACGAATTGCAGAGGGTACTGACGCTGCGCGCCACCAATGGGCCGCGCCCGATGGGTGGCATGCATTACACGCTGCGCCTGGGAGAAGGATACAGCGGGTGGGTTGCTGATGAAGGGAGACCGCTGCTGGTGCATGACGCGCTGGCGGACGGCGCGTTCGCCATGGAGGCGCGCAGCTACGGCACCGAGTATCGCGGACTGATGGCGCTGCCGGTCATCTTCTTTGGCAATGTCGAGAGCTTGATCGGGGTTATCAATATCCAGTCTATTGAACCACGTGATTTTAGCGGCGAAGAGATGAACTTTGTAGAAGTCGTCGCGGGTATCATTGCCATCAATGTGGAAAATGGGCGACTGTATGAACAAACCGACGAGCAGTTGCGCCGCAAAGTCCATGAAATGGCCACTATCCACCGCGTGTCTTCCATTATTGCTTCGACGCTGGACCTGGATCGCGTACTCCAGATTATCACTACGCAGGCTGTGCAATTGAGCGGCGCGGACCGCTCGTGTATCTTTGAACTGGATACTGAGACACAGCGTTTGCATGTGATAGCACATTATGGACTGAATGGGGCTGAGGTGCGCGGTATCGAAGTGCCTGTGGGCCACTGCTGCGCCGGACGCGCTGTCCAGACGGGACATCCGTGCAAAGCGGTCGATTGCTTCCACAGCGATGAGCAGTGTTTTCTGCGCTACGATCCGCTTGTTTCGTCTGAAATGCATTCTGTGCTGTGCGTGCCACTTGAGGTCAAACGCAACGTGTTGGGCTGTATCTGTGTCTATAGCAGCCATCGTCACATGTTAAGCGATGAGCAGATGCAACTGGTGATTACTTTCGCGAACGAGGCCGCGATTGCCATTGACAACGCACGACTGTACGAGGAAACGCGTCACGGTTTAGAGATCAAGACGATCTTGCTGCGCGAATTGCACCACCGCGTCAAAAACAACCTGGCGACGGTCGCGGGTATCCTCTCGTTACAGGGCAGGCGCACTCGTTCGTCTGAAGTACGCCACATCCTGGCGGAGAGTGTGAATCGCGTGCAGGGGCTGGCGGAGACGCATGACTTGCTTTCACACGAAGATGTGAGTGAAGCACGCGTCGATGATATCGCCCGCAAAATTGTAGGAGTGGCCAACGCGAATCTACGCCCGCCCGATACGCAGATCGCGTTTGACGTGGAACCATGTCCGATAGTCATTCCTTCACGCGCAGTGGCAATTCTGGCGTTGGTGCTGAATGAAATGGTTTCAAATGCCATCAAGCATGGCATAGCGGGCAAGTCCAGGGGAACTGTCACGGTGCGCGGACGCGAAGAAAACGGTGAAGTGATCGTAGAAGTGCTGGATACTGGCAATGGGCCTGTGGAAATCACCGAGGAAGAAAGCAGCGAAGGGCTGGGCCTTTCATTGATCAGGCATTTGATAGGCGATCTTGGAGGTCGATTTGTATTGCGCCGCACAGATGAAACGCCGCCGCGTACCTGTGCGGAAGTGCGCTTTCCCCTGACGCGGCGTTAAAACGCGGCAGTAGGGACACCCCTCGTGGGTATCCGCATCCTCTCGCTCAAGTCAAGTCAAAGGCTACGAGGACACCCACGAGGGGCGTCCCTGGGGTTTGTTAACTTGGTGCGTACAGAGCAGGCGGAAAGGACGCCCACGAGGGGCGTCCCCTACTGGAGTGTACGTGTGAGGCATTCGTGGAGGTGAACGTAATGAATTATCATGGAGAGCCAAATCCCACTTTAAATGGTGTTTCCCCGGCTCGTATTCTGGTGGTAGAGGATGATGTTGATATCCGCCAGGTGTTGTGCTTGTACCTGAAATACTCAGGCTTCGATGCGCTGGAAGCTGCCGATGGTCAGGAAGCGATTCGCCTGATACCGGAGTACTGTCCAAACCTCGTCTTGCTTGATCTCATGATGCGGCCTGTCGATGGTTGGGAGGTGCTGCACTGGTTACGCGCGCGGCGCTTGAATCCCCCTTTGCCGGTGCTGCTGTTGACCGCGCTCTATCAACCCGCTGAACAATTGCAAGGCTTTGAAGAGGGCGCTATTGAGTATCTGACCAAACCCACGCAGCCCGATATCATTGTTGAACATATTCGCGCAATTCTAGGACTCAGCGTGGAACAGCGCAAGATGTTGCAGCGCAGACGCATAGATGAGCAGAGAAAGACTCTGGAGCGTATTACTGCAAAGCCCGATGAGTTTATGTATTGATATGCCCTGTCACTGCAAGCGGTAGAGAAGCGCTTGCCCGCAGTGCGTGCAAAAACGATCTCTGGCGCGGTTCTGGCTTCTACATTTGGGACACTGGTTCAAGAGCGAACCGCAGCGCACGCAGAAATACGTATCGGGCTTGTTGGGTCGCTGGCAGTTGGGACAGGCATAAATAGGAGATGTCGGGGCGCGTTCGATGCCGCCTGGTCGCTGAGTCGGCTGTAAAGAAATATCCCCTATCGAAGAAGGATGCACGGCCTGCTCTAGCGCCAGCGCCAGGTCATTGGCTTGCTGGTAACGCATAGCCGGTTGTTTCTGGAGGGCGGTGAGAATTACCTGGCATACCTGCGACGCTAGCTGCGGATTGTAGATTCTTGGGTCTGGCGGGGGCAGGTAGAGATGGCTGTGCGCCAGCGCATGGTAGTTATCGCCGACAAACGGTGTGCGCCCGGTGAGCGATTCGTAGAGCATTACACCGAGCGCGTAAATGTCTGCCCGTCCATCCACCTCCTCCTCACCCCTGCATTGTTCAGGTGACATATATTCTGGCGTACCGACGCCTGCCCCAGGACGAGTAAGCCCGCTATTCCCCGCGAGCACTTTCGCTATTCCGAAGTCTGAGAGAATGGGGCGTCCTGAACGTTCCATCAGGACATTGACCGGCTTGATATCGCGATGAATGATGCCGTTTTCATGCGCGTAATTGAGGGCGCTGGCGAGTTGTTGAAAAATGCGATTGGTTTCTTCCAGGTCAATCCCACCAACAATGCCAGTGACCGCCGCGCTCTGAGCAGCGTCGAGCTTGTGTTTGAGCGTGCCGCCGTCCACCAGTTGCATCACAATATAGAGATGACCCTGGTTCTCGCTAAAGTCGTGGATTGTTACGATATTGGGATGAGAGAGCCGCGCAACCAGCCTGGCCTCGCGGTGGAAGCGCTCTACAAAGTTGCGATCTGTCGCATACCAGGGCGGGAGAACTTTTACCGCGACTTCGCGGTTAAGATTCTCCTGGCACGCTCGATATACATGGGCCATGCCTCCCTGACCGAGTGGGGCAAGGATGGTATAGTTCCCGAGTGTTGTACCGATCAGGGGGTCTTGTTGCATATCCTGGTTCGGCGCCTCTCATCCCGGCGCGCGTTTTAGCGACGCGCGAAGACCAAAACGGTTTGACCCAGTTGAATTTTGTCTCCTTCTTGTAGTGTGTAGGGCTGGTATTTGTTGACGGTCTGGCCGTTCACTTTGGTGCCGTTGGCGCTGCCCTCATCACGCAGGGCATAGGTACCATTGCCCGTGTTGACGATAGAGGCATGCAGGCGCGAGACCGCCAGGTCTTCGAGGAAGATATCGCTCTCGCGGCTGCGCCCGATGCTCAGGCTCTCTTTGTTAACTACATAGACGCGTCCCGGCTCTTTTCCTTCTTCGATGCGCACGTAGCCTACGCCGCCCTGAGAGTTCGGCGCGACAGCGCCGGAGGGACGCAGCATGGTGCGATCCCCATCGGAGTTATCAAAGGGACTCGCGCCAAAACCTGGCTGACCCTGACCAAAACCAGGAGTCTGCTGCTGCCACGATGGGATGGGCGGATTACCGCCTGGAGGTGTAGTAGTTGGCTGGACGGGGCTGCCGGGCCAGGCGGGCTGCGCTCCTGGCTGCATTTGCGGTTGCACGGGCTGGCTCCAGGGGTCAGCAGGCTGCGCTGTTTGTCCCCAGGGTTGAGCGGGCGCGCTGCCGCCAAAAGCAGCGGGAGCTTGTTGTGGATTGTTTGGCGCGTTCCAGGCTGGCGCGGCTGATTGTTGTTGACCCCAGGGATCTTGTGCCGCGGGAGCAGCAGTCTGGTCCCATGAAGGCGCTCCTCCTACAGGCTGCTGGCTACCCCATCCGCCCTGTGGTTGCGGCTGAGCGGGAGAACCCCACCCGGAGGCTGATTGCTGCGGTTGTGGCTGAGCGGGAGCGCCCCACCCACCGGGCTGCGGTTGTTGAGAGGGGGCATCCCATCCATTCTGCTGAGCCTGTGGTTGTGGTTGAACAGGGCTATTCCAACCGGCGGCCTGCTGAGGGGAGGCGGTAGCGCCCCATCCGGCTTGTTGCTGCTGTGCAGGGGGTGCGCCCCATCCAGCTTGTTGCTGTTGCGCTGCACTGGCATCCCATCCGCCCTGTTGCGCGGGAGGACTCCAACCTGCGGCTTGTTGACCCCAACCTTGTTGGCCGGGTATCTGTCCGCCGCCTGCCTGCTGTCTCTGCCAGTCAGATGGAGCAGCAGGGGTGGCAGCGCCGGTTTTCTTCTTGCCGCTGTTGCGGAAAAGAAGCAGGGCTACAACCAGAATAATAAGCGCAACAACCAGGACTGCCGCTGCGATAACAAAAGGATTGTGCAGGAATGTTGGTAATGCCCCAAAAACGGCTGCAAATCTAAGAAACTTACTCATGTTGTTCACCTCTCTTAATTGTAGGAGCGCAACTGGTCCAGAAATTGCGCCCGGTATATCTTTGGGCGCGAAAGCTGTACTGTTCCAGGTACATTGTGTTTCTCGCACCCCTACAATTGCATTTATCGTAATTCAAAACGCACTTCAACGCTGCCGAAGCGCAGGATATCGCCATCTTTGAGTTGACGTTCTTCGTATGGCGTTAAAACGACTCCATTCAAACGTGTCTTGTTAAGCGCGTTGAGGTCTTCAACGGTATATTGCCCATGTTGAAAGCGCATATAGGCATGACGCCGGCCAACCGTCTTATCCGCAAGGTTAATCTCCGGGTTGATACCCAGCACAGGGTCATGCCGCCCTACCACCATAAGTTCTCCTGTTAACGGGATGGCTGAATTGTTGGGCAGCACCAGCAGGCGCGCATTTTTGGGCGGGGCTGCCTGGGCTTCATTCGCCTGGTTGCCGCGTTCGCCGAGCGGGGGACGCTCGGCAGTATCCTGGCGGTCGATGGGAATAACCGGGAGAAGCTGTTGCAATTGCTCAAGCGCGTTAATAAACTCGCGCGGAGTGCTAAAGCGGTCTGCCGGTAGTTTAGCCATCGCTTTCTGCATAAACTGGTCCAGCTCATTTGGGAGTTCCGGGCGGATACGACAAATAGACGGGATTTTGTCGTTCATGTGTTTCACGACGATATCGACGGCAGTATCTCCCTCGTAAGGCGGATGTCCACTTAACATTTCAAAAAGGACAGTTGCTACAGAGTACAAATCGGAACGGATGTCGGCTGAACGTCCGCTTTCGGCCTGTTCGGGCGGGATATAATAGGCTGTTCCCATAAAGACATTGGATTGGGTCAGCGTGACAGTCTCCCGGCTGCGTGCCAGGCCAAAATCAGTAATCTTCGCCACTCCGTTACTGTTGATCACGATATTCTGTGGCTTTATGTCGCGATGGACGACGCCATGTTTATAGGCCGTATCCAGCCCTTCGGCGATTTGCCGGGCATAGTCAAGCGCGAGCGCAGGCTCCATAGGGCCACTCGTGAGCGTATGGTACTTCAGATTTTGACCGTCTATGTAATCCATCAGGATGTAATGTAAATCGCTTTCATCCCCATATTCAAAAATGCGCACAATATGGGGGTCGTGGAGGGTCAGGAGAATGTGGGCCTCACGTTGGAAGCGTGCCAGCAACTCACCGTCATCGGCGAGTTCGTAGTGCATGGCTTTCATCGCGAAGATATGGTTCGTTTTTGTGTCACGCACAATATAGACGGTGGCAAAACTGCCCCGTCCCAATTCGTCAATGAGCTTATAGCGACCCTTGATGACACGTCCTACCATGTCACCACTCATGCGTTTTCTCCTCTTGAATGGCTACTCCACGCGGCTATTATACATCATTCACCGTTGAATGTCATTGACACAAACGCGCAACCCTTCCTCTCTACCCCGTGCTAAAGGGTCATGTAGTTGAAACGGACTACACGGTCATTAAGTCGTGCTATGGGTAGAGTCTCCTATGGCTAATTGACGTAGTTATATTTATATGCAACTACAACGCTCCTGTTCCCTAATTTGGGATACTATAGATAATGAAATGCATAAGCTCTTGACAGGTCAGAGACAATGAAGAGGTAATCCAGTTCGGTGTTATTGTGAGGAAGAGTATTATGGCAAAACAGCCACTTGCGGAAGTTTTTGGATTCCCAATTGATAATGTTTCTTCAGATGCAGACCGCTACCGAAGAAACAAACTCTGCCCGTTTAACAACAAAGTTCCTTCATGCACAAAAGATAAAGCTGAGAACCCACTTGGAGTGTGCAGCGTGCTCGACGGCATTTTTCTTTTCCTCTGGTACATCCTGGACTTCGCTTACTGAAGTTCGTATAAATGACAAGTATAGCAAGTCAGCAGGGAATATTGATGTTGTTCTTGTCAGGACAGCTTACACACGATTTGATACCGCTCTAGATAAAATTACCAGAGCAGAAGCTGGTGATATTGAAAACTTTATTAACCATCTGCAGGAGAAGCTTGATGCAAAGTTGGAGAGCGGTCATTCGCCAGATGCTCCAACTTTGTCAGATGTCTTTAATAGGGAGGGCATATAGTGAAGCTGTCATTTGCTGTCATCATATTTGCAATTGAGGTTGAATAAGAATGCTTGTGCAGCAAACAACGTTATTTGACGATGTGCCATATGACCGGATGATGCATGACCATGTTGTGAATGTAGCTTCTGTGCCTCAACTTAGTCCTTTCCGCTATCCGGGGGGTAAGACGTGGTTGGTGCCTTATATACGCCGCTGGCTTTCACCACTTATCAGGCAGCAAAATAAACTCACTCCCCTTTATCCTGCTGCATTCATCGAGCCATTTGCAGGCGGCGGTATTATCAGTCTGACAGTTGCTGCCGAGAATCTTGCTAACCATATCACAATGGTAGAACTCGATGAGGATGTCGCTGCTGTCTGGCAAACAATCTTTCATGAAGATCTTTGGAAATGGTTGGCGCAAGCTATTGTCTCTTTTGACTTAACTGATGAGAGGATTGAGAGTTTTTTCTCAAGAACTGATCTCTCTTTGCAAGAATGGGCGCTCAAAACAATCATAAGGAACCGTGTGAATCGGGGAGATTTCTTGATGACATATGATGATACTGAAGAGGTGAGGTCACTCGCTCAGCAACATGGTTTTGATACACTAACTATTGCCATGAAGAGTACTCACCATGCGAAGATGCAAGAGTTGCTCATAGGTAAAGACTTGAACTGGTTAAAATAACCTATTCTTCCTTTTGTGGTTCCAGGCGGATAATACCATCAATTTTGTCAAATCCTTTATCCCAGCTATAGATATTGAAAACCTCTTCCGATATCATATAGGCTGCGTTGTAGGCATCAGCGAAGGAAATATTTTTAGTGACGTAGAGGTCAAGCGCCTTGTAAAAAACACTTTTAGCGGGAAGATGAAGACCTCTCAAAGAAATGATTGGCAGGACTTGCTCCTTGATCTGTTGCCGTGGTACTCTGTAGAAACTTTGTAGCGTAAAAATAGTCTCAAAAATAACAAGAGAGGAGGTAATAACTTTCTCCTCTCCTCGTTCGACTCTCATTAATAAATTGAGAGCTTGCTCGGCCATCTGCTGATTATCTCCAACAAGATAACGCAGCAAGATGTTCGTATCCAGAAAGCATGTTGCCATACTTTTTCTCAGCCTTCGGAAACAACTTCCTCGGCGACCCCTTTCTCAAATTCCTCATGCACTTTTTCAAAATCCTCAGGTCTGTTCCTGGGTGTTACTGATCCAAACCATTTCAGGAGTTTCGATTCTGCCCGGCTGATCTTAACCACATCTCCATCTACTTCAAAGCGAATCTTGTCTCGTGGTTGTATGCCGAGCAAGCGGCGAATATCCTGTGGAATAGTGACCTGTCCTTTCTCCGTGACAGAAGTTTCATATTCCCGCATGGTAATACCTCCAATCCTAGAATTACCAAATGTGATAGTATTGATACTATATATTGGTATTACCAGTTTGTCAAGTCAAACTGGGCAGAGAAAGGTTAGTTTCATATCTTAGTAAGAAAGGCAATCCTTCGCAAGAAGGATTGCCCAACAGAATAATATGAAAGTTGTTATGGCAAGATGTTAGCGGGGCTGCAACTCGCGACCCTGGCGCATGATCTCCCTCAGCTGATCCAGGTGGGCATCGTCGTGGTACAACCCCATGATGAAGCGGGAAACGGCGTTGAGGGGGTCGAGTCGTGGGAATGGGGAATACGTTACATCGAGATGGGCTTCATCCGGCCAGGCGTCCAGCATAGCCAGGCGCATGCGGCGGCTTTCTTCGAGACGCTGGCGAACCTGCGCGATGGTCGTCACGGTTCTCCAGGGGGTTTCGTAGCGCGAACGGCCTTCGACTTGTAAACCGCGAGCGAGGGTGAGGGCGAGCGCGGCCGCCTCTTCAGACGAGGCTGTGGCGTGGACTACCACGTGACCGAGCGTCCAGGCCAGGTCAGCTTCCTCG
>Ga0307372_10013743_pt1 | contig 10437 bp, 7 predicted proteins | sample OX1MG_FD_202533 | JGI IMG/M metagenome (GOLD analysis project Ga0307372, IMG submission 202533) | Soil microbial communities from Risofladan, Vaasa, Finland - OX-1 | ecosystem: Environmental > Terrestrial > Soil > Coastal area > Acid sulfate soil | place: Finland: Risofladan, Vaasa | collected... | reverse complement strand
CGGGCTCACCGTCCTGGTGGCCGCCGGCGTTGGTGCCCTTGTATTCGAACTGCCGATCGCGATCGCGATCGCGGTCCTGATGGTTCTGGTGGTGAGCTCCTACCGCCAGTTGGTGATCAGCCGCCAGGCGGATGGCGGCTCCTACGCGGTGGCTCGGGACTACCTCGGGCAGGGTCCAGCGATGGTCGCCGCCGCCGCTCTTCTGATCGACTACGTGCTCACGGTTTCGGTCAGCGTGGCGTCCGGGTCGGACGCCCTGGCCTCGGCCTTTCCTGGCCTGATCCCGCTCCGGCTGCCCCTGGCGGTCGTGCTCATCCTCGTGCTCTGCGGCGGCAACCTTCGCGGCGTGCGGGAGGCAGGCAGCCTCTTCTCCCTGCCCACCTACCTCTTCGTGGGCGCCATGCTGGTGCTGATCGGGGTCGGACTCCTGACCGCGCTAACCGGGGGCGTGCATCACGCCATCGGCGTCTACCCGCCGGTTATCAACCCCACGGAGGTGCTGACCCCCTTCCTGGTGCTTACCGCGTTCGCGTCGGGGTGTTCGTCCATGACGGGCATCGAGGCCGTCTCCAACAGCGTTCGCAGCTTCCGCGACCCTCCCGGCGATAACGCCGCCAAGACGCTGGTGATTCTCGGTGCCCTGCTGGTGCTGCTCTTCATCGGGGTGACCGTCTTAGACGTGATCCTCGGCGTCGAGCCCAAGCCGTCAGGGAGCCCGACCGTGCTCGCCCAGATCGCGTCCGACATCTTCCGGGGCCCGGGCCACTTCTTCTTCTACGTGATCCAGTTCTCGACCACGATGGTGCTGATCCTGGCGGCCAACGCCAGCTTCAACGGCTTCCCCCGGCTTTGTGCCTTCCTGGCCCGAGACGACCGACTGCCCCACCGGATGGGTGCCTTCGGCGATCGCCTGGTCTACTCCGCCGCGATCATCTTCCTGACCGGAGTGGCAATCGCGGTAGTGGTCGCCTTCAACGCCGACACCAACCACCTGATCAATCTCTACGCCATCGGCGTCTTCACCGCCTTCACCCTGGCCCAGACGGCGATGGTGCGCTATCAGTTGCGGCACCGCGCCGGGCACTGGCGGCGCAACGTCTTCATCAACTGCCTGGGAGCGCTGGCGACGCTGCTGGTCGACCTCATCGTGATGGTGGTCAAGTTCCACCTCGGGGCCTGGGTCGTCCTCATCCTGATTCCACTGTTGGTCCTGCTTTTCTGGTTCGTGGGACGCCACTACGTGGAAATTCGGCAGCGCATCCGGAACGCCGCTGAAGACGACGAGCTGCTCGATGCTTACCGGACCGTGGTTCCCGTCTGGGTCCTGGACCCGCCCACCCGGCGCGCGCTCGCCTACGCAACCACCCTTGGTCGCGATGTGGTGGCGCTCAACCTGGGCGCCGTCCCCGAGCTAGCCGCCGAGGTGAGCACGCTCGGGATCGAGGCCGGGGCGGGGTCGCACCGCTCGGTGAAGATCGAGGTCGAGAGCGCCCCGGCCGGCCCCGGCATCCGCCCTCTGCTCAGGCTGATCGACCGCCTCTCCCGCGAGGCGCACCCGGGGATGGTCTCGGTGATGGTGCCCGACGTCGTGACCAGCGCGGGGCTGCTCGGGCTGCTCCGCCGACCCCGCTCGCTCAGGCTCAAGCTGGCCCTTCTGCGCCGGGTGGGGGTGGTCGCCGTCAGCTATCCATCCGATTGGCGTGGGAGCAGCACCGGCGAGGAGATAATCGCAGCCCGCCGGCGGGTGGCGGTGGTGCCGGTCTCGGGGCTCGACGTCCTCGCCCTGCGCGCGCTCCACTATGCCCAGGCGATCGCCGACGAGGTCGTGGCGCTTCATGTCGCCACCGGCCAGCCCGGAGACGTCGCCCCCCAGGCCGATCTCGCCCCCGGCGAGCTCAAAAAGGACAACCCCGGAATCCTCCCCGACCAAGAGGCGCAGGAGCTGGCCGCCGACTGGGACCGTTGGGTTGGCCGACAGCTGGGCTGGGATCCGGAGCGACCCCGCCCTCAGCTGGTGACCCTGGTATCCCCCTACCGGACGGTGGTACAGCCGGTTCTGAGCTATCTGGCAGTCTTCCGCGAGCACAATCGCGCCGCGCTCTGCACGGTCGTGCTCCCGGAGCTAGTGACCCGGCACTGGTGGAACCAAATCCTGCACAACCACCGAGCCTTCCACATCAAGGCCGCCCTGCTGGGCCGTTCTGACTTCGCGGTCGCGGACGTCACCTACGAATTGGGCGGCCGTTAGGTCGGTCGGGCGCCCCGCTAAACTGCGCCGGATGCCGCCGCCCTCGAACCTGACCAAGGGCGAGGCCCGGACCCGGGCCGAGTTGATTGAGGCCATCTCCTACTACGTCGAACTCGATCTCTGCCGGGGGGCGGAGCGCCTCGGGGTCGAGGCCCGCCTTGACTTCTCAGCTCGAGTACCGGGCGCTTCCACCTTCGTGGAGGCAGAGCTGGCCGGGCTCGACGAGCTCTCTTGGAATGGCGCGCCTCTCTCCCTCGAGAACTTCGATGGGCGCAGGATCACCCTTCCCCGGCTGCGAGAGCTCAACTCGCTGCGGGTGCGCGGAGAGGCGGTCTACGAACGGACCGGTCTGGGGCTGCGTCGAAGTGAGGACCCGGCCGACGGGTCCACCTACATCTACAGCGATTTCGAGCCCTACGAAGCTCATCGCACCTTCCCCTGCTTCGATCAACCAGACCTCAAGGGCACCTTCCGCTTCCGAATTCGGGTCCCCGAGGAATGGGTCGCCCTCTCTACGGAACCCGGCCAGCCTGAGGAGGTCGACCGCCGCGACAACTGTCGCTGGTGGGGCTTCTCTCCCAGCATGCCCCTGGCGCCCTACATGATTGGCCTGGTGGCCGGGCCTTTCCACGGGGAGCATGCTCGTCGCGGCGCGACCCCGCTCGGCCTCTACTGCGCCCGATCGCTGGCCCCGTACCTCGACGCCGAGGAGCTGTTTCGAGCGACACGTCAGGGGCTCGACTTCTACGAGGGCCTATTCGGGGTCCGCTTCCCATTCGCCAAGTACGACCAGGTCTTCTGCCCGGAGATGGTCAACGATGGAATGGAGTCGCCCGGCTGCGTCACCATCACTGACCAGGTGCTCTGGCGCGGCCGGCCCACGACCAGGCAGCGCTCGCTGCGGGCGGACCTGATCATGCACGAGCTGGCCCATATGTGGTTCGGCGACTTGGTGACGATGAGGTGGTGGGACGACCTCTGGCTCAATGAGGCATTCGCCACCCTGATGGCCGTTTTTGCAGTCGATCGAGCGACCGAGTTCCAGGACGCCTGGGTGGCCTTCGCGACCGTCAACAAACAGCTCGCCAGCAGCCAGGACCAGCTTGGGACCTCGCACCCAGTGATCGCCCCGGTCGCCGACGTCGAGTCGGTGCGAGCCAACTTCGACACCATCACCTACGAGAAGGGCGCCGCCGCCCTGCGGCAGCTGGTGGCCCTAGTCGGCGAGCCCAGTTTCTTCGCCGGCCTGCACTCATTTCTGGTCCGGCATCGGGAGTCGAATGCGGAGTTCGCCGACCTCGTGGAGGCCCTCGAGCAAGCCTCGGGACGGGACCTGCGCGGCTGGACCCGCGAGTGGCTGGAGACGGTAGGCATGAACCGCCTGGGCTGCCGAGTCGAGACCCGGGCCTCGTCGGGTGGCTCCGAGATCACCCGGCTCACGGTGGAGCAAAGCGCAGCACCCGGCCAACCGACGCTCCGAACCCACCGCGTTCGCCTCGGCCAATTCGATTGGGTGGGCGCGAGTCTGGAGCGCGTCGGCGCGGCCGAAGTGGAGATTCAGGGCTCCGAGACCGAGGTCGGGGAACTGTCCGGACGCCAGCGGCCGGCCCTCCTCCTGCCCAACGACGGCGACCTGAGCTATCTCAAGATCCGGCTCGACCCGACCTCACTGGCCACCGCTGAGGCACACCTGAGCTCGATCAAGGAGAGCCTGGCCCGAGCTCTGATCTGGGATCTCAGCTGGGACACCGTATGCGACTTGGAGATCGCCGCTCAGCGCTTCACCCGCATGGTCATCTCCCACCTCGCCGCCGAGGCCGACACCACCTTGGCGACCGTCGTCCTGGGCAATGTCAGCGCGGCGATCAGGCGCTACGGGTCGGCCCACCGAGTGGTCAGCCTCGAGTCCGAGATCGCCTCGCTGGCTTGGGACAGCATGGCTGGCTGCCCGGGCGGAGGTGACGGGCAGGCGGTCTGGCTGCGAGCCTTCATCGGATTCGCCACCGCACCGGAGCAGCTTGCCCGCTGTCGCGGCTGGCTGCTCGAGGGCGGGCTCCCCGAGGGCGTTTCCCTGGACGGCGAGCTGCGCTGGAGCTTGGTGCAGTCCCTGGCTGCCCGAGGGGCAGTCGGTGGGGCGGAGATCGCCGCCGCTCTGAAGGCTGATCCCAGCTCGACCGGGAAGGTACGCGCCGCTGCGGCCCGGGCCGCCCGCCCGGTGGCGGGCGCGAAGAGGGCCGCCTGGTCGAGGCTGAACTCCCCCGATGCCACCATCGAGGAGGCGCGGGCCATCGCTGCCCGGCTCGGAGGATGGCAGCACGAAGAGCTGCTGCTCCCCTACCTGGACGGTCTGCCCAAACTTTTTGACCAGCAGCTCGCCCGTCGGGGAGCAGAATTCACCGTTCAGATGGGCACCTGGTTGGCGCGCTCACTCGCGCCCAGCCAGCCGCTCGCTGACGTCTGTCGCGAGAACCTGTCCCGGCCTCAGCTCGACCCGAACCTGCGGCGCATCTTCTCCGACTTCCTGGAGGACACCGAGCGCTACCTGCGGGCTCGCGCCCTCGACGAGGTGGATTCGGCGCCCGGGTGAGTCAGAGCCGGAGTCAGCACCCGATGAGGCTTCCGCAGGCCCCGGTCACCAGGCCAGCTCGACCCCCAACCCTCGCAGGCGAGCCGCCTGGTACACCGCCTGGGCAACCGCCACGTCCTCGACCCCCAGCCCGGTCGATTTGAACACGGTCAGCTCCTCGTCCGAGCGGCGCCCGCGCCCCGACCTGGTGAGCACGTCCCCGAGCTCGGTGGCCGCCCCGGGGTCGAGTCCCTGGAGCTCCCGCGCCCCAGCCGGCGGCGGACTGCTCAGCGCCCCCATCCACTCCACGAAGAGGCGCCCCTGGCGCACCGTTTCCCGATCCAGCTCCGACCCCATGCCGACCGACACTACGTGGACCCCCGGACCCAGCCACGACCGCCGAAGCACCGGGTCGGGTGAGTCGGTGCAGCAGAGCACCACGTCGGCCCCTCTCACCGCCGACTCGAACGAGGCAAAGACGCGGCAGCCCGGCACCCGGTCGGCCACCTCCTGGGCCCGCACCGGATTCCGGGCCGCCAGCCGGAGCTCGCTGACCCCGCCCACGCTGGGGACCAGTTCCAGGTGGGCCCGGGCCTGCTCTCCGGACCCCAGGATCGCCAGCACCCAAGGGCCGGGCCGGGCCAGCTCTCTTACCGAGAGCGCAGAAACGGCCGCGGTCCGGACTGCCGTCAGAAGCCCCGCGTCGATGACGCAGAGGGGCATTCCGGTCTCGCCATCGAAGAGCGCCACCATCCCCTGGTGGGAGGGGACGTTCGCCGCGGCATTGGCCGGGAAGACGGTGATCAGCTTGGCTCCCAGAGCCACCCCGGGGACGAATGCGGGCATGGCCCCGAGCCATCCCCCGGGCGCTTGCGCCGCAACCCGGGGGGGAGCGCTGGCCTCCCCCCGGCTGTAGCTGATCAGAGCCTGGGCGAGGGGTTCGAGCAGCTCGGCCCCCTCGAGCGCCGTCGCGACCTGACCCCGGGTGAGGATCAACAGGGCGGAAGCCTCAACCGTCGGCGACCACTCAATCGCCGGCTCCAAAGTAGTCACGGCAGCGCTCCATACCCTCCACCTCGACCTCAGGACGGTCGCTGAGCTCCCACCGCTCACGGGTCAGGCGCAGTCCGACGTGCTCGGCGACGAGACCGCGGCGCTCGACCGGCATCTCCCCATTCTCCTGGTAGCCGAGCACTTGGGAGACGCGAAGCGAGGCCAGGTTGTCCCGAAACGCGGCGCTCAGGGCGACCCGGGCGCCCAGACTGACGAAGCCGAAGTGAAGGATCGCAGCCCGCATCTCACGGCCGATGCCCTGCCCCTGGTGAGCGATACCCAGCCACGACCCGGTGTTGAAGGTACGGGCCACCGAAAAGTGCGCCGCTGAGATTCCCTGCGTGCCGACGACCCGGCCCCCTTGCAGGACGACCGGGTTGAAGCTCCACGCCTCCGGCCGCCAGGTAGCCAGCTGGAGCAGGTTCCACTGCACCGTCCCCCGCTCCAGCGCCGGCGTCGGCTGGTCCGTCCAGGGCGTGTCGAAGGGCATGGTTTCGGGAGGATGAACCCCGGCGGCAGCCAGGGTCGCCAGCTCGTCGAGCAGGTCCAGGTCGGGCAGCCGCAACTCGAGCCGTTCGGTGCGGATGCGAATGTCTAGGATCGGCAGGTGGCGCACCCTGGGGACCCTACTGAAGCGAGCCGCGAGAGGGCAACTGGCTGGATCTCTCCCACGTGGCCGGCCTCAAGCCCCCGCCCGGCTCAGGCCGCCCGCTCCCGCCGAAGAGTGCTCCAACAGGGGATGAGGATGATCCCGGCGACGATGTACGTGCCCGCCATGATCGTGAAAGCGGTGGTGAATCCGAAGCTTCCGATCACCCAACCCAGGAGCGCCAGCCAGAGCGAGCCCACGCCGTAGGCGAGTGCGAAATAGATTCCAAAAACACTCGACTGACCCTCGCGAGTGACGGCATCGCTGACCAGCGCCTGGAGCAGGGGATTCTCGATGTAGGCAAAGACTCCGACGGCCAGCGCGACTGCGATGATCAAAGGCAGGGGCAGGCCAGCTGAGCGCCCCAGGCTGAACACGAAGACCGCGGCCAGACCGTAGGCCACCCAGAGGACGGGCAGCCGTCCGAGGCGGTCGGACAGCGCCCCGCCGATGAGCGGGCCGATCACCGCCCCGAGCAGCATCACGTCGAAGATAATCCCCACCTCCACCTCGGGAATGTGGGCCCGGTTGCGCAGGTACAGGGGGACGTAGGCGTTGATTGTCCCCAGCCCCCTGCCCCCGGCGGCGACAGTAGCCGTGACGATGCCCAGAACCACAATCCGAGGATGGATCATCTCGGCCCGAGGAATGGTCGGCAAGCGCCACCGGGATCTCCCTTGGATGTGCGGCCGAAAGCGCTCCCGGTCGACGCGTGGGAAGGTCAGCAGCAGGATCACCGCGATCACGAGAAGGGGAAGGGAGAGGATCAACATCGTCGGCCTCCACCCCAGTCGCGAGAGCATTACCGCAGCCGGCAGCGGAATCAGCAGCGAACCCAGGCTACCCCCGATGGTATGGACGCTGAGGGCGCCCCCTCGCCGATCCGGATAGGTGCGGGCCAGCACCGCACTTCCCACCGGATGCTGCTGACTGGCGCCGAGCTGGGCCAGCCCCTGAGCGCCCGCGAAGAAGGGATAGGTCGGGGCCAGCGACCCCAGCACCGCGCAAAGGCTGAGGATGAGGTTCTGCGAGCCGAGGATCCAGCGCGCGGAAACCCTGCGGCTGACGAAACCGGCCGAGACCTGGCTCAGTCCGCCGACCACGCTGGTTGAGGCCACTGCCAGGCCCAGCTCGGCGTAGGTGATGTGAAAGGCGATCAACACATACGAATAGGTCAGCGGCAAGAGGGCCGAGTACATGTGCTGGGTGGCGTGCGACGCCGAGACCATGAGGAGGGTCCGCGGCCCACTTCGCGGGACGCCGGAGTCCGGCACTGAAGTCCCTCCCTCTGCACCCATCGTTCTCAGGATAGGGGGAGCCCGACACGGCACCGGGCGACGGTGCTTGCTAACCGGCCGAAAGGGCTGGCCAGCCCGGGCGGGCGGGGCCTATGGCCGGGAGTTCGGAGTCGGTCGAAGTCGGCTACCCGGTGATGGAGTCGCCCGACGTCGCCGCCCGGGTCCGAACCTCGCGGGCAGTCGGACTCCAGATATCCGAGCAGGCGACACAGACCTCGGTCGGGATCACCCCCACCCGCATAAGCAGGCCGAAGATCTGACAGCCAAGGCAGAAGGCGAAGACTGACTCCAGGGTCGCGGCCAGCACCAGGATCACCAGCAGGACATAGGTGACCCCGGTAAGTCCGAAGGCGAAAAGGGCGATCGCGGCAGTGACCGTCAGCAGGGCGCCGATCGCCTGGGCGAATCGCTTGGGCGGACCCGCCACCAGTTTGGGAGCCGCCAGCCGAGGGGCGACCACGCGGGTAGCCAGCTGACCGAGTGGGCTCAGCGTGGGCCCGCTGGCGAGTCTGGCCAAGAAGCCGACCGCCAGCACCGCGCTCAACCAGGGGAGATGGGCCACCACCGCGACCAGCCCGATGGTAGCCACTCCCGCCGCGACCGTCCGGGCGGCGACCTCGTTCACGGGATTGGGGAAGGTGAAAATCTGGCGGACTCTGGTCACGGTCCTCCCATCATGGCAAACTCCACCCCGGGAGTCGAGTTTTGACAGTAGCGAGCCCGCCGGATGACGCCAGCAGAAGCCGAGAGCGCTCAGGAGGTGACCCCCCCGGAACGGGGTCGGTGTCGGTTTCTTGGTCCAGGGCGGTGACGACCATGGCGACGCCGGTTCCTTCCCGGCCGATCGAGTTCCCGGCCGCCACCCCCCAGGACGACGCCCGCCCGGGCCAGGAAGACGACCGCCATACAGCAGCCCACTCCGAGAGCCACCAGGGCCGCCCGCTCGGTCTGCATCAGAGCGCCCACCAGCACGGCGCCGGCGAAGAGGCCGGTTCCCAACCAGACGTTGAGCAGTCCCCGCTCGAAGGCGCTCGACCTGGCCGAGCCCACCGCAGCCGCGGGGGCCACCGCGATCTCGCCCTGGGACGCCCTGCGTAGCGGCCACGGAATACGCCTCCCGGGGCCGACCCCCACCCGCCGCTGGACCGGCGCCGGGGCCGTCGGCGCGCCCACCCCTGGAAGGGGTGGGTCGGCGACTTCGAAGAGAGTTGGAGGGAGGGAGGCTTGGAGCTCGTCCAGCCAGAGCAGGGCAGCCTTGCCCCGGCCGGTGAGCAGAAGGCGGCTACTGGCCAGCGGGCGACCCGGGGGAGTCCGCTGCACCAGCCGCCGTCGCAGCAGGGTCTCCCGCATCTTGGCCGCCTCGGCGCTGGTCATGCCCAGGCGCCAGGCTAGCTCCGAGTCGGCTATTCCACCCTCGGGGAACTGAGCCAGGGCCGCCGCCTGTTCGAGCGGCAACTTAAACCGCGCTCCACTTCTCCCCCTTGGAGCGGAGGGAACCGGCTGCGACGAGCGGCGCGTCCGGTTCAGGGCAGCGACGGTATGGCGGTGAGCGAATTTCATCAGGGTCCCGACTCCAGTACTGCTCCCCCGCTCAGAATCGCACAACGCGCCCCAATCTGTGCCCCCCAATTCGGTTTGCGCCCGCGCCACCCGAGCCTCGCTCCGCCCTCTGCGTTATACTGCTTGCTGGCAAGCAATCATCGAGGAGCAGGATGCCGATTCAGTCCGGCCTCGACGAGAGCCAGCCGGCGGCCCGGCTGCGCATGCTGATCGGCAAGCTCTCGCGACGGCTCAGCCGCGTCCAAGCTGGGGCCGGCCTGACCCCGACCGAACTGGCGGTCCTGGCTGCGGTGGCACGGCGCGGGCCGCTGGGACTCGCCGAGCTGTCCAGTCGCGAAGGGATCAATCCGACCATGCTCTCCCGGATCGCCTCCAAGCTCGGCGACGGCGGCCTGGTCGCTCGCCAGACCGACCCCCGCGACCGCCGGGCCGCCCAGCTCGTGGCAACCGAGCAAGGACGGCGGTTGCACCGGCGCATTCGAGCCGAGCGCAACGACATCCTCAGCCAGCGGCTGCGGTCGCTTCCTCCCCGCCAGCGCCAACTCGTGATCGACGCCCTCCCCGCCCTGGAGGCACTCACCGAGGCGCTGCTGGACCCGGGCGCCTGACCCGGTGGGCCCACTTCTGAGGGCGACCCGGCTCACCTTCGCCTCTCTCTCGATCCCCAACTACCGCCGCTACGCCTCGGGTCAGTCAATCTCGCTGGTCGGGACCTGGATGCAGACCACCGCGCAGTCGTGGCTGGTTCTGACCCTCACCCACTCCGCGGTCATGCTCGGTCTGGTGGTGGCCACCCAGACCCTACCAGTGCTCGTGCTCGGAGCCTACGGCGGGGTCATCGCCGACCGGGTTGAGAAGCGGCGGCTGATGGTCATCTTGCAGACGATGATGGGCATCCAGGCACTCATCCTCGGTGTCCTCACCCTGACCGGACTGATCCGGATCTGGGAGATCTTCATCCTGGCGGCCCTGCTGGGACTGAACAACACCTTCGAGAATCCCAGCCGCCAGGCCTTCATGATGGAGTTGGTCGGCGCCAAGGACCTCCGCAACGCGGTCAGCC
>Ga0307372_10013742_pt1 | contig 10437 bp, 9 predicted proteins | sample OX1MG_FD_202533 | JGI IMG/M metagenome (GOLD analysis project Ga0307372, IMG submission 202533) | Soil microbial communities from Risofladan, Vaasa, Finland - OX-1 | ecosystem: Environmental > Terrestrial > Soil > Coastal area > Acid sulfate soil | place: Finland: Risofladan, Vaasa | collected... | reverse complement strand
CATTGTTGAGTCCGAGGCTAAACTCGTGTTCTTGTGTCGATCCAAGGAGTTTATTCAGCGCGAGTGCGATTTTCTGGTTGACCAACGCATATGCGTCGATGACTGGCATATCCTGTCCCAATAGTTCGTCGTTGTCGATTACGACAATGCCAGATGCCAAGTCTTTGATCTGCTTCAGCGCACAACCCGCATAGAAGTGCTTCGCCTTTTCAAAGATGTACGGCATTACCAAAACTGCCACCGTGACAGCACCCTTCGACCTTGCTTCTCTGGCAACCAGAGGAGCCAGACCTGAGCCGTCAGAGCCTCCCAGCCCAGCAATGATGAAAACAATGTCGCTATCCGATAGATTCTGCTTTATTTCGGGAATTTTTTCGTGCGCGATCCCTCTGACTTGGTACGGCGAAGTCTTGCCGCTTCCTGTTACGTTAACCAGTATTTTTTCGCCTTTTGTAATAGTCGCGACGTCATGGTCGTCGCAAGTCAAGTAGACAAAATGTTCCAGAAGCTTACTTTCCTTGGAAAGCTGAGCTGCAATCTTGCAACCTGCGCTTCCTACACCGAAAACGGCAACCTTTCTTCCATAACCAGGATTTGAATACGGAAAATCTGTTAGTTTTGTGATTTTTTCGGACAAGTGGTGAGGACTCGTCCGTGAGGTGAGAAAGGTTCGATATTAATTCCGATGATTAGCTAATAGTCAATCTTATGTCAAATAACTTCGTACGATTGTTCTTGACAATTCTTAAGGACTAGGATTGTACGACGGCGCGAAGTGTAGATGAAGTGAAATCAATTATCTTGGCGCTCACTTCTTTTCCAAGCACTTCCTCTGAGAAAGGCAGTTGATCCTTGAACAAGCAGGGTTTGTAGGCAAAGTTTCTACCTACGACTGCACCTTTGACGAGTTCATCAACCAGAACTGTTCCGGTCCAGTCCATCCATTTTGAATTGGTTTCTCTTTGAATCTGTCTCACGAGAGCGGTCATTCTGGTCGACCTATCTTTTGAGGTCTTTGACTCAACTTGCCCGTCCATAACTGCGGCTTTGGTGCCATCTCTTGCTCCGAATCTTGAGATGTTTACCACATCCGGTCTAACATTCTTCAGCAACTCTTGAGATTCCAGGAACTCTGACTCAGTCTCAGTGGGGAAACCTACGATCATGTCCGTGCTTAGCGAAATCTGAGGGATTGCTGCCCTGAATGCTTCCACCATCTCATAAAAATCTTCGGCCGTGTAACCACGCTGCATCTCCTTTAGGATCCGGTCACTCCCTGACTGGACTGGCAGGTGTATGAATTTGAAGACTTTCTCATGCTCGAAACAATCTACAAGCTCGTCAACCAGCCTGTCGGTCAATAAGGGATTCATCATCCCGACCCTGACCTTGAAATCACCAGGTATGGAGATGACTTTTCTTATGAGGCTGGGAAGCGTAGTCTTCGCATCTCTCCCATATGCGGCGTTGTCAGTTGAAGTCAACCATATCTCCCTGGCACCCTCCGAGACTAGAGTCCTAGCTTCATCCACAATTTGCCTCTCGGGGTAGCTGAATACATTCTCTTTTACTAGCTTGACTTGGCAGAATGTGCAACTACTAAGACAGCCAGAAGAAATCTCGACGACCCCGACGACCCGGTTGAGCCTGCTCCGCGGCAAGCCAACCTTTACGAGCTTCTTGGATTCAAGAGAGACCATTTGTCCCCCTGCGAGTGCGCTCTCAATGGTGGGGATTATCCTGTCGAGGTTTCCCGGACCGAGCATACTGAGGTTTTGATTGATTTTTGTAATCTTGGAAGGATCAGCTTTTGGCAAGCAACCAGCGACAATTAGCTTGTTCTTGCCCAGCTGGGAGATGTCCCTTATCCGGTTGAGCATTCTTTGTTCGGTCACAGATTTTACGCTGCAAGTTACGAGGACGCTCAAGTCGGCGCCGTCTTGATCTTCAACTAACTCATATCCACCCTGTTCTATCATTCCCCTGAGAATCTCGGTGTCTGCAAGACTCGCTGAGCATCCATGGCCCTCGACATAGACTTTCTTTGGAATCGTCTCGGCGTCCATCTTAGTACAGCTTCTAACTCGCCATCTACCGAGGTTGTGTATTCTTATTCATTGCTTAAGTAATGGGTATTTTGGGAATCCTTATCTCGGAATGGAAAGCTAGACAAACGGTTTGCAGAAGCCGACACACACCATCATATTGGAAGAGGCATCGCTCGAGCTTGTTCCAGAGCGGTTCAGAAAGCATGAGTCTTGCAAGCTCGTTGAGAGCAGATTTGGAATCCCACCAGAGATGCAAATGCTCGATGACAACTACCACCACCAATTGATTACCAAAATATCAAACCACGGCAAGCGCGGGCGACCCGACATTGTTCATTTTGCGCTCCTAGACATTACAAGCACTCCTGCTTACATGGAAAACCTTGTCGAAATCTATGTTCACACCATCAACAACACAACAATAAAGATCTTGCGCGGAGTTAGACTACCAAGAACTCTGCAGAGGTTTTGCGGAGTTATGGCCAAGGTCCTTTCTGGCGAGATGGAAGAAAAGGAAAAAGAGCTTTTTGAAACAAAGAACAATCAAGCGATAGAACAACTGGTTTCGTCGATTGATGCTGAAAGAGTGAGTTGCCTGACTAGCGAAGGAATGCCTAAAGATCTTCGCTCGTTTGTGCATGATATCCATTTGAAAAAGGAGAGAGCTATATGGATTGTTGGCGGTTTCCCTCGCGGACACTTCGGCGACGACGTAAAATCTCTTGCCACAGACATTATTTCGATTTCAAAATATTCACTGGCCGCTCATGTTGTAACCGCGAGACTCTGCTTCACTATTGAGCAAAATCAGTGAAAGACTAGGCTTCGTTCGAAGTCATTTTCTTGATGTCCAGTATTTCGTCCAGTTCCTTGTCGGAAATATTCGTCATCTCTTTTGCAATTTCTCGAATTGATCTCTTTGTTGCGACCGATTTCTTCGCAATCTCTGCCGCCCTCTCGTAGCCGATTTTCGGCGATAGTGCGGTCGAAAGCTGGCTACTCATTTCTGCAAACTTTCTGCAGACTGCCTCGTTTGCAGTTATACCATCAATGCATTTTTCTGCAAACACTCTAGATGAATTGGCCGCAATCTTTATCGAGGAAAGGAGGTCCCAGGCTGTCACTGGCATCATTACGTTCAATTCCAACTGCCCGGCTTGACCCGCCAGAGTAACGCAAAGATCGTTCGCCATTATCTGCATAGCAGCCATGTTGAACATCTCCGCGATGCTCGGATTCACCTTTCCAGGCATGATTGACGAGCCTGGCTGAACGCTTGGAAGGAAGATTTCTCCCAGTCCAGCCGCGGGTCCGGATGAAAGTAATCGGAGATCATTTGCTATTTTTGTAAAACTCACCGCGAGAACCTTGAGCGCGGCAGCTGCTTCAACCGCGGCATCTAGATTCTGAGTTGCCTCAAACATGTTGCTCGCTTTTCTGAATTGAATCTGCGTCAGAGAAGAAACCTGTCTAATTGCAAGCTCGGTGAACTTTGGGTCCGCATTTAGACCAGTGCCGACAGCCGTGCCGCCGAAGTTGAGCTCCTTCAGGTTCTCGCTCGCCCTCTCAACGCGACCGATCCCATGCTCAACCATACTTTCATATCCGCTAAACTCCTGCCCCAGAGTGACAGGTACGGCATCCTGCAAGTGCGTTCTCCCGATCTTCACGACATCTTCAAACTCCTCAGATTTCTTCTTTAGAGACGCGCGGAGTTTCTTAAGTGCAGGTAATAGATCGCGGACGATACTTTCAAGAGCGGAGATGTGAATCGCAACATGGATAGTATCGTTGGTCGACTGGGCCATGTTTACGTGATCGTTAGGGTGCACGAGTTTGTAATTTCCACGCACCCCGCCCAAGATTTCTATAGCGCGATTGGCAATGACCTCATTCGCGTTCATGTTCTGAGACGTGCCTGCGCCGGCCTGAAAAACGTCAACAACGAAGCTGGAATCGAATTTTCCTTCAATCACTTCCTTCGCTGCTTTCGCGATCGCCTCGCCGATTTTCCTATCGAGCCGGCCAACCTCCATGTTAGCCATGGCAGCAGAGTATTTGATTATCCCCTGTGCTCGAATGAACTCGGGTGGCAATCTTAGGCCGCTAATCGGAAAGTTCTCCACCGCACGGAAGGTCTGCACGCCATAATAAGCATCGGCAGGAACCTTCACCTCTCCAAGAAAATCTTTCTCAATTCTGAACTTTGATACGTCGCTGGACAAAGTCGACACCCGCTCCCTGTCTGACTGTTCGGAGAGTGATCGTTATTGTACTTTCCTAAACCACTTTTTTGTCCGAGTCTCTGTCACACGTTACCGTCCTTCATCTTTCGCGCTTCCTCCCTCTGTTCGATCGCTAAACGTCCGAAGCTATCATAAAAGACGCCGAGTATGTAACCGAATGCAACAGCCACGGGAAATCCCGCGGCGATAAAGATGTATGGCAGATACGCGGGAACGCACTGGTACCCGAAGAATGCAGGACCAGCTATTAGCCCGATCACGAAAATAGGGACGCAAAGAGCCATCCCCTTTCGTTTTGAAGTACGACCAGGCAGACGAAAATAAATTAGGGCAAACACGGCGCCGTAAATCACACCGTATACCAGACTCCAGAGACCGTAAATCATTGGATAGTAAATTATGTCTGTGGCAAACAGGTCTGCCGCGGTCGAGTTCGTGGTAAGATTTTGCTTGGCGAGTTGAGCAGCAATGTATTGCAATTGAGTCGTTCTACAAACTTCTAGCGTGCCGAAATGGAGCATCCCGACCATCAGGCCGTAGACGACGCCTGCTGCGAGGCCTGCTTTCAATCCCTGAGAAACCGGCACCGGGTCCACACTCTACTTAGAACTCCAACTTCGAAGACGATATTTACATTTGGCTATCGAAGTCTTGCAATCTATGAAACTTCTTATCGATTTGCGACAGTGAAAACTAAATACCCGGTACAATGCCTTCTTCCGTTGAATTGCAGAAAATCGGATTCATAGGCGGTACCGGAGATCTCGGAACCGCCATCGCCATTCATCTTGCAAAAGAGTATGAGATCCTTCTTGGCTCACGCAGCGTTGAGAAGGCCCAGACCGCCGTAAACACCATTCTCACGGAAAAGGGGAATCGAGACTATCTCGCGCAGAATCTGATACCAACGGAAAACGAGAAAGTTGTGGAAACATGTAAGATAATCTTGCTCACCGTTCCGCACGAAAATGCTATTGCAACGATCAAAGGATTAGCTGCAAGATTTTCAGGTGATCAAATTCTGATATCTGCAGTCGCACCTGTAGTGAGAGTTGGTAAGGAATTTCATTCCGAAGTTGACGCCAGCGGCAAGTCCGTGTCGCAGCAGATTGCACTTCTGGTGCCTAAATCAGTAAAAGTCGCAACCGCATTCCAATCAGTGCCCGCCCATGTTCTATATGAGGAAAGACCGATTTCATCTGATGTCTTGGTGGCTTGTGATGAGCTTGAAACGTATCAGAAGGTCGCCGAGATTATTTCAAAGATCCAAGGCCTTCGTCCGCTCTACCTTGGGACGCTGAATCTCTCAGGAGAAGTAGAAAAATTAACCGCACTCATTCTGAACATCGCTATCAAAAACAAATTAAAGAGCCCGACGCCAAAGTTCAATTCTTTTTGAGCCGTTTCTCCAATTTGGTTCCACAAACAAGGCAATCTGGTCGCTGCTTAGAGTAGATTTTTCCGCACGCAGGGCAGAAGAATACCCACTCAGCCGCAGTCTTGATGCCGTTCGTCATCAACGGTCTTGCCTTTATCCCCAACCTAGATGCGACATTCTCAACAGCAAAATCGTCTGACAATAGTATGGCATCATTGCCGTCTGCTGCTATCGATAGGCATAACGCAAGAACACTCAGATCAGCTTTCGTCATATTATTGTCTCCCGTATTGCGCGCTGCAGCTTTAACTTTGTTCAAGTGTTCCTGCCCAGCCTGCCAAACGTTAATCTTCGATAGCGCTATCAGGGTTCGTGTTCTTTCGTTCGACACTTCACTGATTACATCCGGTGTTGTAACGAGGTTCTCCGTTGTATTGGTGTAGGGCACTCCCGCATAGAACGCGGTGGCGTCTAGAACGAGATACTGCTGACTCAAGAGAAGGATCGAGAACCTGCATCAATTGAAAGAGCGGAATGAAAAAATTCGATACATCAGGAAACACGTCAAGCAACATTATCTAGAGTGCAGGCTGTGGTTATTTCCGACGGCACGTTTCGATACCTAATCTTGACACCTTATCAAACTTTTCGCTTGAATCGGCTGTTATTCTCTTCCAATGATATCATATTTGTTAGTTGCCTGTATGGCCCGGCCTTCTCGAATCGTACAAACACCGCGTCCTTTTCATGTTTCTTGAATGACACAGTAACATCCTTTTCCACACGGAACGTTTCTTGACCGTCGATCACCAATTGAAGAGCATAATCCCCCTTGACTCTGATGGCCGCAGGTTCCAGTATCATGGGTGGAAACCTGTAAATCGGTGCAAGTGGAGTTAATGTGAAAACTTGAAGTGTACCCTGTACAAATGGACTACCATAGGAAAACGAGTGTCCCGTTGAACCTGTTGGAGTTGTTACAATGAGCCCATCCATTCGCTGTGTGAAGACGGCGCCGTGTCCCAAGTCAAGAGTAAACGTGGGCGTCTTCGCAAACGACTGTCTCACCAGAACGGCTTCGTTCAAAGCTGGTGGAAGCTTCATCTCGCCAATGGAAGGCGATATTCGAAGCCTCTTCTCGACCTTGAAGTTTCCTTTTACGATCTTTTCGATTGATGGTTCAATCTGATCAGGTTTTATTTCTGCAAGTATTCCACGGCCGCCGACGTTAACACAAAGGCATGGAATGGTGCTGTCGAGTGACCTGAACAATCTGAGTATTGTACCGTCGCCAGAAAAGGTGATGATTAAATCGACCTTTGCCTTTCCAATGTTTTTGACACTTGGAACGTGATCTACACCTTTCATCCGAAGATTGGGAAAGCTTGTAACATTGAACCCTTTCTCAATTAATAGTTTGGCAGTCCTCTTTGCCAAGTCTTTAGCTCGAGTATCTCCTTCCTTGGAGATTACTCCTATTCTTGATATCTTCAATTCTAAAGACCTCCAAGTCGCAAACTTGGGGCACTCGAAAGTTTCTTGCTGTACCGATTTAAGTTTCGTGTTAAATGAATCATAGAAAGATCAGATTTCTTCCAAATAGATCTTGCAAAATGTCACTCACGATTAACGTTATATAGAGTACTGGTGGTTCTCGTGCTTCATTGTGTTGAGATATGAGCAAGCCGGTTGATCTTGGAAGCACCAAGGAAGGCTCTTACATCCTGATCGATGGCGAGCCCTGCCGAATCGTCGAGTACGACAAGAGCAAGCCCGGAAAACACGGCGCCGCAAAAGCTAGGGTTGTCGGGATTGGGGTTTTCGATAGTGTCAAGAGGAGTCTTGTACTTCCCGTTTCCACTAACGTTGAGGTTCCACTAATTGAGAAAAAGTCAGGCCAAGTGGTCTCCCAATCATCGAACAAGGTCCAGATCATGGATCTCGAAACATTTGAAACCATTGACGTTCCTGTGCCCACGGAGGAAGACGTCAAATCAAAACTCGTCTCGGGAGCCGAAGTCGAGTATTGGGCGGCGATGGGAAAAATGAAAATCGTCAGGGTAAAGAACGCTTAGAACTTGAAGAATGATCCTTTCTTCTTCTCGTCCTCAACTTGCTTGAACTCTTTCAGGAGTTCTTTTTGCTTGTCTGTCAGCTTCGACGGAACGTTCACGTTCACAGTGACAAGTAAGTTGCCCCTGTTCGAACCGCCAAGCATTGGTAGCCCTTTACCCTTCAATTTTAAGAGCGTCCCGTTCTGAGTTCCTGTTGGTACCGATACTTCAGCAGATTTGCCGTCTATCGTAGGAACATGTATCGTTGTGCCGAGAGCTGCACTCGCAATATCGACCGAGAACTGAGTATGGAGATCACTCTCATCTCTGGTGAAGATCTTGTGCGGCAGTACGTGGCAAACAACGTAGAGATCTCCCGCAGCTGTACCCATCTCTCCTGCGTCACCTTCCGCCCTAAGTCTGAGCGACGATTCGTTGTCGATCCCCGCGGGAATCTTCACAGAAATCTTACGGGTCTTCTGCACAGTACCGTTGCCCTTGCAATCGCGGCAGGGATTGTCCAACACCTCGCCCTTTCCCCTGCAGGCGCGACATGTTTCAATTCTAACAAACTGCGCGAAACCAGAGGAGTTTATCCTCTGGACTTGGCCACGTCCACCGCATTCAGTGCACCTTCGCGGTTCACTTCCTGGTTTCGCCCCAGTTCCCTTACAAATCGGACATCTCTCAGTCCTAGGAATCTCAATCTCGGTTGTCAAACCAGTGGCAACCTGCTCAAGTGTAATATCAAGATCATATCTCAGGTCGGCGCCTCTTCTGGCGCCTCTACCCGAGCCGGTCATGTTCCCGAAGAACATGTCAAAAATACTTCCGCCGCCAAAACCGCCGAACCCGAATCCCATGTCACGCAAAATCTCGTCAAAGTTCGCAGTCCTGAATATATCCTCTGAAGAGTAGCGGCCCTGGATTCCTTCGTGACCGAACCTATCGTATTGCGCTCTCTTTGCGTCGTCGGAGAGTACGGCGTAAGCTTCCGAGATTTCCTTGAACCGCTCTTCCGCGCCCGCAGCCTTGTTTCGGTCCGGGTGATATTGCATCGCGAGTTTTCTATAGGTAGTCTTTAGCTGTTCCTTGGTGGCGTCCTTCTGGACGCCGAGGACTTCGTAGTAGTCTCGTTTTTCCTCAGTCATTTAAGATCAGCTTTTCTGTTGGTTTTGGTCTGGGTCAACTTTGTACTCGGCATCTACAACCTTTTGTCCGGAAGAGTCTGCCTGACCAGCTTGTCCCGAGCTTGAAGTTTGGGATCCTGCCGCCTGTTGGTAGGCGACAGTTCCTATCTCCTTCAGGACGCTGGTGAGGGCTTCAGTTTTTTGCTTGATTGCTTCGATGTCAGATCCACTGATCACGTCTTTCAGCTCCTTGGACGCGTTGTCAAGTTTGGTCAAGAGCTCAGCAGGTATCTTGTCTTTGAGATCCGACTTTGTCTTCTCGACCGTGTACAGGATGCTGTCAGCTTGGTTTCGTATCTCGGCTTCCTCCTTCTTCTTCTTGTCTGTCTCGGCGAACTGCTCTGCCTCCTTTACCATTCGTTCCTTGTCCTTGTCAGAGAGTTTCGTTGAGGCTGTTATTGTGATGCCAGTCTGCTTTCCCGTCGCAAGATCCTTCGCAGCAACGTTCAACAGCCCGTTCGCGTCAATGTCAAACGTGACCTCGATCTGCGGGACTCCTCTTGGAGCAGGCGGGATCCCTACTAGGTTGAAGTTTCCGAGCGAGACATTGTCGGAGGCCATCGCCCTTTCTCCTTGGAGAACATGGATCGTTACGGAGGTCTGGAAATCGGCAGCTGTCGTGAAGATCTGACTTTTCTTCGTTGGAATCGTAGTATTCCTTTCAGCGATCTTCGTGAAAATACCTCCCATAGTTTCGACACCCAGAGACAGTGGAGTAACGTCGAGCAGCAGAATATCTGTCACTTCGCCCGTGAGAACCGCTCCTTGGATCGCTGCACCCATGGCGACGCATTCCATAGGGTCTACGCCTCTTTCTGAGGGTTTGCCCATGATCTTCTCTACAAAGTTTCGCACTATCGGCATCCTAGTCGGACCACCGACCAAGATTATTTTGTCGACCTGGTTTGTCTCAAGCTTCGCGTCTCCCATCGCTTGAGTCATCGGGTGCCTGCACCTTTCGATCACGGGTGAAATCAATTCCTCGAGCTTCGCGCGGGTAAGGGTCATGGCGAGATTTTTCGGACCCGATGCATCTGACGCGATAAATGGTAAGTTAATCTCAGTTGTGATGGTTGTCGAAAGTTCGATCTTTGCTTTTTCCACTGCCTCCCTGACTCTTTGAACCGCGACCTTGTCCGGTCTAAGGTCAATCCCAGATTGCGCTTTGTACTGCGAAATCACGTAATCGATCAAAATGTTGTCCATGTCGGTTCCACCCAACTGAGTGTCGCCGCTCGTGGACTTCACCTCAAAAATTCCACCGCCGAATTCCATTATTGTGACATCGAGAGTTCCTCCGCCCAGATCGAAGACCATGATCTTCTGCTCCTTTCCAGCTTTGTCCAAACCGTAAGCAAGTGAGGCCGCGGTGGGCTCGTTGATTATTCTTACGATCTCGAGACCCGCAATAGCTCCGGCGTCCTTCGTCGCTTGCCTCTGATTATCGTTAAAGTACGCAGGAACAGTGATTACTGCTTTGGTCACTTGCTCGCCCAAAAACGCTTCGGCATCAGATTTTAT
>Ga0307372_10013738_pt1 | contig 10439 bp, 8 predicted proteins | sample OX1MG_FD_202533 | JGI IMG/M metagenome (GOLD analysis project Ga0307372, IMG submission 202533) | Soil microbial communities from Risofladan, Vaasa, Finland - OX-1 | ecosystem: Environmental > Terrestrial > Soil > Coastal area > Acid sulfate soil | place: Finland: Risofladan, Vaasa | collected... | reverse complement strand
CGCTATAACAGTATGATCGACAGCCAGCAGCACAGCATCCTGGATGCCGCCGGGCGCGCCGCGCTGCGAGCGGCGCAGGATTTGCCAGCCGACGCGCTGATCGTGGCTATCGTCTGTCGGCTCGCGCCTGAAAAGGGATTGGACATCGCGCTGGCAAGCATCGAAGACGCCCTGGCGCGCCTTGACCCTGAGCAGCGCGCGCGCGTGCGCGTGGTGATCGCCGGGGATGGTCCAGAACGCGCGTCGCTGGAGCGAGATGCGCAGCGGCGCGGCCTCGCCGACCCCCACGAGGGTGGCCGCTACATGTTCTGGGGCGAACTGGCGGCGGATGAGGTGCGCGCGCTGCTGAGCATCAGCGATATTTTCCTCTACACCAGTACGCGCGGCGCGTGCATGGCGATGACGGTGCTGGAAGCGATGGCCTCCGGCTGCGCCGTTATCGCCTCGACCGAGCCGCTCGCCAACGCGGCGCTGCTGGCGGAAGGGCGCGGTATAGCCGTACCCGCCGGAGACGTTGCGCAGACGAGCGACGCGCTGCTGCTACTGCTGGATGACGCGCCGTTGTGCCGCAGCATGGGAATGGCGGCGCGTGAGTATATCCGCGTCTATCATAACCCGGCCGCTTTCCGCGATGTGCTGCTGCGCGTTCTGGGCGAGTCGCCCGCGCATGAACCGGCGCAGCAAGCCAGGGCAGAACAGAGCAGGGCGGGGCATATTACCTCTCTCCCAGAGAGGCTGCACGCCCCTACAGCATTCTTCCAGGGAGAGAGTGACAATCGCTGATGACACCAACGGACAAAGACCGGAGGGGCAGTGGCTTGTCGATGCCCGCGCCAACGCCGCTGCTGGAAGAGACAAAACGCCATCGCGACCTGGCTCCGAAGGCAGCGCTATGGATGGACGAAGCAACGACGTTCATGCTGCCAGCCGTCGGCATTGATCAACTGCCGACGCAGGTAGGTTTGCGCGCTATCCCCAAACCATCGCCCATAGCATTTCCGGCCTCTGATGGTCTCTCACTCGCCGACCAGCCAACCTGGATTCTGCCCGTGATACCGGGAACAGTGCGCCGGCAGGGCTTCCGCCCCGCCCGGCTGGGTGAAACTAGCCACGAGAGCGGCGTCGAGCAAGACAGGGTCTCGATCAACCGGCGGAATACTGATCCTCAAGTCCTGGCAGGGCAGGGACAGGCTGTAGCTCCTGCCACGTTGTTGCGCAACCTGGTCAAGAGTTCCGGCATCTACGCGCTCTCTTCGCTGGTTTCGCCGCTGGTCTCGCTGCTGCTGGCCCCGTTTCTGACGCATACGCTGTCGCGCAGCGATTACGGCACGCTTGCTATTCTCAATACCATTGTCACGCTGGTTGCCGGTGTCGCGGAGCTAGGCTTGAGCGCGGCCTTCACGCGCATGTACTCCTATGATTGTGAGACGCCGTCAGAACAGCTTGCCGCGCTCTCAACGCTGGTTATGCTGCTCCTCTGCATTGTCACGCCTCTCTCACTGGCTGGTATCATGTGCGCTCCCTGGCTGGCGGCTCAACTGTTGAACAGCGCGTCTCCCGCGGCTGTGAACGCGGTACGAGTGGCCGCCGTGCTGGCGCTTCTGCAAGACCTTGCCGTACCCGGCCTGGCCTGGCTGCGCACGGAAAATCACCCGGCGCTCTTTTCGATACTGTCTGTCGGCAACCTGCTGGTCACGGCTGGAGCAAACATCGTGCTGGTAGGAGCGTTGGGTATGGGCGTCTCCGGCTCGCTTATCGCCACCGGCGTGGGCAGCGCGCTGGTGATAGCCTGTACGCTGCCAGTAATCCTGGTACGCGCCGGGTTGCGCCTGCATCTGGAGATGGCGCGTGCGATGGTCGCCTTTGGCGCTCCCCACGCGCTGAACGTGATATCAGGCTGGGTGCTACAACTCTCTGATCGCTACCTGCTGGGGCATTTTGCCTCGCTGACGCAGGTTGCAGGATATTCCGTCGCTTACAGCCTTGGCGGCATACTCTCCGCCATGATCATCAGCCCCTTCTCACTGGCCTGGTGGGTTCTCATGTATCCTATCGCGAAACGCGAAGACGCGCCGCGCATGTTTCGTTTGATTTTTCGCTGGTTCAGCATCGTACTGCTCTTCGCTACCTTTGGCCTGTCACTCGGTGGTATCAGTGTGCTGGATCTCTTTTTTCCTGTGCCGTATCACGCGGACGCGCCGATCATCCCGCTGGTTGCCCTGGCGACCATGTTTAACGGTGTTTTCCTGGTGGTATCGCTCGGCGTCTCCTTGCGCGGTAAAACCTGGCTGGCATCGCTCTATTTCATCGCCTCAGCCCTGATCAACGTTGGCCTCAACCTGCTGCTCATTCCCCGCTATGGGGCGATGGGCGCGGCCATCTCTACGCTGGTAGCCTACATCGCGCTGGCGCTGATGGCCTATATCGCCAACTGGTGGATTTATCCTGTGGCGTTCGAGGTGGGTCTGTTTCTCGGCGCGCTGGCGGTTGGCGTGGCGCTCTACACGGCAGGCGACGCGCTTATTACCTCTCTCCCAGAGAGGTTGCAGGGTCAAAGCTTTATCGTGACGCTGAGTATTCACGCGGTTGCGCTGTTGCTCTACGGCGGCGCACTGGCCGCGTTGGGTCTGCTGCCGATGCGCGGAGAAGCGCCATTGGCGAGCCGCGCTCAACGGGTCTAGATTAAGACGAGGTCCAGATCAAGCCTGGAATAGGAGGGCAATAAGACGATGTCCCGGCGCGTGCGCGAGATAGTTCCTGAACGTGTAGCGGCCCCCCTTGTGGGGGGCATCCCTGCTCCTACTGTTTGTCTGCATGTCGTGCGTCCGGCGCGCGTGGATGTGCGGGCGCAGCGCGCGGCTGATGCGCTGGCGCGAGTCGGGTATACGGTAGTGATAATCGACGTGGAAGAAGCGCAGACCGTGGAGGAGGAGGAGCGCGGTTTTCGTGTGCGGCACATTATGCTGCCGCGCTGGCATCATACGCGGCGTTTTGAGCCGTTCTTTTTCCTCAAGGCGCTGCAAGCTTTTGTGCAGGGTCTCTCCTGTTTGCTGCGCTGTGATGCCGATATCTATCATGCCTGCGAAGTTACAGCCCTGCCTGCCTGCTTCATCGCCGCTAAAATCCGGCGCAAGCCGCTGATCTTCGAGGCATACGAGTTGCCCCTGCACGATGTGCCGCTCTCTGAGATGGGTCGGCTGCGGCGTGTCTTTCACGGTCTGCTCTCGCTGCTGCTGCCGCGTCTGATCCCGGCGTGTCAGGCGGTCATCGCCGTCTCGCCGCCCATTGTGGCGGAGATCAAGCGCTGCTACTCTATCGAGCGCGTGTTTCTGGTGCGCAACATCTTGTCCTACCGCGCGGTGGCGCGCAGCGATCGGCTGCGAGAGCATCTCGACCTCGCGCCGTCCACACGCGTTGCCCTCTACCAGGGCAACCTGCAACTGGATCGCGGCCTGGACATCCTGGTACGCGCCGCGCCATTACTCGATCCAGATATCGTGATCGTCCTGATGGGCAAGGGCGTTGGCGCGACGCAGGCGCGGCTGGAGTCGCTCATCAATGAACTGGATGTTGCCGGGCGCATCAGCATCATCGCGCCCGTTCCTTATGACGAACTGCTCGACTGGACGGCTTCGGCAGACATCGGTTTGACTCCGATGTCCCTGGAATATACGCTGACGGTGAAATGGTGTTTACCCAATAAAGTCTTCGAGTATATCATGGCTGGTTTGCCCATTCTTGCCGCGCCGCTGCCGGCGGTGCAGGAACTGATCGCTCGCTATGATGTCGGACAAACGGTAACGCCCCCCGCAAGGGAGGGCGCTACATGTAGTCCGATCGAGGTGGCCCATACTATCAATGCCATGCTGGCCGATCGCGATTCGCTGGCGCGAATGCGGGAGAATGCCCTGCGCGCCGCGCGCGAACTGTGCTGGGAAAACGAGAGCGAGCGGCTGATCGAGGTGTATGAAAGCGTTCTTCACGGTTTGCGCACAACATAGAAATGAGTGAGCAGGCCATGCGACGCAATCTCATGCCGGTGTTTTTCGACAAAGGTATCTACGCCAGGCTTTGCGCCCTTAAATGTTGGCGTCAGATAATCGTCAAACAGGAGCAGGCCATGGCTTGCGAGCCGGGGCCAGAGTGTTTCAGCGGCGAAGAGCAGGCTATCTTGCAGGTCGCAGTCGATGAGGGCGCAGCAGAAGGGGCCGGAGAGGGCCGGCAGCGTATCCTGGAAGTAACCTTTGATGGGGATCACGATATCCTGGAGTCCCAGCGCCATCATTTTCTTTGTGACATAGGTATACGACGTTGAGGTAAAGGCATCGCTGCGAGCTGTGGTGAGTCCTGCGGCCTGTTCCCGTTGCAGTTCTGCCAGGTCGAACCCTTCGTAGGAATCGCATGACAGGATGTGCCTGGATATATGCCGCTCGCGTAAGTAACGTGCCATAATCGCGCTGGTGCCGCAGCGCGAGCTGCCACACTCGATGATATCGCCTTCGCAATCGAGCGTTGTCGCGAGTTGCGCCAGTAATTCCTGGATATCTCCCGTTTTCTGGAAGTTTGATTCGAAATTTACCATTGTTGTCTCGTAGAGAAATGGGAATCTGAGCAGGATCGTATTGAGTACTGCTGGAGGAATCAGATGTTTGATGTGCGCTTTCATGGTTGTACTCCTCAATCATTTCAACTCAAGAGATTATTCAGCCGCTTGCTCATAGTATGCGCGCGGCCGTCTTTGCTGACTGACAGCGCGTCACCGGTAAATGCTTCCGCGATGAACTTACCGTCGAGATTGCTGGGGACAGGCAATTGCATGAACGATAAGATCGTGGGAACGATATCGTAGACGCGGGCCGGGCTGATGGCAGCGCCGCGCTGCACGCCTGCTCCGTACAGGTAGAGGACGCCGTCGGGATGGTGAATACCGGATGCGCGCTGCCAGGTTCCCCACAGGTTCTTGACGCCGAGATCGGTGAGCAGGGTGGTATCTTCGCCGGTGAGGATCACCAGGTGGCGCTCGCGCGGCGCGAATGCTCCCGCGCCGAATGCCTCTTCGCGATAGGCCGCTGTGACCAGTGGCTGGCCGGTCTCTGGATCGACAATGGCCTCCAGTGCGGCGATCAATGCCTGGATGCGCTCTTCTGGTAGAGCATCATCGAAGAAGATATCGGCATAGCCGGCCATGGCGCCCGACTTTGATGGTATCCAGGCCAGCGTTTTTTCCCAGTCCAGATCGAGCCGCGAGACCTCGTGCGCCTCGCGGGCGACGGGCAGCAGACCGAGTCGTCGCAGGCGGCCACGTACTCTGGTTGGCATATTGCGCAGACCAAGCGCCCATATCGTTGCTCTGATGCGATCCCGCAGAGCGGAACGATAGCGATCCGTCCGGTTCATGGCAAGCAAACCTTGCCGGCACAGGAATTCCTGGAGGTAAAATAGGCGGTGTACCCCCTGAAAACCGTGGTCCGAAACGATCAGCAGCAGATCTTCGGGAGTAAGCGTTTCCAGAAACAATCCCAGCGCGTCGTCGAGCAGGCTATAATACTCTACGGCTTGTGGATGGAAGCTTATAATCTCATCCCAGCGCAGGTGCTGAATGCGGTCGGCCCCCGTGAAAACAATATAGAAAAAGTCCCAGGGCTTGTTGAGGAGCAGATGCTGTAAGGCAACGCGGTTGCGCGTCATGCGCAAGGTCTCCACGAAGAGATCGCCGGTCTGTCCCGCGCCAATGGCCGGGCTGAGATCGATTTGATAGCCGGGAATAGCTTCTAGCACTTCCTGCTGAAACGCGGCAGGATAGGTGAAATCGGCCGCGCGATCCGGCGTCATGTAGCCGCTGATCATCATTCCATTCACCGGTTCCGGCGGATAGGTGAGCGGAACGTTGGCGATGATGACCTGTTTGCCCCACTCGCTCAACATATTCCAGATGGCTTCTCCGCCGCGGCGGTGTGTCACAGGCCGTGTCAAAGCTCCCTTCGTCTCCTGGGTATAGTCCCAGAAATCATACACGCCGTGCGAGGCCGGAGCAAGGCCGGTGGAGATCGACATCCACGCGGGCGGTGTCATAGGCGGGACGGTGGATTGTAAGATACCATGAGCGCCGGCCTGACTGACGCGCTGAAAGTTGGGCAGGAGGCCGCGCGCCATGTATGGCTCTAAGATGCGAAACGTCAACCCATCAATGCCAAAGAGACACACACGCATATCATTCCCCCTTCTGGGCGCGATAAATCGGCCCCTTCGAGCGCGAAATTACCTCTCATTATTACCTCTCTCCCAGAGAGGCTGCACGCCTCGCGTGGGGTGCGGAGAGGCTGTCGGCCCGTACAATCTTATCTATAATCTCTCGTACCGCCTTTGCCCAGGCGTCCCAACTGAGGCGTTCGTCATAGGCCGCGCGGCTGGTTTGCGCCAGTAGTCGATAGCGCGGTTTGTCGTGCCAGAGGTTGGCGATCAGGCGGGCGTAGTCGTCGCCGCGCGCTTCGTAGGGCAGCGCGTAGCCGTTCTCGCCGTCGCGCACGATGTCGGCTACGCCGCCGGTGCTGGTGGTGATGGCGGGCAGGCCAAAAGCGTTGGCTTCTTTGAAGACATTGGGAGCGCAGTCGGCGCGCGTGGGCAGGAGCAGGAAGTCCGACAGCGCGTAGAGCTTCTCAATCTCGCGCGCCTGTCGCTCGTCGTTTTTGTCCAGGTATGGGATCACCGTCATATGTTCATCAGCCTGTCCGGTGGGGGGCGTTGAGCCGCAGATGATCAGTTCGGCGTCGATGCCCATAGCGCGCAAGGCAAGCAGCGTCTCGCAGGCAATGTCGCCACCTTTGCGTTGCCAGCCGATGCCCATGAAGAGCAGACGGCATGTAGAGGTACGACCCCCACATGTAGCGGCCTCCCTTGTGGGGGTCGTGCCTCTACGCGCCAGCGCCTGTGCGCGCGTCGGGATATGATCGAGATTAGCGCCGAAGAAGTGGCTGCGCACCTTGCGCTGGTCGATCCCATAATCCTCGATGGCGGAGCGCGCCGCCCAGGGCGATGAAAAGAGCAGCGCCGCCGCGTTCTGAAAGGCCGCCGCCTCGACCTCTTCCGCCTGCCGCGCGGAACACGCCAGCAGGCGCGAGTAGAGCGGGTAGTAATCGCGCTGCAAGCGAAAAGTCACATCAAGGGGCAGCAGAATGGGAACGCTTGTCTGCAAAAAAGCGATCTCCGGCACGCAATTGGGCGCGACGATCACGTCGAAACGCTGTCCTTGCAGGCGGCGCGCGGCGATGGCGCTCTGCTTCCGCGCCACAAAGAGCAGGCGGTCGTAAGCGACATTCTTTCTCAGAACGCGCCGTGAGGTTTCGTGCAGAATACGCCCCACGTAGCGTTTTTGCCACGAGAGAACACGGTCGAGGTAGGTGACAGTGCCGCAGTATTGCTCCAGCGCGCGCCCCATATAATACAGGCTGCCGGAATAGCTGCGTTTATCCTGTGCCGGTTCGGATGTCAGAAAAGCGATGTTCAGACGATGATTGTGCATAGTTCGCTGTGGATGTCCCCATTTCCAATTCTTGCACTAAAATGTCATGGATGCTGCGTCCCCAGGCATCCCAGTTCAAACGCTGCTCAAAAGCAGCCCGACTACTCTGTACGATGCGCGTATAGTGTTCCTCAGCGCCGTAGATACGCGCGATCAAGGCGGCGTAATCGTCGCCGCGCGCGGACAGAGGCAGCATGTAGCCGTTCTCGCCCTCGTGGATGATGCCGGAGACGCCGCCTGTGTTGGTGGTGATCACCGGTAAGCCGAAGGCGCTGGCTTCGCGAAAGACGTTTGGCGCGCAATCGGCGCGCGTCGGCAGCAAAAGGAAATGGGCAGTGATGAAAAGCTGCTCCAATTGTTGCTGCTGGCGCGGATCGTTCTTGTTCAGGAACGGAATGACGGTCATATGTTTATGTACAAGCTGCGCGGGCGGCGTGCAGCCGCAGACGATCAGTTCAGCGTCGGTACCCTTGGCGCGCAAGGCGAGCAGCGTCTGATAGGCGATGTCGCCGCCTTTGCGCTGCCACTCGACGCCCATGAAGAGCAACCTGCACGTTTCTGAGCGTGTTCTCGCGTTGGCGATGGCCGGTTCTGGGATGCTATCCAGGTTGACGCCGAAGGGAACGACGTAGACATGGCGCGGATCAGCGTGATACCGGTCAATGACAAAGCGCGCGGCCCACTCCGAAGTGAAGATCGACGCGCGCACTTTCGCGAAGACGCGCTGCTCGATCGTGTGTATCTCGCGTAGTGAACGTCCGGAGATGTGACTGTAATATGGGAAGTAGTCCACTAATTGAGCATACGTCGTATCGCCCACCAGCACCATCGGCGTCTCTGTTTCCAGATAAGCGATGGCTGCCTCGCTGGCAACGGCGACGATGACGTCAGGGCGCAAGATTACCTCTCCCCCGGAGAGGCTGTCAACCCCTACGGCCAGCTTGCGCGCGGCCTGCTGTCCGCAAGTATATGCGGCGCGCAAATTGGTTTCGTACAGGTAGCGGCGCCGCAGTAGCCGCGAACTTTTCGCTCTGAGCCGGTCGGACAACCGCGGCGGGGGCAGCGGCAGCGGGCCAATGGAGGAGACGTCGCCGCAGTGCTGTCGCAGAGCCTGCCCGATATAATATAGACTGCATGACCAGGCGCGTTTATCGTGCGGATCGCCTTGCGTCAAGTAGGCGATGCGCGGGCGTTGCTCTTGTTCGGTCATCATACTTTTCTAATGATCCGGTTCTGGACACGCACTATCTGGGGAACCACGCGGGATTGCCACCAGACGCGCGCGCGCCGCCGGTGCAAATAGATGATGCACAAATACTGCTCATTGCTCTTAATAGCGCGTTTCACCTGGGGCAGGCTGAGTAATTTGCGGTCGCGCTCGAAGGCGAATTTGAACTGGTGACGCGCCAGCAAAGAGAGAACCCTCTCGAGATCATTCTGCTGATTGGCGATATGACTATGATATTCCATACGAATTTCGGCGATAGTATCAATGCGTTCCTCGATTTCGCGCAGTACAATCTCTTCCATGCCTTCGATATCCAGCTTCAGGTAATCGACTGGTTCGGCCATATACGAAGAGAGGCGCACTTGGGGGACAGTGATGGTTTTCCAACCAGCGGGGCCGGCATAGCTGTTGGCAATGCCCGTGTCGCTTAACGACCAGAAAGTGGGGTCATCGTTGACATAGAACTCCATCTCGCCGTCGCTGCCGCCAACAGCGGCGTTCACCAACTGCACATCACGCAGGTTGTTCTGCTGGACGTTGCGTTCAAGTAACTGAAACGTTTCAGGGTTTGGTTCGAAGGCGATGACGCGGGCGCGCGGGTAGAGCTTTTTGAAATAGAGGACACTGATCCCGATGTTCGCTCCGCAATCGAGAATGAACGGCGCTGTCGTGTGTGTGGAGAATTTATACTCGTTCACCTTGAAGATTTCATTGTACAGCAGATCAAAGTCACTTTCATTCACAAAGGAAAACGTCAGCCCATCAATGGTTCTGGTGAGTAGAGAGGTGGGCGCGATCAATCGGCCCCTACGCACGTTGCTCATAGCTTTTACCTCTTGATAACTTGTTTTGCTGCGTTCTTCATGCGCCACAGGAATGCGACGTGTGTCAGGAGACCGCGCAATATGCGCAGATATTTGGTGTTGCATTCCAGGTACCACTCAGGATGCACCAGCGATAAGCTCTCCGGGTTGGTTGCCTGGTATGCCAGGGCCAGCGCCGCGTTGGCGTCCAGCGCCGCGGCGGTACAGAAGATGAGGATGTTCTGACGATACCAGAAAGGGATCTCGCGGTCGTTCCAGATGCGACGGCGCAGGGCGTCTACAGGAAGATAGCCATGCTGCTTGAAAAGATCGGCCCAATAGTCGGGCCATTGTTCGTTAAGATGGCCGTTGCCGCCCTGATAGGGAAGGGCCGCCGAGAAGAGAATGACCGGCGCGAGGCGTGTAAGCGAGGCGATGAAGTCCGCGGCGCTCTGCGGTAAAAGGTGTTCGGCGACTTCCAGGCAGAGGGCCAGGTCGTAACGGCGGTCGAGCGTGAAGGGCTGGCTCAGATCGAACGGCGTAAAGCATTCCTGCGGGATCACTAGCATGTCACGCTCGACATATGAGCCATCGATGCCCTGGATGTCGTCTACTCCATGTTGACTGAATGACGCGAGAAATTCCCCTGTGCCGCAGCCAATATCGATCACGCTGGTCGGCTGTATGAGATCGAGAACGTGGGGAATGATGCGCGCGGCGGCCTGGGCTGTTCTGGCTTGTCGTCCCTTGAAAAAGTCACGTGTGTAGATCGGCGACGTCGTTACGTCAGGATCGTTCTGTGGAACGGCTCCCTCTGAGGCAATGGTTGTTGCTAATGGCATCTTGCCACACATCCTCCCTTCCAACTTGCGTGGGCCGCTTTAGCGCG
>Ga0307372_10013735_pt1 | contig 10443 bp, 10 predicted proteins | sample OX1MG_FD_202533 | JGI IMG/M metagenome (GOLD analysis project Ga0307372, IMG submission 202533) | Soil microbial communities from Risofladan, Vaasa, Finland - OX-1 | ecosystem: Environmental > Terrestrial > Soil > Coastal area > Acid sulfate soil | place: Finland: Risofladan, Vaasa | collected... | reverse complement strand
CCTGCTTGCATCTTGTCGATGTTGGCCTGAGGATGAAGGTCATCCCCTTCCTGGAATGGCCACCCCAGCCAGCGCGCGAGCATCGAGCCCACAATCGTTTTGCCCGATCCTGACACTCCCATGACAACCAACACAAGTGGTCCGGACACAGCTCGGCTGAACCCTCCGGCACGAGACTAGATGCTCACGATAACTTGTAATTGGGACCGCCAATCTCCATTTGACGATGACCGCGCCCATCCCCTGGTCGTGATCGGGGTTCCCCTAGGCGCGGTGTAATCGGATGCGCATGCCGGGGTCGGCACCAATAAGACGACTGAGTGGTCCGGTAGCGGTCGCGTGTGGTTGCATGCATCGCTGTGCGTCTTCGCCGAGAGCGACGTGATCTCTCTGCCTGGCGACGGGGCGGGCGCCCCGCTGGCCGGGTGCGGCGGAGGCCGACGAGAGGGGCTGGTATCGCCGAGAGCCGGTCGATGTGAACCGGGTGGCAACGGGTCAGCGCACGCTCAAGCGAGCAAAGCCGTATTGTGCGTCGACCGGATTTACCGAAGCAAGATATGGCATTTCCTAAGAATCGCTGCTAGGCAGCGATTATTTGCGATAGCCTCTGCATTTGATCTCAGCAGAGCACCAATTGGGAAATGGTTCTCCAGCACGTCCTTGGTAAGGAAAAGGTCCCCGGTTCGAATCCGGGCGTGGGCTCCACTCCAGTTCTGAATTCGTTTTGAGCGTTTGCTGCGTCTTCCGCACGACGGAGCAGCACAGAGGTTTGCGTTAAGGAATCGCTCTGCCAGAGCAGTTTTGTACTTTTCCGAACCGGCCAGGCGAAATAGCCAACGGGGCGCGTGAGCCTGGCTATACGGGTTGGATTTGAACTCGCGCCATCCAGCCCACGATCTCGCGCCTAAGTCAGTGGCCGTATCAGCCGGCGCTGGAGGCAGCCCACAAATTGATGCCACCCTCGGTCGCGTAACGATCGGTTTCCACGAGCTCTTCGGCCGAAGAGTCTTAACTTGTTCAGGGCGTCTGCATTTTGCTCGAGCTGGGCCTCGTTGCTAGCTCCCACGAGCGTCGACGTCACGAAGGGGCTACACACCGTCCATGCCAGCGCCATCTGCGCCAGCGTCTGGCCGCGCCGCGCCCGCGATCTGGTTGAGGGCACGGATCTTGGTCAGGTTCTCCTCGCTCAGCATTTCCACGGAAAACGACCCAGGATGCTGGCGAGATGACTGAGACGGGTTAACGGCACACGTTGGGAAAACGTCCGAAGTTATTGGCGCGCCGCAAATCGATCCGATGGCATCGCTTCCCGACCGGACCCTTCTTGGGGCAGGGCTACGAGAGCCAGGTGCAGATGTTCTTCAGCGAAGCCTCTTGGTGGTCGTGCAGGAAGGTGTCGAGAGTCTCAACCCAAATACCGATCGTGCGCTTGGATCGGGGAAATCGAGTCGGGGAAACCAGGATGATGCCGGCGTGGTCCTCGCCCGAAGCTAGGAATTGCTGATGCAGTCGGGCGAAGTCCTGGACGTTGTCGGTGACGATGACGCGATCGAGCTCACGCGCGGCCCTGAGCAGGTCGGGATCCTTCTTGCCTTCGAGTGGGGCGCTGCCCTGGGTCGCCTCGGCGTCATGACCCCGGCGCCGGAGCTGCTCGGCGATGCTGATGGCGAGCATCTCATCGAGCAGGAGCTTCACCTACGGAGAGACGCTTGCTCCCGGCCCCACTGTGCGTACAGGCGATCGGCCTCCTCGCGGTTGCGCTGGACCCAATGGTCGATCTCGTCCGGGAATTCAGCGTAGTAGCTGATCGCCGCCCTGACCTGGTCAGGCCGGAGGCCGAGGTAGTCCGCGCTCTCGCCGAGGTTGCCGTCGGAGGCCCACACGGTCTCCATCACCTGCCATACATCGAGGCGACGGCCCTCGATCGCGGCGCGCCTGCCCGCTGGCCCGTCTCCGAAGACGATGCCCGGATGGCGCTCGCGGCGTAATCCTTCATCGATGAGCGTGCGCGCGAAGGTGAGCGGGTTGACCCGCCGATCGTTGGCGACCTCCTCGAGTGCCTGCTTTACCCTCCGCGGCACACGAGTGTTGATGCTGGCGTCGAGGATCTCCTCCATAGCGGCATTGTATCACCGCGTGCAACGCCGTATAACAATACCGCCGGCAACCTCGTTGGTCGGGTCTTGAGGTCAGGGCGAGGACGGGATCGGGGCGCGACCTGGATTTGGTGCCGCAGGAACAAGGTTCTCGACCACAAGGTCGTGCCGTCCGCGAAAGAGCCTGGCCAGTGTGGGGAGGAGGAGGCCGATTAGTTCGAGCATCGTGACACGGTCGCCGATCTCGCCGGATTGAGTTTTGCCCTCCTACAGGTGGCACGAGCGGCGCATATAGATTCCGAACACCAAGGAATCAGCCGCGGGCTCGCTGCCCGAGCGCGTGGTTTCGTTCCCTCTCGATGTTCACCGCGGCGGCTACCAGGGCCAAGTGGCTGAACGCCTGCGGATAGTTGCCCAGTAGCATCCCTGTCCGCGGATCGACCTCTTCTGAGAAGAGACCGAGCGGCGAGGAGAAGCTGAGCAGGCGCTCAAAGCGGCGCTCTGCCTCTTCCAGCTCCCCGACGTTGGCGAGAGCGTCCGCCAGCCAGAAGGCGCACATGACAAAGGTGCCTTCGCCGCCGGTTAGTCCATCCTTGGTTTGCGTGACGTCGTAGCGACGGACCAGCGGTCCGATGCTTAGGTTTCGGTCGACGGCCTTGATCGTGCTCTTCAGTCGCTCGTCGCCAGGCTCCAGGAAGCCGACCTGGGCCAGCCGCAGAGTGGCGGCGTCCAGCGAGTCCGAGCCGAAGACCTGCGTGAAAGACTCGAGGCGATCCGACCAGCCCCGGCTGGTGACAGCTTCGTGGATCGCGCGACGGGCTTTTTCCCAGCGCGCGGTATCTGCGGGTAGGCCCAGGCGCTTGGCGATCTTGAGCGCCCGATCGAGCGCCACCCAGCACATGACCTTGCTGTACGTGAACTCCTGGTTTTCACCCCGCACCTCCCAGATCGATGCGTCACTCTCCTGCCAGCGGGCGGCAGCGAGATCGGCGATGTGTCTGAGCTCGGCCCAGAGCTCGCTCGAGATCTGGCCGCCGCGACGCGCGTAGATGAAAGCGCAGTCAAGGACCTCCCCGTAGACGTCGAGCTGAAGCTGACCGGCCGCCGCATTACCGATGCGGACTGGCCGCGAATCCCGGTAACCGCTCAGATGAGTTAGCTCCAGCTCAGGCGGGCTGTCCCCGCCGTCAAGAGTGTGGAGGTTCTGGATCTTGCCGTCGAGCGCCAGGCGGACAAGCCATTCCATGAAAGCTTCGGCCTCGCGGTCGTAGCCCAGCTGGAAGAACGCGTAAAGGGTGAACGAGGCGTCGCGCAGCCAGGTGAAACGGTAGTCCCAGTTCCGTGACCCTCCGATCCACTCGGGAAGGCTAGTCGTGGAGGCGGCGAGCAGAGCGCCGGTCGGCGCATAGGTCATCAGCTTCAGAACCAGCGCCGAGCGGATTACGTGGTCCTGGAACGGCCCCTTGTAGGTGCAGCGATTGGCCCAGGTCCACCAGAAGTCTCGGCTTTGCCGGAGGCTTGCGCGAACTTCTTCAGCTCCGCCCACGCCCGAACCGCACTGATTGGGTTCGTTGACGGTGAGGCCGAAGGCGACCGTTTCTCCCGGCCCGACCTCGAAATCCTGCTCATGGCCGCTGACCGGGATGGTTCCGCTGATGCAGATGTGATGTCCTGCTGCCTCGCCATGGAGCCGCCCGCCGAGAGCCTGGAGTGGGTCTTCATTGCGAGCGTAATCGGGCCGCAGATCCACCCGGCTCCGAAAGCGGACAGTGCCGGCGAGACCGGTGACGACTCGGACCAGCCGAGGATGGTCATGAGGTCGGGCGTGCTCGGTGATCGTCCGCTCATCGACGGGCATGAAATCTGTGAGCTCAGCCCGGCCGCCCTCCGTCTCAAAAATGGTCAAGAGGATGTTGGTCTTGTCCGAGTAGCGCTGCCAGCACCTGAACTCTCCTTGCGGTGCGAGCGCCCAGCAACCGCCCTGACGGGCGTCGAGGATGCGAGCAAACAAGCTCGGGCTGTCAGCGCGAGGTAGGCAGCACCAGTCGATGCTACCGTCCACGCCGACGAGCGCAACCGACCGGCAGTCACCAATGATCCCGTACCCGGCGATGGGCAGGTAGCCCTGCTCTCTTAGGTCAGCCCGCACCGCACGCACGAGCGCTCATTCCGCTTCACGTAGCCGTGTCTGTACGTGGAGTGACCCAACCGCCGACGTTCGCCGCGATCCGCTCGGCCTCGGCTGGTCCCCAGCCTCCGCGGTCATATTCGTGCGGTGGCTCGTCGCTCAGCAGCGCCGGGTCGACGATGCGCCACGCGGCCTCGACCCCGGCTTCGCTCCCGAACAGCGTCCCATCCCCGTGCAGCGCGTCGCCGAGCAGGCGCTCGTACGGCTCCATCTCGTCGCCAGGGTGGGCGTGTTCGACCAAACGTGCGTCTTCACCGATCATCGCTTCCCCTGGCTTTTTGATTCGAGTGGCCAGAGTGATGGAGACATCCGGGCTCAACCGAAAAGAGATCTCGTTTTGGTGCCCGGCCGCGGTTGAATCGAACAGGCCGTGCGCCGGCTTCTTGAACGTGGCGTGCACCTCGGTGAAGGTGGCGGCCAGGCATTTGCCGGTCCGGATCAAGAACGGCACCCCGGCCCACCGAGCGTTCTCGATCGCAAGCCGGGCGGCGACATAGGTTTCGACTCGCGAGTTCGCCGCGACCCCTTTCTCGGATAGATAGCCGCGATACTGCCCGCGCACCACATCGCCCGAGCGAAGCGGACGGACCGCTTTCAGCAACGCAACTTTGGCGGCGTCGACCGCATCGCCGTCGCCCCCCAACGGCGTGTCCATTCCAAGCAGCGAGAGGACCTGCAGCAGGTGATTCTGGAAGACGTCCCGAATGGCACCAACTTCCTCATAGAAGGCGCCGCGGCCGCGCACACCGAACTCTTCTGCCATGGTGATCTGCACGCTCTCGACGTGCTCCGCGTTCCAGATCGGTTCCAAAAACGCGTTGGCGAAGCGGAAATAGAGGACGTTCTGCACCGCCTCCTTGCCGAGGAAATGATCGATGCGGTAGACCGCCGGCTCGGGAAACGATTTGTGGAGCACAGAGTTGAGCGCCTTCGCCGAGGCGAGGTCTCGACCGAAGGGTTTCTCCACGATCACGCGACCGTGTGTGGCGATCCCGGCCGTGGCAAGACCCGACGCGACGGTGCCAAACAGGCTTGGCGGGATCGCGAGGTAGAAGAGCGGCCGCTTGGCCGAGCCGAGCGCCCGCACCAACTTGTCGAATGTGGCTGGTTCCTGGTAGTCACCGGCCACGTAGGTGAGTCGCGCGGCCAGCCTGCCGAATGCCTCCAGGTCCAAGTCTCCATGCGCGGCGATACTCTCTCGCGCCCGAGCATGCAGTTGTTCGACCGTCCAGTCCGGTTTCGCGACGCCGATGACCGGGACGTCCAGATGGCCGTGGAGGGTCATGGCCTGCAGGGCGGGGAAGATCTGCTCATAGGCGAGATCACCTGTCGCGCCGAACAACACCAGGGCGTCCGATTGAGGCTCAGGCACGGTTCTTCCACAGCCGATAGCCGCCGGCGAATGCATTTGCGTTGGAGCCGAGCCGGACGCCCTTCGGCAGCGTGTGCAGCAACTTGGCGTTGCCGCCCCCGATGACAACGTCGTCAGCTTCCAGGGCGGCCTTCAATCGCGTGACAACGTCGGCGACGCCGCGCCGCCACTTCTTCTTGCCCAATCGTTTCAGTGCGGCCTTCCCGACCTGATCCTCATAAGTCTGTCCTTTCTCATAGGGCAGGTGCGCCAGCTCCATCGGTTCGAGCACGCCGTCGACGATTAGTGCAGAGCCGAGGCCTGTGCCCAGCCCGAGGAAGAGCATGCGGCCGCCTCTGTAACTGCCCAGAGCCTGCATGGCGGCGTCGTTGATCAGTCGGACTGGATGGCCAAACGCCTTCGCGAAGTCGAACCCGACCCATCCGCCTCCCAGGTTTCTCGGTTCGCTCACCGGCTTTCCGTGCAGCACCGGCCCGGGATAGCCAATCGAGACGACCTCGTAACTCCACCCGGTCGTCCCCTGGCGAACGTCTCGCACCATCTGCGTGGCGGTCATCTTAGGGCCGGATCGAATCTTGAGTGGCTTTCTGCGGCCGGTGGCCAGCACTTTGATGTGGGTGCCGCCGACATCGATCGCGAGGATCTTCATTCGGACTTTGACGGAGTCAGGACTTCTTCTCGTCGTGGCCGCCGAAGCCCTTGCGCATGGCCGATAGCACTTTGTCGGCGAAATCGTCGAGCCCTCGGGACGAGAAACGGGAGTAGAGCGCGTTGGTGAGCACCGAGGCGGGGACGCCTTCGTCAATTGCCGCGATCGAGGTCCATCGGCCCTCTCCGGAGTCAGACACCCTCCCTGCGAACTCCGTCAAGTCGGGGGAGTGGAACAAAGCGGCGGCAGTCAGGTCCAGCAACCAGGACTCGATTACGCTGCCGCGCCGCCACACCTCGGCCACCGCCGTGGTGTCGATGTCGAACTGATAGAACTCCGGTTTCTCCATCGGCGCCGTCTCGGCGTCAGCCTCAGCCTTACGCTTGCCGGCGTTGGCGTTACGCAGGATATTGAGTCCTTCGGCGTAGGCGGCCATCATCCCGTACTCGATGCCGTTGTGGACCATCTTTACGAAATGCCCGGCGCCGTTCGGACCACAGTGCAAGAACCCGTGCTCGGCCGGCACGGCTGCTCCAGTTCGGCCCTCGGTACGCGGCGCTGAGTCCATGCCCGGGGCGATCGACGCAAAGATCGGACCGAGGTGCTCGACGACGTCGTCTTGGCCTCCGATCATGAGGCAGTAGCCCCGGTCGATCCCCCACACGCCGCCGCTGGTCCCGCAATCGATGTGGTGGATGCCCCGGTGGGAGAGCTCGGTAGCACGGTGCATGTCGTCTCGGTAATAGGAGTTGCCGCCGTCGATGATGATGTCCCCCTTCTCCATGTGGGAGGCGAGGTCTTCGATGGCCTTGCCGGTGATGTCGCCGGCGGGCACCATCACCCAGACTGCTCGAGGCTGCGACAGCTTCTGGACGAGATCGGGCAGCGAACTGGCCCCGGTGGCGCCATCCTTTTCGAGCGCATTGATGGCCTCGGGGACCACGTCGAACACCACGCAGGTGTGACCATCGCGCATCAGGCGGCGGACGATGTTGGCGCCCATCCTCCCCAGCCCGACCACGCCGATCTGCATCGGGTTAGCTGTTGCCATCCGTCCCAACGGCGCGAGTGGTCTGCGGATGCGACAACAGGTCGAAGGCCGCTCGAGTGATCCGCACGAACTGAGTGTGGTCCGTTCCGCATAACAATCAAAGCAACACCGGCGAGGCTGCCGACTCAGAGTCAGTGCTACAGCTGCCTTTGCTTAACCGCTCACCACCAGATCAATGTCCGCTTAGTCAATGGACGCAGCACGGGAGCGTAGGGCCTCAAGGAACACCGTGCTGTTACTGCACTTGTTCTCCTGGTCAGTCGACTATGGCGGTAGTCAAAGAACTTCTTTTGCAAGATCCAGGAGAACGCCCATGTCGCTCAATATGAACTCGTCCCTCAGCAAGCTGAGCGACACCGGCCAAACGGTCGCGAATGCCGACGACGACATCCGCGGGCGGCACGTCAAGGCTAAAGATGGCGAGGATCTCGGCACAGTGGATGACCTGCTGATCGATGATCAAGAACGAAAAGTCCGTTTCCTGCGAGTAGAGCATGGTGGGTTTCTGGGTTTCGGTGAGACGAAGTCGTTTATTCCTGTCGACGCCATCACACGGATCACCAAAGACGATGTGTTCATCGACCGCTCGCGCGAACAAGTTGCCGCTGCACCCCGTTACGACCCGGATCTCGTCAGCCAGCTGGGCTTCTACGGCGACCTCTACGGCCATTATGGCTTTGTGCCGTACTGGGGCTTGGGGTACGCATATCCGGGATATCCGTATTACAAGTAGCGCGATCTGACCACTCTCGAAGTGGGGCGGGGTGGCCGTGACCTTTCCAAAATGAGTTAGATTCTGGGAATCGCGGATCGCAGCCGGCCGTGCTCTCGGCCACTTTGCGACGCGAGTGACCTACGTCTCACATCGATTGACGAAGACCCAGGTGCAAGTAGCCCGCCAGTGGGGAGCACGTGTTCGGTGAGCTTGGCGCGTCACACGCCAAGACTGAACCGAACCCAGGTCAGGGTCCTCGGATTCTTGGCCGCCGCATGGGCTGCTCTGGTTGCGCTTCTGGCGTTTGCGCCCGACGTCTTCGAACAGACCTTGTAACAGTTACCGTTTGCCGACCCCCATCCGTTCGAGCTTGTCTTCGCGTCGGCGCTGTCGGTCGTCCTGATGATCGTGGCAGTCGGCCTCGTCCTAAGGTGGCGCTGGACTTTCTGGCTGATGATGGCGGCATTCTTGGCTGGACTTCTCCGGCTGCCCGCATCGGTGCTCGAACTGACTGGGGCCATCTCCCACAATGGCCCTGCTTGGTATGCAGTACTTCAGGGCACGATCGGCGTAGTCCAATTCACGATCGCGATCGTGATGCTGCGAGGTTATCGCCGCGGGGGCCCCTGGGGGAGCTTCTGAGGCGTCCCTCGGAGCTGTCCGTAATCGGGATTCATAGCCGCAGTGACCCGAGGCAGCGACAAGTTCGGGGTCGCTCCCGATCGGCGCCGCCGGCAAGCTAACCGTTTGGCCAGCCATCCTTAGAGGCTGCACAGATGATCGAGAGCGGCATCGCGAGCTTCGTCCTACTGCTTATGGCCGCAGCTGCTGTGGCCATCCTGGTCCGGCGGTTGCCGATCCCTTACGTCAGTGCCCTGGCCGTGGTCAGTCTTGTGGATGGGACCGTAATCGGTTTCAAGGGACTTCAGCTCACACCCTCGCTGATCCTGTTCGGTCTCGTCCCCGGCCTGCTCTTCGAAGCCGCCTACAACCACGGACGGCCCCGCGGGATGTCCATGAAGACGCAGACCGCCGTGTCGCTCTTTTGGGACTATGTCGCGTTCGTGCTTAATTCGGTCATCTTCCTTCTCATCGGCATCAGCGTTCCACTCACCACTCTGCTGGACCAAGGGTGGGTCGTTCTGGGCGCGGCGGTTGTCGTACTGCTGGCGCGGGCCGCGACGGTGTACGGAGTGCTCGGCACTCGTCGCCACCCAGTCGTGCCAGGCAGGCCGTCGTGCCCTGGTTGTGTTCTATCGAAGCGCCAAGTGGTGACCCTACTGCAAGGCGCAGCTCGTTGAGCGGTAGAAGGTACACGGCGAGTTAGTCGGCGCCGGCGTCGCGCTGATCGGAATCAGCTATGACTCCCCGGAGGTGCTGCGGGAATTTACAGCCGCCAAGGGGATCGACTTCCCTCTTTTGTCCGATGTTGGCAGCCGCGTCATCACCGAGCTGGGTCTGCGAGACGAAGAGCTGGAAACCCAGCACGCAGGCTTCGGGATCAAGACCAGTGCGCATCAGCAGGGGGTCACCTACCCGGCCGTATTTGTCCGTGTCCCAAAAGCGAATCCAGGAGAACTACCGGGCACGCGAGGGCACCCGCCAGCTACTGGAGACCGTGACCCACGGCTCGACCCTGGCAAGTTCTGGGAACCTGCATGAGCTGGATTCCACGCACGCAAACGTCAGGGCTTACACCGACTCTGCCCAATACGTTCGATGGGAGAGAACACGCCTGCACGTCGAGCTTGAGATCGATCCGGAACGAGGCCGCTCAAGGCCCCTCGCTTTATGATAATTGCCATGGCGAACAAGAAACTCATCAAATGGCGGAGCAAACCGCAAAAACAAGATTATCCGGCCGCCGCCTCATACCTGAGTCTTGTTTTAGGGCAACAGGCGGCCGAGAATGCCGCGGTGGAATTGGAGAGCGCGGACATGTCGGCATTTCCCGCCAAGGACATTTTTAGAGCGTCCATGTTGTCGCTGCTCGGGGTGAGCAACAGTCACGTCGAAAGCGATCGCGCAAAAATCATTCGGGACGAAAAGCTTTCGCCACTCTTGCTGTTCAGGGACAAGAGAAACGGCAAGGTGATAATCGCCGACGGTTATCACCGTCTATGCGCGGTTTACACATTTGATGAAAATGCCGTGATTCCTTGCAAGATCGCCGGACCGGATTGAGATTATCTATCTCTTAACTGAGGACATCACGGAATCCCCAGGCCTTAACCGAACCGAATCTACAATGCAGCAACATATGTTGGACCGAACAGCCGCACCTGATTTCTTGGTATCGGCTCATGAGTGGCGGCGCCTTTTCGCGGAAACCTGGGGCACGTTCCTCCTCGTCGTTGTCGCGGCCGGCGCCG
>Ga0307372_10013734_pt1 | contig 10444 bp, 9 predicted proteins | sample OX1MG_FD_202533 | JGI IMG/M metagenome (GOLD analysis project Ga0307372, IMG submission 202533) | Soil microbial communities from Risofladan, Vaasa, Finland - OX-1 | ecosystem: Environmental > Terrestrial > Soil > Coastal area > Acid sulfate soil | place: Finland: Risofladan, Vaasa | collected... | reverse complement strand
GCACGTCCACTTCTGGCCGGGCGAGTACGTGGCCATCAGCGGTCTGCAATGCCGTGTGCAAGCGGCGCACTTGGTCAAAACCGGAGACCCGGTGAAGTTCACCCAGGATCCGTACCAGACCAAGCTCATAGGGCTGCCCAAAGCCGCGCCCGATTCGCCCGTCACCACCATCGCCATCGAGTGCGACGCCGAGCCGCGGCAGGATACCAACTTCGTCCGCATCAACAAGCCGCGGGGCTCGGTTTAGGGACCGACGGCGCGCGCAGGCTGAACCAGGCCACGTACAGATAGGCCAGCAGCGGGACCCAGTAGGCGGGGGCGCTGCCGTGCGCGCGTTCGGCGATCCAGCCCATGAGCGGCGTCAGCACCGCGCCGCCCACGATCGCCATCACGATAAACGACGCGCCCAGCTTGGTGTTAGCGCCCAGGTCCCTGATGCCGAGGGCGAAGATGGTGGGATACATGACGGACATGAAAAAGCTGGTGGCGAAAATGCACCACAGGCCCAGCCATCCCGGATGGGCCACGCCCACGCCGACCAGCACCACGTTGGCCAGGCTGTAGAAGCCCATCAGCTTGCCGGGGGAGATGTAGCGCATCATCCACGAGGACAGGAACCGTCCCACGCCAAACGCCACCAGCGTGCCGGTGAGCAGGTAGCCGGCGAGCTTCTCCCCCGACGAGGTGTAGTCCTGCACGTATTGAATGAAGTAGCTCCAGGTTCCGACTTGTGCGCCCACGTAGAGAAACTGCGCCACGATCGAGAGCAGGTAGTTGCGGTCGTGGAGCAGCTCGCGCGGCGCGCCTTGGGGTTCTCCCGCCTGCGCCAGCGCCGGAAAGCGGGTGCGGGCCAGCATCAGCGCCCACGCCCACGCCACCAGCCCGATGACGATATAGGGGCGCACCACGCGCATCGTCTCGGACTGCAAATAGGCGTGGTACTGGCCCAGCGCCTGCAGATGGGCGATCTGGCCTCCGGTCAGCTCGATGCCGGAGAAGATGAACACGGTGCCGATGAGCACGCCCGTGATCGAGCCCAATGGATTGAACGCCTGCGAGAAGTTCAAGCGACGTTCCGCGCTCGCCGCTTCGCCGAAGCGGGCGATGAAGGGATTGGCCGCGGTTTCCAAAAACGACAACCCGGCCGCCACCACGAACAAGGCGAACAGAAAGAAGGCATACCGGTCGGCGATGGCGGCTGGCCAGAACAGCACCGCGCCGGCGCCGAACAGGAACAGGCCGGCGAGGAAGCCGGCTTTGTACCCGAAGCGGCGCATCATCATCGCCGCCGGCAGCGCCAGCAGAAAATACCCCATATAGAACGCCGACTGCACCAGCCCGGCCTGCAGGCGGCTGAGCGCGAACGAGGTCATGAACTGCCGGATCAGGATGTCGTTGAGGTTGTTGGGAATGCCCCAGAGGAAAAACAACCCGGTGACGAGCAGGAACGGGAACAGCTGCCCCGCCGGCAATAGCGCCGCGTGATGCGACGCAGCTTGTTTCTGGACTGCCGATTCAGTTCGTGCCATAATCTCCCCGCCGTGTGGCGCTCAGCGTCTTGGTAAAGATATCGTGGATCTCGGACTCAAAGGCAAGGTGATTGTGATCACCGGCGGCGGGCGGGGCATCGGCGCCGCCATTGTCGAGGCCTGCGCCCGCGAGGGAGCGGTGCCGGTGATCGTCACCCGGCCGTCGGCGGCGGCCCAGGCATTGGCCGCCCGGCTCGCCGACTGCGAGCTGATTGAGATCGAGGTGGACGGGGCCGAAAGCTGCCGCCGCGCCGTCGAAACCGCGCTGCAGCGCCGCGGCCGTATTGACGCATTGGTCAACAACGCCGGCTTCAACGATAAGGTGGGGCTCGAGGCAGGCTCGCCCGCGGCCTTTCAGCGTTCGCTGGAGAGCGGCCTGATCCATTACTACGCCATGACCCACTACGCGCTGCCGGCGCTCAAGGCCGCGCGCGGGGCGGTGGTCAACATCAGTTCCAAGACGGCGGTCACGGGCCAGGGTGGGACGTCGGGTTACGTCGCCGCCAAGGCCGCGCAGTTGGGGCTGACGCGGGAGTGGGCGGCGGAGCTGATCCGCTATGGCATCCGGGTCAACGCCGTGATCCCCGCCGAGGTGACGACGCCCCAGTATCAACAGTGGCTCGATACCCAACCCGATCCCGAAGCCGCGCGCAAGGCGATCGCCGACCGGATTCCGCTGGGCCGGCGCTTCACCACCCCCGAGGAGATCGCCAGCACGGTGGTCTTCCTGCTCTCCGCCCAGTCGTCCCACACCACCGGCCAGCACGTGTTCGTCGACGGTGGTTATACCCACCTGGACCGTGCCTTATAAGCGCCGCGAGTTCCTCGGTTTGGCCTCTGCCGCGGCGTTGATGCCCGTCCTGCTCCGGGGACAGGATTCCGGGAACTGGAGCAATCCCGGGGCCGCCTTAGCCGAAGAAGAACGCGGGCGCGTGTTGAGCGCCGCCAACGCCTTCTTGCGCCAGGCGCCACAGACGATCACCTCCGTGCGCGCGGTGCGCAGCGCCGGCGGCCTGCACGATTTCTACTCCGAGGGCGATTACTGGTGGCCTGACCCCAAAGACCCCAACGGCCCCTACATTCAGCGCGACGGCATGTCGAACCCGGCGAACTTCACCGCTCACCGGGAGTTGATGGTCCGGTTGAGCATCCAGATGCCGGCACTCACCGCCGCTTGGCAGCTCACCCGTGAACGCGCCTACGCCGAGCGCGCGGTCGAGCACCTGCGGGCGTGGTTCGTCACCCCGGCCACGCGCATGAACCCCAACCTTGAGTATGCGCAGGCGATCCATGGCCGCGACACCGGCCGCAGCATCGGCATTATCGACACCGTGCATTTATGCGAGGTGGCGCAGGCGGCGCGCGTGCTGCTGCGCGGCGGCGCGCTCGATGACGCCGACGCCCGCGGGACACAGGCGTGGTTCACCGAGTATCTCGCCTGGCTGACCACGTCGAAGCGCGGCGAACAAGAGCGGGACACCAAAAACAACCACGCCTCCTGCTGGCTGCTGCAAGCCGCCAGCTTTGCCGCCCTCACCGGCGATGACGGCGTCACCGGCTACTGCCGCACCCGCCTGCAGCAGACGATCCTGACGGATCAGCTGGCTCCCAACGGCAGCTTCCCGCGCGAGCTGGCGCGCACCAAGCCCTACAGCTACTCGCTGTTCAACCTCGATATCGTCGGCGTCAGCGCCCAGGTGCTCTCGACCCCCGGCTACGATCTGTGGGCGTGGCGCGGCGCCGAGGGCCGCAGTCTGGAGCAGGCGTTCCGCTTCCTGATGCCCTACGTCGCCGATAAATCGACCTGGCCGTACAAAAAGGATGTCGAGTACTGGAACGATCTTCCGGTGCGCCAGCCCAGCCTGCTATTCGCCGCGCTGGCCTACCGGGAGCCATCCTGGATCGCGGTCTGGCGCCGCCTCGACCCCGACCCGACGGTCGCCGAGATCATCCGCAACCACCCCGTCCGCCAGCCGCTGCTCTGGCTCGGCAGCGCCTAAATCAATGGCGTTGACAACATATGGATTACAATCCATAATTTGATGAGTTGGTTGGTAGAGATCGGGGACGAGTTCGAGCCTGAATTTGACGCGCTCGACGAAGGCGTGCGGAACGAAATTCTTGCCTTGTCCAGGGTTTTGCAACAGTTCGGCCCTCGGCTCGGGCGGCCGCGTGTGGATACGCTGAAGGGGTCCAAGCACGCAAATCTGAAGGAGCTGCGCTTCGAGGCCGCGAATGGCGTCTGGCGGGTGGCCTTCGCCTTCGACCCGGAGCGCAAGGCCATCCTGCTAGTTGCTGGCGACAAGTCCGGGGTGGGGGAACGGAAGTTTTATCGCGAACTGATCCGCAAGGCCGATGAACGTTTTGACGCGCACCTCGCCCGGCTGAAGGAGGAGAAAGGGAAGTAGCCATGTCTGTGAACGTGGACGACAAAATCAAGAGGCTGAGCCCCACCCAGCGAAGAAAGGTCGAAGCGCGCGCGGGTCAGCTCATCGCCGAAGAGATGACCCTGCGGGAGCTGCGCAAGGCGCGCAAGCTGACGCAGGTACGCGTCGCGAAGTCGCTGAAGATCACGCAGGACAGCGTTTCGCGGCTGGAGAAGCGCAGCGACCTTTTGCTCTCCACCCTGCGCAAGACGGTCGAAGCGATGGGTGGAAGCTTGTCGCTCGTGGCCGAATTCCCGGACCGCGCGCCGGTCGTGCTCGCGGGCATCGCGGACGGCGGCGAGCCACGCAAGCCCGGGGGCCGCAAGCACGCCCGTGCTCGTGCTTGATCGACTTCAACGACTGGGCTTTCGTCGTCTGGCGCCGCCTCAACCCCCGCCCCACCGTGCCCGAGATGGTCCTCAACCACGCCTTCGCCCGCCCCTTCGCCGGAGGCTTACATCAAGATGCGGCGACCCGCTGGTCGCCCGCCCCGCGACCAAACGTCCGAGTCATGCGGGTGGTGACGCCGCTCTCGTCCAGGAACACCAGACAGTCCGGCGGCGCCGCCGCCACCGCCTCCAGGAACTCGCGCCGCCGGCGACATCAGCCTCATTGTGCTGGATCTGCTTGACCGGAAGGAGCTAGTTTGATTCCGCTCTAATTGTAAAAAGTCAAATCCGGCATGGGGTAATGGCGGCGGTTGCGGGTCCACAGCGGCATGGCATGCACCGACGCGGTGGCGGCGATCATCGCGTCCCCAAGGCCGAGGCCATGGCTGGCGTGGAATTTGTGCAGGTAGTCTCCGGTTTTACGGCCGATTGCGGCATCGGCAGGCAGGCACAGCAAGCTTGCGAAGAGTTGTTCAAGCTTGGGGCGTTCCCGCTCGCGAACCCCATGCCACAACTCGGCGATGGTGACCGGCGAGACGGCAATCAATACGCCGGATGCGGCTAACTCCCGCCATCGGGTCAGGAGGTCCGGATCGCGATCGCGCGCGACCTCGATCAGCACGTCGGAATCGATCAAGACGGCGGTGATTTCCACCAGCGTTCCAAGCGGTGGTCCTGACGCAACTGCCGGATGTAGGTTTCAGTGTCTTCCGCTTCGGGCCAGCCCCGGCGCGCTCCAATCCAGTTCAGCATGCCGTGTTGGCGTTGCTCGGGCGATTGCAGATAGGCGTCCCGGGCCGCTCGCCGCACCAAGTCGGAGATGGTGGTGCCCTGTTGCCGCGCGGTCAAACGCAGCGCCTGCCAGAGATCCTCCTCCAAATAAAGCTGGGTGCGGTGCACGCTGTATATTATACATCACACGGCCCGGGGGCCGAGGCGGGCGAGGATCCTGGAACGATCTTCCGGTGCGCCAGCCCAGCCTGCTGTTCGCCGCGCTGGCCTACCGGGAGCCATCCTGGATCGCGGTGTGGCGCCGCCTCGACCTCGACCCGAGGGTGCCCGAGATCATCCGCAACCACCCCGTCCGCCAGCCGCTGCTCTGGCTCGGCAGCTAAATATGGCGTGCCAGCCCCTGCTCTGGCCGCGCCCGGCGCCAGCGTCTCTTCCAGGATGGCCCTATCTCCGCAACGCATCGCTGCTGCTCCGGGAACCCAGATGGTGGCCCGGCACCGCGGGACGGCCTAAAAACGGATCGCATCCAGTGCTGCCCGAAGCTCGCTTCGCTCGGCTTCGTTGAGGGTGATTGCCTTAGCGGTCGCCACCCGCACGCGCTCCAGAATCGCGATTGAGACCGGGCCGCGATCGTTGGCAAGATACTCCCCTCCCAATCGCCGGTACGGAATTTCGAAGCGGTTGCCGGGCTCGATGGCGGAATCGGCGGTAAGCGCCGCGTGCTCTTGGGCGCTGCACATCGCCACGCCCGCGGCGCGGCGCGAATTATCCTGGAAATGGCGCATAACGGAGGTGATCTTGAGGCAAAGCGCGTGATCCACGCAGTGCGCCGCGAGGAAGAAAAGCTTGTACTGCTCGCGGCCATCCAGCTCGACAACGCAGGAAATGATGTGCCCAGCGGGAATCTCCCGCAGGCTAGCCACGCCCGCCCTCGAACCACTCCCGGATCGAGGCGTCTTCCAGCATGGCTTCCTTGACGCCCGGCAGCGCTTCTGGATCTTCCTCGAAGAAATCTTCCACCCGCATCTCAGCCGCATTTGCCGGGCCCCGGTCCGCCCAGGCGCGCTCGTACTCCGGCAAGGAATGCGTCAGTGCCCGCAGTTCAGCAAACGACTTGCGCCCGTACTCCTGGGCGCACTCTTGCAGCGCCTCGCACTCGGATTCGGAGAGTTGTTCTGTTTTTGCGGCACCACGCAGGCGGATGCGCGGATAGGAGAAGCCATAATCGAACTCAATTCCGTCGATTTCATGGCCCCCCTCCTGGGCGGCGCTGATTGCATCCAATGCATCCACTGGCGCTGGCCCGTGCGGCAGTGCCCGATATATGCCTCCAACTATCGGGCGGCCAAAGCGCACCAGATGGCGCTTGTCGGCTAGGAAAAGCAGCTTTACCGCCCGGTATTTGTCGAACTCAGGAAGTCCCTGACCTGCCAAGAAATGCAGGGCTGCGCGGAACTTGTCGGCATTAAAAGGGAATAGCGGCATGGCGGCTGCCTCAATACTAGTATGGCCGGTTTCAGCCCCCACCGGGTGGGGGTGCTATTGGCCAGGATGGTGCCCCGCCGTCGTCGCAACCCCTTGCCCCTGAAGTCCCTGATTTGCGCCATAAGCTTCAATGACGTGTCGAGCTTGACCGGGGCTGAGGCGTTCGATGGTCGGCATTGAAATGTCGTCAGCGACACTGGGCGCGCAGGTCATCGAGGAACTCCGACGCCGGGGCGGCGGCGCTGACCAGCAGGTGATCGCGGGCGCGCGTGCAGGCGACGTAGAGCAGGTGGCGTTCGGTGTTGTAGACCTCGTCCAAGTCGGAGGGGTCGGTGGCCGCCGCGATGCGCTCCTGCAGCGGGATGACCTCGTCGTCGCACGCCATGACCGCGACCGAGCGGAACTCCAACCCCTTGGCCAGGTGCATGGTGGCCAGGCCCACGCCGCCCGGCACCGTGGCGGCATCGAGCGGCGCGCACTGCAGCCCGGCGGCTGCGATGGCGGCTTGGGCGCGCGGCAACTGAGCCTCGGAGCGCACGAACACCGCGATTTCGTGGGCGGGCACGCCGGCGGCGACCTGCGTCCGGAGCCAGGCGGCGACCTGCTCGCTCTCCGCCGATTCGCTCTCGCCAATAGCGATCCCCGGCGGCGCGCCCTCGAATAACGAAATGGTCTCCCGGCCTTCGCGGTTGCCATCGACGTCGGTGACGTCAGGCCCCAGCAGCCGGTCCGCCTGTTGGCGGATCTGGCGCGAGGTACGGTAGTTGATTCGCAGCGTGCTTGAACGCCCGCTGATCTCGATTCCCAGCGCGCGCCATGAAAATGGTTGCTGGAAGATGCGCTGTCCCAGATCGCCGGCGAAGAACAACCCATCGGGGCGGCTGCCAGCGATGGAAGCCAGGAACTTCAATTGCGCAATGCTCACGTCCTGTGCCTCGTCCACAACGGCGAAATCGTAGGGCGAGGAGTTTTCGGTGGCGTAATGCGCTGCCAACCGCGTGAAGATCTCATGCGGGGTCACCAAACCACCGGCTTCGAGCCCGCTGAGCACACGGCTGAAGATCGCCCACAGGCGCTGGCGGGCGGCTTCCGGTAGCCGCGTCCGCCGGCCCAGGCGGTTAACATCCCGGTAGGCTTCCCAGGTGCGCAACTGCCAGGCATCGACCACCTGCGCCCACTCAGCTTCCAGAAAGCGCTGGGAAAACGGGCGCTCTCCAGCCGCCGCTGCGGCCTCGCTCAGCAGGCGTTGCACGGCGGCCTGATCGGCGGCCCTGGGAGCACCCCACACGCGCTCGAACAGCCGGCCGCCCACGGCGTCGAGCGCCGCCACCTCGATCTGCTCGCCCAGCCGCGGCTCGCCGGCCAGCAGCAGCCGCAACTTGTGCCGCAGCGCCTGCGCCAACACGTCCGAGAACGTGGTCAGTAGCACCCGCGCGCCCGGGTGCGTGCGCGCCAGATGCACCGCCCGGTGCAGCGCGACGATGGTCTTGCCCGTGCCCGCCGATCCTGTAACGCGCGCCGGGCCGTTGAATCTTTTCTCGACCAACTGGCGCTGCGAGGGGTGGAGAAAGATGGCCCACTTCTCCCAGGGGAAATCGAGCGCCAGCCGCAGATCCTCCTCGCTTTTGATGGTGCGGAAGCGGCGCTGCGCGTCGGGGTGCTCGAACGGGTCGGGCACCGATTCGGCATTGGCCGCGAGAAAGCGCATCGCCGGCTGGCCAGCGGCGATATTCAGCACCGCCTCGGCGGCTTCCGCCGGCAGATGCCCGGCGAGTTCCAGGGCTTCGTCCTCGGTGGCGACCTGGCGCACCGCATCCAGCCACTCGCGCGGAATGCCGTAGGCAAGCAGCTCGCTCTCCGGGTAGTGTTCAAACGGTTTCGCGTGTTCCTCGACGTACCGCGGCACGACGACCTCGCGCGTCAACTCCCGGATCTCGACCAGTTGCGCCGCCCCGGTTTTCGGGTGGGTCTCGATCTTGCGCCGCTCCGCCCACTGGTAGGCCTGATCGTGGTGGCCGGCGTAGCAGAGCAACAGGCTGGCCGCCGTCCGGTGCACGATGAGCCGGATGTCGCTACTGACGCGGATCGACCAGAAGCTCTTATCCCGCGCCTTCTCCAGCTTATGGAACTGTAGCCCCGGTTGGCTGGGGTCAATTTGGAGGTCGTAGGCCGTGATCTTCACGGCCTTCTGTTCCTCGCCGCTGAGCCGGGCCAGACTCTCGGTGAAGGTGTCGGCGATGCGGAACTCCATCTAATTCACCCGGAACACCTTCATCACCTCATCGCCCAGGTGGTTGATGACCTTGACCGCGATGCGCCCTGACTTGGGCTTGTCAAAGGCGCGCGACGTGTCGCTGTACAGCGTCGCCCACGCCTCCTCGTTGATCTCGGCTTTCAGCGTGGTCTTCAGCGATTTGTAGGGGTCGCCGGCGCCCAGGAAGTAGGCGTGGCGGACGAAGAAGCTCTCCTCGTTGTAGTCGGTGTCGACGAACCAGCAGGCGATGCCGTCGGCGCCGTCGCTGCGGACCTCGCCACTCGACGGGTCGAAGACATCGACGCCCTTGACCTTCACTTGAATCTCCCCGTCGTTGGCGGGCAAGATCTCGATCTCGGGCTCACCAAAGATCACGAACAGGTTGCCCTTGCCGGTGTTTTTAAGCGCCCCGGCCATGTGCAGGTCGGCGTTCATGCGGGCCTTGAGGATGGGCACCCGCCCCAGCTTCATGAACTCCGCCGATTGGGCATCGTAGTTGAAGGCGCAGGCGATGAGGACATCGAAGCCGGCGTCGCCCGCCTCCCGCGCCGCCGCCACTAAATCAATGCGGGAGACGGTGCCAAACTCGGGGCCGATGAAGACGCCCGCGCGCTGTTCCCGTCCATCGGCGCCGGGGTAATGGCCCTCGGCGCAGACGAAATTCCCCGGCCAGGGCGTGAGCGCCGAGAACTCGATCTTGTCCTGCTTGTGCGCCTGCTGCACGCCCGCGGTGCGCAGGTTTTCCAGGATGATGGCGGTGAAATCGTCGGCCCGCCGGGCTTCGCCGGCAGCGCTCTGGCGGCCCTGGCAGCCATCGACTGTCGTGACCAACTCGTCGTTCTCATCGACCGCGAGCACGCGGTGCGGTGACACGCTCTCGACCGTGAACGGCCCGGCCACGCGGACTTTCTTGTGGTCCTGATAGGGGCGGTCGTAGAGGTACTCGGTATCGGCTTTCTGCGCGATGGAGGCGTCGATGGCTTTTTGGCGGGCGATGCGCTGCTCCCACCATTGCGCATGCAACTCCTTCGCCTTCGCCGTCCAGCCGGCCGCCGCCTCGCGCGGGATCTCCCACTCCTCCCAGCTCTGCTTCAGCGCGGCGTTGAGCTTCTGCCGCAGCGGCTCCAACCGCCGCTGGGAGGCCTCCCAGATGACGTCGATCTCAGCGTTCTGCGCGATGGATTTCAGCGTGACGTGGGGCACGCGCTCGTAGACGAACCCCTGGCGCACATCGCCGTGTGTCGCCGCACTGCTTGGCGGCTTCCCGCTCACCTCGGCTTCCTTGACCCGCCCATCGCGGCTGTCGGCCAGCAGGTAGTAGGGATACCGCGCCCCCATGATCCGCGCCCGCGCCAACGCGAGCGCCACCCGCGAGGTGTCGATGGTGATCCACCGGCGGCCCCACTGCTCCGCCACGTACGCCGTCGTGCCCGACCCGCAGGTCGGGTCCAACACCAAATCGCCGGGGTCGCTCGCCATCAGCAGGCAGCGTTGGGCTATCTTTACGCTCGTCTGTACAACGTAGACTTTTGGATCTGCACGGTCTTGAACAGAACCGGCAATATCGAACCAGGAATTCGTCACCGGATTTTGATCGAAATCGGCGAGGTAGCGGACGTAACGCAGTTT
>Ga0307372_10013732_pt1 | contig 10445 bp, 7 predicted proteins | sample OX1MG_FD_202533 | JGI IMG/M metagenome (GOLD analysis project Ga0307372, IMG submission 202533) | Soil microbial communities from Risofladan, Vaasa, Finland - OX-1 | ecosystem: Environmental > Terrestrial > Soil > Coastal area > Acid sulfate soil | place: Finland: Risofladan, Vaasa | collected... | reverse complement strand
TGGCTGTGCTCCATCATGCCGTGATGCTCGCCCATCTTGTCATGGTGCATGGTGCCGCTCTGGCCTTTCATCATCCCACCGCTCATCTGAGCGAATGCCAGCGAGCCGCCCAAGAGCAGAACAAAAATGCCGATTGCGGATACTGTCTTCTTCATTTTGTTGATCTCCATAGTTTGTGAGTTGAGCCTACGTTCGCAATCTGAAACATCACCGCGCCGCCAACTTAGACGATCCAAAAGTACAGTCGATCAGCCTGATGCCGTCTCCGTCATGATTTTCACGATCGTGTCCTCCACTTCCTTCGCGACCCCTTCGAGTTGCGGCGAGTCGAACATCCCCAGGAGAATGGTTGGCCTGAGAGATGCCAATATAGTCTTGCCGCCATCCTCGTAAATGGAGATCCGACATGGCAGGGCGGTAGAGACGCTCATGTTCTGGTCAAGAAACTTCTTCGCTTGTTGCGGTTGACAGACCTCGAATATCAGGCATTCACGCTCAAACCCCACGCCTTTCCTCACCATCGTCTCTTTGAGATTGTGAACCTGCATCACGCCAAATTGATTGGCCTGAACGGCTGCGTGCAAGGCAGTCGCAGTTTCGCCCACCGTCTTGCCAGTGGATGTTGTGACGAGCATTTCCCCAATCACGATTCGCACCTCGATGCGCATGAGGGTATTCAACGCGCGACTATTTCTTGGATAGTTTGCCAACGATGAAGACCAGAAGTGCCACCACCACTAAGGTGGTTACCACCCAGATCCACATCCCGCCACCCATCCATCCGTAACTTCCGTTCATCATAGGATCCCCTTCCGTGCCGTTGCGACGATTTGATCGAGCGCATCCGTGCTGCTACACAAAGCCTCATCGACCTTGGGATTTAGCCGCAGCAGCAGTCACTCTTCGGCTTCCCCGCCTGTCTGTCCAGGTATTGAGGAGGATTCTTATCGAACTTGTCTTTGCATCTGGAACTGCAAAAGGAATATGTCTGTCCAGCATGCTCGGTGTGCCCAGCGGCGGTAGCCACGTCTATCTCTATGACGCAAAAGGGGATCTTTTGCAAAGGTTGTACTGCTCATTGGGATCTCCTTGGTCTGTGAATCTGGGCCGATTACGGCTAAGAGATTGAGTTGTGGCCTTCAGATGCACATTCGTCTCTTGACATGGAAGCTTCGTCTCGTTCGCCAACGGCACCAATAAAAATTGTTCCACTACGCGGATGAAGAAGTCTGGTCGTTATTGCTCAGAACAGCGGATTGCACCTTGTCCACACCTACGGGAGGATGGTCGCCTGCCACCAGCGATTCATAGTTTCGTCGTCCGCAGTCTCAGCGCATTGGCAATCACCGAGACCGAGCTGAAACTCATAGCGGCCGCCGCTATCATCGGATTCAGGAGCAGGCCGAAGGCTGGAAAAAGCACCCCTGCGGCGAGCGGCACTCCAACGGCGTTATAGACAAAGGCGAAGAACAAGTTCTCGCGGATGTTGCGCATCGTCGACTTGCTAAGATGACGGGCGCGGAGAATGCCGCGCAGATCTCCCTTCAGCAACGTGATGCCGCCAGCCTCCATGGCCACATCGGTACCGGTGCCCATGGCGATGCCGATATCAGCTTGGGCAAGGGCGGGCGCATCATTCACTCCATCGCCAGCCATCGCAACCACGGCGCCCTTTTTCTGGTACTCTTTGACCACATCCGCCTTCGTTTGAGGCAACACGTCGGCCTTGAATTCGATGCCAAGCTTATCGGCAACTGCCTTGGCAGTTGTTGCGTTGTCTCCGGTGACCATGATGACTTTCATGCCGGCCGAGCGAAGCTCGCGAATCGCGTCGGGTGTGGATTGCTTGATGGGATCGGCAACTCCCACAATTCCAGTGGCCTTACCATCCAAGCCAACCAGTATTACCGTCTGGCCATGTTTCCGCAGCTCTTCGGCCTGATTGAGAAGCGGCGTAGGATCGATGGAAAATTCGCTGAACAACTCTGCGTTGCCAACGGCTATCAGCTTGCCAGACACGGTTCCCGTTACGCCTTTGCCGGTGACGGAATTGAATCTAGCCACATCGGCCAAGGCAAGGTCCCTTGCCTCGGCTCCTTTCACGATGGCTGCCGCTAAAGGATGTTCACTGGAGCGTTCGAGGCTGGCGACAAGCTGCAACAGGTTCGATTCATCAATCCCCGGTTGGGGAATAACTGAACTTAGCGTAGGTTTCCCCTCCGTGAGCGTTCCCGTCTTGTCAATGATCAGCGTATCGACTTTGCCGAAGATTTCAAGCGCCTCCGCGTTGCGAATGAGAATGCCGGCGCGAGCGGCGCGACCAGTGCCCACCATGACCGCCATGGGAGTGGCGAGCCCAAGAGCACACGGACAAGCGACAATCAGCACAGCCACTGCATTTACAAGAGCATGCGCGAAGCGCGGTTCAGGACCGACGGAGAGCCACACAACGAAGGTGGCGATGGCAGCCACGATAACCGCAGGCACGAAGTACGAAGAAACGCGGTCCGCAAGCCGCTGAATCGGTGCCCGAGATCGCTGCGCCTCGCTGACCATCTTCACAATCTGCGACAACAGCGTGTCGGCGCCAACTCGCTCCGCACGCATCACGAATGCGCCCGTTCCGTTGACTGTTCCCGCCGTGACCTTCGCGCCCGCGGATTTTTCCACCGGAATGGGCTCTCCGCTGATCATCGATTCATCGATGGAACTGTGGCCTTCCACCACGATCCCATCGACCGGCACCTTCTCGCCGGGGCGCACCCGCAGCCGGTCGTCCACTTGCACCTGGTCGAGCGGCACGTCGGCTTCGCCACCCTGTTCATCAAAACGACGGGCATTCTTTGGAGCGAGGCCCAGCAGCGCACGAATCGCACTGCTGGTCTGGCTGCGTGCACGCAGTTCCATCACTTGGCCCAGAAGGACCAGCGCGACGATCACCGCAGCTGGCTCGAAGTACACATCGATTTGTCCTCCGCTGCCACGAAGCGATGCCGGAAAGATCTGCGGAACGATAGTCGCGAAAACGCTGTAGATATAAGCCGACCCGGTACCCAGGCTGATCAGCGTGAACATATTGAGACTGCGATGCACCAGCGATTGCCAACCGCGGACAAAGAAGGGTAGGCCGCACCACAGGACTACCGGAGTCGTCAGTCCGAACTCAATCCAGGCCCATATTCTCAGCGAGAAGAGGTGTTGCATGGGCGTGGAAGGCATAAACGCCGAAACCATGAGCGCCAGCATGGGTAGGGCGAGTGCGATGCTGATCCAAAACCGCTCCGTCATATCAGCGAGTTCAGGATTGGAATCTTCAGCGGTCAGTTCCAGAGTCTCGAGCGTCATGCCGCATATCGGGCACATGCCAGGTGCATCGCGCACGATCTGCGGATGCATCGGGCAAGTGTATTCCTTGTGGTTTGCAGGTGCGGGCGCGGTCGATCTTTCTAATGTCATGCCACACTTCGGGCAGTTGCCTGGACCCGCTTGGTTGATCTCCGGATGCATTGGACATGTGTATTCGCCCTGCGGCCCAGTCTTCGCCTGCGCCCGTGAAGGGGATGCATTCGGACTGCTCTGCGCGTATTCTTCAGGCGTCGTCCCGAACTTTGTGACACACCCTTGGCTGCAGAAGTGAAAAGTGGCGCCCTGATATTCAACGCTCGCCGCGGCTTTCGAGGGATCGACTTCCATGCCGCAAACGGGGTCTTGCTCTTGAACCTGCGGCATTAGGCGATCATGGCTGGTTTCACTCATCCAATTACACCTCGATCGTGAAGCCCTGCTTTTGGGCGACTGACTTGATCAATCGCGAAAACGCGCCGTAGTGCTGTGCCATATTTGCCGACCATGACAGCCCGTCAGCGCGCCCAATCTTCTGCCAATACTCCTCAAGCGTCCGGTCGTAGGCGTCAATCGCAGGCTTTAGCGCCTCCGGATGATACTTTTCCTCGTGCCAAAACTCTCGATAGCCATGCGGGGCCTTTGAGGAGACTCTTCGGCGATATAGCCGAGCACGACTCCATCAACAGGGAAAGTGTTCGCTGGCAACCCGAGCAGATCAATCATTGCCTGCGGGTCGCGGCGAATTCCGCCAATGGGGACAACGCCGAAACCGAAGGCGCGTGCCGCAGTCATAAGCGTCGCCATCGCGATTCCGGCGTCGCTGACCGCGGCAAAAACCCCTTTAAGACTGCGCTGAAAGGCCTGTTTGCCCCCGGCTTTTTCGACGCCTAAGCCAGCTTTATAGAGGTCAACAACTACTGTAATGAACACCGGGGCCTGCGCAATCCATGGCTGGGTACCGGCAATCTCTGTTATTCGTGCGCGGCTGTCCGCACTTCGTACAACCACGAGCGATATCTCGTGGCTGTTGGTGGATGTCGGAGCTCGGCGTGCGCACTCGATGATGGTTTCAAGAACCTCCTCCGGGATTGGGTCGGACTTATAGCTCCGGCTGCTGTGATGCGCCTGCAGGAGGCTAATGGTCTCATTCATCAAGGCTCCTTGTTTGCTTCGACCTACTACTAATGTCAAGAACCGAACAAACCAACTTGACAATGACTGCATTGAGTTTTTCGCTATACGCTCAGCGCAGGGTAGTCGGTATAGCCATGTGGCCCCGGTGTAAAGAATGTGCTTCCGTCCGGCACATTGAGAGATGCATTGCTGGCAAACCGGGCCGGCAGATCAGGGTTGGCGATAAAAAGCTGGCCGAAGGCTACAGCATCTGCTTCACCATTGGCTATGACCTGATTTGCCTGCGCCAGGGTATATCTTTCATTCGCGATATAGACGCCGCCGAACTCCTTCTTGAGTTGCGGACCCAATCGGTCGGGTCCGAAGTATTCACGCGCGAGCAGGAAGCCGAGTCCACGTCTGCCTAGCTCACGCGCCACATAGCCGAATGTTGCCGGCGTGTTTGAATCATGCATATCCTGAGAGTCGCCACGCGGTGCCAGATGCATGCCCACGCGCTTAGCGCCCCAGACGGAGACCACCGCATCGGCAACTTGAAGCATGAGGCGCGCTCGGTTTTCAATCGATCCGCCATATTCGTCGGTACGATGATTGGATCCGTCCTGCAAAAACTGATCGAGCAGGTAGCCATTGGCCCCATGGATTTCGACGCCGTCAAAGCCAGCCTGTTTTGCATTCTCGGCACCTTTACGGAAACCCTCAACGATACCCGGAATTTCGGACGTCTCAAGTGCGCGTGGCGTCACATATTCAGTCACTGGACGCACAAGGCTCACGTGGCCGGCAGGCCGGATCGCGCTGGGAGCAACCGGAAGCTTACCTTCCAGAAAGCGTGGGTCTGAGATGCGGCCCACATGCCATATCTGTGCGAAGATGCGGCCCCCTGCCTGGTGCACTGACTTGGTCACCGGTTTCCAAGCTTCGATTTGTTCAGGCGACCAGATGCCAGGCACGTCCGCGTAACCGACACCCTGGGGTACAACCGGGATACCCTCGGAGATGATCAGGCCTGCACCCGCACGCTGTGCATAGTATTCGACCATGAGTTGCGTCGGGATATGCTCTGATGTGCCACGCAGGCGAGTCAGAGGAGACATAATAACCCGGTTCGGCAAGTGGATCTCGCCAATCTGGATCGGATCTAACAGAGAGGTCATGAGAATGAGTCCTTCAAGAAGCATGTTCTGTTGGGTTGATCTTCTTACACATATGGAGGATGGCAGAGCAACAGTTCCTTGATTTATGCAAGGTGTGCGGGGCTGACCGCCTTGGCTAGAACCAGTCTCATAAACATCTGAGGCGCGAAACTGGTGCATTCTGAAGTTGCTCTGTGTGATCCCGCGAAGGCCGGATGGCAGGACGCTGGGAATTGACCGATGAACAATGGTTGATCGTTGAACCTGTGTTGCGCGAGGCTCGGCGAGCGGATAACCGTGGCCGCCCGTGGCATGACACGCGGGTGGTGCTGAACGGTGTGTTGTGGGTACTTGGCACCGGGGCGCAGTGGCGCGAGCTGCCGGAGAAGTATCCGCCGTTCCAGACCTGCCATCGCCGCTTCCAGCAGTGGGTGCGCAGCGGTAAGCTGGAAGAGGCGTTGAGACTGCTGGCCAGGCGGCTGCATGAGCAAGGCAAGCTGAATCTGGAAGAAGCGTTCGTGGATGCTACTTTCGCGAGCGCCAAAAAGGGGGCTTCGCCGTTGGCCCCACCCGCCGTGGGAAGGGCACGAAGATCGTCGCTGTCGCCGCTGATAACAGTCTTCCTCTCGCCGTATCTGTGGAAAGCGCTTCGCCGGCCGAGTGCCAGCGTGTGGAAGACGTTCTTGCCGGCAGCTTCCTCGATCAGCTCCCCGCCAGGCTCATCGGTGACAAAGCCTACGACTCGGATCCGCTTGACCAAAAACTTGCCACCGAGTACGACATCGAAATGATCGCGCCTAACCGGCGCGGTCGCCGACAAAAGACTCAAGATGGACGTAAGCTGCGGCGCTACCGCAGGCGATGGAAAGTGGAACGGCTCTTCGCATGGATGCACAACTTCCGCCGCCTCGTCACCCGATGGGAGTACCACGTCGAAAACTTCCTCGGCTTCGTCCATCTCGCCTGCCTTCACATGATGCTCAGACATTTATGAGACCGCTTCTAGGCACCAATTTCATGCAAGGCAACAAAGGCCTCTAACAAAACGCGGGGATTGAATTGTCCCTTGTAGACGGGCGGCGGTTCACGCTCCAAGCCAAGTAACGAGTAAACGGCCATCTGCGCAGAGCGAATGGAGTACTCAACTGTGAACACCACATCATCTGGGAGTTCGCAAAACTGCCCGACGAAGGCCAGGTTCTTTGAACCGTCCGGCCTAATCAAGGCTCGATCGCCCTTGCTCCGAGTGAGAAACTGGCTGGTGATGAAGGGCATCATACAGGGAATGCAGGTACACGCATCGAGAATTCCGGCGGCGCGCGCTTGAAGGCGCAAATGGCCCAGGATCTCCGTCATGATTTCGCGCCCTGTGCATGCGGACATGGGCTTCTTTACGAAATTTCCCGGTATATCAACAAACAGCCCATACCCCCAGAACACCTGCACTCCCTCTGGCTGCCCAATAAAATGCGGCTGATGGGGCAACACTATTGAAGCCAGCCAGCTGGACTCCGGAAAGGTAATGAGCCCGCCTTCTCCAGGTACGTTGCCCGTCAAGTCCCGGATGAGTTCGAAAAACTTGGGGTCGTGAAGCGTGGTCGTAAAGGACATCCACTTGGATTGCTCAACGTGATTGGCAAAGTTTGAAGGATGCCCGAATTGCGTCTGGCCGGCGGCGATTTTCTCCCAAAGAGCCCAGGAACCACCATCTGTTTTCCCCAGTAGGGCGGCGGCCGAGTCCATTGAACCTAGATTCGATCCTTCGGTCATGGACCCGAGGGTCACGATGACTTTGTCATCTTCGGTGACACGAATGCTTCTGAGAACGCCGTTTTCCTGGACCACGATCCTATCGACAGCAAAGCCGGCCCTGTCTTGAAGGAGAACAAGGTCCGTGGCTGTTGTCTTGAGCATGAACTTCACACCGCGCTCATCGAGCCATTTGTGAAGAGGGCGGATCATCGAATCGTACTGGTTGTACACAGTGCGCATGATGCCGGTAAGCGTATTGAAACCGGACACCATGTGGGTGAAGCGTACCAGATAGCGTTTGAACTCAACTGCGCTATGCCACGGTTGAAATGCGAAGGTAGTACACCACATGTGCCAGAAGTCAGTCTCAAAGAACTCCGGCGCAAACTGGTCGGAGATCATGGTCCGTCCAAGCAACTCCTCCGGCTCCATCGCCAGACGCTCGAGGTCGAGAATATCCTTCTCGCTCAAACCAAACCTCGGAGCGTCTAGCCTGTGGCCGTCCCGAAACAAGCGGGATTTGGAGGCGGTTTTCATCGTCTCGTTCCAGTCAAATATCTCCTGCGTCACCGTCCTAGTTCCATCGAGAGTTGGAATCGATGAAAAGAGGTCGTAGGTGCATAGATATTTGCTCTCAATCATGCGGCCGCCGCGCATCACGTAGCCGTCAGTTGCGTTTCCAGCCGCATCAAGGCTGCCGCCGATCCGTGAGGACTCCTCCAGGATTGTGATTGTGTGCCCTTGCACATCTCCGTCGCGAATGAGGAAAACTGCAGCGGCAAGAGAAGCGATGCCGCCGCCTACAAGATATGTTGCCGCGTTGTCGTCAGGTCGTTTCACAGGGATCACTTCACACTTTCTATTTGCCCAGTCAATGTTGCCGCGGTTGCGCTCAGGCAGAGTGGGCGCAACAGCTACGAGCGCCCAATGCGATTGTCTAACTGTAATGCGGAGAATGACTGTATCCAATTGAACAGGTGGTCAGGCACCCCAGATTAGAGAATCATGCTGAGCGCGCGGGTGCGTCTTCGGTAGTCGTCGCGGACCTTGAACGCTTCCTCATTGCTTAAGTAAACAGGGTATTCTGCCTCAATTCAGGACCGCTCGGGTACACCCTTGATCGAGTATTTGCCTCTCGCACGACGCGTCTGTTTGGAATAGATTGCCCCTGCTCAAGTACTACCGGATCGGAAAACAACAAAGTGAATCCGCACCAGCAATTTAGCCCACAATGCGAGCGACTCTCCGCTCCGCGCAAAAGGTTGAACGACCAACAGTTTCCTCCGAACATGAACCTCGCCGTTAGCGGTTTCGACAACTGGTGGCACAAGACCTTCGCGCAGCACACTGCTGTGATCGCGAAAGCTTCTGCACTCATGCGCGCGCATCGGCGGGTCAGTGCGGCCAGCGATTCTCGCGTCAGCCAAGCTCATTAAGCACAACTGTGGTGGAGTTGTGCTTAGCAACCAGGTTTGCGGACCAGGTGGCCGATTGTGAGAGCAAGTAGTGCCACCCGGGCAGACACTCATTTCCAGGTTTGTTGGCGTCTCGACAATCTGCTTCATCAAAGCCGGAGATTTTATAGCCACCACACAGGGTTCCAGAACACCCACTAACGCACTGCGCTTGCTTCGATCGCTTACTTCCATATAGAGTTCGTGTTGAGCGAAACTCTGCGATCTGCTCAAGGATCCCGCTTGAAGTCTCCGAGCAGCAACTCCGACTATAATCAGGAACCGCGCACGCGTGGGTTGGGCGAGGGAAACAAGTTTGTTGGAGTATACGGATGACAGTTGGTTCGCAGATTGAGTTTCTGATATGGATGCTGCTTGCTGCCTCTGCAATTGCTCTAGCAGCTGCGCGCCTGCGGATTCCTTACACCGTCGCTCTTGTTCTGGGAGGACTGGCCCTCGGATCATTCCATCTGCCGATACTGCAAGGCCTGTTCGCTCATTCTCCTGATTGGTTAACACCTAATGTCAGTTTAGTCATTTTCCTGCCTGCCCTTTTGTTTGAGGGTAGCCTGAAGATTCAGTTTCGCCAGTTGCGGGAAAGCCTTGTTCCAATCTGTTTGCTTGCGACTGTAGGAGTGTTCGCGGCAACTTTGATCTCTGGCTATGTTCTCCATTGGGTCTTGGGAATTCCCATTCTAGTCGCACTTGTTTTTGGCGCGATTGTGGCTGCAACCGACCCCATCTCGGTGCTCTCAATTTTCAAAGACATGTCCATTGACAAGCGGCTCACCATCACGGTGGAAGGGGAGAGCCTGTTTAACGACGGAACATCGGTCGTATTGTACGGGATCCTCATTGGTGCTGTGGCCACTTCGCGTCTGGATATTTTGGCCGGTATTCGTGATTTTGCGGTCGAAGTTGCGGGTGGCGCAGCTTTGGGAGCGGGGCTGGGCTTTGTGTTCAGCAGGCTTACGCAGAGAATCGACGATCCAGAGGTCGAGATCACGCTCACAACCATATTGGCGTACGGTTCTTACCTTCTTGCGCAGTCGTTGCACTTGTCAGGCGTCATAGCCACAGTGGTAGCGGGCCTGATGATTGGCAATTTCGGAATGCGTACCGGGATGAGTTGGCGCACGCGCATTGCGCTGTGGTCGTTTTGGGAATACGCATCTTTCCTCATAAACTCCGTTTTGTTTCTGCTCATCGGACTTCAGGTGCGCCTGGGAGGTCTGTTGCACATATGGCGGGCGTTGGTTCTGTCGATTGCTGCAGTTCTCGTGGCGCGGCTGCTTACCGTATACGGACTCGTTCCCTTCAGCAATCTCTTCTCGACCAAAATTCCCTTACGATGGCAACATGTCATGGTGTGGGGAGGCATGCGGGGGGCCCTTTCCTTGGCGCTGGTCCTGAGTATCGGGAATCATTTTCCTTATCGAGATCAACTCTTGAACCTGACGTTTGGAGTCGTCGCTTTCACAATTGTTGTCCAGGGGATCACCTTGAAACCGCTCATTCGCTTGCTTGGAATTGGAGAGAGCAGTGACGACGACTATTCACGCTCCAGGGTACGCCAGGTTGCGATTGCGTCTGCCATTGCCGAACTCGAGGATATCGCAAACAG
>Ga0307372_10013730_pt1 | contig 10445 bp, 8 predicted proteins | sample OX1MG_FD_202533 | JGI IMG/M metagenome (GOLD analysis project Ga0307372, IMG submission 202533) | Soil microbial communities from Risofladan, Vaasa, Finland - OX-1 | ecosystem: Environmental > Terrestrial > Soil > Coastal area > Acid sulfate soil | place: Finland: Risofladan, Vaasa | collected... | reverse complement strand
CGACCGGCGAATGTCGACGAGGTCGCGCCGATGGTGGTGTTCCTCGCTTCGGATCATTCGAGCTACATCAGCGGCACGGTCGTCACGATCGACGCCGGCATCGCCCACCGCAACTAAGCGCGAGGATCAGCCATGCCCCAGGCCAAAGCCGCGGACGGCACGAGTCTCTATTACGAGAGCCAGGGCCGCGGCCCGGCGATCGTCTTCGTCCACGAGCTTGCCGGCACCTGCCATTCCTTCGATCTTCAGGTCGCGGCGTTGAAACCGCGGTTCCGGTGCATCACCTTCAATGCGCGCGGGTATCCGCCGTCGGACGTGCCGCCCGCGGCCGAGTCCTATTCGCAAGACATCGCCGCCGAGGATATCGGCGCGGTGCTCGATGCGGCCGGCGAGAACGACGCGCATGTGATGGGCGTCTCGATGGGCTCGGCGGCGGCGCTGCAATTCGCGCTCGCGCATCCGGTACGCGTGCGCTCCGCGATCCTCTGCAGCATCGGCAGCGGCTCCGACGCCAAGCCCGACGAATACATCGCCAACATGGAAGCGATGGCGGCGCGGGTCGAGAAGAACGGCATGGATCAGGTCCGGGAGAATTTCACCGCGTCGCCGGCGCGGCTGAAGCTCAAGGAAAAAAGCCCGGCCGAATATGCGAAATTCCTTGCCGAGATCGAGAAATTCTCGGTGCTGGGCCTCACCAACACGATGCGCGGCGTGCAGCAGCGCCGCCCACCGCTCTATGCACATAAGGACAAGATCGCGGCGATGCGGATTCCGACTTTGGTCGTGCTCGGCGGCGTCGATCAGGGTTGCGACAGGCCGAGCCATTTCCTTGCCGAGACCTTGCCGGGCGCGCGGCTCGAAATCCTCGCGAATACCGGCCACGGCGTGAATCTCGAAGAGCCCGACCGCGTCAACCACATGATTGCCGAATTCGTGGGCACCGTCGAAGCGCGCCGCACCTAGTACTGTATCGGAGAGTTTTATGCCGTTCCTTCCCGCATCGACAGCTTTGCAAGATTTGATCGTCCTCGACCTGACGCGGGTGCGGTCGGGGCCGACCTGCGTGCGCGAGCTCGCCGATTGGGGCGCGAACGTCATCAAGATCGACGCGCGCGAGGAAGCCGGACCGGATGGCGCGGGGCCATCCGATTTCTCGGCGCGGCACGATCCGGATTTTCAGAATCTTCATCGCAACAAGCGCGCGATGGCACTCGATTTGAAGCATCCGGACGGCATCGCGATCTTTAAGAAGCTCGCGGCCAAGGCCGACATCGTCGTCGAGAATTACCGGCCCGATGTGAAGAACCGTCTCGGCATCGATTACGAATCGCTGAAGGCGATCAATCCGCGCATCATCCTCGCCAGCATTTCGGGCTTCGGCCAGGACGGGCCCTATAAGGATCGCCCGGGCGTCGATCAGATCGCACAGGGCATGTCGGGGCTGATGTCGGTCACCGGCGAGGAAGGCCGCGGGCCGATGCGCGTCGGCATCGCCGTCGGCGATGTCGCGGCCGGCATGTGCGCGGCGGTCGGCATCCTCATCGCGCTGCACGAGCGCGCGCGCTCGGGCGAGGGGCAGTGGGTACAGACCTCGCTGCTCGAGGCGCTGCTGTTCTTTCTCGACTTCCAGGGCGCGCGCTATCTGATGAAGGGCGAAGTGCCGAAGCAAGCCGGCAACAACCACCCGACCGGGGTGCCGACCGGCACCTTCAAGACGCGCGACGGCTATATCAACATCGCGCCGACGCCGCCGATGTGGAAGCGCTTTTGCAAAGCGATCGGCCGCGCGGAATGGGGCGAGAACCCGGATTACGCATCGCCGAAAGAGCGCCGCAAGCATCGCGATACGATCAACGGCATGATCAACGAGATCACGTCAAAGGAAACCACGGCAACGATCGTCGATAAGATGAATGCCGGCGGCATTCCTTGCGGGCCGGTCTATTCGATCGACCAGGCGTTCAACGATCCGCAGGTGAAGCATCTCGGCATCGCGAAGGATGTGCCCTCGCGCGCGCTCGGCGATATCAAGCTGATCGGCCAGCCGGTCAATCTCAGCCGCACGCCGACCAAGATGGTGACAGGCGCCCCCGATTACGCCGAGCAGGCGGACGAGATTCTCGCCGAGTTCGGCTATAGCGCCAAGGACATCGAATCGTTCCGCAAGACCGGCGCGATCTAGGAGAAGGTAATGGATTTCGGCTTCACCGACGAGCAGACGATGCTGCGCGACAGCGTCCGCAAGCTGATGGACAAGCATGCGCCGCCGGAATACATCCGCCGTCTCGAGCGCGATCAGGCGTATCCGTACGAGCTCTATGACGAATGGATCAAGGCCGGCCTCCTGGCGATGCCGTTCCCCGAGAGCTACGGCGGCCTCGGCGGCGATGCGATTGACATGGCGATCATCGGCGAAGAGATCGCCTATCGCAGCACCGATTTGTCGATGGCGCTGGGCGGCAGCATGTTCTGCGGCCTCAACCTCGTGCGTAAGGCGACCGCGGAGCAGAAAGCCTATTGGCTGCCGAAGCTGCTTGCGGGCGAAATCCGGATGTCGATCTCGATGTCGGAGCCCGATGCCGGCTCGGATATCGGCGCGATGCGCACCACGGCGGTGCAGGACGGCAATGGCTGGGTGATCAATGGCCAGAAGCTCTGGGCGACCGGCGCCGCCGCCAAGAACAACGTCATCAACATGTACGTGAAGACCGATCCCAAGGCGCATTACCGCCAGGGCATGTCGCTGTTCCTGGTCGACAAGGACACGCCCGGCATCGAGATGAAGAAGCTCGACATGCTGGGCCGGCGCTGCACCGGCACCTACGAGATTTTTCTCAAGGACGTGCGCGTCCCGGCTGATCGTCTGGTCGGCGGCGAAGCCGGCCTCAACAAGGGCTTCGATTTCGTGCTGTCGGGCCTGCAGGTCGAGCGCGTGGTTTCAGCAGCGGGCTCGTGCGGCGGGGCGCGCGCGGTCGTCGATCTGGCCTCGGCCTATGCCAAAGAGCGCAGGCAATTCGGCCGGCCGATCGGCACCTTCCAGGCGATCGCGCATATGCTCGCCGATATGGAGACCGAGGTCGAGGCGGCGCGCTCGCTGATGTGGCGCGCGGCCTGGATGGTCGCTTCCGGCCAGAACGCGCTCAAAGAGATCACGATGGCGAAGCTGTTCTGCGGCGAGGCCTATGCCAAAATCGCCAACATGGGCATGCAGGTGCTCGGCGGCTACGGCTACAACAAGGAGTTCGACATGGAGCGGCATTATCGCGATGCCCGCGTCGCGACCATTGCCGCCGGCTCGTCGCAGATGCAGCGCAACCTCATCGCCAATCTGATGGGACATAAGGTGCAATAGCGGCCGGACATGGCGGCCAGCGCCGGAGAATAGCGTCATCGTCATGGATTGCCGCTTCACCGAAGAGCAGAACCTGTTGCGCGACACGGTCGCCAAGCTGATGGCGAAGCATTGCCCGCCCGATTTCATGCGGCGGATCGATCGCGAGCAATCCTATCCCTATGCTCTCTACGACGCCTGGGTCGAGGCCGGGCTGATCGCGATGCCGTTTGCCGAGGCTTACGGCGGGCTCGGCGGCGGCACCGTCGATAGCTGCATCATCATGGAAGAGATTGCGCGGATCAGCGCCGATCTCAGCATGATGATCGGCGGCAGCACCTTCTGCGGCCTCAATGTCCAGCGCAAGGGCTCGGAAGAGCAAAAGCAGCGCTGGCTGCCCAAGCTTTTGAAGGGCGAGATCAAGATGTCGATCGCGATGTCGGAGCCCGATGCCGGCTCCGATGTCGGCGCGATCCGCACCAGCGCGGTGCGCGATGGCGACCACTATGTCGTCAACGGCCAGAAGCTGTGGGCGACCGGAGCGGGCGCGAAGAACAACGTCATCAATGTCTATGCTCGCAGCGATGCGAAGGCGCATTACCGGCAAGCGCTATCGCTGTTCCTGGTCGACAACGACACGCCCGGCATCGAGCTGCGCAAGCTCGACATGCTTGGCCGCTATTGCACGGGCACCTACGAGATTTTCTTCAAAGACGTGCGCGTGCCCGCCGACCGCCTGATCGGCGGCGAGAACAAAGGCTGGGATTGCATCCTTTCGGGCCTGCAGGTCGAGCGCGTCGTTGCCGCAGCGGCGGATTGCGGCTCGGCGCTCGGCTGCGTCGAGATGGCGCTGGCTTACGCCAAGGAGCGCAAGCAATTCGGCCGCCCGATCGGGACTTTCCAGGCGATCGCCCATATGCTCGCCGACATGTATACCGAGGTCGAGGCGGCGCGGGCGCTGATCTATCGCTGCGCCTCGCTGGTGGATCACGGCGAGGACGCGCTGCGCGAGATCACCATGGCGAAGCTCAAAGCGTCGGAAACCTATGCGAATGTCGCCAATCAGGGCATGCAAATCTTCGGCGGCTATGGCTACAACAAGGAATTCGATATGCAGCGCCACTATCGCGACGCGCGTGTCGCGACCATCGCCGCCGGCTCCTCGCAGATGCAGCGCAATCTGATCGCCAATCTGTTGGGGCTGAAGGCGCAATAGCTAGCAAGGGTGAAAGACATGGCAGACCAGCTCGGCGGCAAGACGGTTCTGGTGGAGTTCGACCAGGGCATTGCCTGGGTGACGCTCAACCGGCCGGAAAAGCGCAATGCGATGAATCCGGCGCTCAATACCGAGATGACCGAAGTGCTCGAAGCGCTCGAAATCGACGACCGCTGCGGCGTGCTGGTCTTGACCGGCGCCGGCGACGCATTCTCGGCGGGAATGGATCTCAAAGAATTCTTCCGCGAATCCGACCGGCTGTCGCCCGAGGCTTGGGGCCAGATCGCGCGCCAGGCGCAGATCTGGCAGATGCAGCGGTTGAAATGGTTCCCGAAGCCGACGATTGCGATGGTCAATGGCTGGTGCTTCGGCGGCGGCTTCAATCCGGTCGTCTCTTGCGATATCGCCTTGGCCGCCGAGGATGCGACCTTCGGCCTGTCCGAGGTCAATTGGGGCATCATCCCCGCCGGCAACGTGCTGCGCTCGATCGCATTGAAGATGCGCGATACCGACGGGCTCTATTACGCGCTCACCGGCGACACCTTCACCGGCAAGGAAGCCGCCGCAATGGGGCTTGTGAAATTCGCCGTGCCGAAGGACCAGTTGCGCGCCAGGACGCGTGAGGTGGCGGTGAAGCTGCTCACGAAGAACCGCGCCGCGATCCGCGCCATCAAGCATGCCTATCGCAAGCAGGGCGAGATGTCCTGGGAGGCGTCGGAGGATTATCTGATGGCAAAGCTCGACCAGCTTCGCCTCACCGATCCCGACAAGGGCCGGGCGCAGGGCCTCGCGCAATTCCTTGACGAGAAGACCTATCGTCCCGGCCTTGGCGGCTACGAGAAGAAAGAATAGGGGTTCGCGATGCAGCGCAGCACCGATCACATCCTGACGACTCATGTCGGCAGCCTGCCGCGGCCGGCGGAGGTGGTCGAACTGTTACGGCGGCGCGATCGCGACGAGCCGATCGATGCCGCCGAATTCGATCGCGTGACGGCACGCGCTATCGCCGATGTGGTCGCGCGGCAGGTGGCGATCGGCATCGACGTCGTCAATGACGGCGAGATGAGCAAGGCGTCCTACGCCACTTATATCCAGCAGCGGCTGTCGGGGTTTGGACCGGTCGACCCGTCGAAATGGCCGGTCGAGAAGAATCCCGACCGCGAGGAGTTTCCTGAATACTACGCGCGCCCCGGGGCAACCGCCGGTCCGGCCTCGCGGCGGCTGCTTTCTTGCACCGGGCCGATCGCGGTGCGCGATCGCGCGCCGCTCGAGCGCGACATCGCCCATCTGCGCGCCGCAGTTGCTGCAGCGAAACCGAAAGCGGCGTTCATGAGCGCCGCATCGCCGGGCGTCGTCTCGCGCTTTCATCCGAATTTCCATTATGCGTCGAGCGCGGATTATCGCGCGGCCGTGGGTGCGGCGATGCGCCAGGAATATGAGGCGATCGTCGGCGCCGGTTTCATCCTGCAGCTCGATTGCCCGGATCTAGCCTCGGGGCGTCTCAGCGTGTTTTCGACCCTCGACGACGATCAGTTCGTGCGCGAATGCCATGTCAGCATCGATATCCTGAACGAGGCACTGCGCAACGTGCCGGCCGAGCAAGTGCGGCTCCATCTGTGCTGGGGCAATTACGAGGGCCCGCATGTCCACGATATTCCGCTCGAGAAAATCCTGCCGGCGGTGCTGAAAGCCAAGGCGCAGGTGATCTCGTTCGAAGGCGCCAATCCGCGCCACGCGCATGAGTGGGAAATTTGGCAGCGCATCAAGCTGTCCGACGACAAAGTGTTGATGCCCGGCGTGCTCGATACCACGAGCAATTTCGTCGAGCATCCCGAGCTGGTCGCGCAGCGAATTTGCCTTTATGCCGATTGCGTCGGGCGGGAGCGCGTGATCGCCGGCGTCGATTGCGGCTTCGAGACTTTTGCCGGCCTGGGGCGGGTCGATGCGCGGGTTGTTTACAAAAAGCTCGAAGCCTTGGTCGAAGGCGCGCGGATCGCGACCAAGAAGCTCTGGGGCCGCGCTTAGGCCAAGGAGACGACATGACCGATTCGCGCCGCGCCATCGAGCGCCTGTTGCGGCCGCGCTCGGTCGCGGTCGTCGGCGCCTCGGCCGATCCGTTCTCGGTCGGCGCGCGCGTGCTCGCCAATCTCGAGCAGATCGGCTTCCCCGGCGACATCCATCCGGTGACGCGGCGCGCGACGGAGATCGGCGGCCGGCGCTGCGTGCCGACGATCGCCGATCTGCCGGCGGGGGTCGATGCCGCGGTGCTGGTTGTGCCGGAGGCGGCCGTCGCCGATGCGGTATCCGCCTGCATCGCCAAAGGCATCGGCGGCGTGACCATTTTCGCCGCGGGTTTTGCCGAAACCGGCGATGAGGGACGGGCGAAGCAGGAGCATATCGCCGCGCTCGCCCGTGCCGGCGGCTTGGCGCTCAACGGCCCGAACTGCATGGGCTTCAGCAATTTCGTCGATCGCGTGTCGTTCTCGTTCGGCGCGGTCGAAACCGATGTGATCGCGGCGGGCGCGAACGGTGCAGCGGTAATCGCGCAAAGCGGCGCGATGATGGGCAACATCGCCTCGGCGCTGGGCGCCAAGGGCGTTCCGGTCAATTACACGATCTCGACCGGCAACGAGGCCGTCATCGGTGCCGAGGATTTCCTCGACGCCGTGCTCGACGATCCGCAGACCCGGCTGATGGTCCTGTTTCTCGAGCAAATCCGCCAGCCCGCGCGCTTCCTCGATCTGGTCGCGCGCGCCCGCGCGCTCAGCAAGCCGGTGCTGCTGATGCATCCCGGCAGCACCGAGCGGGCGCGGGAATCGGCGCGCTCCCATACCGGCGCGCTCGCCGGCGATTACGCCGTGATGCAGGCCGTGCTGCGTCACCGCGGCGTCGTTCTGGTCGAGACGATGGACGAGCTGATCGACACGGCGACGCTGCTGGCGCGCTGGCCTCAGGGCGCCGCGAAGGGCGCTGCCATCGCCAGCAATTCGGGCGCCATGCGCGGCATCGCGCTCGATTTCTGCAAGCGTATCGGGCTCGATGTGCCGACGCTGGGCGATGCGACGGTCGCGGCGCTCCGGCCGTTATTGCCGAGTTTCGTTCCGATCGACAATCCGCTCGATCTTGCCACCGCAGGCATGGGCCAGGCGGACATCTATGGCACGACCGCGCGGCTGATGCTGGCGGACGGTAATATCGGCTGCGCGATCCTGGCGATGGTGCCGGGAACGCCGCAGCTCCAAATGGCGAAGGGCCGGTCGCTGATACCGTTGGTTCAGGAGGAGACGCGGCCGGTCGCGCTCGTGATTATGGGCGACGAGGTGCCGCTGACCGCGGAATTCACGCAGCTCGTCGGCGAGAGCCGCGTTCCGTTCTTTCGCTCGCCGGATCGGGCGATGCGCGCGATGGCGCATCTCTATGCTTATGGACGACCCATCGCGGCGTCGAATGCCCCGCGCGCAGCGCTGCCTGCAATCGCGGTGCCCGGCCCTGGCGCGATCCCCGAATATCGTGCCAAGCAATTGCTGGTTCAGGCGGGGATCGCCGTGCCCGAAGGCAGCCTCGCGCCGAACGTCATCCAGGCTCGGGCGGTGGCCGCGCGGATCGGCTATCCGGTCGTATTGAAAATCCAATCCGCGGACATTCCGCATAAGAGCGATCTCGGCGGCGTCGAGCTCGGCGTGTTGACTCCCGACGTGCTGGAAGCCGCATGGGACCGTCTGCAGGATCGCGTGGCGCAGGCCGCTCCCGGCATCAAGCTCGACGGTGTCCTGGTCGAGCGCATGGCCGCGCCCGGTGTCGAGATGATCGTTGGCGCCCGTCGTGATCCCGATTGGGGACCGATCGTGATGATCGGTCTTGGCGGCATTTGGACCGAGGCGCTGGAAGATGTGCGCCTCTTTCCAGCGGGGCTCGGCGTGGCCGAGATCGTCGCGGAAATTCGGCAGCTCAAAGCGGCTCGCGTGCTGGCCGGCATGCGCGGCGAGCCGCCGCTCGATATCGAGGCCGTGGCCGAAGCCGCCGCGCAGATCGGCGCGCTGATGCTGGCCAATCCGGCGCTCGACGAGATCGAGATCAATCCCCTGGTGGTGCGAGCGCGCGGCGCGGGCGTGGTCGCGCTCGACGCCTTGATGCTTGCGCGCTAAGAGAGGCGCAAATTCGAAGCGATGGAGATCGTAAATGGCCGATGAATCAGAACGCCTCAACATGCCGATCTCGACGGCCGAGCTCGAGCGGCGTTGGAAGGCCGTTCGCAAGGCGATGGAGGCGCAGCGCATCGACGTTCTTGTGATGCAGAACAACAACGACTTCATGGGCGGCTACGTGAAATATTTCACCGACCTGCCGGCGACCAACGGCTATGCCATGTCGGTGGTCTTTCCGCGCGACGAAGGCATGACGGTAATCGGCCAGGGCCCGTTCGGCGGCGACCGCATGCTCCCGCCCGAAGGCGACGGCGTCCGCCGCGGCGTCAAGCGCGTGATGACCTCACCGAGCTATTCCGCGGCGCCCTATACCAAGGAGAACGACGCTGCCCTCGCGGAAAAGGCGATGGAGGCTTATTCGGGCGCGACCATCGGCCTCGTCGGCACCGCGGCGATGGCCTCGGCGTTCGTCGATCGTCTGCGCCGCGGCAAGCTCTCCAACGCCAAATTCGTCGAGGCATCCGACCTCGTCGACGACGTCAAGGCGATCAAGAGTACCGAGGAGATCGATTTTATCCGTCGCACCGCGATCATGCAGGATCGCTGCATGGAGGCTGCCTTTGCGACGATGGTGCCGGGAAAAAAGGATATCGAGATTGCGGCCGTCGCCGAGCAACTCGGCCACAGCCTGGGCAGCGAGCAGGGCCTTTTCATGTGTGCCTCGGGACCCGTCGGTACCGCGCCGCTGCAAGCCAATCGCCATTTCCAGAGCCGCACGATCAAGGCCGGCGACCAGCTTAGCCTCTTGGTCGAAAGCAACGGCGCCGGCGGCTTCTATACCGAGCTCGGCCGGACCTGCGTGCTCGGCAAGGCGTCGCAGGAGATGAAAGATGAATTCGCCTTTGTGATCGAGGCGCGCAACTTTACGCTCAAGCTCTTGAAGCCGGGCGCCGCCTGCAAGGATATCTGGGACGCTTATAACCAATTCATGCGCGAGCACGGCCGGCCCGAGGAAAAGCGGCTCTACTGCCACGGTCAAGGCTATGACATGGTCGAGCGGCCGCTGGTGCGTTTCGACGAGCCGATGAGGCTCAAGGCGAACATGGTGCTGTCTTGTCACCCGACTTATGCGCTGGCGGGCTCGTTCAACTGGGCGTGCGACGATTACCTCATCACCGATCGCGGCGCCGAGCGGCTGCACCAGTTTCCGGAAATCATCACCGAAATCGGGTGACGCACACCGCGCTGCTGTTCCGGCGCGGCGGATGACGCTATGGTCCGCGGCGTGAGAATCCGGGGGGAGGGGCGATGGCGCGGCCGCGTGCTCGAGGACATCGCGAAATAGCGACATGAGCGCTGTTTCGCGTTGCCTGCGTGTCGCCGTCGATATCGGTGGCACCTTCACCGATCTCGCGGCGTTCGACGAGGCCGGCGGCACGCTCACCTTCGGCAAGGCGCTCTCGACCCATCCGGGCTTGGGTGAAGGCATCCGCCATTCGCTGGCCGCGACGCAGGTGAAGGTCGAAGACGCCTATCTGTTCCTTCACGGCACCACCATCGGGATCAACACGCTCTTGGAGCGCACCGGCGCGCAGACCGCGCTGCTCATTACCCGCGGCTTTCGCGACATCTACGAGATCGGGCGGATCAACCGGCCTGATTCCTACAATTTGTTCTTCGGCAAGCATGAGCCGCTGGTGAAGCGCTCGTGGCGCTTCGAGGTCGATGAGCGGATGATGGCCGACGGCTCGGT
>Ga0307372_10013727_pt1 | contig 10447 bp, 9 predicted proteins | sample OX1MG_FD_202533 | JGI IMG/M metagenome (GOLD analysis project Ga0307372, IMG submission 202533) | Soil microbial communities from Risofladan, Vaasa, Finland - OX-1 | ecosystem: Environmental > Terrestrial > Soil > Coastal area > Acid sulfate soil | place: Finland: Risofladan, Vaasa | collected... | reverse complement strand
CCGACCTCCTTCGCACAAGCAAGCGAGGGCCCATGCGCCTGGAGGCCGCGCGCCAATTAGCGTTGCGCCGGAGCCTGGAGGCGGCGGCGCCCTTGCTCGCCGCCCTGGAGGAGTCCAATGATCCGCGCATAGTTCCGGTCGTGACGGTGGCTCTTGAAGGACTGGAAACGATTGGCCCCGATCTGGCGCCGCTCCTCCTGCCTATCCTGGAAGACTCGGCGGATCCGCGACGGGTATTCGTCCCCTTGCTGCTTCGAGCTGCCCTGGGAGAGGCCGCCGTGCCCCGGCTCGTGGAGGCATTGAGCGATCGCCAACCCGCCGTCGCCATCAACGCCGCCACCCAATTAGGGCAGCTTCGCTCCCCGGAGTCCTTCGCGCCCCTTCTCGCCCTGGCTCAGGACGAATCTCAGCCCTCGGCGGTTCGGGGGGTGGCGGCCGCTTCCCTGGGCAACCTGCGAGATTCGCGGGCCCTGCCGTTTCTGGCCGGCCTGGTGGACACCGATGATCCGGAGCTTTTGGCCGGGGCCATCGACGGGCTTGCCGATCTCCGCGATCCGGCCGGCATTCCCTATCTGGAGGCCGTTCTGGAGCGTCCGAATCTGGATCCGCGAATCAATCGGGCCGTGCGGTTAGGGCTCCTGGCCATGGAGCGGTACCGTGAGCGGTAATCCCTTACCGCACCAGACGCCGTTCGCCGCTCCCGTGGGAGCGGCGAACGGCGTCTGGTGCTGTCTAACGAGGCTCTCTAGCCCAGATATTCGCGCAGGCTTTCGATTTCCTGCAAGCCCCGAATCCGGTTCAGGGCCTGGGCCTCGATTTGGCGGATCCGCTCGCGAGTCAGACCGAACTCCCGGCTGACCTCCATCAGGGTCCGGCTTCTCCCATCGGTGATCCCATAGCGGAGTTCCAGCACTTGCCGCTCCCGATCGGGGAGGCGGTTCAGCAGGGTGCTGACGTCGTGGCGCATGGTGCTTTCCACGGCGCTCTCCACCGGAGAGGTAGCGCCCGTATCCTCGGTAAAGTCGCCCAGGGTATGCTCGTCGTCGTTCCCGAGCGTGGTCTCGAGCGAGATGGGCTGCTGCACCACATGCATCAGGCCGGCTACCTTCTCGGGGGTCATTCCCACTTCCTCGCTGATACTCTCGGCGGTGGGATCCTCGCCCAGTTCCTGGCGCAGGTAATCGACGGCGGCGCTGAGCTTGCTCATTTCCTCATAGACATGGACCGGCACCCGGATGGTGCGCCCACGATCAGACAGCGCCCGAGTGACCGCCTGGCGAATCCACCACACGGCATAGGTGCTGAACCGATACCCCTTCCGATAGTCGAACTTCTCCACCGCGCGGATCAGGCCGATGTTCCCTTCCTGAATCAGATCCAAAAGGGGGAATCCCTGATTGAGGTAATGCTTCGCCACGCTGACCACCAGGCGAAGATTCGCCTCGATCATCCGCTTCTTGGCACCCTCGTCGCCTTCCTCGATCCGCTTGGCGAGTTCGATCTCCTGCTTTGGCGTGATGCGGGGAATCTTCGCGATCTCGCGCAAGTAGTTGGCGACGCTATCGACGACCACCGTCGGCTCGGCTACCTCCTCGGCGGGCTCGGCCGATTCGGCGCCGATTTCCGGCAGATCCTCGCGGGGCGCCTTCCGCCGCAGTGGCAGAATACGCTTCACCCGCACCGGCGCGCGATCCTCCACCACCATCTCAGGCCGCTTCCGCTCAAGCGTCTCGGTATCAATCATGAGCAACTTCACCCCAATCCTGCCTGGCGCGACCTCCTAGGCATAGTCTAACGTCGCACGCAGCCATATGTAACCAGCCCCACCGCCAAAAAGCGGTGATTGTCGCGAAATCTACAGTATTTTGATTGTCTCTAATCATAGCCCAGGTGGAACTCAATGTCAACGCTTTCGCGGGCGATCTAACCGGTTAAGAAGCCAGCCGCGCGAGTATACCATACCGCCCTTTGTGGATCAGCCGCCTTGAACCTGGGCTTGCGCGTGAAGCGCCGCGCCCCATAAGCCCACGTCCTCTCCCAGATCGGCGGTTACCAGCCGTACTCTCGATTGGGGGATCGGCATGGCGTGCCGCTCCAGCACTGCCCGCACCGGATCCAACAAGAGCGGGCCCGCGTGAATTAGGCCGCCGCCCAGGATGATGCGCTCTGGATTGAAGAGATGCACCAAGCCGACGCAGGCCAGTCCCAGAGCGAAGCCAACTTCCTCCGTGAGGGCGCGTGCCCCCGGATTCCCTTGCGCTGCCGCCGCGTAGACCGTCTCCGCCGACACCGCGGATCCAGGCGGCAACCGCAATTTCCCGGCCGCCTGTCCCGCCGCCGCCAGTCTAGCAATCGCCGTCCCCGAGGCCACGGCTTCCAGACAGCCTCGATTCCCGCAATTGCAGACGGGACCATGACGATCAACCGTTACATGACCCACCTCGCCGGCCGTACCATCAGGCCCCTCGAATAAGCGGCCGCCCAGGATTAGACCGCCGCCGATCCCGGTACTGACCGTGATGTACACCAGGGTGTCCGCTCCTCGGCCCGCCCCCATGCCATGCTCGGCGACCGCCGCGGCGTTGGCGTCCTTGATCAGGAATACCGGACAGCCGAAGCGGGTCTCCAGTTCCCGCGTCAGCGGCACGTTCCGCCATCCTTTCAAGTTTGGTGGGCTGAAAACCACACCCTTGGCGCCGTGCAACGGGCCGGGAGCGGCGATCCCCACGGAAGCCGGCATTGAGGTCAGCCCAGCCAGGGCAAGCGACGCGCGCGCCGCCTCCTCGATCGCCGTCACTACCGCGTCCGGTCCCTCGTCGGCCGGTGTGGCCCGAGCAACCCGTCCCCGCAAGGTTCCGCCGCCGGCAACCGCGACCCGGATCTGCGTCCCGCCCAGGTCGATCGCGAGCGTCGTGTCTCCCATGTGTCGTCTCCCGCCTCCTCGATCAGTCTCCCGCGCCAGGCCCAGCCGCCGGGCGCCGCGACCTTTCCGCTCAGTTCCGCATGCCCTAGCACAGGTTCGCGCTCGCCACAATAGGATAACGTACCTTCTTGACAGGCCCTGGAACCAGTCCTACTATCAGCAGGAACGTTCAGCCTCACCCTGGATTGGCGAACGAATGATCGAATGTCCGGAGGGCCAAGCGGTGGATGTAACATTCCTCCATTTCGCCAACTTGCGCCTGGGCGCCGGCTTTCCTACCCTTGGCCCACGCGGACGCGATCAGCGGGCTCGATTGGTGGCCACTCTGGAGAGCCTGGCGGATCTGGCCGTGGCCGAGCACGCTCAGGCGGTGGTGATCTCCGGCGATTTGTTTGGCTGCCCTGTGCCGGCGCCTGGTACGCTCAAGAGCGCGCGGGCGTTTTTTGCCCGACTGCGCGATGCCGCGATTCCGGTTGTCCTCCTGGCGGGAAGCCGCGACCCTCAAACGTTGTTCGGGCCTCAGCAACAAGCTAACGCGCGAGAGCTCCTGGAGGGCGCGTATCTCCTTGACCAGCTCAATCCCCAAGCGACGGTCGAGCACCTTGGGTTGGTTTTCCAGTGGGTCAGCCTTGCGCACCCCGAGCACTATACGGCGGCGGACCTGGACCGGCGGAACCGGCTCACGGTAGTGGGAATGGCCTGCCGCGACAGTACCGAGGCAGGGAACCTTGCCGCTATAGCGGATGCCTTCGCCGATACTGGCATAGACTACCTGGCGGTGGGCGGCTACCTGGATTTCTCGGTCCAGCAACGGAACAGTCTTACCGTATGCTCCCCCGGCGTGCCCGAACCCCTGGAGTGGGGACAGGAAGAGGGGAGCATTGCCCTGACGCGGATTGGCGCCGGTACGACGGAGGTGACCCGCGCGCGCACTGGTATCCGGTCCCTGGCCCGGAGGGACCTTGTGCTGACACTCACCACTGCCCACGAGGTGGTCTCCCTGATCGCGGATCAAGCGCATGAGGATCTGGGCCTGGAAGTGATCTTGCGGGGGGAATGCCCCGGCCATGTGCTGATCGATCCAGCCTCGATCGAATCAGAGCTCGGAGCGCGGTTCTTCCATCTTCGGGTGGTTGACCGGACCAAATTGATCATCGACGCGGGTGAGCGGAGCGATCTCCCCAGGGGAACAGTGCTGGGAAACTTCGCCCGAGTGATGGATGCGCGGATCCGCGGCGCCGGCGGCGCGGAGAGCCGGATGCATGAGCGAGAGGCCTACCGGCTTGGCATGGGCCTTCTACAAGGAGAGGGTACACCCCCATGAGGTTGACCTCCCTGGTAGTTGAGAACTTCAAGCAGTTTGAGCATGTCGAATTGAGTTTCGCTCCCGGTTTTACCGTGGTCAAAGGGGCCAACGAGGCAGGAAAAAGCACGATTCAAGCGGCGATACTGGTAGCTCTGTTCATGGATCCCAGGGCCCCCGACAGCATGCTCGATGCCTTTACCCGCTGGGGACAGCCTGATCGGTTCCGTCTGTGCCTCGGATTCGAGGACCAGGATACCTACTATATCCTAGCCAAGGACTTTCAAAAGGGGACCGTACGACTTTCCTGGCATGGCCCGGACGGGGGCGACGCCGGGGCCACCGAGGACGCTGGCGAGGCTCTGCGTATCGTCGGGAACCACCTGGGCGCTACCACGCTGGAAACCTATGTCAATACGGCGTGTGTACGAAGCGAGGAGGTCAGCAGTATCCCCGCCGCCGCGTCACCCCTGAGCCAGAGACTGCAAGCGAAAGTGACCGGCAGCCGGCAAGCGGACGCCACTGACGTGCTACGGTCGATTGATCGCGAGTTGGTCGCGATGACGGCCGGCAGTTTGCGGCGAGCGAGCGACTCCACCGGCCCCCTCCGAATGGCTCGGGATCGTGTGGATACCTTATTAAAGATGCGGCGGACCATGGCCGCGAAACTCGACGCGCACCTTGGGAACCTGGCTACGCTGGTCGAACGACGCCGGGATTTGCTTGCCATTGAGGAAAACCTCCAGAGCTGGTCCACGCGCATCGAGTTGAGTGACCGAGCCCAGACTGTCGAGGAGGAACGCGCCCTGCTTGAGGAACATGCCATGGTGCTGGAGGCCGACAGCGGCCTTCAGGACGGGCTCGTCACCTTAACCGAGAAACTGGATAAGGTGGAATTCAGCGCCCTGTCCAGTCTTCTGGAGCGGGTAGGGGCCATGGATCGCCAGATCCAGGAAGCCCGTGAGCGGGAAGCCGAAATCAATCAGCAGTTGGCCACTCTCGTGCTGAATCGGTTGCAGGGCGGATCGAGGAGCGCCGGCCTGGCCCTCGTGTCCCTAGGGCTAGTAGTGATCGTCGCCGGCGGGTTGGCGGCGGCCCTCAGCCATGTCTACCTGGTCGGGTTGGCCGCTCTTCCGGGGCTGGGATTGTTGGTCTTCGGCCTCCGTTCCCGTACCAAGATTCAAGATGAGCCCACGACGGCGGTATCCGTGGAACTCAGCGCGATTACCAGGAACATGCGCGCGCGACGGGAAGAGCGCGGGCGGGCGCTCGCCGCCTACGGACTGCGAAGCACGGAAGAGCTGGCGACGGTGGTCCGTGAATTGCGGCCCATGGGCGACGCGCATGCAGCCCGCCAGCAAAGGATAGCGCGCATGTTGGGAAGCCGGCGGAGCGCTGACCGCCAGGAGGAGTTGCTCCGTGTCCGGGAGGAAATTGAGCTCCGGCGGGAGGAACTCTCGGTACTTGAACCCAGCCGTCTCTCGCTGGAGGAGTATCAGGCCGCGGATGAACAGGTGGTGGCGCTGGAAAGCCTGCGTGAGGATCGCCTGCGCGAGGTGTACCGGCTGGAGGGCGAACTGAGCGCCCAGGAAGTGAATAGCGAAATGCTGGCCGCGCTCGACGAGGAGCTAGGAACCGAGCGGGTGCGCCTGGCGCGGATTGAGCGCCGGCGGAAGGGCCTGGAAGGGGCACGCGCCGGCTTGCGGGACGCCCTCTCGGAGACCCTCCTGCAGGCGAGCACGGTGTTCCGGGGCGGACTTTCTACCTACCTCACGCAGATCACCGGCGGGCGGTACACCCGCGTGGAGGCCTGGATCGATACCGATGGCCTCCATTTGCAGGTCTACGCCGTGGGGAATACCCAGGCGGTCGAGGCGGATAAGCTCAGCCGCGCCACCCAGGATCAGATTTATCTGGCCGCGCGTCTGACCTTACTGCAAATGGCCTGCGAGGGTCGGAAGCCGCCGCTCCTCCTGGATGACCCCTTCGTGAATTACGACGACGAACGGCTGGCGAAAACGGCGGAACTGCTGCACGAACTGGATACCGCGCACCAGATTATTCTCTTTACCTGCACCAATCGGTACGACAGGCATGCGAACAACCTGATCGATCTGATGGCTACCCGCTCCCCCGTGACGGTGGGCGCGTAGCCGCGCCGCTGTCCCGCCTGAGCTGCCGCCCAGTCGCCTCCCCTACGGGCAGGCCATCCCTCGCGATTAACCTCCCCCGGAGCCAGGTGCGTTTCGGTACTCCCCGCACGGGAACCCCATCAAACGGGGTAAGATGGTTGGGGGTCAGCATATCCTGATTGCGGATGACGGCGGGTGCGGCGAGATCCACCAATACCAAATCGGCATCCGCGCCCGCCACAATCGCTCCCTTCCTCGGGGAGAGACCGTGGATGCCGGCCGGATTCGCGGCCATGAGGGCCACGCATCGTTCCAGTGGGAGGCGGCCTCGATCGACCTCGGTCAGCATCAACATGAGTGAGGTTTGCACACCAATGGCGCCGGGACTGGCCTCCCAGACCCCCCGTCGTTTCTCCGCCGCCGTATGCGGCGCGTGATCGGTGGCAATGCACTCAATGCTGCCGTCCCGCAGTCCCTCCCACAGGGCCGCCCGGTCCTCCGGCTCCTTCACCGCCGGGTGGATCTTCATCACCGTATCCAGACGCTCGTAGTCGCCCGAATCGAGAAATAGGAAGGGGGGAATGGTCTCGGAAGTCACCCACAGCCCCTCGTGCTTGGCGGCCCGGATCAGGTCCAGGCCCGCCGCGGAACTGAGGTGGTGGACGTGCAAATGCACCCCCGACGCGCGAGCCAGGGCAATCGCCTCCTTTAAGGCGGTAACCTCGACTGCCGCCGGCCTAGATGCCAGATGGGCGGCGACATCGCTCCGTCCGGCGGCCTTGAGCGCGGCCACCTGGCGAGAGATGGTGGACCGGTCCTCCGCGTGGATCCCGATCGTCATCCCGAGGGCGGCCGCGGCCCTGAATGAGGGAAGAGCGGTCTCCGCCGTAGGGAGCCAGGCACCCGGCGCCACCTCGGTCCCAGCCAGCGACATATCCCACTTGAACCCAATCGCTCCAGCGTCTCGCAAGTCGCGCAGCTGGTCCATGTCACCAACCAGGTAGGCATAGAGTCCGAAATCCACCCGCGATGACCGGGCGGCCACCGCGGCCTTGGCGGCCAATCTGGCGGCGCTTACCACCGCCTGCTCCCCATTATTCGGCATGTCACAGATGGTGGTCACCCCACCCACGGCGGCGGCGGCGGATTCGCTGGCATAGGTCGCTTTATATTCCTGGCCCGGCTCGCGGAAGTGTACGTGGATATCCACCAGCCCAGGCAACAGATGATGGCCTTCGGCGTCCACGATCTCTCGCGCCTCGGGCATGGATCCGCCGGTGAGCACGGAGACCACGCGGCCATCATGCACGAGAAGGGCCCCGCGAATCGTGCCTGTTGGAGTGACGATGTGAGCGTTGTCGATCAGTAAGTCATAGAGCATGGCATCGGCATGATACGGCCTGACGGTCACGACTGGCAACGGCGTGGCGGCACGTGGGCGCGTCTCGCATTCGTGGCGCGTCGCGCACCGACTACTCGGTTCGTTCGCTTGAGTTATCCTAGAAGCCGAAAGTGGGTAAGGTGATGCGGCCACGTGCGCCGGAGGAATGGACAGCGATGAAGAGGCCGGCATGACCACGGCGGCCGCCCTACTCCGGCGCCATCACCTCCGTGTCACCCCACAGCGGTTGTTGTTGGTGGATCTCGCCCAGCGCATTCAGGGTCATTTCAGCGCCGAGCATCTTCACCAGCAGATGATCACCGTGTACCCGAGCATCAGTCTGGTCAGCGTCTATCGGGGCTTGGAGACTCTCCGCGAGGAGGGACTGGTGACCAGGACCATCCTCGGGGATGTCGCGGCATCCTACGAGTGGGTCTCCGATTGCCGGCACCATCATTTGGTCTGTACGATCTGCGGGGCGCATCAGGATCTGAATGACCACGAACTTGATGATCTTCGCCGGCGGCTCCACGCGACCTACCATTTTCACGCGGCCCTGGACCACATGGCAATCTTCGGACGCTGCGATGCCTGCGCTCACGTCCTTCCCGCCGCTGCGTCCGAATCACCGGGGGAAGCGTAGGGCGATGTAGATCCCGGTGGGATCGAACCTGCTACTCTGTCAGAGAGTTCTCCCCCATTTCCCAGGCAGGAGGAGATGCGGCGTAGTGTAAGAGATCAGGAGATGGTTCACTTTATGTCGACCGCGGTCACCGCCCCCAAGCCCGATATTCACGGCGCCATTCGCGAGGTCTGGAACCATCGCGCCCAGGATTACGACCGCGAGCCCGGCCACGGGATTCGCACCGCGCGAGAAGAGTGGGCCTGGCGACGGATCCTGGCGGCGGCCTTCGACCGCGTCCAGACCGAAAGGCCGTTGCGCATCCTCGATGTCGGCTGCGGCACCGGCGCCATGACCCTCCTGATCGCCAACATGGGCTATACGCTGACCGGACTTGACCTCTCGCCCGCAATGCTCGCGGTGGCCCGGACCCAGGCCGAGGAACGTGGGCTCCCAATCACCTTGGTGGAGGGAACGGCGGACAGGCTCCCGTTCGCCGATGGCGCCTTTGATGTGGTCTTTTCGCGCCACCTCCTCTGGACCCTCCCCCGACCACGGAAAACCATGGGCGAATGGGCGCGGGTGACCCGGCCCGGCGGCATGGTCGCGGTGGCGGACGGCTGGTGGGAGGAGCCGGGGCCTGAGATGCGGACCCGAAGGGCGATTGGAGGCGTGCTGAGGGCCGTACTGGAGCGTCGTTCCGCCGCCAGCGCCGCCTACCGCGACTTGCGTCCAAGCCTGCCCTTAGCCGGGGGACTTTCGCCCTACAGCATTCGCTACTACCTCGATCATGCCGGTCTTGAGCGAATCGTGGTCCGCGATTTGAAAACGATCCGAGCCGCCGAGCGGCGAAGCATGCCCCCATGGCGCTGGATCGATCAAGCCCGTTTCACCTGGCTCGCCACGGGGTTGGTGCCGGAGTAGGGAGTTTTAGTCGCCGGCTTGGGAGCCGCGGGCATCCAGCAAGTCGAGGCGCCGCAGCTTATAGAAGGCTACCGAACAGAGCCAACTGACCAGGAAGATCCCCACGATGTAGAAACCGAGGGCATTGAAGGGAATGTTTTGCGCCCATCCCCAGATGCCGCTCGTGTCGTTCCGCTCCTGCCCCACTACCTGCAAGATCTCGATGCCGCCGATGAACAGGGCCACGATCACTGAAATGGCCGTGATGTTCATATTGTAGTACAGCTTCCGCACCGGCTTGACATAGGCCCACCCATAGGCCCCGAGCATGAGGATGCTGTCGGTGGTGTCCACCAGGGCCATGCCGGCCACGAAGAGAAAGGGAAGAACCAGGATGTACCAGATGGGCATTCCGTTCTGACTGGCGGTGGCCGACATGCCCAGCAGGCCCACCTCGCTCGCGGTGTCGAAGCCAAGGCCGAATAGGAGGCCGATCGGGTACATGTTCCAGCTCTCGGAAACTACCTTGAGGAGCGGCTTGAACAGCCGCGCCAGCAGACCCCGATTGTTCAGGTAGTCCTCGAGCGAATCCTGGTCGTACGTGCCGCCGCGGACCACGACCCGCCAGGTTTTGAAGATATCGATCAGCACGATCAGATTGATCGCGGCAATCAGGAGAAGAAACGAGCCCGAAACCCAGGTGCCGATCTGGCTGCCCGTGCTCTGCCAGCCCTTGAGATGAGCCTTCACCAGCGATGCCGAGACGGCCACCAGAAGGGACAGGAAGAAGACCACCGTGCTGTGACCAAGGGAGAAGAAAAAGCCCACCCCGACCGGCCGCTTCCCATCTTGCATCAGCTTGCGCGTGGTATTGTCGATAGCCGCGATGTGGTCGGGATCGACCGCGTGCCGCAGGCCAAAGCCGTAGGCGACCGTGGCCAGCCCCAGCAGGGTTGGATACCGCTGAGCCTCGAGAAACAGCAGCACCCAGGCCCCCACGTTCATACCCGCCAGCAGGCTATACATGATGATCATGCGCCGGCGTAATTCGGGTGTGGCATCCCGCCATAACCGCCGTGTCCGTTCCAGCATGGACCGCCAACCTTTCCTGGCACACCATGGCGTGCCGCCCGCCCGATCAGTCTCCGCGTACACTCGGGGAAACCACCCCAGCCTCGCGGGG
>Ga0307372_10013725_pt1 | contig 10447 bp, 11 predicted proteins | sample OX1MG_FD_202533 | JGI IMG/M metagenome (GOLD analysis project Ga0307372, IMG submission 202533) | Soil microbial communities from Risofladan, Vaasa, Finland - OX-1 | ecosystem: Environmental > Terrestrial > Soil > Coastal area > Acid sulfate soil | place: Finland: Risofladan, Vaasa | collected... | reverse complement strand
GCCACGGCCGCCGTTCGGCTGCTTCATGGCCGATTCAACGGCTCCCGGCGCCAGACATGCATCAGGGTTCCGATGGGCTCGGGCTGCTCTGGAAGTTGCCGGTCTGAGTAGCATGTTCCAGCCGAGCTTCCAACGCTGCCAGGATGTCCGTCCTGGTTACAACACCTTCCAATTGATCGTTGCTCGAAACGACCAGAAGGATATGCTGTCCCGGCTGCTTCCTCAGCAGCCGAAGAGCTTCCATCACATCACAGTCGCCGGAAACCCTGGCTGCCTCTTTCTCGATAACGTCATGGACAGGGGTCTGCGGCCAGAGGCGGGGATCGATTTTCCCTAGCGACCAAATGGATGCCGTGCCCAGCAGCCGGTGGCCGTCATAAACGGGGAAGACGGTGTGATGGGGATGGTTTTGGGCTGCGTCTGCCAACGCCTGCAGGGTGGATGATGCCTGGATGGCCACAACCTGTTCTTGCATGACCTCGCGGACGGGAACGTAGCCCAGTTCCTGGATTCTTATGCCTTCATGCAGGTGTTGATCGGCGGACACAGAAGCCTCTCCGGAAACGGCATAAGCAACAGCGGCGCCCACGAGTGCAGGAATAATATAGCCATGGCCCCCGGTGGCCTCCGCCACAAAGACAACCGCCGCCAGGGGAGTCTTGTACCCGCCTGCAATAAAGGCGGCCATCCCCACCGCAGCATAGAGGTCGACAGAAGGACTGTGGACGACGGACTGGCCGAAAGCTGTTCCGAATGAGGCTCCGGTCAGGAACAGCGGCACAAACATGGCACTGACCCCGCCGCTGCCCAGCGAAAAGAGCGTTGCTGCAAGCTTGAACACTCCAAACAAGGCCAGTTCGATGGCGGTATGCCGTCCGAGAAGGATCTTGTCCACGGCTTCGTAGTTCGGTCCGATGGGGATCAGCGAACCTTTGAAGATGGAGACATATGCCAGGCCGCACAAGCCGGTCAAAAGGCCGCCCGCCGCCAGCTTGACCCAGTGGGGAATCGAACATCGGACGGCAAACATTCGCGCATGGCGGTAGGTGATGTCGAAGACCATGGTGATCAGGCCGCAGACGAGGCCGAGGACCGCTGACCAGAACAGGTCTCTCCTCGAAAAGGATGCCGCTCCTGCAAAGTCGAACAGCGGCCGCGACCCCAGAAATGAAACCATGGTGCCATAGGCGACAACCGAGGCAATGAGAGAAGGAACAAGCGCCTCGTGGGCGAGGTCGTCCTTGTACGGCATCTCAAGCGCAAACACCAGCCCAGTAAGCGGTGCGCGAAAAACCGCGGCCATGCCTGCCGCCGCTCCGCTGATCAGCATGATGCGACGGTCTCGTCGTTCGAGGCCAAACCGCCTGAGCCTGGCCCACAGCCAGGAGCCGATGGCGCCGCCTCCGTAAATGCCGGGGCCTTCGAGGGCCGCGCTGCCCCCAAACCCGACCGTCGTGATCGCGGCTGCAAGTTTCGGCAGGAAAGAGCGCATGCCGATAGCGCCCTGGTGTTCATGATAGGAGCGAATGATTTCTTCGGTGGAGTGCTCATTGGGATCGGGAGTCAAGTACTGCATGATGAGGCCGGTCAGCACAAATCCCACAAGCAAGCCCGGAACGATGGCCCAGTGATGGCGCAGGAAGTAGCCCAACAGCGGCGGCCATATCTCGTCCAGGATAATGACTGCAATGCCCGTGATAACCAAGCCCGTCAGGACGCCAATAACAGGAGCGACTAACAACCACTTGTGGAGGTCCCGGGAATAAGCCGCGGCGAGATCTTCACGAATCAGTCCCGCATATTTTCGCAGGCGCGGATACTTCACGATTTGTTTTTTCTGTGGAGGCATCGGCGGCACACCCTTGGACGTAAGACGCATCTAGCGTTCGAACAGCATCTTGGCTTCGCGCGCAGGCGGAATTCCGAGGGCTGTCTCAGTTTGCCGGGCGATGGCAAAATATTCTCCGCCTGCGGCGTCAATTGGGGAAGCATCAACAGATTGTTTGTTTCGGGCTCGCTCCATGGTCAGGGTTCCTTGTGGGATCTTTTACTGGAATGCTTTTCCGCCCTAACGGGGTCAGGGCCGGAGGGATTCAGGACTCCAAGCTGGAACCGCCTGACTTCCCGCTGATGAAGTTCGGTCAGCCTGGCAAGCAATTGCTCGCCCTTCGGCAGAAGGTAAACGCGTACGACCCGGCGGTCACTTGTGCTATGATCCTTGTGAACCAGTCGATGACGCTCGGCGCGCTGGACGAGTCCGACAACGGCGTTGTGGCGCTCCTGCAGAAAATCGGCCAGTTCGGTGATCGTCGCCCAGCCTCGGCCGGTAAATCCGGCAATACCAAGAAGTAGTTGGTGCTGTTGAGGGGTCAGGCCGTTTGATCGGGCCGCCCTTTCGCTGAAGCGCAGAAACTTCCGAAGCTGGTAACGGAAATCCGCAAGTTGGCGCAGGCTTGGAAGATCGGCGGGCGTCTGGCTTTGGGGTGGAGAGGATGAATTTTTCACCGGGCGATTGTATCACGGCGTGATGTATTTGGAAATCGCTGCTGGAAATCCTGTGGGATTGGCTTTTTTCGAAGAGGATTGTTGACAAAAAGCGCGGCACTGGGCGATTATAAATAGGTTCACCCATATGAAACTAGGGATATAAGAGAATTGGATACGTACTTTCAGAAAAAAGAACGCGGAAGAATACACTGGCACGTCGTTGATGCCGATGGGGTTGTGTTGGGGAGACTGGCTGCCCGCACAGCGCGGGTCTTGATCGGGAAAGATTCCCCGGACTGGACTCCGTTTTCGGACCATCGCGAGGGCATTATTGTTATCAACGCCGAAAAGATACGCTTGACCGGACGCAAGCTTGAGCAGAAGCTTTACCGGCACTACACGGGATATCCGGGAGGGCTGAAGGAAACTTCGGCTCAGCGGATGCTGGAAACCAAGCCCGAGGAACTGGTGCGCGAAGCCATTCTTGGGATGCTGCCGAAGTCCCGTTTGGGAAGCCGGTTAGCGACACGCTTGAAGGTATATGTAGGTCCAAAGCATCCGCATGAGGCTCAGAGGCCCGTGCTGGCGCACCTGGCGGTCTAGGACGGTAGAGACATCGCGGGATTTTCCCTGAGGAGTTGTTGTGGCTGAGTTGAATCAATTTTGGGGTACTGGTCGAAGAAAGACTTCTGTGGCGCGGGTGAGGATTGCGCCCGGCACGGGGAAAATTCAGGTGAACCACAAACCCTTCGAGGTGTATTTCCCCGCCGAAGTGTTGCGCGCCGAAGTCCAGCAGCCGCTGGTTTTTACGGAGAACGAAGGCAAGTTCGATATTATGGTGAATGCCCGGGGTGGTGGGATCCACAGTCAGGCGGGAGCTGCCAGGCTGGGCATCGCTCGCGCACTGATCCTTTTTGACCCCGAATTGCGTCCCCGCTTTCGACAAAGTGATTTCCTTACCCGCGACCCGCGTGCCAAAGAGAGAAAGAAATACGGCCAGAAGGGCGCCCGCAAGCGGTTCCAGTTCTCGAAGCGGTAAAATAGAGATTGACGGGCGTTAGACGCCAGGATCCGAACGCCGGGTTCGGGCCAGTGAGCGCCCCTGATTTTTTTGGTGTTGGAGGAGATTTGCCGAACATCACGATGAAAGAGTTTCTGGAGGCCGGCGTTCACTTCGGTCACCAGACGCGCCGCTGGAACCCCAAGATGAAGGAATACATCTATGGGGAACGCAACGGCATTTATATTATCGACCTCCAGAAGACCCTCAAGCTTTTCAAGGAGGCAACAAGGTTTCTTGCCGAGCTTGCCCGGAACGGCAGGGTCATTCTGTTTGTGGGAACCAAGCGCCAGGCGCAGGAGGCCATCGCCGAAGAGGCCCAGCGTTGCCAGATGTTCTACATCAACCATCGCTGGCTTGGAGGATTGCTGACGAACCATACCACCATCCAGAAGTCGATCCAGCGCTTGCGTGAGCTGGAGGAGATGAGCCGGGATGGAAGGTATGATCTGCTGACCAAGAAGGAAGTTCAGCGACTTGAGCGTGAGCGCAAGCATCTGGACCAGAACCTGGCGGGTATCAAGGATATGCCGGGCCTGCCGGACGTTCTGTTTGTGGTCGATTCGAATAAGGAAGAAATTGCGGTCCTCGAAGCCCGGAAGCTGGGTATTCCGGTTGTGGCCGTTGTGGACACCAACTGCAATCCTGATCTGGTCAATTATGTCATTCCGGGAAATGACGATGCCCTTCGCGCGATTCGCTTGTTCACCGCGCGCGTTGCAGATGCCATCCTGGAGGGTCGGCAGCAGGCGATTGAAAAGCAGATGGAAGAGGAAAAGATTGCGGCGGAGAAGGCTGCTGAGGAACTCGATGCCCGGCGGCAGGCTGAAGCCATCGAGGCGGGTGAGTTCATCGTTGGGGAGACGGAAGTGGCCTTTGACGTGGGCGACGAGGATTACGAAAAGTATCTGAAACTGGAAGAGAAGGCGGCGGCGCAGGAGGTTTTGCGGGCAGCGGGAGCGGGCGAAGAGGGCGCTGAAGAGCGCGCCAAGTCTGCCAAAAAACGGCCGAGATATCCGGGCAAAACCCGGTCCCGTCATGGCGAAGAAGGCGAAACGGGCGCGCTTGGCCTTGATAGCAAATAGGAATTGAGATTAATGATGCGTTGATGGGGTAGGCAGGCTCGGTTACTCTGCCTACCTTTTTCGTGTCTGGAGGGTGAGAGGACAGGATGGCGGTTTCACTGGATGCAGTCAAGAAGCTGCGGGAAATGAGCGGCGCTCCCATGATGGAGTGTAAAAAGGCATTGGATGAGGCGGCGGGTGATCTTGAGCAGGCCTTTACGGTTTTGCGCAAGCGCGGCCAGGCTGCTGCGGCAAAGAAGGCGAGCCGCGCGGCGACGGAAGGCCTTGTCGGTTCCTATATCCACGCGGGAGGAAAGATCGGCGTGATTATCGAGGTCAACTGCGAGTCTGATTTTGTTGCTCGGAACTCCGAGTTTCAGCAGTTGGTCCATGATCTGGCGATGCAGATTTGCGCGACGGACCCGCGTTTTGTTCGCCGGGAGGATGTGGCTGCCGAGGTGCTTGATCGCGAGCGGGAAGTCCTGCGCGCGCAGACGGCTGGCAGCGGCAAGCCCGCGGAGGTTGTGGATCGCATTGTTGAAGGAAGGCTGAGGAAATACTTCGAAGAGAACTGCCTCTACGAGCAGCACTTCATCAAAGACGGCACCGGAAACGTAACGGTCGGCGAGCTGATCACCTCCAGGATCGCCAAGTTCGGCGAAAATATCCTGGTCCGGCGCTTTTCCCGCTTCAAGGTGGGAGAGGCAGCGGGCGCGGTCGATGCCGATGGGGCTTCAAATTGAGACCTTGCGCACAAACGGGGGCGGAAGGGCGTCCGTAGACGATGAGCGAGCCTGCCTTTCGACGGATTCTTCTAAAACTGAGCGGGGAAGCGCTCATGGGGAGCGGGGGTTTCGGTGTTGACCCCACGGTCGCGGCACGCACTGCCTCCGAAGTGCATGAGATCCAGCAGATGGGGGTTCAGGTCGCGATCGTCGTGGGAGGCGGAAACTTTATTCGAGGAGTCGCGGCTTCGCAGCATGGGATTGACCGTGTGGTCGCTGATAACATGGGGATGCTGGCGACCATTATCAACGCCTTGGCGCTGCAGGACGCGCTGGAGAAGGCCGGCTCGGTTACAAGAGTCGTGACGGCGCTGGAGATCCGCGAAATTGCCGAGCCGTTTATTCGGCGCCGCGCCATCCGGCACCTTGAAAAAGGCCGGGTCGTGGTCCTTGCGGCGGGAACCGGGAATCCGTATTTTTCCACCGATACGGCTGCGGCGCTGCGAGCCATGGAGATCAAGGCCGACGTGATCCTGAAGGCCACCAAGGTGAATGGGGTTTATGACGCGGATCCCGCGAAGGTGGCTGGCGCTAAAATGATCGCAAAGATCAACTATCTCGACGTGCTGTCGCGCGGGCTTGCGGTCATGGATACGACGGCGATTTCTCTCTGCATGGATAATCATCTGCCTATCATTGTTTTTAATTTGACCGTGCCGGGCAACCTGAAGCGGGTGGTGCTGGGCGAAAAAATCGGCTCGCTGGTGGCGGCTTAAGGCACAGTCGAAAAGGTTTTTTCCATGATCAATGAGACGACAGCGAACGCGAAAGTTCGGATGGTAAAGGCGCTTGAAGACTTGCGGCAGGAACTGTCGACGCTGCGCACCGGAAGAGCCTCTGTGGGACTCTTCGATCATCTTCGGGTCGATTACTACGGTGTGCCCACACCGCTGAGCCAGGTGGCGACGCTGGGATCTCCGGAACCTAATCTGGTGACCGTGCAACCGTGGGACCCGACTTTGCTGCCGGTGCTGGAAAAGGCGATCCGGTCCTCCGACCTGGGGCTGAATCCGTTGAATGACGGCAAGATTCTGCGGGTGCCGATCCCGCCGCTCACGGAGGAAAGGCGGAAGGACATGGTCAAGCGCGTCCATTCGGTCCTGGAGAACCACCGCACTGCCGTCCGGAACATCCGCCGCGATGCGAACGAGGAGCTGAAAAGCTTATTGAAGGACAAGAAGATATCTGAAGACGATGAAAGGCGCGGACTTGAAAGCGTCCAGAAGCTTACCGATGAGTTTGTCAAGAAGCTCGATGAGCAGGGAAAGAGCAAGGAAACGGAAATTTTGGGTGGCCATTAGGGGTTTTGGCTTGATGAATTCTTGACAGCAGGGCCCCATTTTGTGGTAAATTTAGAAGGTTTCATTACACCATGAATTTGCTTAAGGTGTGGAGGGTTGCGGGAAGCAACTGCGACGCCGCCACGCGGAAACGGTAAGGATGCCCACATTTAACCAATTGGTTCGTCGAGGACGCAAGGTGGAGCGGTACAAGACCTCGAGCCCGGCGCTTCAGGGTTCGCCCCAGAAACGGGGCGTGTGCATCCGTGTTTACACCCAGACGCCGAAGAAGCCGAACTCGGCTTTGCGAAAGGTTGCTCGCGTTCGCCTGACCAACGGGTTCGAAGTGACGACTTATATTCCCGGAGTGGGCCATAACCTCCAAGAGCACTCGATCGTCCTTATTCGAGGCGGGCGCGTCAAAGATCTGCCCGGTGTGCGCTATCACGTCGTTCGCGGCACGCTGGATTCTGCGGGAGTAACGGATCGTCGTCAGGGGCGGTCGAAGTACGGTGCGAAGCGTCCCAAGGCTTCCTGAGCGTTTTCTCAGTACGGGTCGGATTGGAAAGCTCACCGGGGAACGCAAAGGAGAATGAAGAGCCGATATGCCGCGTAAAGGTTATGTCGAACAACGAGAGGTTAAGCCTGATCCGCTGTATGCCAATCAGCTGGTTCAGAAGTTTGTGAACTGTGTCATGTACGATGGCAAGCGATCGACGGCGCAGCAGATTGTTTACGATTCTTTTGAGATGATCAAGCAAAAGACCAGCGATGATCCGCTGAAGGTTTTCAAGAAGGCTGTGGACAATGTAAAGCCGGCGCTGGAGGTCAAGAGTCGCCGCGTGGGTGGCGCAAACTATCAGGTGCCGGTCGAGGTGAATCGGAATCGGCAGACTTCACTGAGTATCCGCTGGATTATCGGCTATGCGCGGGCGCGCGGAGAAAAGTCGATGGTGGAAAAGCTTACCGGTGAACTTCTGGACGCATCGAACAACCGCGGTGGCGCCGTCAAGAAGCGGGATGATACGCACCGCATGGCGGAGGCCAACAAGGCCTTTGCTCATTACCGCTGGTAACCCCGAATGATCGGGGTCAATATGGACAGGGCAGGAGGTGGTTCGGCCTCGAACCGCGATCTGCTTTGTGGGTCGTATCCAGCGACCCTCATTACCAACTGGGTTTTAGACGGGCGAGACCTTCTCCTTCCAGAGGAAGTAGAAGCAGGGAGTTCTGTCGGGCGATAAGATTATGCCAAGGGTAGTACCGCTGGAGAAAATTCGGAATATCGGCATCATGGCTCACATTGACGCCGGTAAGACCACAACCACGGAGCGGGTTCTCTTCTATACGGGGATCACGCACAAGATGGGTGAGGTGCATGAAGGCACCGCCGTCATGGACTGGATGGAGCAGGAGCAGGAGCGCGGGATCACCATTACTTCCGCTGCAACCACCTGCTTCTGGAACGACTACCGGATCAATATTATCGATACGCCGGGCCATGTGGATTTTACGGTGGAAGTTGAAAGGTCGCTTCGGGTGCTGGATGGAGCGATCGCCATCCTCGGCGCTGTGGAAGGCGTTGAGCCGCAGACGGAGGCGGTTTGGCGGCAGGCGGATAAATACCGTGTTCCGCGGATGGTCTTCGTCAACAAGATGGACCGCGTTGGCGCGGATTATGAGGCCTGCGTCAATCAGCTGCGCACCAAGGTTCATGCCAATCCGATCTCGATCCAGTGGCCGATTGGGGCGGAAGATGGTTTCCTGGGCGTGATTGACCTGATTCAGCAGAAGGCGTTTGTGTGGAAGGACGAGACCCTGGGAGCCAAGTTTGATATCGAAGACATTCCTGCCGGCCTTGTGGAAGTTGCGCGAAAGCGCCGGGACGAGATGATCGAAGCTCTGGGCGAGGCTGACGATCACATCCTTGAAAAATACGTTCATGGCGAGGAGATTTCGGTCGAGGAAATCCAGGCTGCCCTGCGGCGCGCGACGATCAGCCTGAAGGCTGTCCCTGTCCTGTGCGGTTCGGCGTTTAAGAACAAGGGCGTCCAGCTTCTGCTTGAAGCGGTCATCGCCTACCTTCCTTCCCCGGTTGAAGTCCCTCCGATTGAAGGCGTTAATCCGGCCAACGAAGAAGAAAAAGTGGTTCGGCGTCCGCTGGATGATGAGCCTTTTTCCGCCCTGGTCTTTAAGATTATGACCGACCCCTTTGTGGGCCAGCTGGCTTTTATGAGGGTCTATTCCGGGTCGCTTCGAAGCGGCGACACCGTTTACAATCCGCGGCGCGACCGGCGTGAGCGCATCGGGCGGCTGCTCAAGATGCATGCCAACAAGCGTGAAGAGATCAGTGAGGTTTTTGCGGGAGATATTGCGGCTGCGGTGGGACTGAAGAGTGTTTCGACCGGCGATACCGTGTGTAACGAAGCTGCCCCCGTGGTTTTTGAAGCGATGGAGTTCCCCGCGCCGGTCATTTCAGTTGCCATCGAACCCAAGACCAAGGCGGACCAGGAAAAGCTTGCCGGGTCTCTTGGGAAGCTGATGCAGGAAGATCCCACTTTCCACGTGCACACCGATCCTGATACGGGCGAGACGCTGATTTCCGGGATGGGTGAACTGCACCTTGAAATTCTGGTGGACCGCATGTTGCGCGAATTCAAGGTGGGCGCCAATGTGGGGCGTCCTCAGGTGGCCTACCGGGAGACCCTCAGCAAGGCAAGCGAGGCGGAAGGGAAGTACATTCGCCAGACGGGAGGCCGGGGCCAATATGGCCACGTGGTTCTGCAAGTCGAGCCGCTGCCGCACCCTGATCCGGTCGCCATTGCCGAGTTGACGAAGAAAAAGTCCACCACCCGGTTTGATGCCGACCTTCAGTTGCTGTTTATCGATGGAATTGTCAGCGGAGTTGTGCCGCGCGAATATATCCCCGCTGTGTACAACGGCGTGCGCGAGGCGATGGAAGGCGGAATCCTTGCGGGATATGAGATGACCGGCATTCAGGTTAAGCTGATCGACGGTTCGTATCATGAAGTGGACTCTTCTGAAATGGCTTTCAAGATTGCCGGTTCCATGGGTTTTAAGGAGGCGGGCAGGCGTGCGCGCCCGATCCTTCTGGAGCCGGTGATGAGGGTTGAGGTGGTGGTGCCTGAGGAATATATGGGCGATGTGCTCGGCGATCTGAGCGGCCGCCGGGGCCGCATTGAGGGCATGGAAAAACGCGGCTCAACTCAGATTATCCGGTCCATGGTGCCGCTCGCGGAGATGTTTGGCTATGCGACGGACCTTCGCTCCCGGACGCAGGGCAGGGCCTCCTATTCCATGCATTTCGCGCGATACGAAGCGGCTCCGTCCTCGATCTCGGAAGAGGTGGTGGCTCGCGTGCAAGGACGCACGGTAGGGAAGTAGGGCGAGGAAAAGCGGGTTCTGGCAATATTTTTTGAATTCCAACAGTGAGGCGATAGGGCATGGCGAAGGAAAAATTTGACCGATCGAAGCCGCACATGAACATCGGGACGATCGGGCACATCGATCACGGGAAGACGACGCTGACGGCGGCGATCACGAAGGTGCTGTCGAAGGACAATCCGAAGATCCATTTTCGGGCGTTTGATTCGATTGACAACGCGCCGGAGGAGAAGGCCCGGGGGATCACGATTGCGATTGCGCACGTGGAATACGAGACGAAGAACCGGCACTACGCGCACGTGGACTGTCCGGGGCACGCCGATTACATCAAGAACATGATCACGGGCGCGGCGCAGATGGACGGCG
>Ga0307372_10013724_pt1 | contig 10448 bp, 10 predicted proteins | sample OX1MG_FD_202533 | JGI IMG/M metagenome (GOLD analysis project Ga0307372, IMG submission 202533) | Soil microbial communities from Risofladan, Vaasa, Finland - OX-1 | ecosystem: Environmental > Terrestrial > Soil > Coastal area > Acid sulfate soil | place: Finland: Risofladan, Vaasa | collected... | reverse complement strand
ATTCTAGGCGCATTCTCGGCCAAATTGGTGGAATGTGTCGCCCCTACATTTGGAACTCGCCGGAACCATCATCCCTGGTCACGGAGCTGCGCACGCCTGAAACTGGGCCTGAGCCGCTGAAGTCCGGGCAGAGACAAGATGGTCTTTCGCCATCGAGAAGGCGAGTAACGACAGCTTCCCTGCGGCGATCAAGTCGCTGCGGTCAGAATCCGGGCAGTGACCCATAAGGACGTGGCCGACTGGGGCCCACCGGTATCCCAGACCGCCGGGAGTGTGTGACCCACGGGGGCTTCGTGAGCGGCCGGCGCTCGAGCGTGAAACGTTGACCACCGTTCGTACATGTAGATAGAAGAGAGATCAGGGAAGGGCCTGGCAGGAAATTACCTAGGCTCCACAAAGCACACCGCTGTAGTTCATTCAGGCAGGACGGTGTAGTTCCACTCGCCGTGAAAGTCGTGGGGCCGCAGGGGGACCGCCTTCAGCTGCTTGTCGGTGATCTTGATGCCTCGGGGGTAGCAACCCTGATCGAGGCCGGCTTTGACGGTGAGACCCGTGCGGGTCGTGGTGGCTGAGATCAGATCGACGATGACCTCGTTGCTGGTGAGTGGATGACCCCTCCAGTTCATCGAGACGTGGCTCCACAGCCTGTGCTCGACTTTGTTCCACTTCGACGTCCCTGGCGGGAAGTGACAGACCGTGATCTCGATGCCGGCGTCTTTGGCGAGCTTGGCCAGCTCCACCTTCCACAGCCGGATTCGATAGCCGTTGGAGCCGCCGGCATCGGCGGTGATGAGGAGCCTGGTGGCATCGGGGTAGGCGTGCGATCCGACCAGGTCCCACCAGCGTCGGATCGTCTCGACGGCAAACGCCGCGGTGTCGCCGCTCGCACCGACCGACACGAAGCCTTCGTTGGCCGCGAGGTCGTAGACGCCATACGGGACGGCCTTTGGTATCTCGGGATCTGGGAAGTCGTGGACGTCGACTCTGCGTGGTTGTCCTTCTGGCTCCCAGGTCGCCCCGTTGTTCTTCAGGTTCCCGGTGACCTCCTTCTTTTTCGCATCGACCGAGATCACCGGCTGGCCGGCGGCCAGGTGCGCCTCAACCTCGCCGTTCAGGTGCACGAACTGCGCGTCACGGTCCTCGTGCTGGCGCCCTTCGTTCTCCTTTGCGTTCGCCTGCAAGCTGTAGCCCATCTGGTGGAGGAGCTCGCCGACGGTGACGTGGCTGACTGCGTAGCCCTGGCGGCAGAGCTCATCTGCGAGGGTGCGGGTTGACTTCGTCGTCCAGCGCAGCGGGCACATCGGGTCCCCCCGGCTCTCTGGCTCGACGAGGTCGTCAAGAGCGACAAGCAGCCCCGGCTGGGCGTCGATCGCCTTGGGCCTGCCGGCTCCTGGCGCCCGGATCCGAGCAGAGACCTCCAACCCCGCATCCACCTCACCGGTCGCCTTCTGCACGGTCGACCGGCTCATCGAGGTCGCCCTGGCTACTGCAGCGATACCACCACGGCCGAGGAGCCGGGCACCGAGCCCCGCTGCAAGGCGCCGCTGACGCTCATCGAGGTGGGGCAGCAGCGACTGGAAGAACCCCTCCAAGCCCTCGGCGTCGACCGTGAACTCCCGCACGCCCCCACGCTACATCAGGTCGGGCTCTTACGCGCGTACTATTCTCTACCGCACCCGAAGCGCGCCAGACGGGGGGCTCATGGACGACGGGCGAAAGGAGCGCTTCCAAGCCCTCTACCTCTCGGCGCGCCCGAGGCTCCTCGCGTATGCCCTCCGCCGGACCCGCAGCGCCGAGGCCGCTGCAGACGTCGTGGCCGAGACGTTCGCCATCGCCTGGAAGCGCCTCGACGACGTGCCGGGTGGGACCCAGGCGATTCTGTGGCTCTATGTCACGGCCCGAAACGTGCTCGCCAACGAGGTCCGTCGTGACCACAGGCACGGCCATCTCGTGGCCCGGATCGGGGCCGTCCTCACCGACCACGAGACCGTTGTCGAGCCAGCCGACGAGGCACACATCGTGGCGCTGGCTGCCCTTCGGGCCCTCGATGACGACGACCGGGAGCTGCTCATGCTCGTTGGATGGGACGGGTTGGACGCCGCAGGTGCTGGGGTTGTCCTCGGCTGCTCACCCGGTGCGGTCCGGATCCGTCTCCACCGGGCGAGGAGGCGCCTCGACGCGGCGCTCGAGACACTCTCAGGCGATGACCGACCTCCGAAACGTCAAGCCCTTGCCGGACATAGAGGGAGTGAGGGCGCCGCGCCTGGCTGCGAGCAAGAGGGGGCATGAGCACCATGGACGAGCTCACCGTGTTGGAGGGAAGCGATCCCGTCGACCACGGGGCAGTCGCGCGCTCTCTCTCGGATCCCGTCTTCGACGAGTTGTTCGAGGCAATCGTTTCCAATTCGGCCGAGGTGCCCTGCGGGTGGCCGATTGAGCTCGGACGCCAGCCGCGCCGACTCGCTCGCCGCAGCTGGCGGATGCCCGTGGCCGCGGTTGCCGCTGTGGTCGTGCTCCTCGGTGTGCTCGTGGGCGTCGGGGTGATCGGCGGAGGTGGCGGACTGCGCCGTCCCTTCACGACGTTGTGGAGGTCCGCTCGGCCTTTCGTCTACACGGGCCAAGGAAGTGCGGCCACGAAGCACGGCACTTGGCACCTGGTCGACGCGGTGTTGAGCGGGACCTGGCAGCAGAACCTCTACGGCCCTCCTCCTGGCATCTTCTCGTGCTCCACCGATGGCACGTGCTACGACCTCGCAGGAAGGTACGCGTCGTCGATGGCGACAGCTCCGCTCCTCTCACAGGACCTCTATGTGACCACGAACGAGGGCGCCACCTGGACCGCGCTGCCGGTCCCGACGGGACTCGTACCCGTGACCCCGCTCGAGTGCAGCGGCCCGAGGTGGTGCGCGACCGGTGCCGCATACAAGAACCAACCGGTGCTCGCGATTACCCGAGACCGCGGGCACTCGTTCACGATCGACCCCCTTCCCGTAGGCATCGGGACCTTGCACACACTGTCATGTCCTTCGACAGGAGTGTGCATGGGCCTCGTCTCGAACTCACTTCATACACAGGCGCCCGTCGACGCGACGCTCCTCGTCACGAGCGACGGGGGCTCGACCTTCGCAGACGAGCCCGTCCTCACCGGTGACTCGATGGTCGACCTCGCCTGCACGACGAGCACCGACTGCACGGCCGTCGGGATGACGGACGCCTCCTCCCACGAGCTCGTCCCAGTCGGCGTCTCCGCGGTCACGACCGACGGGGGACACACCTGGACCACCGGCTCGCTCCCGAGGGGCTTCGACGTGAAGTTCTCCCAGCTCAGCTGCGCCGACTCCACGCACTGCTTCGTCGCCGGGTTCGTGCCGATCCCCAACACCTCCGCCAAGACGACAGCGCAGTGCGCATCGACAAGTGCCTCGTCCGCCAGTACATCGACCTTTCCGGCCATGAGCCCGCAGATCGCGGCCATCTCGAAAACCGAGGCGAGGCTCAAGGCCGCCGCCGCAGCCCAAGAGGCTGCGAAGTATCACGTGTCCGAGGGCGCCTGCCAACCGGTCACAATTGTCAGCGACATCGCCTCCAGCCGTGACGGAGGGCTTACCTGGACGCCCGACGTATTGCCGGCAGACGTGCCTGCGCCGAACCTCAACGGCCTCTCGTGCCCGACGGCCACAGAGTGCTGGGCTGGTGGCCAGGAGGAGGTCGGCCAGAAGGTCGGGAGCGGCGTCGACATGGGCTCTCCGGTGCTCATCGGAACGACGGACGGCGGTTCGACGTGGTCGAAGGTTGTCTTCAGCGTCCCTTCGACAGCGCCCAACGCCACAGGCCAGTCCTACCTCGCCGTCGGGTCGGTCACCTGCCCGACGAAGAACATCTGCCTTTCACGAGGCACGGCCGCGAAGGGCTCCCTCTACGCAACCGTCTACAGCCTCGTCGCACCGGGAAGCTGAGCCTTCCACGGCCCTCCAACGCGCCCCCTGAGGTCGGCAGCCGCGCGCTCAGGACCTGTTGCCTACCGCCGGAAGTGCGCGCATACGAGACTGCCGAAGACCGACGGTCGCGACATCACGGGTCTGTAGCGTCCATCTGTGATCTTCCCCAAGGAGCGCGATCCTCGGTTCATCACCATCCGCCGCGGGGGCCGTAGGCAGTATTCGAACCGCGCTGAACTGCGGGAACGTCTGGCCCGCCTCCGATGAAGTGGCTACCTGGCGCTGACGACTATCCCCGCTTCGCGCGCCATTCGACCGTCAGCGGTGTGGCGGCGGAACGGGAGGCGTCGGCATCATCTTCCAATAGTCAGATTGTCGGTATATGCTGCTTCGCATGTCGTCAGAGATCCGAGAGCCAACCTACCTTGTACTCACGGCCCTGGCTGGCGGGCGCCGCCACGGCTATGGCGTGATCCGCGACGTCGAGAGCATTTCGGGCGGGACGATCAGGCTCCGGGCCGGAACCCTCTACGCAACTCTCGACCGGCTGGCAGCCGACGGGCTCATCGAAGTCGCGGGAGAGGAAGTAGTCGACGGACGAGCACGCCGGTACTACCAGCTCACTGACTCGGGCACCGTCGCCCTGGCTGACGAATCTCGGCGAAGAGTGGTGGTATCGAAAGAGGCCTTGCGTCGCCTTCGGCTCGCAGGAGGACTGGCGTGAGCGCCCGCGAGCGGTGGTTCGCGCTGGCGCTTCGCGCGTACCCCCGCGCCTACCGGGCAGTGCGGGGGGCCGAGATGATGACCACGCTCGTTGAGTCGACCGAGACGGCGAGCTGGTGGTCTGTCGGGGCCGACGGCCTCGACCTCATCGTCCGGGGTATGCGGGTGCGGATGGCATTGGGGCCTGATCGTTTCGCCGGCCGCGTGCTCATGCTCGCCGCACTGCCGGGGTTCGTCATGGCTGCTGCGTATGCGGTCGTCCAGCTCGCCTTCGGTGAAGTGGCCTCCTCACTTCCTACGCACTTCGGTCCATTTCACACCGTTGGTGCCGCCGTCTACTTCGTGTGGATCCTGGGTGCGCTGGTGAAGCCGCGCTACCAGCAATCCCTCGCAGCAATCTGCATTCTCGCCTCGGCGTTGTCCGTCCCGGTCGGTGACGCCTTCTTCGCTCGGCCTTTGCTGCGGGTCCTTGTGGTACTTGTGGGACTCGGCCTTCCGAGCCTCCTGGCTCCGCCGGCAGACTTGTGGTTCTCGAGGAGTCGAACGGTGGCTGCTTGTGCCGGCATCATCACCTTGTCGCTTCTGATTCCCCTCGCCGCGAGCGGCGAGTCCACCCGCTTTCCAGTCCCCTTCAGCCCCCTGGAAATGCTCCGCCTCGACCAGTACCTAACGTACGTGGCCGCGGCTGGAGCGGCCGCTGCGTGCGCTCTCGTCGTCGTTCGCCGGACTGACCTGCTAGGAGCCGGAGCACTCGTCTTCGCTCCCTGGTTCGTCGCCGGTGCACTGACTCCTTACTACGGCGGACCGAGGTGGTCGAACAACGGCTTCGACGCTCTTGTCGTGTGCATTGTCACCGTGTGGTTGGCGGTCAGCTGGTTCCTCGATCTCCGAACTCCGCCGCCACCCGGAAAGGCGATGGAAAGTGGTCATCTCGGCTGATGCACGGCGCGGCGGGGCCGCAGTTGCGCTCCGGACGCTGACCCCGCGGCTCATCGACTCGGCGTCCGCCTTTCAGACGGGCGAAAGACCGCCTCGACGGAATGGCCACGCAGTGAAGACGACGGTGACCCGGCCCGACCGGTCCTTGATTCCGGGGGCGGGGGCGGTGGCGGCGGCAAGTGGGAAATGTCCTACTGGCTCTGGCCGCTTCCTCCCCCCGGGCCCTTGACCTGGGTCGCCTCGTGGGCGGAAGTGGGTTCCACCGAGACGACCGTCGAAGTCGACGCGTCCGTGCTCGAGGAGGCCGCCGCCTCCGCCGAGCAACTGTGGAATGAGGACGATGCTGAGGTTGGGAGTGGCTACAGGCGCATGCCCAGGAATCTCTCGGCACGCCCGGCCGGAAAGAGGTCGCCCCCCGCGGACTGAATCCCCGGCGATGTCGTGACGGTCGCCTTTCGCGGCCTATCCCCGAACGTTCACTGCCGCGGCCGCAGACCGCGCCCCCGACCGCCGGCCGGGAGACAGTCGTGGGACATTCATCGGTACGCTGGCCCGCGGTGGCTGAAGAAGAGATGCAAGAGCCGACGGTAGAGTTCGTCCTGAAGGATCCGACGGACGATGATGTGCCGTCCGCAGATCCCGACGACGAATGGAACCCCTCCGACGGTCTTGACCTCACCTACAACAACCTGCTCGAGGCTCTCAGGACGGTCCGCAGCAGCGTGTCGGACACCGCGTCCACGCGCGAGGTCGTCAAGTTCCAGATCAGACAGCTTGAAGAGCGGGTGGAAGACCCAGCGGGGAACCTTGGCTCAATCCGAGCCGCCATCGACGAACAGATCGCCGATCTCAGGACGCAGCTGAACCAGATTGGGACGCGTTTCGAGAACCTCCTGTCGCTCTCAGCTCAATTGCAGCGGGATGTAGAACGCTTCCGAACGGAAAAGGAGCTCCTGAAGGCGAGCTACGCCGTAGTCGAGGCATTGACCATGATGGGTGACGCTGTCAGCCCCGCCCCCCAGCCTGAGCCGTCACCTCGGACAGCCTGAGGGCGCCCATACCGTCGGTGTTGAGGTCGGGAAGAAGTGACCTCTACCGCCGGCAGCGGGGCACTGACTCGCGGTGTCACCTTGAGGAGGGGAGGGCTGCAGGCCGAGCCTCGACATGCCCTTGGCCCCGCCTAGATCTTCTAGCCTTTTCGCGCCTGCGGTAACTCTGGGCCGGATCTGGACCTATACAAAGTGGTGACAGAGGGTGACGCACCGGTCGACAGAGAGGCGGCGTTCGTCGTACTCTTCGACGCCTACTACGGCAAGATCCTCGTTTACGCGAGGAGGCGGCTCGATTCCCAGGTGGCGAGCGACGTCGTCGCGGATACCTTCGTCGCCGCCTGGCTCAGGCTCGACGGCCTGCGGGGAGATCCGCTGGTCTGGCTGTACGGGCTCGCCAGAGGGTCGGTCGCCAACCACCGGCGACGCCTTCTTCGCTCCCAACGCCTCAGCGACCGTGCCGAGCAGCTCAGCCCGTCTCCCGACCACGGAGATCCTGCCGTCGAGGTTGTGTGGCGAGACTCGTTCGTAGCCGCGTTCGCACAGCTCAGCGAGCCCGACCGAGAGGTGCTGCGGCTCGTCGCCTGGGAGGGTCTCGATGCCGCCGCGGGTGCCGCCGTGCTCGGGTGCTCGACCGGCGCGTTCAAGGTGCGATTGCACCGCGCACGCAGGCGCCTGGGCCGCTACCTCTCGCTCGACGTCGGCGCCAACCACGCCATGGGCACCGTCGATTCCACAACTAGCCCCAGAGCCAACGCCGCCGCGACGGAACGACAGGGCTTGCAGCCCTTCGTCCCCAAGGAGTTCCCATGCGCATGAAATGGTCGGCCGATGAGGTCGACTCCGAGGTCGCCCGTCACGATCCAGTACGCGACATCCTTTCGGACGCCGTGCGCAGCCTGGAGGCGAGTGAGCTCCTCTGCCGCATCCTCGACATTGACTACCGCACCGCCATCGACCCGCTCAATGACAGGAACGGATCCGACCGGGCAACTCCCGGACCTTTGCGATCGAGGGTGCGAGAGCGTCTCGCGTGGCTGCGGGAATGGACGGTGCGGCGTCCCAGATTGGCACTCGGCGTCGCCGCCGCGGTCGTTGTCGGCACGGTGGGCGGGACGCTCGCCGCTCTGGGCGGGGGTGGTCTCAGCGTTCCGGTCACGACCGGCTGGCAGGCGGCGCACGCGCTGGTGGTACCGCGCTCAGCACACGAGCGAGCCGGTACCTGGCGGCTCGTCGACGCCCTGCTGACTGGAACTTGGCAGCAGAACGTCTACGGTCCTCCTCCAAGCTCCCTCTCCTGCTCGGCAAGCGCCACCTGCTACGTCCTCGCCGGGAAGTACGCCTCGGCCAGCGCTGCGACGCCGCTGTCCGAGTCCCTCTACGTGAGCCAGAACGAGGGCGCGACATGGTTGGTCCTTCCGATGCCCGCTGGGCTTTTGCCCACCACCCCGCTCGAGTGCACCGGCGCGCAGTGGTGCGCCACGGGTGCCACCTATAACGGCCAAGCAGTGCTCGCAGTGACCAGCAACGGCGGCCACTCGTTCACCATCGATCCCCTCCCCACTGGGGTGGGCACGCTGCGCGCGCTTTCCTGCCCGTCCTCCGGCGTGTGCGCAGGTCTCGTGGCGCCGGGCGACGCACAGCCAGTGAATGCGACCTTGCTCGTGACCGAAGACGGAGGCTCCACCTTCCACGATCAGCCGATCCTCGCAGGCGACTCAATGGTCGCCCTCAAGTGCACCTCGAGCACAGATTGCACCGTCGTCGGTTCGACGGATGCCTCGGTGAACGACAGAATCCCGGTCGGCGTGTCAGCGGTCACCTCGGACCAGGGACGGGTGTGGACGTCCGGCTCCCTTCCGGTCGGATTCGGCATCAGCTGGAACAGCACCTCACTCGCATGCGCCGACGCCGAGCACTGCTTCGTGACGGGATCCATCCCGATCCCGGTCCACAACCCGCCGAAGTGCGCTTCGACGCCAAGCACGCTCCAGACACCGCCGCCAGGGACACACGGGATGCCGGCAATGAGCCCGAAGGTGGCATCGATCTCGAAGACGGAGACGAAGCTTGCCGCTGCGGCAGCGGCGAACGAGCAGGTAACGACAGGCGTCACCTCGTGCACGAACGCCCGCGTCACAACAGTTGCCGATGTCGCCTCGAGCAGCGACGGCGGGCTCACCTGGACCCCTGAGGTGCTGCCGACCGACGTGCCCAGCCCGCGGCTGAACGGCCTTTCGTGCCCGACGGCCACCGAATGCTGGGCAGCCGGCACAGAGCTGGTCCCCGAGAAGGCGGGAAAATCTTCAGACATGAGCTCCCCGGTTCTCATGGGCACGACGGACGCAGGTTCGACGTGGTCCAAGGTCGTCTTCAGCGTCCCGTCGACAGCGCCGAACGCCACAGGTCAGTCCTACCTGTCGATGGGTTCGATCACCTGTCCGTCGGCGAGCGTCTGCCTGGCGCGAGGCGCAGCGGCACAGAGCTCCCCATACGCGCCCGTCTACAGCCTCGTCGTGCCCGGCGACTGAGTTTCCAGGCGTTCTTTCCCAACGCTTCGGTCAGCGCCCACGCGCGGTTCTACCCGCGCAGGGAGCTTGCGGTTCTAGCCGATGCTGAGCAGACGACAACGTTCCACCGACGGCCCGCGAGGTGTTCCATTTCCGATGGCGGCAGACAAGCCCGACAAGCCGCAGCGTAGCGGAGCAAGCAAGCAGCGAAGCCGGCGTGTGAGCGGCAGCGTGGCCGCCCAGACTTCCGCACGGAACAACCGCTCTCACGGCGGGGGCGGAAGGCGTCAGGTGCCCAGTGGAAGCGGCCGTGCGGGGCACAGCGCGCGTCTCGGCCCGACGTCGTTCGCACCTCCACGCAGACGGCCGAGGCGTTCGGAGGGAGGTCCGAAGGCCGGGCTGTTCGCGTGGAGCGCAATCTTCCTCGTGCTCATCACCGTGATCGTGGTCGTCGTGGTGAGCCAGACCGCCGGCAAGCCGCCGACGAACAACTTCTACTACACCCCGAAGCGTGTGCCCGCCTCGGTTCTTCACGAGATCTCGGACGTCTCCATTGCTTCCTACAACGGGGTCGGCTCGGGCCTAGCGGCTATCACGGCCCCGTCTGTGCTCACCGGACAACCTGCGCTCATTCTCACAGGCAAGCCCGGGATCTTCGGCCTCTTCGGGGAGTTCTGCCCCTTCTGTGCGGCGGAACGCTGGGCGGTCATCACGTCCCTCTCGCGCTTCGGGACCTTCTCTGGGCTCAAGACGATGCAGTCCTCACCGCGAGACACAGATCCAAAGACCCAGACGTTCGAGTTCGCGACAGCCGAGTACTCGAGCCCCTACATCTCGGCGAAGTTGCTCGAGATGTTCGGGCAGGACAAGCCGACAGGCAGGCATCCGGTCATCAACACGCCCACGAAGGTCGAAAACGATCTCATCAGAAGGTACGACCCCACAGGAACGATCCCGTTCTTCGACGTCGGGAACGCAGTCGTCTTCTCCGGGGCGAGCTACTCACCTGCGGCCTTGAAGGGGCTCTCGAGGGCCACAATCGCAGCCGGCCTCTCGCACCCGTCCAACCCAGTGACCAAGCTCATCTTGGGGGCTTCCAACTACCTTTCGGCGGGCATCTGCGCGATCGACGGCGGAAAGCCGGGCTCGGTTTGCTCTAGCTCGGGAGTCCGTGGTGTGGACGATCAGCGATTCTCGCGTTCTGCGATCAACAGAATTCGCGGCGATCTGACCCGGTAGTGCCCTCCGCGGATGTTGGGGTTGATCGGTTGTTGTAGTCGGTCGTGATG
>Ga0307372_10013722_pt1 | contig 10449 bp, 9 predicted proteins | sample OX1MG_FD_202533 | JGI IMG/M metagenome (GOLD analysis project Ga0307372, IMG submission 202533) | Soil microbial communities from Risofladan, Vaasa, Finland - OX-1 | ecosystem: Environmental > Terrestrial > Soil > Coastal area > Acid sulfate soil | place: Finland: Risofladan, Vaasa | collected... | reverse complement strand
TCGAGCGCAGCGGCGAAGGCCTCGCTGCTGTGGTCGCGGTCGTCCGGATGCAGGCCTGCGTAGAAGTCGGCCATCGACACCGGCACCTCCGGGGAGATGCCGAACATGGCCTTCACACGCGGTGGCCAGTACAGCGTATCAGAAACAATATCCACGTCCCACAGCCCCACCTCGGCCGCTTCGGTGGCGAGGCGCAGTTGCTCCTCCCGCTCTCGAAGGGCCAGCTCAGTCTCCTTGCGCACAGTGATGTCGCTGGCGGCCCCAAACCATTCAATGACGCCGCCCTGCTCGTCCTTGAGCGGAGCGGCGCGAGAAAGCGCCCATCCGAGCGTGCCGTCGATGCGGCGTACACGGTGTTCGAGCTGGAAGGTGCGCTTCGTGCGGATGGCCTCCCGGATGCTCGCCAGCACCTGGGCCTGATCGTCGGGATGAATATATTTTTCGAGCCAGCTGCGATTGGAGCCGGTCGTATCGGCGATGAAGTTGCGTCCCTCGAGATGACGCATCTCGCTCCAGTCGGGACTCATCCGAAAAATGACCTCGGAGGTCGCACTGACGAGGGCCTGAAAGCGCTCCTCACTCTCCCGGCGCATGCGGGTCAGCTCGAGCCAATTCGGCGGGTGGTCACGCGAGAATTCTGGCCCACGCGGTCTCTCGAGTGAACCCTCAGACGCGAGTATCAGACGAGTCCTACGGAGAAACTGCCCCTCACGATGAGCGCTGTATTGGCAGTCCCTATTATGGGAGTGGCAGAAGGCATGCGTGGCTCCCGTGGCGAGCAGTAGGTAGTCGTCGTCTCGCCCGAGCTCGCGCCGGCTCCGATCAATGAACGGCCGGCGATCAACGCCCGAGCAGGACCCGCAGCGTCGCCGCGAGTCCGGCCACGGCCAGCGCGAAGCACAGCAAACGCGTGCCGATCAGCGTCGGCAGCTTCGCGGCTGAATGCACGTAGTCCTCAATGACCACTCGCAAGCCCAGCTCCAGGTGCCGGAACACGGCGATCAGCAGCAGCATCATCAGCACCGCGGAGATGGGCTCGCGCAGCCAGGCGATGCAGGGCCCATAGCCGGAGCGGGCATGCACGGCGAAGGCGGCGAGGAACCAGAGGCTGAGCGGCACCAGGGCAATGCCCGACAGCCGCTCGGCCCGCCAGTCGCGCACGCCGGCGCGGGCGCTGCCGAGCGTGTCGGCGCGATCGATGGGGCGCAGTGCGAGCGGCTCAGGCATGGATCACGGCGAGAGGCGCCAGGCCGCAAGCCACAACAGGGCAGTCAGCAGGATGCTGGCAGCGACGACCGCCCACCCGCTCCGATAGATGGTCGCGAGCTCGAAGCCCCGGACCCTGTCCCAGAACAGATGGCGAATTCCTCCGCACAAGTGCAGGAAGAATGCCCAGGTCGCGAGCGCCAACAGCGCCAGCCCCAATGGGGAGACGCAGGCGGCGCGCGCGATGCCATAGGCGCGCGGGCCGGCGGCCACGGCCCACAGTCCGAGCACCAGCGCGACGGCCGCGCCCGCCAGCAGCACGCCGGTCATGCGGTGCAGGATCGAGAGCACCGACGTCAGCTGCGGCCGGTAGTGCTGGATGTTCGGTGACAGGGGGCGCAGGGGCTCGTGCATGCGAGAAGTCTCGGGCTCTCGGCTCAGGGCTGTCGCTCGAACAGCAGTTGCTTGATCTCGGCGATCGCCCGGCCGGGGTTCAAGCCCTTCGGGCAGGTGCGGGTGCAGTTCAGGATCGTGTGACAGCGATACAGCCGAAAGGGGTCGTGCAGCTGATCCAGACGCTCGCCGCGCGCCTCGTCACGACTGTCGGTGAGCCAGCGCCAGGCCTGCAGCAACACCGCCGGCCCGAGAAAGCGATCCCCGTTCCACCAGTGGCTCGGGCAGCCGGAGGTGCAGCAGAAGCACAGGATGCACTCGTAGTAACCGTCCAGGCGCTTGCGCTGCTCGATGCTCTGTAACCGCTCCCGTTCGGGCGGGGCACCCTGCACCTTGAGCCAGGGCTCGATCATGCGGTATTGGGCAAAGAGGTGTGACTGATCCGGCACCAGATCCTTGATCACCCGCAGGTTGGCGAGCGGATAGATCGAGGCACGTGGCCCGGTCTCCGATAGGTGCCGGGTGCAGGCGAGCCAGTTGGTGCCATCGATGTTCATGGCACAGGAGCCGCACACGCCCTCGCGACACGAGCGGCGGAAAGCGAGGCTCGAATCCACCCGGTTCTTGATCCAGATGAGTGCGTCCAGCACCATCGGCCCACAGTCATCGAGGTCGACTTCGAAGCTGTCCAGGCGCGGCTTCCCACCGGACTCCGGGTCGTAACGGTACACCTCGATCGTCTTGAGGCGCCGTGCACCGGCAGGCGCGCTCCAGTGCTTTCCCGGCCCGATGCGTGATGCGGCGGCTACTCCCAGATTGCGGGGCAGTGGGAAACGGCGCAGCCAGCGCGATCGGGACACCTGGCTCGACGAGCGGACGATCATGGTCCCGCTGGCCGATTCAACCTGACGGCGAATGTACCGCGGCACCGGCGGCACAGATCGCACCGTGCTTGGCCGGTGCGGCATGCTCGGCGTCCACACATGGATGAGTCATGATACCTCCGCGGAAGAGGCGATTATGACCTCTGCATCGGCCGATAGGCTACCCGTACATGTACGCATTCAGCTATCCGGCCTGATTCGCGCCACCGTTGTGAGCCCGGAGGCCGGCTAGTCGCGTCGGCCCGCGCCCATTTCGGAGGCCGCTCCATGATGGCTCTTCAAGATGCCTCCTGTGTGGGCCCCATTCGCAAGTCTCGCAGCGTGCGCGTCAAAATCTCAGCGTCCACCGGCTTGATAAGATAGGCATCGAACTTCCCACGATGATCGCCGCCACCGCCCTCGTCCTGTGGGTAGCCGGTGAGCGCGACGAAGCGCGTGCCCCGCAGCGCCGCCCGCGGCCGCAGATATTCGAGCAGTTCATAGCCATTCATTTGCGGAAGGCCTATGTCGATCAGCGCGACGTCCGGCTTGAATGAGTCGATCTCACGAAGAGCGTCGCGCGCGGTATGTGTTTCCTGCACGAAATGGCCCTCCGCTTGCAGCAGCAACGCCAGCGACCTGGCGCCATCGACATTGTCATCCACAATGAAGATGCGCATGGAGTTGCCGGGGAGGGAAGCCGTCTCGGGGCCCGTGGCCTTCAGTTCTGGCGTAGCGGGCAGGCGAAGCTGGAAGGTCGCGCCCCGTCCCGGCCCATCACTGCGGCAGCAGACACTGCCACCCTGCAGCTCAATGAGTTGCTTCACCACGGGCAGGCCGATGCCAAGCCCGCCCTGTGACCGATCCCGTGTCCGATCATCTTGGACGTACAGATCGAAGACGCGGGCCAGCAAAGGCGCAGAGATCCCACAGCCGTTGTCACTGACCTCTATCAGTGCGCACAGCCCTTCCATACGGCTTTCGACCTGGATGCGGCCCCCAGCGTCGGTGAACTTGGCCGCATTGGTCAACAGATTGGCGAGGCACTGCATCAGACGCGTCGCATCGGCGTTCACATAGATTTCATAGGGAGGCGGTGCGACGATGAGATGGTGGTGCTTGACCTGCATCAGGGGCGCGACGGACTCGATCCCCTGTGCAATGACCTGCGACAGCCGCAGTGGCCGGCACTCCAACGCAATGCGGCCCTGTTTGATCCGTGCGACATCGAGCAGATCGTCGATCAGCCGCGTGAGCTGCCGCGCTTGTCGCCGGATCAGCTCGCTTAAGTCCCGCGCCTGCGGCTGCTCGCGAAGCATGCGCGACAGTAGTTCACTCGCGTTGTAAATCGGCGCCACGGGGTTGCGCAGCTCGTGCCCAAGCAGCGCCATAAATTCGTTCTTCCGGCGATCGGCCGCGAGCAATGCCTGTTCGTGCTCGTGACCTCTCATATCCCGCGTGATGCTCGAGACAGCAATGATGGCGCCTTGCTCATCGCGCAGGGGCGCGACCGTCAACGCGACGGGAATTCGCTCGCCGCTCTTGGCGAGCCGGATGGTGACGAAGTGCTCTACGTGCTTTCCGCGTCTCAACACTTGTAGAACCTGTTCCTCCTGGTCTTGCAGCTCCGGTGGGATAAGGAGTGTGATCTTCTGGCCGATCATCTCCTGGGCGGTGTAGCCATACAACCTACACGCGGCGGGGTTCCAGGACTTGATCCGACCGTCCAAGCCTTTACTCAAAATGGCGTCCTCGGAGCCATTCACGATGGCCACCAGCTGGGCCATCGCCTCCTGGAGCGTTGGGGACGCGCGCAACGGCTCTATCATCGCGTTTGTAGGCGCTTCCCGCGGTACCGAGTGGCTGGTGGAGCTGTCATCCTGCGTAGTCATACTATGACGCGCGGGGCTCAGCCGCCCGGTCAGGTGCACCGCACCCGGGCTTCGGCTCTGACTGCACGCTATTGCGGCTTTGCATCAGCGTCGCACGCTCGGAGAGCATGGCATTCCGCTCGTCGGTTACTCTCTTCGGCGTGATCAGCGGGACCATTCCGCCGCGCTGCCACCCGGCATCGAGCCAGTCGGTAGGCCTGCAAAGCCGCTCACCGATGGCCGCCCCGGTTATTTGAGAACTCCGGCGCGGCATTTTTCTCCCGGGGGGATACAAGGTATGCGCTTTCGAAGAACGCTCAGTCTTTGGTGAAATCAGCATACCGAGGATGCCACCGTAGCGTTTCTAACTTATGTTCAATGGACAGTTTATGAAACATCGGACGAAGTTGCAATTGCGGGCCGCCCTGCCAGGGATTGATAAAGACCTTCTGGCGTCTCATCTGCGCCACAGACTGCGACAGGAAGCGCTGTCGCAGCGCAGCGCTGCTGCGCAGATGGGCTGTAGTCCCGCGACCTTGAGCCGCCTGTTGAGCGGATCCGCCAGTGGCCACGGGGCGGACACCGCTACCCTCGCCATAGCGGCCTTGTGGCTGAACCGTAGCTTGGCGGATTTCGATGTCGCGAGGCGCCCTGTGACTTCAAGCCTTGCTGACATAAAGATGCATCTGCTTGCGCTGCCGCAGTTCACGGCAGCGGATGTGCACGTTGTGATGGCAGTGGTTGAAGCGCTGCAGGAAATCAAGCGGAAGAACCGTTCCAAAAAGCGTGTATGACCCGCCCCGTGCGTGCAAGAAGCTCCTTCCGAGGGTGTGGCTCGAACGGCATGAAGGCAGCGACCCACAGCGCCGCGGCGGCGATGATCAGCGGCACATAGGCGTTCGAGGCCGCGAAACCGATCAGCACATACATCAATGTCGTCACGGGGCCGGCGTACAGCATCGCGTGGATGTGCCAGCCGAGCGCATCGAAGCGACTCGGTGGGCACCCGCCCGGTCAGCAGCATCGCGACCCAAAGCACGGGGGCGCCGACGCAGCCCGCTTGACTGCCGCGAATATCATGCCCTTGATGATTGGGGCCCTGCCGGACCTGTCAACGGCGGCGGGACGCCTCGGTCGCGGCCTCTCTGAATCGGCGGCAGCTGCAAGCCCCGGGGCCGACGGGCACTGCAAGCGTCAGAGCAAGGGCAAGAGAGCACGAATCCGGCTCGGCATTCTGCGCATTGGGTATCAGCGTCCGGGGAGCAGGCAAATCATAGCGAAAAGCCCTCGGCTCCTTCTTGGCCACCGCGCATGATTTTCAGCTGAAACAAGACATTGCGCTCCTCCTCGGACAACACCGACTCGATATGGCGGATGGTGCTCCGGTAGCGCGGGATGACGTTGTATTTCAGAGCATTGACACGCTTCTGGGTCTTGCGTTGCTCGGCCAGCAGGCGCCACAGCGCGGTCTCGGCCTCACCGAGCTGGGCCAGCAGCGCGGCGAGGGCAGTCATGCGCTGGCGCGCCTCGTCGAAGCTCGCGTCGGTCCACATCAGTCCGACCGGCTGCAGTGGCAGGCTCTGCACGCTCACCGTCGGATATTCGACGCCGATGCTGCTGCGCGGGAGAATCTGCACCGACAGCGGCGGCGCAAGGCCGAGCACGGCCTGGCGCAGCTGCGTGCCGCCCATGCGCATGTGCGCGATCGTCAGCCAATGGTAAGTCTCCTGCAGGGCCCGGCCAGCCGAGACGCGCAACGCCTGGTACGCCCGCAGTCGCTGTCGCACCAGGCGAGTCAACAAGTCGCGCTTGCGCTCGAGCAGGTCGTGCCCATGTAGCAACGTCACGAGCTGGCGGCGCAGCGTGAGCAGCACGCTCTTGGTGGGGCGAACCTTGAGGAGGCTGGTCACGCGACCTCCGGCGAATCATCGCGCCAGTGATGGTATTTGGCGAGGTCCGCTTCCGCCAACCGCGTCAGCGCCTGCGGCGGCAGCAGCGAGAGCAGCTCCCATGCCAGGCTCAAGGTCTCGACGATGCTGCGGTCCTCGTCCTCGCCCTGTCCCACGAAGCGGCGCTCGAATGCCTCGGCGAAGGCCAGATAGTGGTGGTCACCCTCGGAGAGCTCGTCCGAGCCGATGATTGACGCGAGGTTGCGCACTTCCAGGGCGCGCGCGTAGCAAGCGTACAGCTGACTGGCAACGCGGCCATGATCGTCGCGCGTGTACGCCTTGCCGATGCCATCCTTCATGAGGCGCGACAGCGAAGGCGGCACATCCACCGGCGGGTAGATGCCGCGGCTGTTGAGGTCGCGGCTCAGCACGATCTGCCCTTCGGTGATATACCCGGTCAGATCCGGGATCGGATGGGTGATGTCGTCGGATGGCATGGAGACCACAGGCATCATGGTGATCGAGCCATGACGCTCGTGGATGCGCCCGGCCCGCTCGTAGAGCTCCGCCAGATCGGAGTACAGGTACCCGGGATAGCCCTTGCGGGCGGGTACGTCGCCCTTCGCGGTGGCCACTTCGCGCAGCGCTTCGGCGTAATGGGTCATGTCCGTCATCACGACCAGCACGTGCAAGTCACGGTCGAACGCGAGATATTCCGCCGCGGTCAGCGCGGCACGCGGCAAGATCAGCCGTTCGATGGTCGGCTCATCGGCAAGGTTGAGGAACATCACCACGTTGCGCAGCACGCCGCTCTCGGAGAAGGAGACGCGGAAGAAGTCCGCGTCACTGAACGATACGCCCATGGCCGCGAATACCACGACGAACTGCGACTCCCCGCTAGTCAGCCGCGCCTGACGTACGATCTGCGCGACGAGACGGTTGTGAGGCAGGCCGGAGCCGGAGAAGATCGGCAGCTTCTGGCCGCGGACTAGCGAATTTAGGCCGTCGATCGTGGAAATGCCGGTCTGGATGAACTCGCTCGGATAGGCCCGCGCGGCGGGATTGACCGGTGCGCCGTTGACGTTGCGCGCGAGTGCGGACAGCAGCGGCGGACGCCCGTCACGCGGCTGTCCCACGCCATTGAACACTCTGCCGAGGATGTCCGGACCCAGGGCAATCTCGAATGGCTGGTCCAGGAAGCGGACCCAGGTGCGCTCCAGGTCGAGATTGTCGGTGCCCTCCAGCACCTGGATCAGGACGAGCTCGTCCGAGGTGCGGATCACCTGGCCGTTACGCAGTCGTCCGCTGTGGTCGCGTACCGCCACCCGGTCGCCGAGCGCCACGCCGGGTACACCGCGCATGTACAGCAGGCCGCCGTGCGCCGCCGATGCCAAGCAATATTCCTTGTCGCTCACGACCGGGCCGTCTGGTTCACGGCCGGGCCTCACGCTGCTGCGCGTACTCACCGGTCAGGTGGGTGAATTGCGCCAGCGCTTCGACCGCAAATTTGTTCAGCGCCTGCGCCTGGTTATCGGAAGAACTGCCCTTCAGCCGCCGCGCGCCGGCGAGCAGCGGCAGGCGCAGCAGTTCCTGCACCGATACGCCCTGCTCCAACGCCTTCAGTCCCTGGCGGTAGATGGATAGCATCTGCTCGAGCAGCGCGAACTGCTTGGACGGCGCGCAGTAGCTGTCCACCGGGTCGAGGGCGCTCTGCTGCAGCACGCCCTCCTTGAGCAGCGCCGCGCCTTCGAGCGTCCAGCGCTGCTCGGCGGACAGCGCCTCCGGCCCCACGAGGTTCGCGATGCGCGCCAGCTCGTCGGCCCGCGAGAGGATGCCGAGCGCCGCGGCGCGCTCCTGCTGCCAGCGAGGATCGACGCGCTGCGCCCACCAGCCACTGCAGCTGCCGACGTATCCGGAGAAGCTCTCCACCCAGTCCACCGCGGGATAATGCCGGGCGTCGGCGAGCTCCTTCGATAACGCCCAGAAGGTCTCGACGATCTCCTTGGTGTGGCTGGTCACCGGCTCGGAGAAGTCGCCGCCGGGCGGCGACACCGCGCCGATCATCGTGACCGACCCGCTGGCACCCGACAGTGTGGTGACCCGTCCGGCGCGCTCGTAGAAGGCCGCGAGACGCGAGGCGAGATAGGCAGGGTAGCCTTCTTCGACCGGCATCTGCCCCTGGCGTCCGGCGACCTCGCGCAGTGCCTCGGCCCAGCGGCTCGTCGAGTCGGCGACCATCACCACGTCGTAACCCTGGTCGCGGTAATACTCCGCCATCGTGGCGCCAACATAGATCGAGGCCTCGCGGGCCACCACCGGCATGTTGGAGGTATTGGCCACGAGCAGGGTGCGCTCCATGAGCGAGCGCCCGGTGTTGGGGTCGGTGAGCTTCGGGAAGCTCTCGAGAATATCGACCATTTCGTTGCCGCGTTCGCCGCAGCCGACATAGATCACGATATCGGCATCGGCCCAGCGCGCGATCTGCTGTTGCACCATGGTCTTGCCGGCGCCGAACGGGCCCGGGACAGCCGCGCGGCCACCCTTCACCAAAGGGAAGAACGTGTCGAGCACGCGCTGCCCGGTGAGCAGCGGCGCCACTGCGTCGTCGCGTTGGCGGTAGGGGCGCGGACGGCGCACCGGCCAGCGATGAAAGAGCTGCAGCTGCGCCGGTGCTCCGTGGCTGCTGCGGATGCTCGCGATCACAGCGTCCACGGTCCTGTCACCGGCGGCGGCAAGCTCGCTGAGCTCCCCACCCATGCCGGGCGGCACGAGAATGCGGTGCACGATGCTGGGGGTTTCCTGGACGGTGCCGAGTATCGCGCCGTCTTCGACCCGGACGCCCGCCTTCAGATCCGGCCGCGGCTCGAAGCGCCACGAGCGGTCGCGATCAAGCGGCGGCAGGTGGACACCGCGGGGCACGTGGTCGCCGTGCTGCCTGGCATGGGCCAGCAGCGGACTTTGCACACCGTCGAAGATGCCGCCCAGTAGCCCCGGCCCCAGCTCCACCGACAGCGGATAGCCAAGCGCTTCGGCCGGTTCGCCGGGACGCAGCGATTCGGTGGGCTCGTAGACCTGTACCAGCGCGCGCGCATCGCGACGCGCGATAACTTCGCCCGTGAGACTGAGCCTGCCGATCCTGACCTGCTCGCCGATTGGTACGTCGGCGAGCTCCACCGTGACGAGCGGCCCGTTGACCTCGAGGACCTTACCCATCGCGCGTGCCCTCGGCGGGGACCAGGACCTGCGCCACCACGCGTCGGAGCGTCTCGTCGAGTCTGTGCATGCGTCCCTCGAACGTGTTGTCCAGGCGAATCCGGCCATCGGCGCTGGCGAGCAGCACGCCGCCCGTGCAGTCGAGGGCCTCTTCGGACAGCCGCACGGTCTTGCCCGCGGCAACCGCGCCGAGGTATCGCGGCCAGTCCCGGCTCAAACGCTCCAGATCGCGCCGGTTGACCCTCACGACCAGCTCATCGCGCTCGATCGAGCGGATACCGGCGCGCAACCAGGTCTCGAGCACAGGCGGATAGCGCGACTCATCCTGCGCCAGCTCGGCGAGGCGAGCCGGCAGGGCATCGAGCACGGTCGTGACAAGGCTCCAGCGTACGCGTTCGACACCGGCGCGCAGCTCGAGGTCTGCCGCCTGAATCCTTTGCTGGTAGATGCGCTCGGCATGTGCTTTGGCCGAGAGCCCCGCGCGCTCCTCCTGCGCGCGCAATTGCGCGTTGGAGTCCTCGGTGATCTGCTGCTGGCGCTTGCGGGCATCGGCGAGATACTCTTCGGCCAGCTTCCGGGCGTGCGCGAGCAGCGCCGATTCCAGGCCGGCGGCTTGATCGCTCATTCCTGAAGCTTGAGCGCAGCCGGACCCAGGATGTTCTGTACCATCCTGTCGATGCGCGAATGATAGGGAGTCGAGTGCTGCAGCCCTGGAATCTCCGTGATCACGATGTGGCCGCCCTCGCGCAGCGCGCGGGCCAGATGGCCGCGCGGCTGTTGCTCCAACCCCTGCTCGATCACCACCAGTGCCGCCTGCTGCCCGCGCAGCAGCTCTTGAAACAGATTTTCCAGCACCGCAGGCGCCGGATTCGGGTAGGTCTCGAACCCGATCAGCGCGAACCCTTCCATTAGCGCCGAGCCGCCCAGCGCGATCAGGCGAGCCGAGGCAGGCAGACCCGGGCGCGGCGGCGCGCCGCCGGGCAGCGGGGCATTCACGCGATCTTCCCCAGCAAC
>Ga0307372_10013721_pt1 | contig 10449 bp, 7 predicted proteins | sample OX1MG_FD_202533 | JGI IMG/M metagenome (GOLD analysis project Ga0307372, IMG submission 202533) | Soil microbial communities from Risofladan, Vaasa, Finland - OX-1 | ecosystem: Environmental > Terrestrial > Soil > Coastal area > Acid sulfate soil | place: Finland: Risofladan, Vaasa | collected... | reverse complement strand
CGATAAAAGCGGGCGTGGCATTGGCAGACGGGATACGTTTAAATTCGAGATTGAGTCGCATAGCTGCGGCCGTGGCTTCAATGTCGAGATCATAGAGTATTTCCAGGTGGTCGGCGGTAAAGCCAACGGGCGCAACGAGCACTTGCCGACGGCCCGTATCTTTAATAGTGGGCAGCACCTCGAGAATATCCGGACCGATCCAGGTGTGTGTGGTCCTACCGGCGCTCTGGAACGCGAGTCGCCAGTGCGGGAGATGCAGTTGGTCGGCCACTAGACGAGCCGTTTCTTTGAGCTCATCTACATATGGATCGTCGGCTTTCAAAATATCTGTAGGTAGGCTGTGGGCCGTAAAGATGACTTCTGTCGCATCCCACGATGGGACGGAAAATTCACTGCGCATCGCTTCGACCCTCTGGCACACGGACTTGATGAATTGCGGATCGTCGCCCCATCCTTTTATAAGGGTCACATGTATACCGGGATCCACTTCGGCGATAGCTTTCTCTACCCGCGCACCATAATCGCCGATGCTCATGGCCGAATAGTGCGGCGCTAGGCCAAGTGCGACGATCTCGCGCGCGCCCGACTTGGCAATCTCACCAATCGTCTCGTGAATATACGGGTGCCAGTGCTTCATTCCGACATACGTCTTGAGACCCGATCGCTGCTCGAGCCCTTTTGCCTGTTGTAGCGTGATGTCAAGCAGGTTGGTTTTGCCACCGATAGCGATGTACCTGCTTTTCAAGGCTTTGAGCAGTTCAGGTGTCGGCGGGCGGCCGCGACGGATATCGGTGTAGTACGCCTCCACATCGTCGAGCGTCGTCGGGCTGCCATAGGCCATGAGCAGCACGGCCGCACGAGAAGGAGAACTCGCTTTTTCCATGTCTCTAGTATACTTTGAATTACGAAATCCGCCCACGGCAAAAACATCCGGGCACTCTCAAAACCCCCGCGCAAAGCGGGATTTCATCTCAAAACAAAATCAGTGCAACAGTCTCGGGTTCCGCTCAACGCCATTGAGCATGAACGCGGCGAGTGCGTAGAAATAATTGGCAAGGTAACCGTCAACGGATCGAGGCAAAGACGACACGAACCCCTCAAACATCTTGAGATGGCGAAAGACGGTCTCGATGCGAGCGCGCGAAGAGTAGAGGTCGTTCTGCTCTTTCGTCGCGAGCTTCTTCATCTTGCGCAGGGGCTTCGCGAAGAGGATGCGGATGCCTTCCCGGTAGAACTCGCGTGCGAGCTTCTCCGACACGTAGCCCGCATCGGCGACAAACACACCGTCGAGCAATTCGTTGAGCCGCATGAACTGCGAACGGTCGTCGCGGTTCCCCGGTGTGAACGTGAACGACAGCACGCGCAGATAGGCATCGACCGTGAGATGCCATTTGAGGCCGTAAAACCAACCTTTTCTGGTCTTTCCCCAGCGAGCGAGCTCGTGCATTGTTTTGTGGCGTCTCGCATTTTTCACAAGGCACACCGGCACGTCAGTGGAGTCGGTGTACTTCACCACATGCGCAATCTTCCTGTTTTCGTTCGCCAGTGCGATGCACAGAGCCATGATCGTGAGCGCAAAGCGGTTGAGATTCACGACGAGCGTTTTGTACGAACAGGCGGGATTGAACAGGTTGTGCAAGTCCTGCTTCGTCTCGATTCCGTGCTCGGCGCGGAAGACACCGAGCGTGAGGATGTCAATGATCTGGAGCGCTAATGGTCGACCGGCGTGTTTCTTTTCTTCGGCTGTCGGGAGTGATCTGAGTTTCAGTGTGGCGAGCGTTTGGATGATTTTGTTTTTGAGGGTATCGTATAGTGTGTTGGACAGGTTCATACCCGGCCGCACTTCTTGAGGGTGCGGCTTCGGTTATTATACGGCAATCGCGGATTTCGTAATTCAAAGTAGTATAGACCGTCAACTTTGTGGCTCCAAACCTTTTAATCATGCCTTTTAGGGCTATAATAAATTAAAGATATGCCGGAAGCGCAAGAGCCAAAAGATTATCCGCCACGTACCAACGCGCTGAGCACGCTGATGGACAAGGTCTATTTCCATCGGCTGCCGTCATACGCCAATAAAATCTTCTACGGGCTTGGGTTTCTTGCGCTCACATGCCTCGTCCTACTGGCGGCAAGCGGCATCCTGATGGCCTTCATGGGTCAGGCGTGGTGGTTGCACAATCCCTGGGGCGTCTACGTGCGCAGTGTACATCTCTGGACGGTACAGGCGTTCATCGCTATCCTCATTCTGCATATGCTTGTTGCCTTCACAACAAGTGCGTTCAAGCCGCCACGACGGATGGTGTGGGTATTCGGCGCCACCATTCTGTGCCTAGCATTTATCACGACGGAGTTCGGCTACGGTCTGCGCGGCGATTTCTCATCGCAGTTCCGTGCGGTGTCCGGTGCCGACTTCTGGAATGGCTCGTTCCTTGGCTGGTGGATCAATCCGCTGAGCTCCTTACAGGACTTTGCCATCCACACGATGATCATCCCATTCATCATCCTCGCGCTCTTCGTATTGCACTACCTGCTCGAGCGCACCTACGGTATTTCCAAGCCCTATCGTTCGGATATCAAGTATAAAATGGTTGCCGCCAACCATACAGTCATGTACGTACGCGGTATTGTGCTCGTCGCGGCCATCGCCGTGCTCGCATTTTTCTTCCACTCGCCCTACGTGCCGGCAGTCACTATTGAAGGAGTTGCCACGCAGCAGCCCGCACTCGTCGAGCAGACGCTCACCGATGAGTACAACCGTACGTCGGATACGGCGACCTACCTCGACTCCATCGACCCATACACGTTTGATACGCGGCAAGTCTACATCCTCGAGCCCTATCAACAACTTGCCGCCTCAAGCTTTGCCACTTCCTCGACCTCGACGCCAGACCTTGCCACCATGATAGCTGCCATCATGCCTGCGACGCGAAGCGGCCTCTACCAATCTCTACTCGACAGTGAAGACCCCGCGCCTGAGACCTACACGCTGCGTTTTCTCAACGACATGGACGTGCTTGAGGCGAAAGCCGGCACGCTCGGCTTTGACACCGAACAGAGCGGGATGGCCAAGGACGAGAACGGCCACTTGCTCGGCCTACCGCCCGGCTCGTGGTGGCTTACGCCTCTCGCGGTGCTAAACAGCACTTTCAATCTGCCTGCCAACCCCAACGGAGACTTCATCGCCGCCGAGACGCTCGGGTTCATCATGCTCATCTTCATTGCGTTCCCGTACATCCCGTACCTCAACCGCCTCCCAGAGCTCCTACACCTTGCGCCGTTCATCTGGAAAGAGCCGAGGTCGAAGGAAAAGCACGAACCCGGTGAGGGATGCAACTCAAAAGCTATCTCATATATTTCCTGACTGGCGGCATCTTCACCGTGCTCATCGTAGCGCTTGAGGAAAATAATCAACGCTTGCTCTCCGGCTTCGCAACCCTGATGCCCGTATTCACGCTCGTCGCCTATATCTTCATCGGCGAATCGAGGGGCGGGGCAGCCGTAGGGCAGCACGCATGGTTCGTTCTTGTGGGCACGATTGTCTCGTGGGTTCCTTATATGATTCTGGTCGCATATCTCGCCCCGAGGATTGGATCAAAATATGCCATCGCCACGGGGCTTATTGGTTTCTTCATCTGCGCCACCATCTATCTTGGTATCGTCTACCACTACAATCTTTTTGGGGAGGCGTGAATCTCGGTTGCTAATTAGTACCTCCATGCCAGAACAGAAATTACAAAAAACAAAATGGCTCTCTCGTGATGTCTTGCTCATCTGCTTTTCGGCATTTTTCGCCGATTTGGGCTATCAGGGTGTAACGGCGCTTTTCCCTCTCTTTGTCGTTCTTGAACTGCACGAGCCGATTTACATGTACGGCATCATCACGGCGATCAGCTTCGGGGCGGGGTCGCTCTTCGCCTACTTCGGCGGCAAGGCGGGAGACAAATACGACAAAAAATATGTTGCGATCCTCGGGAACATTTTAATCCCGTTGATGGCATTCTCGGGACTTACTCATATCCTCTGGCTCTCGGGAGGGCTGTTCATCCTCGGCTGGTGGGCGCGTTATTTCAGAACGCCCGCGCGACGGGCGCTGCTCGTGAACGTCTCACCGCATGAGATGCGGGCGAAAGTGTTCGGGTTCCTTCACGCGCTCGACATAGGCGGCGGGATGCTCTCCGCATTTTTTGCCATCTTATTCATCTGGCTCCACATTCCCATCGGCACCATCATCCTCTATGCTGCTGTACCGCTCGTCGTTTCCAGCTTGCTGCTTTTCTTCATTGAACGAAAGATGGTTTATCTGGATGAGTCTATCGCCTTAGAAAAGCCGGAGGTCACGAAAGCCTTCGCGGTGAATCGCGGCATTTTCATCGCCATGCTCGTCGCGGCGACATTCTATGGGTTCAGTTTCTATAACCTCGGCTTTCCGATTCTTACCGCTGCGGGCGGACAGGCGGTAACGACTGGGTACACACTTGGCGTCCTCGCTTACGCTATCTATCTCGGCGTCTCGGCAGTGAGCGGCTATGTGCTCGGCTCTTTGCGCGTCTCGCCGCTGCGGTCGCTCTGGCTTCTGGGATATTTACCTTCGGCTCTCGCTTCGGCGCTCATCGGAGCAAGCGTCATGCTGCACATGAACGAACTCGCGTTCTATCTTTTCATCGCCGTCTTAGGCCTCGGCATGGGTGCCGTTGAAACCTTCGAGCCTACACTCACGTCGGTTCTCGTCCGTTCCAATACGCTTTCCAAGGGCATGGGCTGGCTGTCTGTCTCGCGGAGTATCGGGCAGTTCCTCTCCAATCTCATCATGGGAATCCTATTCGCCTTCAGCCCGTCAATTCCTTATTTCTATGCCTTTGGCGCCGCGCTCCTCGCGACCATGATATTGGGCGCTGCTGATTTACGACATGCACGAAACGCTAGTGTTCCGCGTTAAGATGTAGCTCTCGGCCATGCGGCCTTGAGCTATTTATTTTGTGGGGGAGGAATTGAGGCGCGCGCCCTAGGCGAAGCCCCGAAGCCGCAGCGGCTGAGGGGCTGAGCACTGAGATGTCGGAGAGGCCACTGGAGGGGGTCAGACCACAGGCTCGAACGAAGGCACTAAAAAGGAGTGAAGTAGGGTTTGGGATTTGCGACGAGGAGATGGCAAAAAACGAGCGTTGAAGCCAGAAACGGATGGAGGTACCCCATCATGCTGAGGGGTACCGCATGAAGAGCGCATGATGGGGTAGATCGAGGGCAAAGCGGAGTGAAGTAGGACTTGGGATTTTGGAGAGACACCACCAGAAAAGCCAACAACGACGGGCGATTTCAGAGATGGAGGGTAGTCACTCCGGGGTAGGGCAAGTGACTACCTGACTGACTACCCAAATCAGCCAAGATTTTGGATAAAATACGCTCGAGCAGTATCATAGAGACACACCGCCATCTGTACACAATCCAGATATTCACATTTTTAGTTGGTTAGTTATTAGTAGAAACACTGGCACTGGTATATTATTCCGATAGTAAACTTACAGGATTAAAGAACTTATGAGAACCCGCTACCTGCTTTCTCTCGCCGCTGTTATCATCGGTACATTTCTTTTCTCCATCGGGTTGCAGGCGTTTGCCTTCACTCAACCCTCGACCTCTCCGCCGAATGCAGACGCCTATGCCCCCCTCACCACAAGCCCTACAGCCGAGTCGAAAGCCGGGGGGCTCCTTCTCAACACGAGCGGCGCTACAAACGGGCTCATTGTGCAGTCGGGTAACGTCGGTATCGGGGTGACAAGTCCAACCGTGAGTCTGGATGTCGCACAGAATGGTGCGTTGTGCGTCGGCCAAGCTTGCTTCAGTTCCGGAGGCGACTACGCACACGTCGCCAACAACGAGTGGTACAACGGATCGTATTGGACTGTGACAGCACCGGGTGCCCTCATCCAATTAACCGGGCAATCCACTAACTTCTATCGGCACGACGCGAGCGGCAATCACTCATTCAGCATGACAATCGACCCCTCGGGGAACGTCGGCATCGGCACATGGTCGCCCCTAGGAAAACTTGACGTTGAGGGGGGAAATCTTTGTTTGAATGGGAGTTGTGTCGGGAGCTTACCCAGTGGCCCCGGACTCTTGTGTGGTCTTTATGAAACCCAATCGACAATAAATGCGGCTACTCTCATCGCGGCATGTAAGGGTTACAATCCAGCCTCTTCATGTCCTCCAGGATTTTCTCAAACCTCCTTCATAGCGGGAGGATATCAATCCCAATCAACCTTTTTTCTCTGCGTAAGTAATTCTTAGAAGATATCTCATGGATTTCATCTTCCTACAGAATCTCCCTCAAGAACTGCGTATCAGGCGGATTCGACTCATTGCAAGTGGTGCACTCATACTTATCGTGCTCTGGCTCTGGGTAAGTTGGCGTTTTGGATTTCCGCCATTTGTAACAAGGAGCCCTATTCCGCAGACACAGCAAACGGTTCTTGATTCACTTTCTGCACCCAATACCGTACATATTTCTCAAGACGTATTGAACTCATTAACGGCGCCGTCAACTATCATCGGCACCGTGCAAAAGAATTCCACTTCCACGAGTCCTAAAAAGTAGTATGCCGCGTTTCCAAAACATTCGTACGTTCCTGTTGCCACTCCTCGCCGTCGTGATTTTAGCGGGAGGTGCTATCGCATTCCGCCCAGGATATAGTGCGGCCGCAAGTTCTATGCCTCTCGCCGGTTATGCATGGTCACAGTACCTCGGGTGGATTGATTTTTCCGGCACTGCAGCCGATGGTTCCACCTACGGTGTGCTTGAGGATCTGACAGGGCTTCTTTCTGGCTACGCATGGTCGTCAAACATCGGCTGGATAACCTTTAATCAGACTGACCTTTCCGGTTGTCCGTCTGGCACCTGCACCGCGCAGGTGAATCTCGCAAACGGTGCTATCACCGGCTGGGCGCGTGCATGCTCGGCATTTGCAAATAAAAACGCGTGCTCTGGAACTCTTGACCCAGACACGAATGGATGGGATGGCTGGATAGCACTTTCAGGCACGGCAACCGATGGATCAACGTATGGTGTCACGCAAACAAGCAGCTGTGAATGGCAGGGCTATGCGTGGGGTTCGGACGCAATCGGTGCAATCAGCATGAGCGGCACCGCTACCGACGGTTCCACCTACGGCGTGAGCGGAAATAACCCGGCTTTCTGCAGCCAGCCGCCGACGGCGGCCTGTACTGGTTCGCCAACTCCCGCCTACATCAATCAGTCTGTCACGTGGAGCGCGACGGCCTCAGGAGGTTCGGGCTCATATACCTACAGCTGGACTGGAACCGACGGGCTTTCCGGGACTTCATCCTCGGTATCGAAGGCGTATACCACGAGCGGCCTGAAGTACGCCACGACGACCGTGACTGATACCGTCTCTGGCCTATCAACATCCGTTAGCTGTACAAACGACGTTACCGTGAACGCGTGCACCGCAACGCTCACCGCCACCCCCTCGACTGTCAATGTCGGAAACTCGACGACCCTGGACTGGTCGACAACGTCGGCATGCGCTACGTCCTGTACCTTCGCCGATACCGGCAGTACGAGCTATCCAATAACGGGGTCGCGAACCGTCACTCCGCCGCAGCCGACGTCCGGCAATACCGTGGACTATTCTATAACCTGTTCCGGTGGCCCTTATGGCCCGACCCAGCCGCAGAATATTGCCGTTACTGTGCTCGTGCCATCGGCAACTATTTCTGCTTCTCCTCAACGCGTACGCGCCAGAGATTTTACGACAATAACGTGGGGCTCAGTGAACGTGAATAGCTGCACAGTTTCTGGACCTGACTTATCGCTAACCTCGACGAGTGGATCTCAAGTGGTCAGCATTTCTTCGCAAAGCACGTACACCATCTCCTGTACAACGAATAGTTCTTCAATATCTTCAGTAAGTGCATCGACCACAGTGAATACTGTCCCGAGTTACCAAGGATTCTAAGGCTTTGTAGATACTTAGTCAGCGTCAAATATCGTAGAAAGCGCTGGAAACGAAAACGAACGACATGGTAGTATGTCGCGATGCGGATATGGTTTAGTGGTAGAACGCGTCCTTGCCAAGGACGAGACGGGAGTCCGATTCTCCCTATCCGCACAAAGTGGATAAACCTGTTCACAGTGGGGATAAAGGACATACGATATTCCCGAAGTCCGTGAAATAGCGAGTAAATGAGCCAATTTTCTAAAGGTCGTGAAGCTTCATCTAAATCAAGGAAATAGATAGGTGACATTTGGGAAAGTTTCCGCCGAGTACCTCCAGCGGCACAGATTCTCTATTACAGGCAGGAATATTGCACGCAAAGCCGGCAAACTCGACACCATAGCTGAGGGAATACGTTCCATTCCGTCGAGATAAAGACAATACCCGCCGACGAATTCCAAGGTGAAAAAGCACAGGAACGACTATGATCCTTCGCTCAATCTCCATGAGGCGAAGGTACGAAAAGCCGCACGGACCGGAGAATGGTATGTCCTTAAGAAAGACTAGGAAATGGAGTAGCAAACAGACGGTATCCTGGTCTTGCTGCACCGCTGAGACAGCGTGACCCACGCCTTCTATCTGCCGCAAATCGTCTGTTGATGCTACTGTGAGACAAACGGGCCGGAGTATGCCGGTAGTACACGTGCTTTGGGAGCACGCAGACCGGGTTCAATTCCCGGCGGCCCGATGATTATTAAGGCAACTGAGCGGTGATAATCGACTCAAGCGTTGGTATTTTTGGCACGAAGTCGGTGACTGCAGTTGTCGTTGGCTCGGAAAGAAGAATATCAAGCGCGCGCCCTGTTTCGCTCGCGTATTCTCCGCGTATGTACGAAGCGGTAATAGCACCGAGCGAGCGGGTATCGGTCGAGCCGGAGACGGTGCTCGTCGTGATGGTTCCCACAAGCGAGCCCGAGGCGTCGGCGATGCCGCCACCGGAGGAGCCCTCTTGCGCAGCGGCCGAGCCACCGAGCGCGAGTACATCAATCGTATTCGTCCCGAACGTATATACCTCTTTTACCGAACCGAACACAATGGTCGGGAAAAGAGCGGACTGTATTTGGTTCGTCTCAAGAAATTGCGCGCCATACGACGCAATCACGACCGGCGTGCCAGCGACTGGTGGGACTTGCGCAAGTGGAAGCGATGGGAATTGGGCCGGTAACGGCGACTCAGTCGCGCTCCCAGTGATAGCGAGGAGCGCGAAATCATACTGTCCGGTCCCGCTTGGAGCCGCCTGGGTGAGAACGTCGGCGTTCGTGTGGAGCCACAGAGGTGAAATGTAGATGAGCGTTGCATCGTAACTGTCGGCGGCAGGACTCCCGGAGCGAATAACACAGGAAACGCCGCGGTCGGCAAGGAGAAAATATTGCGCAACATGCGCATTCGTAAGGATAATGCCTTTCGGATCAATGATGACGCCGCTTCCCGAAATAGAATGCAGGGGGCTGCCTTCCGGAACATAGCAGACGATGTTCACAAGCGCCCCGCGGAGCGCCGTTGCAGAAGCGTCAAGTCCGCCGTTGCCGGGAGAGACAAGCGACGCAGACGCTGAGACCGGCTGCGCCGCCTTTGGTATGGGAGTTTCTGACACCGAAGATGAGCCTGGTGCTCCAGATTTCGATCCAAAATTCGGCAGCGGTGCAGACGGCACAATGCGCACGGGAACAATGGATGGCGTCGAGGATGCAATCGTTGGAGCATTCACGGATGGATACACAACCATCGCCGTGTTGAAGAGGACAACGGCACATGCACTAAAGAAGAGGGCGGCAACGATGCCGAGGTATGGCGTGGCGCGCTGCATATTCATACGCTAACGCAAAAATGGTATTCTCGCACTACTACCAAACGAGTCGGGCAATGAGTCTGTGTCTTATATACTCATTCGAGACAACCGTGAGGAGGAAGGCTAATATAGCCTTATGCGGACGTGGTCTAACGGTATGACGGTTGCCTTCCAAGCAATCAGCGCGGGTCCGACTCCCGCCGTCCGCACAAATAAAAAGGCCAGTCTCCGTTTTAAGAAGACCGGCCCCGCAAGCACCACGGTTCACAGAACGCGAGCAATAGTAATCGCCCAGACGATGACAATCTCGGCGATGACTTGATACCGTGCCATGGGGCTGAATACCCAGCGCTCGTTGAACTTCACGACGCCGTAATAAAAGAACGGCATCAGCGCGACCGCGAGAATAATGAGTTCTGGTTTTGAAACTGGCGGTGTCGCCAAGCCAGAAACGAACACCATCACGAGAACCCAGGTGGTCACAGCACCATAAGCGAGGTGGATCCATCCGGCAATGGTTGTCATTCCGTCATGGGTATGTGCTTCAGGTATCACCTTACCTCCCATTTGCCAGAGATAGCCAAAAATGAGCCATGCCACGATGGAAACCGCAAGGATTCCCAGTCCCCATTTCGAAAAATAAGGAAA
>Ga0307372_10013720_pt1 | contig 10449 bp, 7 predicted proteins | sample OX1MG_FD_202533 | JGI IMG/M metagenome (GOLD analysis project Ga0307372, IMG submission 202533) | Soil microbial communities from Risofladan, Vaasa, Finland - OX-1 | ecosystem: Environmental > Terrestrial > Soil > Coastal area > Acid sulfate soil | place: Finland: Risofladan, Vaasa | collected... | reverse complement strand
GCTTGCCCAGGCTCTCCGGGGTCAGACGGTCGAGCACGATGGTGGTGGTCGGCCGGTTGCCGTCGCACACCCGGTGCGGGATCTCGGCCTCGGGGCTGCCGGCCCGGGCCAGGGCCGCCGCGTCCCGCCCGAAGGCCAGGGCCTCCGCCTGGGCCAGCATGTTGGCCATCAGCAGGTCGTGGTGCTGGCCCAGCTCCTCCACCGGCTCCCAGAACCCGATGAACTCGACCGGCACCAGCTTGGTGCCCTGGTGCAGGAGCTGGTAGAAGGCGTGCTGGCCATTGGTTCCCGACTGGCCCCAGACGATGGGGGCGGTCTGGCAGTCGACCGGCCGGCCGGCACGGTCCACCCGCTTGCCGTTGGACTCCATCTCCAGCTGCTGGAGGTAGGCCGGCAGCGACCAGAGATAGGCGCTGTAGGGGAGGACCGCCGCGGTCTGGGCGCCCAGGAAGTCGTTGTACCAGACCGACAAGAGGGCCAGCAGCACCGGGAGGTTGGTGCGGAAGGGGGCGCTGCGGAAGTGCTCGTCGATGGCGTGGAGGCCCGCCAGCATCTCCTCGAACCGCGCCGGCCCGATGGCGACCATGAGCGACAGCCCGACGGCCGAGTCGTACGAGTACCGGCCCCCCACCCAGTCCCAGAACTCGAACATGTTGGTGGGGTCGATGCCGAACTCGGCCACCCCTTTGGCGTTGGTGGACACCGCGACGAAGTGGCGGGCCACCGCCGCGCGGTCGGGGCCCAGGCCGGCGAGGAGCCAGTCCCGCGCCGAGGCGGCGTTGATCAGGGTCTCCTGGGTGTGCCAGCTCTTGGAGCACACGATGAACAGGGTCTCGGCGGGGTCCAGGTCCCGGGTGGCCTCGATCAGGGCGGCACCGTCGATGTTGGACACGAAGCGGAACACCCGGTCCCGCTGGCTGTAGGCACGGAGCGCCTCGTAGGCCATCGCCGGCCCCAGGTCGGAGCCCCCGATGCCGATGTTCACCACGGTGCGGATGGGCCGTCCGGTGTGGCCCCGCCACGAGCCCGACCGCACCGCCTCGGCGAAGCTCGCCATGCGGTCCAGCACCGCGTGGACCCCGACCGCCACGTCGGTGCCGTCGACCATGATCGAGGTGCCCCGGGGCGCCCGCAGGGCGACGTGGAGCACGGCCCGGCCTTCCGAGGTGTTGATCTTCTCCCCCGCGAACATGGCATCGATGCGCTCTCGCAGCCCGCACTGGTCGGCGAGCTCGACCAACGTCCCCAGGATGTCGTCGGTGACAAGGTTCTTGGAGTAGTCGAGGTAGACCCCGCACGCCTCGGCGGTGAGCCGAGCCCCCCGCTCCGGGTCGATCTGGAACAGCTCGGCCAGGCGGAGATCGCCGGCCCGGGCGGCGTGGCCCTCCAGCGCCGCCCAGGCGGGGTGGCGGCGGGCCGGCAGCGGATCCGCTTGGGTCATGCGCGCCCCCCGGGCACCGCGGCGGGACGGGCCGGTCGGGGCCCGGGGCGCTCGGCTGAGCCCGCCCGCCGGCGCCCGCGCGGTGCGGGCCCGCCCCCCGCGCCCGGGCGCGGGGGGCGATGCGGCCCCGTCCGGCTGCCCCCGGGCCGGGAGGGGGCGGTGGCGTGCCGGTGGGGCGGGCCGGGGGCGGCCGCGACCGGGCCCAGGCGATCCCAGCGGCCCGCGGTTCGAGCGACCATCAGCTCCCGTGCTCTCGGCGGCGTCGTCGGAGGGCGCCCAGCCAGGCCTCCAGGGTACCGCCCGCAGGGGACGCCGGCCACCGCCGCGGCGGTGGCGATCGCAGCGCGGCCGGCGGCCTGACCCCGCTCCCGGGACTGGGCCGGCCCGGGCTGGGCTCCCGTCGGCGGCGTCCACCAAAGCGACCGCCGCCCATCGCTGCCGGGTCCGGCGGTCCTCGGTCCCCCCGGCGGGCCGAGCCCTCGGGACCAGAGCCTGGCCGCCTTTAGACGGTGCTCACGGCGGGCGCGTCCCGGTGGCTCGCTCCCGGCCCCGCCTCTGGCGTCGCCGCGTTTGACATGGGCGCCAACCGGGCAACATCACAAGAGGGCGCCGATGACAGGCGACGGAGGGGCAGCCGGTAACGCAGGAGGTAGAGCCATGATGGTAAGCCGCTGGAGTCCCTGGAGCGACCTGTTCGACACCCAGGGCCACCTCGACCAGTTGCGCGGGGATGCGCACACTCGCTCGGTGATGCCGGACCTGGTGCACGCCCTTCCGCTGGACATCCGCCAGACCGATGACGCGTTCCTCATCGAGGCGTCGGTGCCCGGGTTCCGGCCCGAGGACGTGGAGCTCACCCTCGACGAGAACGTGCTCCTGGTTCGCGCCGTCAGGCCGGCCCAGGATGACGCCATGGCCGGCACCTACATCCAGCGCGAGCGCCGCCTCGGCTCCGTGCAGCGCCATGTCTCGCTGCCTGCCCAGGTGCGGGCGGAGGACATCAGCGCCGGCTTTGCGGACGGCGTCCTCACCATCACGGTGCCGCGCGCCCAGAAGGCTCAGCCCAAGCGCATCCCGGTCAAGCCGGCGAGCGCCAGGGCGCGCCAGATCGTCGACGCACCGGTCCCGGCGGTGACCGGTGGCAAGCGCTGACCGACCTCCCACCTGACCCGCGCGGCCGGCGCCGCGCGGTCAGGTGGGAACGGCGCCGGCTCAGCCGGCGCCCCGCAGTGCGCTGAGCAGCGACACCGCCCGCAGCGGCCGGTCGAGGTGGTGGGCGAGGTGGGCGAGGAGGAGCGCCTCCAGCTCGTCGCGCAGGGAGGGGGTCCAGCGCACCCGGTCGAAGAGGTCGCGCTCCCCGGCCGTCATCCGGCGCAGCAGCCGAAGGGTGGCGGCGTGGCAGGGCAGGGTCGCCCGGTGGAGGTCTGCGCAGCGTCCCTGCAGCACCCCGCCGCGGTCGGCGGCGAAGGCGGCGTCGCCGTCGACGAGGGGGCCGTCGCAGCCGGCGCAGCGGTCCACCGCGGGCCGATAGCCGAGCACATCGGCACCCTGGAGCGCGAACCAGGCCAGCTCGGCCCGGGCGTCGCCGGCGGGGTCAGAGGTGGCGGCCAGGGTGGACCCCACCAGCGCGTACAGCGGCGGGATCGGGAGCCCCTCCTGGATGGCGTCCGCCACCGCCGCCACCACCGCGGCGCAGGCGGTGCGGGTGAGGTCGTCCCCCGGCCACGGGCGGCTGAGCCGCTCGGCCTGGGTGACGACCACCAGCTCGCCCCGGCCCGGGGCGAGCTGGAACGCGCAGCGGGCGAAGAGATCGAGCACCGGCCCGAGGTGCGAGCGGGGCCGGCGGGCGCCGCGGACGATCGCCCCGACCTTGCCGTGCTCCCGGGTGAAGAGGGTGAAGATGCGGTCGGCCTCGGCGTAGTCGACCCGGCGGAGGACGATCCCCTCGTCGCGGTAGGGCGTCGCCATCCCGGCGGGGCGGCGCCGGTCAGCCGCCGGCCGGGCGAGCGGGGCCGGGGCCGGCCGACGAGCCGCCGGGCTGGCCGCCGTCGGGCGGCGGCGCGGCGGCGGCCGGGGCGGCCCCCACCGAGGCGGCCGTCCCGCCGGGGCCGGGCGCACCCGCATCGCCGCCGGGGGCGGGGTCCCGCTCCGGCTCGTGCTCCGGCTCCTCCAGGTCGGGCGGCCCGAAGGGGCGCCGGCTCCGCACCCGGATGGTCCGGATCGACTGCCGCCGGACCGCCTCCACGGTGAGGGTGACGTCGTCGCCGACGTCGATGGTGTCCCCGACGGTCGGGATCCGCCCCAGCCGCGCATAGACGTACCCGCCCAGGGAGTCGAAGTCGTCGCCGCTGAGCTGGAGGCGGAGGATCTCGTTGACGTCGTCGAGGCTGGCTCGGGCGCTCACCAGCGCCTCGGCGGGCGCCAGGATCTGCACCTCCTCGGCCTCGGCCTGGTCGTACTCGTCCCGGATGGGGCCGACGATCTCCTCCAGGACGTCCTCGATGGTCGCCAGCCCCGCCGTCCCGCCGTACTCATCCACCACGATCACGAGGTGGACGTTGGCCCGCTGCATCTCGTGGAGCAGCTCGCCCACCCGCTTCGACTCGGGGGTGAAGGTGGCGCGCCGCGCCACCTCGCGGAGCGCGGGCTCCCCGCTCCCGGCGGCGGCGCGGGTGCGGGCACGGAGCAGGTCCTTGGCGTAGACGACCCCCACGATGTTGTCGATCGTCTCCTCGTAGACCGGGATCCGGCTGTGCCCGTGGGTGAGGACCAGCTGGATCGCCTCCTCGAGCGGCCGGGCGACCTCGATCGCCGCCATCTCCACCCGCGGCACCATCACCTCGCGGGCCGCCTTGTCGGTCATCTCGAAGATGCCGTTGATCATCTCCCGCTCGCCCTCCTCGACCACCCCCTCCTCCTCCCCCACCGCCACCAGCATCTTCAGCTCCCCCTCGGAGAGGAACGGCCCGCGCGCCGCGCTGCCGCCCGCCCCCACCCGGGTGAGCAGCCCGGGAACGGCGGTGAGGAGGGCGACCAGGGGCCCGAGCACGAGGGTGAGCACCGCCACCGGGCGGACCAGCACCCGCGCCACCCGCTCGCTGTGCTGGAGGGCATAGGTCTTGGGCCCGATCTCACAGGCCATCAGCACCACCACCGAGAGCGCCACGGTCGACCAGAAGGCGGCCGAACGGCCGAACGACTGGACCGCCAGCAGGGTGGCCGCGGTGGAGGCGACGATCACCGCCACCGTGTTGGTCACCAGGATCGCACCGAGGTAGCCGTTGGGGCGCCGGTGCAGGCGCTCGATGGCGGCCGCCGCCGGGTCGCCCTCCTCCCGTCGCGCCCGCAGGCGGAGGCGGCTCAGGGAGGTGAGGCTGGTCTCGGCGCTGGCCGCGAAGGCCGCCGCCAGCAGGGCCACCACCAGGGCCGCCACCAGTCCCCAGCTCACCCGGCGCCCCCCCGGGCCGGGGCCGAGCCGGACCCACCCGGGCGCGCCCACCCCATCGGCGCAGACGCGCCGACAGTCACGCAGGGGATCGGGGGCGGAACGCTCACGGTGGGCCGACCGGGCTCACGCCCCGGGGCCGTCGCCTCCCGATGACGTTCGGACCCGCTCGGCGGCCCGCGGCGCGGAGTGTCGGCCAGGTGAGCCGGAGCCCATCTCGACACGGAAGTCTAGCAGCCGGGCCGGCCGCCCCCGGGCGGGCGCGGTCAGCGGAAGAGCTCGGAGACGCTGCGACCCTCGTGGACCCTCACGATCGCCTCCGCGATCAGCGGCGCGACCGAGATCTGCCGCAGCTTGGGGAAGCGGGTGGCCCCGGTGGGCAGCGGGATGCTGTCGGTGACCACCACCTCGTCGATGGGTGCGTCGCTGAGGCGCTCCAGGGCCCCCTCCGCCAGGACCCCGTGGGTGGCGAGCACGTCCACCGAGCGGGCGCCCTTGGAGCGCAGCGCGTGGGCCGCCCCGGCCAGGGTGGCGCCGGTGCCGACCAGGTCGTCGACCACGACGCAGCGGCAGCCCTCCACCTCCCCGATGACGTTGACGATCTCGACGTCGTCGTCACGGGGACGGCGCTTGTCGATGATCGCCAGCGGGCGGTCGAGGCGCCGCGCGATCGAGCGGGCGCGGGCGGTGCCGCCGACGTCGGGGGAGACCACCACCAGGGTGTCCTCGGGGTGGCGCTCCTGGATGTGGCGGGCGAGGATCTTGCTGGCGGTGAGGGAGTCCACCGGGATGTCGAAGAAGCCCTGGATGGCCTCGGCGTGGAGGTCCAGCGCGATCACCCGCTGCGCCCCCGCCACCTGCACGAAGTTGGCCATCAGCTTGGCCGAGATCGGGTCGCGGGGCTGGGTCTTCTTCTCCTTGCGGGCGTAGCCGTAGTAGGGGATGACCGCGTTGATGCGGGCGGCGCTGGCCCGGCGGAGGGCGTCGAGGATGATGAACAGCTCCATGTAGGTGGAGTTGACCGGGTGACAGGTGGGCTGGATCAGGAACACGTCGTGCTCGCGCACCGAGGCCGCGATCTTGACGTCGAACTCCCCGTCGGCGAAGCGGGTGACGGCCATCTGGGTGAGCGGGATGCCGACCTCGAGGGCGATCCGCCGACCCAGCTCGGGGTGCGCGGTCCCGCAGAGCAGCATCAGGCTGTCGTCCGCGTGGCTCATCCGAGCTCCCCTCCAGCCGGCCGCTCCGACCCCGCCCGCGGCGGACCCTCGCCATTGTCGCCGGTCGGCCGCCGCCGCCGCCCCCTTCGGCGTGCCACCCAGCCGAGCAGGTTGCGCTGCCGCGCCCGGGCCAGCCCCAGCGCGCCGGCGGGGACGTCCTTCGTGACCACCGACCCCGCCCCGGTGTAGGCGCCGGCGCCGACCGTGACCGGCGCCACCAGGATTGTGTCGCTCCCCAGCCGGGCGCCGTCACCGACCACGGTCGGATGCTTGGCCAGCCCGTCCCAATTGGCGGTGATGGTGCCGGCGCCGACGTTGACGTCCCCGCCGATGGTGGCGTCTCCGAGGTAGGTGAGGTGGGGGACGGCGGTGTCCGGCCCGAGGGTGGTGCGGGCCAGCTCGGTGAAGGTGCCGAGCCGGCTGCCCCCCTCCAGCACCGACCCCGGGCGGACGCGATTGAACGGCCCCACCGCGACCCCGTCGCCCAGCCGGCAGCCGGAGAGGTGGGCGGCGGCGATCCGGCAGCGGTCCCCCACCTCGGTGTCCTCCAGCTGGGCGAACGGTCCCAGGACGCAGTCGCGGCCCACCCGCGTCCTGCCGCCGAGAACGGTCCCCGGGCGCAGCACGGTGTCCGTCCCCACCTCGACACCGGCGTCCACCCAGGTGGTCGCCGGGTCCTCCACCGTCACCCCGCCCCGCATCAGCGCCTCCAGCAGCCGGCGCCGGATCACCGTCGCCGCCGCCGCCAGCTGGACCCGGTCGTTCACCCCCAGCATCTCCTCGGGGTCGCGGAGCTCCCAGGTGGTCACCGCGCCCATCAGCGCCGGCGCCTCACTCAGGTACAGCTCCCCCTGGGCGTTGGCCGGACGCAGCCGCACCAGAACCGGCCAGAGCACGGTGGGGTCGAAGACGTAGACGCCGGCGTTGACCTCCGTCCCACCCGGCGCCGCCGGGTGGGACACCCCGTCCCGGGGAAGGTCGCGCTCCTCCACGATGGACTGGAAGTCCCCCCCGGGCCCGCGACGCACCCGCCCGTACCCGCTGGGGTCGGCGGCCCGGGCGGTGAGGACCGCGGCGGCCGCCCCGGCGGCCGTGTAGCGGTCCACCAGCTGGCGGACGGTCCCGGGCCGCAGCAGGGGAGCGTCGGCGTAGAGGACGACGAGCGGCGCCGACCCCGGACAGAGCGGGCGGGCGCAGAGCGCCGCGTCGGCGGTCCCGCGCGGATGGGGCTGGATGGTGAGCGCCGCCCGCCCGGCCAGGTGGCGCTGAAGGGCGTCGCTCCCGGGCGCCACCACCACCACCGGCGGCTCGGCGGTCACCCCCGCGGCGGCGTCCAGCACCCAGTCGATGAGCGGGCGCCCCGCGACCGGGTGGAGGACCTTGGGGACCGCGGAGCGCATCCGGGTGCTGCGGCCGGCCGCCAGGATCACCACCCGCGCGGCCATCCCTTCGTCCTCCCAGCGCCGTCGACCACCCGCAGGTGGTGCCCTCCGCCTGGGCCGGGGACCCGGCGCGCTCCCGCCAGCGCGCCGGAGTATAGCGGGGCGGCGGACACCCTCCGCGACTGGACCGCCGGCGGTGCCCGCCAGCTATCCTGGCCGGTGTGGGGGTCGCCCAGGCGGCGGAGGAGGGGCCGTACGTCCGCCGCGACGAGCCGGCCGACGGCGTCGTGCGTCTCACCCTCGATCGCCCCCGGCAGCGCAACGCCCTGAGCCAGGGGATGGGCGACGCGCTCCGCCAGGAGCTGGCCGCGATCCGCCAGTCGGGCCAGGCGCGAGCCGTGATCGTGGCCGCAGCCGGGAGCGCCTTCTGCGCCGGCGCCGACCTCGGCGCGCTGGGAGCGGCCGGCCAGAGCTGGGACGAGCGCCGCCAGGCGCTCACCGCCTACTACCGCGCCTTCCTCGACCTGCGCGAGCTGCCGATCCCGTCGATCGCCGCGGTGAACGGCGCCGCCATCGGAGCCGGCCTGAACCTCGCCCTCAGCTGCGACCTGCGGGTCGCCGGACGGAGCGCCCGCTTCGCGGCGTCGTTCGTCCGGGTCGGGATCCATCCCGGCGGCGGCTGCACCTGGTTCCTCACCCAGACCGTCGGCCCCGCCCGCACCCGAGAGCTGCTCCTGCTGGGGGAGGTGGTGGAGGCGGAGCAGGCCGAGCGGATGGGGCTGGTCAACCGCCTGGTCGACGACCAGGAGCTCGGCCTGGCCGCCGTCGCGCTCGCGGCGGCGGTCGCCGCCGGGCCGGCCGCGGTGATCCGCGACATCCGCCAGACGGTGGACCTGGCCCAGTCGCACGGGCTGGAGGCCGTTCTCGCCTTCGAGACCGGAGCCCAGGCGGCCTCGCTCATGGCGGACGACGCCCGCGAGGGGTGGCAGGCGTTCCTGGAGAAGCGGCCCCCCGTCTTCGGTGGCCGCTGAGGCCGCAGCGACGGCGGCTCAGCCGCTCACGGGAGCCCCGCCAGGAGCGGGGCGGGAGTGAGGTGGCGGGCCCGGACCAGGACCAGAAGCCGGCGGAGATCGGTGGCCAGCCCCGGGTCCCAGTGGAGGAGGACGATCTCGCCGGCCTCCAGGGGGGCCCCGTTCCAGGTCTGGATGTGGCCGCCGGTGTCGACGACACTCCAGAGCGCGATCGCCCGCAGGCCGGCGGACCGGGCGGCGGCCAGCACCGATCGATCGGCATCACCGTACGGCGGCCGGCCGAGGGTCGGGGCCGCCCCGAACCACCGTCGCACCCGGTCACGGTTGACGGCCCACTGGAGCCTGGCGCCCGCGGGGGTGAGCCGGTTGAGGTCAGGGTGGGAGACGGTGTGGTCCTCGATCACTCCCCCGGCCGCGACGAACGCGCGCCAGAACGAGAGGTGCGCCTGGGCCGCGTCGGCGATGAGAAAGGCGGTGATCGGGAGGTGGTCCCGGCGCATCAGGCGGAGCACCCCGAGGCTGGGGAACCAGCCGTCGTCGACGGTGAGGTAGATGCGTCCGCCGGCAGGGCTGCCGAACGAGTAGACCGGCAGCGTCGGCCCGGACGGTGGCAGCGGCCGGGGCAGGCGGGGCGCGGTGCCGGGAACGCGGCGGTGGCGACCAACCGTGGCCGGCGCGGTCGGGCGCGGCAGGCGCAGCGATCGGGCACCGACCACGGCCTCGGCGCCATCCACCCCCATCAGCAGGGTGGCGGCGGGCAGCCGCACGGTGAGGCGCGCGCGATCGGGCCACCGGCCGCTCGGCACGAAGCGGAGCGCCGTCCGGCCCACCGTCCGCCAGCGTCCGCGGACGGTGGGCGTGAGCTGGAGGCCCCGGGGGCGGGGCGACCAGCGCATCGGCCGGTCGAATCGCACGGTCAAGGGAGCCCGCCCCGCCAGCCGCGCCGGACCCGCGCGCCAGCCGATGGCGGGAAGAGCCGGGACCGTCACCGCCATCGCCGTCTCCTCGCCGTCGACCGCGACGACCTCGAGCCGCACCACCTGCGGGCGGGCGGTGCGCGCGAGCAGGACCGCCCGCCCGCTCGCGGCGACCGAGGCGGCCGGGCCGCGCCCCGACGCCGCCCGGGCCAGGTCGAGGGGCAGGTCGAATCGGAGCTGGAGGGCCCGCGCCGCCAGCCGGCGCTGGCGCAGTGCGGGTGCCGCCGGCACCGTGACACGGACGGTGACGGTGCGCGACGCCAATCCCATCAGCCGGACCCGCAGGCGCGTGCGCTGGCCCGGGCGCAGCTGGCGGACGGCGGCGGCCGCGGGCGCGTCCATCCCGGTCAGCTGCAGGCCGCTCTGGCCGAGGACCCACGCCGCCAACGGCCCGGCGCCGGCGACGAGCCGGAGGTGGAGCCGGTTGTCGCTGGGACGAAGGTGCCACGCCAGGCTGGGCTGCCCGGCGGCCAGGCCCACGCCCAGCGCCACCGCGCCGCCGAGCGCCAGCGCGGCGACCCGCCGACGCCGCCGTCGCCGCTGGCGATGCATCATCCCTCGCGCGAAGCGGTGGGACGCCGCCCCATCCGGGCGGCGATCTACGCGGCCAACGGCGGCTCCGGCACGGAGGTTACGCGCGGGCGCAGCCGGACCCGGCTCGGGGTCGGAGGCCGGTGCGTCCCATCGGTCCCGCGGGCGCGGCGGTCGCTCGCACCGGGGCCGCGGCGGCCCCGTGGTGTCCGGCGCCGGCCGGACGGCCACCGGGGTGGCGCCCGGGCGCGGACGGCGCAGGATCCCTGGCGCGCGGGCTGTCGGCCGGCGGCACGGTGGGGTGGTGCGCGCGGCGGCATCGCCCCGGCGGCTGCGGGGATCGCGACGTGGCACCCGACCGCCCCCCTGGTCCGCCACGCTCATCCGCGGGGCCGGGCCCCACGCCGGGCGACGACCCCGGC
>Ga0307372_10013718_pt1 | contig 10450 bp, 8 predicted proteins | sample OX1MG_FD_202533 | JGI IMG/M metagenome (GOLD analysis project Ga0307372, IMG submission 202533) | Soil microbial communities from Risofladan, Vaasa, Finland - OX-1 | ecosystem: Environmental > Terrestrial > Soil > Coastal area > Acid sulfate soil | place: Finland: Risofladan, Vaasa | collected... | reverse complement strand
TTTGAGGGCGGCGCCCGCGAGTCCGCCTTCGCTGGCGAAGTCGAAATGCGTCGTGATCGTACGCGGGTTCCATCCGGCACCCTGCTTGAGATGCGAATCGAGTGGATGCGGATCGACGATTATGCCGGGGTTCATCCGCGCATCGGGATCGAACGCGCGTTTAAAGTCGCGGAATGCGTCGATCAGATCGCGCGGATACATTGCGGGCAGCAATTCGGAGCGCGCGATTCCGTCGCCATGCTCGCCGGAGAGCGAGCCGCCGAGATCGGAGACGATATCGCCCAGATCTACCATCGCGGCGCGGAACACGCGCACGCCGGCGGCGCTCGCGAGGTCGAAGCTGATTCGCGCGTGAACGCATCCTTCGCCGAAATGACCGTAGTAGGTCGCCGCGACGAGCGCGTGCTTCTGGAGCATCGCGTCGAAGCGGCGCAAATACTCGCCGAGCTTCGCAGGTGCGACGGCGGCATCTTCCGCGCCGGGCCACGTGCGTGGCCGCCCGGGGATATAGGCGCTCGAGCCGAGGCCGGACTCGCGGATTTTCCACACCGACGATTGTTCCGCGGCGTCAGTCAAAATTGCCGCGCCGGTTGATCCGCCTGCTCGGCGCGCCTCGGCGAGCATACTTTCAGCGCGGCCGCGCGCTTCGTCGGCGGTCGCGCCTCCCAGCTCGACCACCAGGAAAGCGCGCCCATCGGGCAGGAACGTTACCCCCGGCATTTTTTTCTGGCGCGCGAAATCGGGCAGGTTGTGATCGAAGCCCTCGAGCGCCTCAGGCCGATGCGCCAGCATCCAGGGCATCTGGTCGGCGGCCCGGAACACGTCGTCAAAGCCGAGCACCAGCACCGCGACTTTTTTTGGACGGGGCACAACGCGCAGCGTCGCCGCGGTGGTGATTGCGCAGGTACCCTCGGAGCCGACGATAGCGCGCGCGAGGTTGAAGCCGCGCTCGGGCAGAAGCTCGTCGAGGTTGTAGCCGGAGACGCGGCGCGGGATTTGCGGATAATGCGCGCGCACAGAATCTGCCGTGCGATCGCGTATCGAGAGCATCGCGCGGACCAGCCCCGCCACTCGATCGCCACCCGCAAGCGCGGCGGCGATTGCGGCGTCGTCCATCGCGCCGGCGAGCGCCGCTTCGCTGCCGTCGTAGAGAATCGCCTCGAGCGCTTCGAGATTATCGACCGTCTTGCCGTACGCGGCGGAGTGCGCGCCGCAGGAGTTGTTGCCGATCATCCCGCCGATCGTGCATCGATCCTTGGTCGAGGGGTCGGGTGCGAAGAACACGCCGTGCGGCGCGAGCGCGGCGTTTAAATCGCTCTGCACGACGCCGGGTTCGACGATCGCGCGGCCGCGCGCCGCGTCGATTGCGACGACGCGATTCATGTACTTCGAGAAATCCAGCACCAGCGCCGCGTTAGCCGCCTGCCCGGCGAGGCTGGTGCCGCCTCCGCGCGCGAGGATTGGCATCGCGTTCTCGCGCGCAACCGCAAGCGCGGCGCCGATATCGCCCTTGTGGCGCGGGGCGATCACGCCGATCGGGATCTGGCGATAGTTCGATGCGTCGGTCGAGTAGGCGGCGAGCGTGCCGATATCGAAGCGCACGTCGCCTTCGATAATCGAGGCGAGTTTGCGTTCGAGTGCTACAGTCGCGGGCGTCATCGCGGCTTTAAGTCTATCGCGACGGCGCAGTGCGCGAACATCGGGGATGGCGCTAGAGCTCGAGATCCTTCAAGCCGGTGCGCGGCGCGCCGACCAGGGCCGCCATGTTGCCCTCGGGCGCTTCGTTCTCGTGCATCAGTTGATGGCTATGGCCGATCTCGTCGAACTTGAAAGTCTCGGCGAGGCACGGATCGATCTTGCGATCGATCACGAGCTGATTGAACGCATATGACTGCTCGTCGTTGGCGAAATGCGATCCCTGGAACCGCTTCTGGCGCATCCAGAGGTAGCGCAGATCGGCGACTGCGTTGTAGCCGGTTGTTCCCGCGCAGATCACGACCATCCCGCCGGTGTCGCAGACGAAGATCGAGGTCGGGACAGTGTCTTCACCCGGATGCTCGAACACGATCTTGGGGTTTCTGCGCTCGCCGACGATATCCCAGATCGCTTTGCCGAAGCCGCGGCATTCGGCGGCCCATTTGTTGTACGCGGCGGTGTCGGTCCAATGCGGCATCAGGCCCCAATGCGAAAATTTCTTGCGATTGATGCATCCCTTGGCGCCCAGCTTCATGCAGAAGTCGAACTTTTTGTCGCTGCCGACCACGCCGACCGCGATGCCGCCCTCGGCCTTGACAATCTGTATTGCCATCGAGCCGAGTCCGCCCGACGCGCCCCAGATCAGTACGACGTCGTTCTTGCGCACGACGTTGGGCGGCCATCCCATCAGCATGCGGTAGGTTGTCGCACCGACCAGCGTCGGCGCCGCGGCTTCTTCCCACGTCAGGTGTTTGGCCTTGGGCATGCACTGATGCGCCTGCACGCGGGTGAATTGCGCAAAGCTGCCGAAGTTGGTTTCGTAGCCCCAGATTTTGTACGACGGATCGTACATCGGATCTTCGTTGTTGCGCACTGCGGGGCAATCGCGATCCCATACGCCGCAATGGATCACCACGCGGTCGCCGAGCTTGAGGCTCTTCACGTCTTTGCCCAGCGCGTACACGATTCCCGAGGCGTCGCTGCCGCCGACGTGGAAATCATGATGGTCGTACTTGGACTTGTTGCGCGCCGCGATTACGTCGATCGGGCTGCCCAGCGCGGCCCACACGTTGTTGCGGTTGATGCCGGCGGCCATCACATAGACCAGCACCTCGTCGGGCCGTAACTCCGGCACCGCGACTTTTTCGATCTTGAAGGCGTGCTTGGGATGCCCGAAGCGATCCGCGCGAATCACCTGCGCGTACATGTGCGACGGAATGTGTCCCAGCGGTGGCACTTCGCCGATTTCGTAAATTTGCTTGTGGCTCATATGCTTAGTTTACCGTCTGCGTGTCGGCTCCGTCCGTATCGGTTTGCGAGTCCAACCCCAGAAGGAGATTCGCATTCATGGGGGCGAACAGAATACGTATATGTTTGGCGCCCCTTTGACAACTGGTAACCGTACACTCGTTAGGCAGCCGGCCCCGCGCTCCCAATCATATCGGTTGACGCGTAGGACGCAATTCCATAAAAAAACGAACGCGGCTATGCTCGAACGCAAGACGTGGCCGTCCGCATAAACGGACCGCGCGAGACGCTTTGACGCCGACGAGCGCGGAAAATATAGCGTTAACCACAGAATCCCACGGAGCCAAAAGCCAGACCCATATGGCGGTGCGCAAAATCGAGCATGGACATTACTTCGAGGATTTCGAAGTCGGTCATCTATACAAGCATCACTGGGGCCGCACGATCACTGAAGGCGACAATTCCTTCTTTTCGTCGGTCACGATGAATGCCAACCCTATCTACTTCAATGCCGAATACGCCAAGTCGCTGGGCTACAAGGGCGTCGTCGTCAATCATCTGCTGGTGATGAACGTCGTGTTTGGGCTCTCGGTCGAGGATCTGAGCGAACGCGCGATAGCGCACCTCGGTTACGAAGGGATGAAGTATCTCGCGACGGTCTATCCGGGTGATACGCTGACCTCGGAGTCGATAGTGCTCTCCAAGCGCGACAGCTCGCGGCCGGATCGCGGAATCGTCAAGTTTCGAACTACAGGACACAACCAGCGCGGCGAGAAGGTGCTCGAGTACGAGCGTCCGGTTCTGATTCGCAAGCGCAACGTCAAAGCGGAGTAGGTTACAACGATGGCGCTGGTTACTCCCGAACATGAAGAAATTCGCCGCTCGGTGCGCGAGTTCGTTGACGCCGAGGTCAGGCCGATCGCGAACGACCTCGATCGCGAGAACAAGGAAATTCCCGAGCACATTTTGAAAAAGATGGCCGAGCTCGGCTACTTCGGCGTCATCTTTCCGGTCGAAGACGGCGGACTCGGACTCGATTATATCTCGATGGCGATCGTCACCGAGGAACTCTCGCGCGGATGGCTCTCGGTCGGGTCGGTGATGACCCGAAATATCATCACTGGCACGCTGATCAGCGCCAACGGGACACCCGATCAGAAAAAACGCTTCCTGCCGAAAATCGCGCGCGGCGAAACTCTCACCGCCGCGGCGTTTACCGAGCCTGATTCGGGCAGCGACACCGCGTCGTTCAAGACCCGCGCGGTCAAGGACGGCGACGGCTACCTGATCAAGGGCTCGAAGATGTGGTGCACCTTCGCGAATCGCGCGCACATGTTGACCGTGATGACGCGCACCGATCCTGACCTGACCAAGCGCCACAAAGGGCTCTCGTTGATCCTGTACGAGAAGGAGCCGGGCGACAATTTCGCGCCGCCGCAGCTAACCGGCTCGCCGATTCCGACCATCGGCTACCACGGGATGCGCTCGTACGCGCTGCAGTTCGACGACGCCTACGCTCCGGCAGCAAACCTCATCGGAGGACAGGAAGGGCGCGGCTTCTATCAACTGATGGCCAGTTACGAAGCGGCGCGCATCCAGACCGCGGCGCGCGGCGTCGGCGTGGCGCAGGCCGCGTTCGAGACCGCGGTGAAGTACGCCAAGCAGCGCACCCAGTTCGGCCAGCCGATCGGAGACTTTCAGGTGATTCGGCACAAGCTCGCGCATATGGCGGTCGAGATCGAAGCCGGACGCCAGCTGTGCTATTTCGCCGCGTCGCAGAAAGACACCGGCAAACGCTGCGACTACGAGGCCGGCCTGGCCAAGGCGTTCGCCGCCGAGATGGCCGAGCGCGTGACGCGCGAGGCGATGCAGGTGCATGGCGGCTATGGCTATTCGATGGAGTTCGAGGCGCAGCGCTTCTGGCGCGACGCGCGAGTGCTGTCGATCTTCGAGGGCACCAGTGAGATCCAGTACGAAGTAATCGGCCGGCGCATAATGGAGCAGAACTAGGTAATCGCAATGAGTATCACCGGCGACAATAGCTACTATGAAGATTTCGTCGTGGGCGACACGCTCGAGCATCAGCGCGGCCGCACCATAACCGAGGCTGATAATCATATTTTCACCTCGATGGTTATGAACACGGCGGAACTGCACTTCAACCAGAACATGGTCGATAAGGACCCGAAGACTTACTATAACGGACGGCGCGTGGTGTACGGCGGGGTCGTGCTCGCCTTCACGGTCGGGCTGGCGTCCGAGGACACCAGCGAAAACGCGATTGCCGAAGTCGAGATGGACAACGGAAAGCACACCAATCCGGTGTTTCACGGCGACACGATCTACGCGCGCTCGACCGTGCTGGAAAAGCGCGATTCCGATCGCCCCAATGCGGGACTGGTGAAGTTCAAGCTCGAAGGTTTCAAGCCCGACGGCACGGTCGTGGTCGAGATCGATCGCACTGTTCTGGTGAAGAGGAAATCGCATTATCTCAAGAAAGCCTGACGCGCGACTGAGTAATCGCGCATACTGATTTTCCGCAGGAGTGGAATCACATGTACGTATTGGACAATGGCACCCGCTTCGTAATCCCGCGCACCGAGATGACTTATCCCGGCCACAGCATGAAGCTGCATCAGAACGCGGCCGACCCGGTGAAGTCGCCGGTGGATCACGTGATGGCGGATTTCGAGGACGCCTGCCCGTACGAGTTCAAAGGGCCCAAGAGCCGCGCCGTGATGGTCGAGGCGCTGACCACACTGGATTTCGGAAAGAAGGTGGTGACGGTCCGTCCGAACAATATCCACTCGAAGTTTTTCAAAGACGACATGGAATCGATCATGCTGGGCGCTCCGAACCGCTTTCACGGCATCATGCTGCCCAAGACGCGTGGGGCCGAGGAGATCAAGCAGGTCTCAAAGCTGCTCGACGATCTGGAAAAACGCGGCGGATGGAAGTATCGGGTGCAGATTGAGTCGCTGATCGAGACGCCGCACGCGCTGGTACACGCTTACGACATTGCGATGGCGTCGGATCGGATGGCGGGGCTGGTGTTCGGAATCGCGGACTTCGCCGCCAATTTGGGAATCCGCGATATCGTGGAGAATCAGAACATCAACTTCCTGTATTCCAAGCAGGCCGTCGTGGTTGCGGCCAAAGCCGCCGGCCTGCACGCGGTGGACAACGTTTTTCTGCGCCTGTGGAAGAACACCGACGCGCCCGAGCGCATTGCGCAGCTCAAGGAAGAGCTGCGCGTCAAGAACGTCGGCGCGGCGAACCTCGGGATGGACGGCACCTGGGTCATTCATCCGCAGCAGGCGGAGATTGCCAATGCCTGCTTCACGCCGACCGCCGAACAGGTCGAGGATGCGCGCCGTGTGATCAAGCTGTACCACGAGAAGGGGGGCGGCTCGATGGCGGATCCCAAGACCGGCGAGATGATCGACGAAGCAACGATCAAGATCGCGCTGATGGACATGGCCAAAGGCGCACAAGCCGGCCTGGTGAGCGACGCCGAACTCCGCGAGTGGTCCGCCAAGAGCCGCGACATCACAGGCTACGACATCCTCGAGCTTATGCGCCGCGTGGCGTAGCGCGCGGGTGAGGATGCTGCTTTGCGTGCGATTGGCAGCTTTGCGGAGCGAGCGACAATTTCAGAACTGCCGCGTCCCGTGGCGCCGTTCACACGCGAGCCTGCGGATGTGTTATTGATCTGCGCAAATCCGCCTACGGGAGATGCCGCCGATGCCGTCCAAAAATCTGATTGCCGATAGCCCGCGCGACGCGGGACTGGATAACGCGAAAGTCGATGCGCTGTTCGAGCGCGCGCAGCGCGAAGTAAAGGAAGGGCTTCTGCCTTCGGTCCAGATCGCGATCGCGCGCAACGGAAAAATCGGCGCGATGCGCACCTTCGGGAATGCGGTTCAGGGCGGCGCCGACAAGCCCGCCACCAACGACACGCTCTACACCATCTTCTCCTGCACCAAGGCGATCATGTCCGCCGCCGCGTGGATTCTCATCGGCGAGGGCAAGCTCAACCCTTCCGAGCGCGTTTCGGCGATTATCCCGGAGTTCGCGAGCAACGGCAAAGAGGCGATCACCGTCGAGCAGGTGCTGCTACACGTCGGCGGCTTTCCGAACGCGCCGTATCCGCAGGACGAATGGCTCGATCGCAAAAAGCGCGTCGAGCGTTTCGCGAAGTGGCGGCTCGAATGGCCGGTCGGCAGCAAGTTCGAATATCATCCGACCTCCGGCTTTTGGGTGATCGCGGAAATAATCGAGCGGCGCACGGGCAAGGACTTCCGCGACTTCGTGCGCGAACGGATTGCGCTGCCGCTCGGAATTCCCGAGATGCGCGTCGGACTTCCGCGCGAATCGCATGACCGCGTCGCCGAGCTTTGCTTCGTCAGTGAAGCAATGAGCGATGCGGAGCGCAAAAAGCTCGGGCTGCCACCGATTCCGGAGACGGAAGTTACCGAGGATGCGGTCCTTGGATTCAACCGTCAAAACGTGCGCGAGGCTGGCGTGCCCGGCGGCGGCGGAATCATGACGGCGGGCGATCTCGCGCTGTTCTACCAAGGCCTACTGCATAATCGCGATACCAAGGGCGCGCCGATCTGGAAGCCGGACGCGCTGAAGGACGCGCTGCGGGTGCGCTCGGGCGATTACAAAGATCCCATCTTCGGAGTGCCGGTGAATCGCGCGCTGGGAGTGGTGATCGCCGGCGGCGACGGACGCGCGAACTATCGCGGCTTCGGCAGAACCAACTCCGCGCTCGCATTCGGGCACGGCGGCGCGGGCGGGCAAATCGGATGGGCCGATCCGGCGACGGGAATCTCGATCGGATACTGCACCAACGGATTCGATCGCAACGACATGCGCCAAGCGCGCCGCGGCGTTGCGATCTCGAGCCTCGCGGCGGTGTGCGCCGGATAGGCGCGGCGCCAGGATGCTCAAATGATAACCATCCGAAAAGCCGGCAGTCGCGGACATACGCTGCTCGACTGGCTCGACAGCCATCACACCTTTTCATTCGGCGAGTATTACGATCCCGCCGCGATGGGATTTTCTGTGCTCCGCGTGATCAACGATGACGTCGTGGCGGCGCGCGGCGGCTTTCCGACTCATCCGCACAACAATATGGAGATCGTCACCTGGGTGCTCTCCGGCGCGCTCGAGCATCGCGACAGCATGGGCAACGGCTCCGTTATCCGGCCCGGCGACGCGCAGCGGATGACGGCAGGCACGGGAATCACGCACAGCGAATTCAACGCCTCGAAGACCGAGCCGGTACATCTTCTACAAATGTGGCTGCTGCCCGATCGGCGAGGTCTCGCGCCCGGCTACGAGCAGCGCAACTTCGCCGAATCCGAGCGCCGCGGCAGGATGCGGCTGGTCGCGTCGCCCGACGGCGCCGACGGCTCAGTGACGATTCATCAGGACGCGCGGCTTTACGATGGAGTCCTGAGCGCCGGCGAATCGATCGATCATCCTCTGGATCGCAAGCGCAAGGGATGGCTTCATGTCGCGCGCGGCGCGGTCAAAGTAAATGACGCGATGCTCAAGGCCGGCGATGGAGCGGCGATCGAAGATGAATCCGCGCTAAAGCTCGCGGCGTCGGAGCAATCGGAAGTGCTGCTATTCGATCTGCCGTAGCCGCAAGAATTGGTGCGGCCGCTCTACGAGCCGTCCATCTCCTGCCGGCGAGATACCCGCGCCTCTATGTATTAGCTCAGATTGCGGTGGAGTGCAGTTACGGGGCGAGTCGTCAGGATTAGTTTGGAATCGTTCTCAGGCGGAGAGCAGCGCCTTTGCCACAATCAAGTGACTTCAGTCTTCAGGCTCTCTACGCGGCGCTCGACGTGCAGCGGCAAACGCGTGGACTCACCTGGCCGCAAGTGATGAGCGAAATGCGTCGGGCCCCCAAGCGCCTTTCAAATCATCGACTCAGCCAATCTACGGTGACGGGCACGCGCATCAGAGGGGCAGCCGAGGGTGACGGCGTCCTGGCGATGCTCCGCTGGCTCAACCGAACTCCAGAAAGTTTCGTGCGGGGCCATCAACTGTCGGAAGAGATCAGCGCGCGGCTGCCAGACATTCCTCCGGGAAAGATTTTGCGATTCGACACGAGGAAGCTCTATGCAGCGCTCGACGCCCGACGAGTTGAAAAAAACCTGACCTGGGCACAGGTCGCAAAGGAGCTCGGTCTTGGCGCCTCCGGCCTGAAGTATCTGTCGAAAGGAAAGCGGGTCGCGTTCCCCGGCGTCATGCGGATTTTCAGATGGTTGGACCGGCCGGCCGCCGACTTCACGCGAGTATCCGATTCTTGACCATGGAGCCACCTCTTTCGACTGGTCCTCAAACAGCCGCGCAGATGCGCGGGAGATTGGCCCGCCTCCAATTGCTAAGCTGTGAACGGGTTTTTCAGCACGATCGTCGCCTCGCGATCGGCGCCGACTCCTACCATCGCGATCTGTACGCCAACCAGCTCGGCGATCCGATCGATATAACGCCGCGTAGTCGCCGGCAGATCCGAGAGTTGCCGCGCGCCGGCAATATGCTCGTTCCATCCGGGCAGCTCTTCGAAGATCGGTTTTGCCGTTTCGATCGAATGCCGCCCGAGCGGAACCGTCTCGTAGCGCTTGCCCTTGTAGCTATAGCCGACGCAGATTTTTATCGGATCGATTCCGGTCAGCACGTCGAGCTTGGTGACCGCCAATCCCCACAGCCCGTTGACCCGCGCCGATAGCCGCCCCAGAACCGCGTCGTACCATCCGATGCGCCGCGGCCTGCCGGTCGCGCTGCCGAACTCGCCGCCTTCTTCGCGCAGCGAGTCGGCGAGGTAGCCTGAAATCTCAGTCGGGAACGGTCCCGCACCGACGCGCGTCGTATAGCCCTTGCTGATCCCGAGCACCGCGTCGAGCGCGCCGGGTCCGAGCCCAGTACCCGCGAACGCGCCGCTCGCGACGCAATTGGACGAGGTCACGTAAGGATAAGTGCCGTGATCAATATCCAGCATCGTGCCGTGCGCGCCCTCGAACAGCACGCGCTTGCCCGCCGAGATCGCGGACGCCAGATATTCGCCGGTGTCGCACAGATAGGGCAGGAGACGGCGGCGCTCGCGCTTCATCACTTCGAGGATCTGCGCGCCGTTCACGGGCTTGGCCTTCAGCACTGCCTTCAAATACGCATTCTTCTCGGTGACGTTGCGCCGCAGCCGGTCCGCGAAGAGCTTGAAATTCAGCAGGTCGTCGAAGCGCAGCCCCACGCGCGCCATCTTGTCTTCATAAGTGGGGCCGATTCCGAAGCCGGTGGTGCCGATCGCGCGTTTGCCGGCGCGCGTCTCCCGTGCGCGATCGATTGCGCGATGATACGGCATCACCATGTGCGCTTCGTAGCTGAGCTTCAAGTTCCTGCCGTCGAAGCCGCGGCGTTTTTTCAGATCGTCGATCTCGCCGAGCAGCGCTACCGGATCGACCACCGCGCCGTTGCCGATCACGCAAGTCTT